>Ga0172363_10003331_pt1 | contig 13079 bp, 13 predicted proteins | sample LakKivs2_kivu2a2_FD_114541 | JGI IMG/M metagenome (GOLD analysis project Ga0172363, IMG submission 114541) | Sediment microbial communities from Lake Kivu, Rwanda - Sediment s2_kivu2a2 | ecosystem: Environmental > Aquatic > Freshwater > Lake > Sediment | place: Rwanda: Western Province, Lake... | reverse complement strand
GCGAAGTACGCTGAATGAACATAAAATAAAAGAGGTGTTTGTCCTACTCGAGCTTCTGACCGCAGTTCGGGCAGTAGGACGCTGCGGCGGAGACGTTCTGACCGCACTTGGAGCAAGTCTTCGTCGGAGGAGGCTGGGGCGGTGCTGGAGCGGCCAAGGTGACGCCGCAGTTGGGGCAGAACTTCGAGTTCGCCGGAACGTGGGCCTTACAGCTGGGGCAGATGACCAAGGCCATCTGGGGTGCTGCGGTGCCTTGGGTCTGACCGAAGAGGGGCGGTATGATTACGAGGCCTGTGCCGAGGGCTGCGCCTGGAGACTTGGCCAGCTCTTTTGCTGTTTCCTTGACAGTTTGCATTCGCATCACTTCTTGGGGTGAACCACTTGCTCTAATCCAGAATAGTCGTTCCCTGTACTCAGGGGTCGTGTCCACGCCTTCAAATCTCAAGTCTATCAGGTCTAGGCCGATGCGCTTGAAGGCGTCGAGGATGTTGTTCTTCACCTCGATGGATGTCTCGTCCAGCTTTGTGAAGACCGTCTCTAGGTTGTATTTTGAGAGGGCGTCTATGATCCGCTCGTTTATGAATCCCCTGAGGAAATCGTTCACCTGAGGCGTGGTGTAGAGGCTACGCATCCCGACGACCTCGTTGACGAAGACTTGGGGATAGGTAACTCGAACCCAGAAGGTACCGTTAATCAACAAGGGGGCGAGGTCCGTTGTCTGGGCTCGGGCACCCCATTTGCCGGGGAACTGCCTCATGGAGACGAAGATTACGTTCGCCTTGAATGGGGTCGATGGGAAGCCTGCCAGTCTGGATACGATTCCGGTTATGATGGGCAGGTTCAGGGTCGTCAAAGTATGCCTTCCTGGGCCGAAGGTGTCGAGGGCCTTACCATCTCTGAAGAATACTGCTACCTCGTTCTCGTGGACTATGAGTTGTGCTCCCCACGTTATGTTTTCTTCGGGGTACTGCCAGACTATGTCGTCTGGTCCCGGGTTGCGCCATTCGATTATCTGAGGCACCTACATCACCCCCAACATGACATTCTTCCTCTCGTTCATCAATCCATCTATCGAGTCGACCATCCCGCGTATGTTCCTCAAGCCGTTCATCACGTTCCCGAAGTACCCGCTGGCAACTTCATCTTTCAGCTTCTTCACCTCTTCGGAGAGTGATCTTACTTTGTCTACGAGCTTTGAGTCGAAGTCCAGCATCCGGTCCAACTCATCTTCATTGATCTTCACGGCGTCAAAGAAGCCTGCGTAGCCGTAGGAAGCGTAGTTTATCTGTGATGAGACAGCGTCTAACCGGGTGACCAATCTATCTATGTCTTGGTAGGCCTCGGTCACCTTGCTGTCGACGAGCTTCTGGTATGTGACCTTCAAGTCGTCGCGAGTTAGCGTTAGTTGTCGGTACATGTGGCTCCTTATCAGCTTGTCCGCTTCGCGGCGAAGTTCTTTGAGTTTATATCCTCTGTAGCCCGGGATGGCGAGGCCTATCTTCTCGATGAGCCTCGTCTCGCTCCTAATCTTTTCATAGGGGCTTTTTTCCAATGATGTTCCCTTCGAGTCCTTACTTTCAAGACAAAGTACGCCTACTTTTAGGTATTTCCCATGAAGCGGAGAAATCCCTATAAGATATGCTGAGTCCTACCCATGAAGGAGTAAAGACTATGGGTAGACCATGGGCCTTGGTCTCAACAGGCGTCGTCATGATTCTGGGCGTCTTCTTCTATCTCTTGGCCACAATGGGGCTCGTCTTCCTAGCAGAAGTCCCGATGCTGACTCTCTCAGGGCTGGGGCTCTGGCTTCTAGCCGTATCGGGAGTGAAGAGTATGGAGCCAGCAGTGGGTGAGATGGATGCTTCGACAACAGCAGGTTGGGGAGCATTGATATTGACAGTTGGGGCCTTGGGAACGCTCAGTGTCAGAGGATATCCACTGAACATCCTTATCATCGGCTTCGCTATCTTCCTCGGCATCCTAATCATCTTCGCCGCAGTCAAGATGTGGCCACGGAAAGTCGTTGCCCAAGTGAAGCCGAGTTCTGGGTGAAACTTGAGGGAACGAAGATAAACAGGAGGACTCAGACTAGTACCTCACTATTCAAACAAAGGTGTTGAGAAATGGCACACGGAATATTGAAGATCATAATCTACCTCATATCTGCTGCCTTAATCTTCCTTGGACTAATCTTCATGATCGCCTCCTATGCCGACATAAATCGTTTCTTCGTAGGGCTCGCATTCCTTGTTGTCTCAGGTTTCCTCATTTATTTCGGCAGGGAGAAGAAGCCTATAGAGATCAGGCAGACAGTCACCCTCAGCGGACCACCAGTGGTCAAGGAGGTTAGGTGCCCCAACTGCGGCGCCATGGTGGACCCGACGAAGCCTCAGATAGTCGCTGGTAGGCCCTATGTTACCTGTAGCTACTGTGGGAACAAGTTCGAGTTGACAGAGGAGCCAAAATGGTGAGACGAAGCCGCGCCCTGTGCCCGGCTCTAATCCTATTCCTGCTATGCGTCCCCATAGGTCTAATCCTCATTCCGCCCGTACGCGCACAGGTGCCCACCTATGACCTCAGCAAAGAATGGGTACATATCTGGATAAACAAGGAGGACGGCTCCATCGACATCCAATACAACATCACCTTAACCTACCTCTCAGGCTCGCCACAAGGAATCGTCAGGGTGGGGATGCCGAAAGGAGGCTTCCAGATCACCTATGTCCGAGACCCCTCTGGAGCGAACCTCCAATACAGCGACGTTTCCAGCGGCTCATTCTACGGGATCGACGTATACCTTAGAGACCCCACAGGGAGAATAATCCTTGGCAAAGCGTACGCCTTCCTTGTATATGCCATCGTCCCTGGAATGGTCTCCCCAGACTCGACGAACCCCGGGAACGTCGGGATGCTATTCATTCCCGCGACTTTCGTTGATCCTCCACCGGTTGGACCAATAGGCAACCTTCGCGTTGCCATTGTCCTTCCCCAAGGTGTCCAGCAAGGAGAAATCAAGACAACGGAAATCTTCTATGACAACCTTCTCACAGAAGATAGCAGCTACGTCGTCTACTGGGAGCGGAGTAATTGGCCTGCCACCCAACAGTTCAGGATAGGTGTCTCCTTCCCAGAGAAGTACGTTACCCTAGGCCCCAGCCCATGGCTCTACATAATCATAGGCGCGGTAGTCCTTGCCGCTGTGGCGCTCATAGTAATCATATTCCTGAGGCGTAGGAAGGAGACATATGAGAAGCCTCGGATAGCGGTGGAGGCGCTGGGTGCCCTACGCGGACTTACGGCAGTTGAAGCGGCCGTTGTACTTGACGTTAAACCTCTCCGCGTCTTGACAATGATACTTTTCGCTCTCCTCATGAAGCGTAGGATCCAAGTTGCTGCGGTTGAACCAATAATCAAGGTCAAGGAGCTGGAACCCCCACAGGAAGAGCCTCCTCCTAGCCTTCGATACTACGAGATTGACTACCTCAGGTCGATAGAGCCCGATGGGACCTTGGACGACTTGAGGCTCGCCCAAACGTACTTGGGACTGAGAGACAACGTTGACCGAAGGCTGAGAGGCTACTCCAGGGCGGATACCGTGAACTACTATCGGTCGGTGGTCTCGAAGGCTTGGGAACAGGTGACGCAGGCCGGGACCCCTGAGCTGCGGGGAGACGCCATCGAAGAGAACATCGAGTGGCTTCTCACGGACAGTGACTTCGAAGGAAGGTTCAGAGCCTTCCCCCCAGACGTGATAATTTTACCGCGACCCGGATGGTGGTGGTACTGGCCCAGGCTCCCACCCACTGGCGGGCCTCTTTCCACACCTGTTCCCACGACAACTGGCGAGGCGAAACCCATCCCCATACAGGAATTCGCCAACAATATAGTCAAAGGCCTCGAACAAGCCTCCAACAACATAGTTAAGGATGTCCAAGCCTTCACTAACCGCCTCGTAGCGCCACAACAGGCAGAGGCACGCTCAGTGAGAGGGGCATCGCATTGCGTCTGCGCTTGCGCCACTTGCGCTTGTGCATGTGCCTGCGTAGGTTGTGCTTGTGCCTGTGCTGGTGGAGGTGCGAGATAGATGGGTTTCCTTAGAAAACGGCGACCTAGAATAAAGAAGGGACTTATGCAGCTACGAGTAAATGAGGGACCCTACGAAGGACTGCGCCTTCAGCTACGCTTTGAGGAGGATGGCGACGGAGTCCTCGTCATAAACGCTTCACGGGTCCTCTTCCTCAACCCCACCGCCGCAGAATACGTCTCCCTCTTCATCGAAGGCAAGACCGAGGAGGAGGTCGTCGACGCGATGCGGAGCCATTACAAGGTCGATGAGGAGACAGTTCTGAAGGATTACCAGGAGGTCCTCTTCGTCGTCAACACCTTCGCTAAAACCCCGGATGTCTGCCCCGTCTCTTACCTCGGTGTGGATAAGATCGAGCCCTTCCAGAAGGATCTGGACGCGCCCTACCGCATGGACCTCGCCCTGACCTATCGCTGTGATAACAACTGCGTCCACTGCTATGCCGGAGGCCCAAGAGAGACAAAGGAGCTGGACACGGATGAATGGATCAAGATTATCGACAAGCTCTACGAGCTAGGTGTACCCCACGTTACATTCACCGGAGGCGAACCAACCTTCAGGGAAGACCTCCCCAAACTCATCGCCCACACTCAAGAGGTAGGTCTAGTAAGCGGCCTCATCACTAACGGAAGACGCCTCAAAGACGCAGACTACTTCAACTCCCTAGTAGACGCCGGGTTGGATCATGTACAAATAACCGTCGAGTCCCATGATCCCAAGGTTCACGACAAGATCACAGGCGTCGGGGGCAGCTGGGATGAGACTGTGCAAGGTCTCAAGAACGCCATTGCCTCGCCGATCTACACTCTGAGCAACACGACCCTCAGCCAGTGGAACGTCAAGGACATCCTCAAGACCATAGATTTCCTGCACGACTTAGGGCTGGAGCAGTTCGCCTGCAACAGCCTCATCTACTCAGGGAAGGCACCCGACGTAGTCAAAGACTTCGCCCTAGAAGACTCAAGTCTAGAACCTATTCTCACCAGTATTAGGGACAAATCGCGTGAACTCGGAATGGAGTTCACGTGGTACACCCCGACCGAGTACTGCGTCCTCAACCCACTACAACTTGAATTGGGCATAAAGAGCTGTAGCGCCTGCCGCATCAGCATGTGCATTGAACCCGACGGGACAGTTATCCCCTGCCAGAGCTACTTCACGCCCCTAGGCAACATCTTGAAGGACGATTGGGACAAGATTTGGCGCCATCCCCTATGCCTCAGACTCAGGGCCCGGAAATACGTTCCAGAGAAATGCTTCGACTGCCCAAGCCTCAACGTCTGCGGTGGAGGCTGCCCGCTTAAAGGGGAACAGACATCCATCACATGCAGAGGCGCCTCAGACTAAACCTCGTACCCCATCTTTAAGGGGATCAAGTTTTCTCGGATAGTTGTTATAGGGCGGGGAAGACGAATGCTCCCGATTATTTTTATCAAATTATATGAATCACGTTCAAAAAATCGGTTTGTTTTTTTGGCCTAGTTTGCGTATAATTCATGCTTATAGCGAGTTTTCGTTCTACGAAAATGTAGCCTTTTTTAGTTCAAATGTTCTATCTTTAATTTCATTAAGCATATTTTTAGTATTTCCCTGATTTTTACAGATTATGTTGACGAATTCGCTGCCTACTATTGCTCCGTCTGCGCCGTTCTCAATTACAGCTTTTACATGTTCCGGTTTTGAGATTCCGAAACCAACAGCGAGGGGGACTCGTTCACTTGTGTATGGAAGGATTTTTTGGATCTGTTGAAGGGTTTGGTGTTGAAGTTCTTCTCTGGCGCCCGTAACTCCGAAGACGGAGACAAAGTAGAGGAAGCCTGACGTGCAATCGATTATTCTTTGCAACCTCTCCTTTGAAGTGGAGGGGGCTGCAAGGAAGATAGTATCCACGTTGTAGGCGTCGCTGACCTCTTTATACTCCCCGGCTTCTTCAACCGGGAGATCAGGAACGATAAGCCCGTCAACCTTACAACTCTTTGCCAACTTAAAGAAATTCTGCAACCCCATCCTGAAGACCGGATTGTAATAGGTTAAGATCACTACGGGCACACTGCATTTCTCTTTGATCTCTCGACTCATCTCTAGTACCATCCTTGGTGTTGTTCCAGCTTCCAATGCTCGTACGATGGCGGCTTGGATCGTTGGGCCATCGGCTATGGGGTCTGAGAATGGGATCCCAAGTTCGATTATGTCGGCTCCTCCATCGACCAATGCCTCGACGATTTTAGGAGTGTAGGAAGGCTTGGGATCGCCGGCTGTGACATAGGCTATTAGGGCGCCTTCATTTTGCGTCTTCAGTCTTGAGAACGTCCTTGCTATTTCTCTCATATCTTCGCCCCCAGATAGTTGGCGACTACTTCTACGTCCTTGTCTCCCCTCCCAGAAAGGGTTACCACGATTATCCTGTCTCTGTCCAGGGATTTAGCCAGCCTCATGGCAAATGCTAGGGCATGGGAGGGCTCTAAAGCTGGTACAATCCCCTCTTTTCTTGACAGTTCGAGGAAAGCATTCACAGCCTCCTCATCTGTTGCAGCGAAGTACTCCCCCCTTCCAATACTCTTCAGGAAGGAGTGTTCAGGTCCAACACCCGGATAGTCGAGACCCGCCGAGATGCTGTGAGTATTCAGTATCTGGCCATTCTCATCTTGGAGGAGATAGGTTAACATGCCGTGGAAGACGCCTTCTGCCCCGCCAACTATTGAGGCGGCGTGCTTACCTGTTCCGAGTCCTTGTCCCGCGGCTTCAACACCACACAGCCTCACCTCAACATCGTCTAGGAAGGGGTAGAAGGTGCCTATGGCGTTGCTTCCCCCACCTACGCATGCGACTAGAGCGTCGGGGAGCCTCCCCTCCTTTCGAAGTATCTGCTCCTTAAGTTCGTGTCCGATGACGTTCTGGAAGTCTCTGACGATCATCGGATAGGGGTGAGGACCCACTACAGAACCTATGAGGTAGTAGGTGTCTTGAACATTTGTAACCCAGTCCCTTAAGGCCTCGTTTATCGCGTCCTTCAGGGTTTTAGACCCCGACTCAACCCTGTGAACCTCAGCCCCTAGGAGCCTCATGCGGAAGACGTTGAGCCTCTGTCTCTCCACATCCTCAGTTCCCATGTAGATTTCAGCCTTCAATCCCAAGACAGCACACGCCATCGCGGTAGCGACTCCATGTTGTCCTGCGCCAGTTTCGGCTATGACTCTCCTCTTCCCCATCCTCCTCGCAAGTAACGCCTGTCCTAGCGTGTTGTTTATTTTGTGAGCTCCGCCGTGGGCCAGGTCTTCACGTTTAAGGTAGATCTTGGCTCCACCAATCGTCTTTGTCAGATTTTCAGCATAATATAATGGGGTGGGTCTCCCAGCGTACTCCGACAGATAGTAATTTAGTTCCCTTTGAAATTCTTGGCTCTTCTTAGCTCCTTCATATGCTTCTTCCAGTTCTTCAATAGCAGCCATAAGGGTTTCCGGAACGAATTGGCCGCCAAACTTGCCATATTTATCGTTTACAGGATATTTGCTTAACTCCATCTATTCAGCCTCCCTAACGTTTTTTACGAATTTTAGAACCTTACCTTGATCTTTTATTCCAGGATATGATTCGACACCGCTGGAAACATCGACGGCATAGGGCTTAACCATGCTTATTGCCTCCTTGACGTTTTCTGGCTTCAGACCACCTGCGAGGATCAGAGGTTTTGGGCATATAGCGTCTCTAATGAGTTTACTAAACTTCCAGTCGTGTGTTCTACCTGTTCCTCCATACTTATCTGGAACGTATGAGTCTAGGAGGACTGCATTGAGGGCGTCTGCCGTTTCTACAGCGGTCTTAATTGAGAGTTCAGGCTTTGCTTGAATCGCACCTATGAGTTGTGCGTCTGACATTTTCTCTCGTATCTTCCTATACAAAGAACTCAAACCATGAATCTGCATTATATCAGGATTCAAATCCTCGTACATCTTCTCTAGATGGCTAAAATCTTCTGGAACGGTGACCGCTACGGTCTCGACGAAAATTGGAGTAGCCTTCATCAATTCCTTAGCCTGATTCATAGACAAGTTTCTCGGTGACTGAGGCACATCAATAACGAATCCCACAGCATCTGCTCCAGCCTCCACTACCATGAGAAGATCTTTAGGGGATGTTATTCCACATATCTTAACGCGAACTCGACTCAGAGGGCCTTCACCAACTCACTAACTTTATCCTTAATATTTTTAGATTTCATGATAGCAGTTCCTACGAGGAAAGCTTTGACATCACAATCCCTTAAGGAACGAATATCGTCGGGACTGTTTATCCCACTCTCACTAACTATTACCTTATCCTTAACAGAGTATTTCTTTAAGATATCTTTTGTCACAGCAAGATTCACTTCTAAGGTCTTCAAGTTACGGTTATTTATCCCAATCATGTCAGCATTTGTTTTCAACGCTGAGGAGAACTCGTCTTCGGTATGTGTCTCCAGAAGCACTTCCAGACCCCTAGAATGGGAATGGTCAATCATGCTTTGAACATTATCTTCACAGTAACCCCTATCAAAGATCGCCTGTATCAGCAGGACAGCGTTTCCACCTATTTTCGAGGCAGCATCTATCTGTATGGGGCTCAAGACTATGTCTTTCATGAGAATTGGGATATGTAACTGGCTTCGAGCCTCAGCCATATATTTAATGTTTCCCTTAAAGTGCTTTGATTCCGTTAGAATGGATATTCCAACAGCTCCTCCTTCCGCCATATCTCTAGCTATTTCTATAACATGTCCATTCTTTCTTAAGGTGCCTAAGGATGGGGAGCTGAACTTGATCTCAGATATGATTGGTGCCTTTTTACACCTCAAAATCGCTTCTTTCAAGCTTAGAGGCGGATTGTTTATCTCTAAAGTTGACTCATAACGTCCTTCATCAATCGATTTCATCGCAGCACTGGCTAGGATGTCGAGGCAGTCAGGCATACCTTGCTTCTAACTCCTCAAGCTTGGTCAATTCTCCCCCGGAAGCCTTTACCACCATCGCCAATTTCTTGTACGCGGCTCCACTTTCTATGGACTCACCTGCTAATTCGATGCCTTCAGCTAAATCATCAGCTTTGGCACCGACAACTATTCCCGCGGCAGAGTTGAGAAGCACCGCGTCTCTTCGCGGATCCTTGGGATCCAAGGCATCACTTAATAGTTTGAAGGCGAGTTCAGCACTCTCCTCAGGCGTGGTTCCACTAATCTCCTCAGGTCTAGCTGTTCTGAAACCGAAGTCCCTCGGTGTTACTTCCACATGTGAGACTTCCCCGTTCCTAAGCCACGCTATGGACGTTTTGCCGATGGTGGAGATCTCATCCAGCCCGTCCACGCCATGAACGACCATGGCCTCTTCGCAGCCCAGATCTTTCAGGACATGAGCAAGAGACTCCAGCCATTCCTCACTGTAGACTCCAAGGACTTGGGCATTAGTGCCTGCGGGATTCGTCAAAGGCCCTAGGATGTTGAAGACTGTTCGGAAGCCTATCTCCCTTCGAGGCCCAATCGCATACTTCATGGCTGGGTGAAAGGCTGGGGCGAACATGAATCCTATTCCAACCTTCTCGATTATCCTCTCGACGCCTTTAGGCTCAAGGTTAAGGTTCAGGCCGAGCTTCTCGAGGAGATCAGCGCTACCGCTCTTACTTGTGACCGCTCGATTACCATGCTTAGCGACAACAACTCCCGCGCCAGCAACGACGAAGGCTGCTATCGTGCTTATGTTGAAGGTTTTTATCCGGTCTCCTCCGGTTCCACAGGTGTCCACGAGGCGGCCGTTGACTTTTGGATGGATCCTGAGGCAGAATTCCCTCATCACAGCTGCGAAAGCCGATATCTCCTGAACGTTCTCTCCCTTCATTCTCAGGGCTGTTAGGAACGCGGCAATCTGGGCTTCGGTGGCTTTGCCAGACATTATTTCTTTCATCATATCTCGTGCTTCATCATATCCTAAATCTGAACCTTCAACTAACTTTTTAATACCTTCCTTTATCATTTGTTTAGCCGCCTTCGAGAAAATTCTTTATGATTCTCTTACCACTGTTCGTAAGTATTGACTCAGGATGAAATTGAACTCCCTCAATAGGATATTTTATGTGTCTGACACCCATAATTTCCATGTCGTCAGTCGACTCAGCCGTCATCTTTAGACAGGAAGGAATAGTTCTAATGTCTCCAACCAAGGAGTGGTAGCGAGTGGCTTCAAAGGGATTATCTATTCCTCTGAAGATTCCTTCTCCATCATGTTTTATTAGACTGGTTTTTCCATGCATAAGTTTCTTCGCACGAATAATTTTACCGCCGAAAGTTGAGATTATTCCTTGATGACCCAAGCACACGCCTAATGTCGGAATCTTGGGGCTCATGTTCCGCAAGATTTTGGAGCAGACGCCGAAGTATCTCTCATCCTCAGGATTCCCTGGGCCCGGGGATATGACGATCCTCTTAGGTCTTAGTCTTCGGGCTTTTTCAAGGGTCAGCTGATCGTTTCTGTAAACGTTCATCTCTGCGCCCTGTTCTCCTAGGTACTGTACTAGGTTGTAGACGAAGGAGTCGTAGTTGTCTATCACCAAGATTCTCATTGCTTCCCCCCTCCAGAGGCCTTCAACGCTTTGAGGAGGGCCATGGCCTTATGCTCCGTCTCCTCCCACTCCTTCGAAGGGATGGAGTCGGCAACGATTCCTCCTCCTGCTTGGATCGAGGCGTGCTTTCCTTCTGCCACAAGGGTTCGAATGGTGATGGCGAAGTCAGCGCAGCCGTTTAGGGAGAAGTATCCCACGGCCCCAGCGTAGGGCTCTCTCGGTGATGTCTCAAGCTCTTCGATTATCTCCATCGCCCTCACCTTAGGGGCTCCCGAGACCGTGCCTGCTGGGAAGACGGACCTGAAGGTGTCGAAGGCGTTCATCCCGTCGCGTAGTCTGCCCGTGACGTGGGAGACGATGTGCTGGACATGGCTGAACTGGTGGACATCCATGAACTCTGGGACGTTCACCGTACCGTACTGGCAGACTCTACCTAGGTCGTTGCGTGCAAGGTCGACGAGCATGGTGTGCTCCGCCCTCTCCTTGGGGTCTGAGAGGAGTTCCTTGGCCAACGCCTTGTTTGCTTCCTCATCCTCGACGCAGGGTCTTGTTCCAGCGATGGGGAAGGTCTCAGCTTCCCCTCCTGTCACGCGTACGAGCATCTCCGGGCTGGAGCCAACAATGGCTCTCTCCCCCATCTGGAGGAAGTACATGTAGGGGGAAGGGTTGATCTCCCGCAGAGCATGGTAGAAGGCGAGGAGGTCTCCATCGAATTCTATATCGTAGCGCCTAGATAGCACGACTTGGAGGATGTCGCCAGCCGCGATGTACTCTTTGGCCTTGGCTACATTGTCCTCGTACTCTTCCCGGCTTATGTTGGGTTTAGGCTCATCGCAATCCAATCTCTCTATTTCGGGAACTCCTCTCGATGTCTCATCTAGGACCTCGTACCTGTCTCGGTCGAGAGTGTAATAGAATGCCTCACGATTCTGGTGGTCATAGTAGAGGCCGTCGTAGTAGAGGCCGAACTCGATGTCTGGGAACCTTCGTTCAGAGGAACTTGTCTTCGGAATCTTCTCCCAGTATCTGATGGAATCATAGGAGACGTAGCCGACAGCCCCACCAGTCAATCGCAGACCCTGATATAGACAAGGGGTTTGTCGAGTTAAGGTCGCAAGGGAACTCAATGGGTCGGAGACAAGTTCGTCCACTCTTTCTCTTTCTCCGATAATAGTAGTGGCTAGACCTTCTCTGACTTGGATCACTGCCTCTGGATCGAATCCAATGAAAGAATACTGGGCGAGCTTCCTCGGCCCTGCCACGGACTCTAGCAAGTATGTGTGGCTGTACCTCGCCCGAAGCTGGGAGTACACCTCAAATGGAGCCTTCTCATAGGGGAGCCTTCTGAGGCGTAGGCTGCGTCTCGTTGGTGCTTTGTCACGGGGTTCCAGGGGCGATCCCTCATGTCGTTGACCTCTAATGTCCCATCCCGAATATGTAGGCCAACGATGATGCGTAACGTATTACTTAAGTCTTCTTTGTACATTTGTATACGTTTTATCTTCTAGGAATAAGATCAGAGTAAGACGAGCAGCAAATCGTCATCAATAGGGCGGTATTCTAGCGGACGCGTCACAGTTCTATTCGTCATCCTGCACATGGATGCCGATTCACTATGTGCCTAGCTTACGCCAGCCATTTACCGATGAATCCAACCATTTAATGAGTCATGATAACTCGGGTGGGGCAGAATCCGTTATGGCGTGACCGGGTATAGGGGCTTCTCACCCTTGAGGACACGAACCGTATTATCCACCGCAGCGTTCACGATGCGTTGCTGGCATTCCTCGGTTCCGCCACCGATGTGCGGGGTGAGAACCACATTGTCCAACTTGAGGAGGGGATTGTCTGGATCGAGGGGTTCTCTCTCGTAGACGTCTAGGCCGGCGCCTGCGATCCATTCTCCCTTCAGAGCCTTGGTCAAGGCTTTTTCGTCGATGACGGGGCCTCTGGACGTGTTTATGAGTATAGCGTTCTTCTTCATGGTTTTGAGCTCTTTTTCACCAATGAGTCCCCGTGTATTCTCTGTGAGAGGCGTATGAATCGAGATGAAGTCTGCTTGGGCCAGTAGGTCGTGGAGGGGTAGAAACCTTAGGTCGAGTTCTTCTTCGAGTTCCCTGTATCTTACTACGTCGTAGTATAGTATGGGCATGTCGAAGCACTTCGCCCTCCTCGCTAGGATGGTGCCTATGCGGCCTAGGCCGATGATGCCAAGGTTTTTCCCGAAGACATCTGTGCCGGTGAATTTCTTTCTGTCCTCTCTTCGTTTCCACTTTCCGTTCTTGACGTAGGCGTCTGCCTTGGAGATGTTCTTGGCGACGGCGAAGAGGAGGCTGAAGACCGTGTCCACCACTGTCTCTGAGAGGACGGGGGTGTATGTGACGATTATGCCTCGGTCGGAGGCGGCTTT
>Ga0172363_10003325_pt1 | contig 13091 bp, 10 predicted proteins | sample LakKivs2_kivu2a2_FD_114541 | JGI IMG/M metagenome (GOLD analysis project Ga0172363, IMG submission 114541) | Sediment microbial communities from Lake Kivu, Rwanda - Sediment s2_kivu2a2 | ecosystem: Environmental > Aquatic > Freshwater > Lake > Sediment | place: Rwanda: Western Province, Lake... | reverse complement strand
TTGATCCTCATGGTGAGGCGACTGAAAGAATTCTTGATTTTATTCCTTCAAAAAGAGTTAATGATGTTGTCTATTTTAATCCGGCCGATTTAGATTACCCGATTACTTTTAATGTTATGGAAAAAGTGGGGGAGGAGCATCGCCATTTAGTTGCTTCGGGCTTAATGGGGGTTTTTAAAAAAATCTGGCCAGATGTCTGGTCAGCCAGGATGGAATATATTTTAAATAATTGCATTTTGGCTCTCTTGGAATATCCAAACTCAACTCTTTTGGGGATAAATAGAATGTTGGCCGATCCTGAATATCGGAAAAAAGTGGTAGATAGAATTACCGATCCGGTAGTCAAATCCTTTTGGCTAAATGAATTTGCCAGGTATACCCAGAGATATGAAGTGGAGGCAACGGCGGCTATTCAAAATAAGGTTGGCCAATTTATTTCCAATCCTTTAATAAGAAATATTATTGGTCAGGTCCGCTCAAAAATTGATATGAGAAAGATAATGGACAATGGGAAAATTTTAATTGCCAATTTGTCAAAAGGGAAAATAGGGGAGGATAATTCTAGATTGTTAGGAGCCCTTTTAATCACTAAACTTCAACTGGCTGCTATGTCAAGGGTGGATATTCCCGAAGAAAAAAGGAGAGATTTTTTCTTATATGTTGATGAATTTCAAAACTTCGCTACCGAATCATTCGTTAATATTATGTCTGAGGCAAGGAAGTATAGATTATCTCTCACCCTGGCTAATCAATACATTGCCCAATTGGAAGAAATGACCCCAACCGGAAAGAGTACAAAAGTGAGAGATGCCATCTTTGGTAATATTGGCACTTTAATTGTTTTTCGGGTCGGAGCCGAAGACGCCGAATATTTGGAAAAAGAACTCATTCCTGAATTTTTGACTGAAGACCTGGTTAATTTAGCCAAATACGATATTTATATCAAATTGATGATCGACGGAGTAGCCGGTAGGCCTTTTTCGGCTGAGACTCTGCCGCCCTTACCAAAACCAAAAGAATCTGGTAAAGAAAAAATTATCAAGGTTTCCAGGGAGAGATACGGTATTTCTAAAAAGATTGTTGAAGAAAAGATTGCCAGGTGGGCAGGAACCTCGGAGTTGCCCAAGACTTTCACTCCCCCCAGTCAAACTTTATATGATGTTCAATGCTCTCTTTGTGGAAAATGGACAAAAGTTGTTTTCCCTCCGGATGGCAAGAGGCCGGTTTATTGCAAATCTTGTTTAAAAAAAATAGAAAGGGAAAAAATTGGTCCAACCATTTCTTTAAGAGAAGCAACGGGAAAAACAATTCCTTTTTCTCCTTCTAAAAAAATAAAACCCCAGTTAGAAAAGCAAAAAAAGGAGGTGGATATTGAGGAATTAAAAAAGGCATTAGAAGAAGCCTTAAGAAGAAAAGAGGATGAAAAATAAAAATGAAGACCTCGAGAAATTTTAATTTTAAGGGAAAAAGAGCTTTAGTGAGATGTGATTTCAATGTTCCCCTTTCAGAAAAAGGGGAAATTTTGGATGACTTTAGGATAAAGGTTGGAATTCCAACAATTAAATATTTAATTAAAAAAAGAGCGAAAATCATTTTGATCTCCCACTTGGGAAGGCCCGAAGGAAAATTTGTTGAAGATTTGAGTCTAGAACCAATTAAAGAGAGACTAGAAAAGTATTTAAAGAAGAAAATTTTTGGGCCAATGGATTGCCTTTCAAAAGAAACGGAAGATTTTACAAAGAAAATGAAAAACGGAGAGATTTTGATTTTAGAGAACATAAGGTTTTACAAGGGAGAAACTGAGAATGACGAAGATTTTTCTAAAAATTTGGCAAAATTGGGGGATGTTTTTTTAAATGACGCCTTTTCAGTTTGCCACAGAGATCAAGCATCTGTTTCGGGAATTACAAAATTTTTGCCATTTTTTGCCGGCCCAAATTTAATTTCAGAAATTGAAAACCTTTCAAAGATATTGAAAAATCCAAAAAGGCCATTGATTGCAATTATTGGAGGAAAAAAAGTTGAAGACAAGGCAAAGGCTATTGAAAAATTTTCAGAAATTTCCGATTTTGTTTTGGTTGGAAATTTGGTTGCCGATGAAATAAAAAAAAGGAAAGTCAAAGTGAAAAATCTTGAAAAAATTATCTTTCCAATAATGGATGAAAAAATGTTAGATTTGGACGAAAGAACGATTGAAAATTTCAAGGAGAGAATAAAAACTGCAAGGACGATATTTTGGGCCGGGCCCCTTGGAAAAATAGAAGAAGAAAAATATCAAAATGGGACATTGGAAATCGCAAAGGCAATAATTGAATCAAAAGCCTTTTCAGTTGTCGGTGGGGGGGAGACACTGGAATTTTTAAACAAATTTTCTCTTTTGGATAAATTTAGTTTTGTTTCGACCGGTGGCGGGGCAATGCTTGATTTTTTGGCCGGGGAGAAAATGCCAGGGATTGTCGCTCTAAAATTATGGAAATAAAAAATTTAGAAAAGGTGGCCAATCGGATTCGGGAAGCAATTAAAAAAAATGAAAGAATTATTCTCTATGGAGATGCCGATTTGGACGGAGTTTGTTCAGTTATTATTTTGAAAGAAACAATTTTGAACTTGGGAGGGAAAATCTCCCAAATTTATTTTCCAGATAGGGAGGAAGAGGGTTATGGAATAACGAAGGAGGCTATAAATTATTTAAAAAATCAGTCTCCAGCCCTTTTAATTTCTCTAGATTGTGGAATTTCAAATTTTGGGGAGATAAAGGAGTTAAATGAATTGGATTTTAAAATTATCGTCATTGACCATCATGAAATTTTAGATGAACTCCCTGAGGCAGAAATTGTAATTGATCCAAAACAAAAGGGAGATAAATATCCATTTAAATATTTGGCTACGGCTGGGATTACTTTTAAGTTGGCAGTAGAGATATTAAAGGAGAAGTTTTCGGATTCGTTGAGAAAAAACTTTTTAGAATTGGTTGCCACTGCTACCTTGGCTGATATGATGCCTCAGGTTGAGGAAAATCAAATTTTTATTGAGGAGGGTTTGAATTCTTTAAGGGATAGTTGGCGACCGGGATTAAGAGTATTTTTGGAAACGGGAGATTTTAAAAATCCTTTAGAATTTGCTCATAAAATTGCCTCAACACTTAATGCCAGTGAAAAAGTTAATCATTTAAATGAAACCTATTTACTCTTGACTGAAAAAGATATTGAAAAAGCCAAAAACTTGGCTGAAAACCTTTCAGAAAAAAGTTATCAAAAGCATTTGGAAATAAAAGAGATTGTTAATGAAATTGAAGAGAGAATTTTAGATAAAGGAAATGAGAAAATAATTTTTAAGGGCTCAAAAAATTGGAAATTGAGTTTTTTGGGACCGGTTGCCTCAAGGATTTGTCAAAAATATCAAAAACCAATTTTTCTATTCAAAATCGGAGATTTTGAAAGTCAGGGGGCAGTAAGAGTCCCGGAAGGAATAGATAGCGTTCAATTGATGAAAAAATGCAGAGAACATTTGATAACCTTTGGAGGTCATCCCCCCGCCTCAGGATTTAGAATAAAAAATGAAAACTTAGAAAAATTTAAAGATTGTTTAATTAATCAACTTTAAACATCCCAAATCGGAATGGGGTCGGGGAAACCCTTCGGTTGCCGAGCGGCAACGAGGCGTGAAAAGAAGCGATAGTCTTCTTTGAACTCCCCGTATAGGAAAAGATTAAAAACCGAGGGTGGTCAAAGAGATAAATCTCTTTTCTCACCTCACCGAGGTTCGGCTTTTAAGGAGCGTCCCAAAGGGACTCAGCCGAGCAGAGCGAGGCGTGCCGCGACCTGACTTGGTACTACCACTATGAAGAAAATTATTATCTATACCGATGGAGGCTCAAGAGGAAATCCGGGACCAGCGGCAATTGGTGTTTTGTTTTGCAATGAAAATGGAGAAGTTTTTAAAAAATATTCCGAAGGTTTGGGTGAGGCGACCAATAACGAAGCCGAATACAAAGCAGTAATTTTTGCCTTAGAGAAATTCAGGGCCCTCTTTGGGAAAAAATTAGCAAAAAATTCCGAGCTTGAAATAAAATCAGATTCCGAGCTTTTAATTAATCAATTGAATGGGAAATATAAGATTTTAGACCAAAAAATTCAGCCCCTTTTTCTTAAAATTTGGAATTTAAAATTAGATTTTAAAAAAGTTAAATTTAAATTAATTTCTCGAGATAAAAACGAGGAGGCAGACAGATTAGTTAACGAAATTTTAAATAGTCAAAATCAGAGATTATTTTAAGGCTTACTTGACAATTCTTTTTGTTTTGCTAAACTTAGAGTTAGCTCAAGTAGGCAAGGCAATTACTTCCTATCCGAAAGGGTGGGGGGAGGAAAGTCCGAACTTCCATTTCCGTTTTTTGCAACGGATCTAAAAAGGTAATGGGTAACACCCATCGGCCGCAAGGCTAGAGATGCGAACAGAGACGTTCCGAACCGAAAGGCGAGGAACCCCCACAAAATTTTGTTGGGGGAGTTTCTAGGGAAACCTAGGGAGTGAAACGGCTAAATTCTTACCGGAAGCAAGAACAAGGCGAAGGTTTTGCTTCTATGTAAAATCTTCGTGAAAAGTGGTTCGCTTGAGCTTTGATGAAAATCAAAGCCCAGACAGATAATTGCCACTAATTCTCTGAATCCCCCGTGTTGGAAAAACAGCCCGCCTGAAGGCGGGCGCCAGAAACCGAAGGTTTCTGGAGTGGGGGTCGGGGAATTACACAGAATTCGGCTTATTGCCTACTTGGGCTTTTTATTTTTTGGCAAAAAAAGATAAAATACTAAAATGATCTTATGTTAAATTATCTTTTTGATTCGCGAACAAAGACAGTTACCTTCGCTGCAATTTTGCTAGTAATTTCGGCTTTAATAAGTGGAATTCTGAGTTTGATTGGAGATGGATTATTAACTGGAAAATTCGGAGTTTGGGGTGAAACCAACATCTATTTTGTCGCCTTTAAAATTCCGGATTTAGTTTATAACTTTTTAATTGTTGGTGGCTTATCCATTGCCCTTTTACCGATTTTTTCTGAATACTATTCCCGGGATAGAGAAAAAGCCTGGGAGATGACAAATTACATCTTAAATGTTTTTTTATTTCTCCTGATTTTAATTTCTTTAATCTTATTTATTTTTACTCCTTCCCTCATTAATTTTGTTGCTCCTGGTTTTTCGCCGACTGAGAAAGAAAAGACCGTTCTTTTAACCCGATTGATGTTTTTGAGTCCAATTTTTTTCGGAATATCAGCTATTTTCTCTTCAATTTTGCAATATTTCGACCGTTTTTTAATTTATTCTCTTTGCCCGATTTTCTATAATTTGGGTATCATTTTTGGTATTTTGTTTTTGGCTCCGAAATTTGGAATTTTGGGAGTGGGAATGGGAGTGATTTTGGGCGCCCTTTTTCACTTTTTAATCCAAATTCCGGCGGCAATAAATTGTGGCTTTCATTATAAATTCCTTTTTAATTTAAAACATCCGGCCATTAAAAAAACATTTTCTTTAATGTTTCCTCGAGTTTTCGCTGTTACTGCTCAACAACTTAATTTAATTTTCCTTACCGCTTTTGCCTCGACCATTTTGGGTGCAATTTCAATTTTTAATTTTTCCCAAAATCTCTCCAATTTTCCCATTGGGATTATTGCCATTCCCTTTGCCATTGCTGCCTTTCCAACCATTTCTAAAAATTGGGCTAATGGTCAAAAAAAAGAGTTTTTTGAAAATTTCTCTTTGGTTTTTCGCCAAATTTTATTTTTAGTCGTTCCTGTTTCCCTTTTGATTTTTATTTTGAGGGCTCAAATTGTGAGATTGATTTTGGGAACATTAGGAAAACAATTTGATTGGACAGCTACCAGATTGACTGCCGCTTCTTTGGGAATTTTTTCAATTTCTATTTTAGCTTCAGCCCTGATTCCTTTTTTGTATAGGGTTTTCTTTTCTATCCAGGATACAAAAACCCCAACCATTATTTCGGTTTTGGCTATGATTTTAAATATTTTTCTTGCTCTTTCTCTTATTAAAATTTTAAGATTTGAAAACCCTTTCCAAAATTTTGTTTTAAATTTATTAAAACTTAGAGGTGTGGGGGAAATTTCGGTTTTGGGTCTTTCTTTGGCATTTTCTCTTTCCAACATCTTTCAATTTATTTTTCTTTCAATTTTTCTTTACAAAAAAATTGGCGATTTTGGTAAAAAAGAAATTCTTTCTTCTTTTCAGAAAATTATTTTTGCCAGCACAATTTCGGTAGTTTCGACTTACTTTTGCCTTTACTTTTTAGCTATTTTTTTAAATACCCATACAGTTTTTGGCCTTTTACTTCAAACAATTTTTGCTGGCTTTTCTGGCCTAATTTCTTATTTTTTAATTGTTTTTTATCTTAAATCTCCCGAGCTAAAAACTATTAAGCTCTCAATTTTAAAACAATTAATAAAGAGTTGACAATTACTTTTTAAAGGTTTATCTTAAAAAAGGGAAAATCAAAACGAAAATCATACTCAAGATTACTAAAGTTACTAAGATAGCCCAAGCTGTTTTAAAAAGTTCCCCTTTTTTCATTATTTTATGATAATAAAAAAACAGAAAAAGGAAAACGCTTGGGGAGAGAGGATTTTCCAAATTTTTTTTCTTCTTTTAACCCTTGTTTTAGTTGGATTTTTGATAGTCTCAAATTTGAGAATAAATCAAAAAAGAGAAAAATTGTCGAGAGAGGTCGAATCCCTTGAAAAGGAAATCCAAATTTTAGAGGAAAAAAAATCAAAATTAGAAACTGGGATTTCTCAGACTCAAAAAGAGAGTTATTGGGAAGAAAAAGCCAGGGAACAGGGTTATGTTAAAGAAGGAGAAAATCCAGTGGTGATAAAACAAGGAGAAGAAACGCCCGAAGAAGGGTCAACACCAGCCCAGAAATTTCCCTTAAATTTGATAGAAAAAATTAAAAATTTTTTTGCGGGATTAGTTGAGTGGTTCAACGCTACCTTCCCAAGGTAGAAACGCGGGTTCGAATCCCGTATCCCGCTTAAATTAGAATCCCCCGTGGTGGACGCCACCCACCCGCCACCCTCCCAGCCTTCGGCTGGGCCCCCACAGCGAGCGAAATCGGGGTAAAGAAGGTGTCTGGGTCGGGGGATTTCTTGCCGGGGTAGCTCAATGGTTAGAGCAGCGGTTTCGTAAATCGCAGGTTGGAGGTTCAAGTCCTCTCCCCGGCTCTTTCAATTTAAAAGAATTTATGATATATTAAAGAAGTCATGAGCTCTTTTTTGGAAAAAATTGAAGAATTAAGAGGAAGATTCCGTCATTTGACGGACTGTCTTTGACATTGAAAGAAAGAAAGAAAGTATAAAAGAGTTAGAAAAAGAGGTTGAAAAACCTAATTTTTGGCAAGACAGAGAGAGGGCAATAAAGATTTCCCAGGAATTTAATCAATTAAAAGAGGAGGTTGCTGATTTTGAGAAATTAGGGGAGGAAATAGAAAGATTAGATAGCGAGGAGAGGATTAGTCAATTCGAAAAGAAATTAAAGGAAAAAGAAACCCCGGTTTTTCTTTCCGGGAGATATGACCGCCAGGGTGCTATTTTATCAATTTATGCTGGTGCCGGAGGCCAAGATAGCCAAGACTGGGCAACAATGTTGCAAAGAATGTATGAAAGATATTGTCAAAGAAAGGGATTTAAAACCAAAATTTTGCATCAATCTTTTGGTGAGGGTGGGGGACCGGAAGGAAGAATAGGAACAAAGCAGGTTTCTTTGGAGATTGAAGGAGATTTTGCTTTTGGTTTTTTGAAAAAAGAAAATGGAGTTCATCGATTGGTCAGAATCTCCCCTTTTTCACCAAAGCATCTCCGCCACACCTCTTTTGCTTTGGTCGAGGCCTTACCTAAAATTCCAAAACCAGAGGAAATTGATTTAAAAATTAGACCCGAAGATTTGAGGATTGAATTTTTTAGAGCCTCTGGTCCAGGCGGTCAGTATGTTAATAAAAAGGAAACAGCGGTAAGAATGACCCATTTGCCAACGAGAATTCAAGTTTCCTGCCAGTCAGAAAGATTCCAGGCCCAAAACAAAGAAAAAGCAATGGAATTGCTCACTTCAAAACTTTATAAATTCTACCAAGAAAAAAGGTTAAAAGAACTCTCAAAAATAAAAGGCGAGAAAGTTTCGGCTCGTTTTGGAAATCAAATTAGAAGTTATGTCTTACATCCCTATAAGTTGGTGAAAGATTTGAGAACAGGGGTCCAAACGAGCAAAGTGGATGAAGTATTGGATGGCGAACTCGATCAATTTATCAAAGCGGAAATTAAATTAGTCAAAGAAGGTAAATCTTCTTTTCCACCTTCGCTTTTATAAATAAAAGCTCGGTTCATGATTAAATTTCAAAAGGTAACAAAAATTTATCCGGCCCACCTGGCCAGTTTAAAAGATACAGTGGCCCTTGAAAATGTCTCATTGGAAATTAAGGAAAAAGAGTTTGTTTCAATTGTTGGGAGGTCCGGGGCTGGAAAAACAACCTTACTGAAATTGATTTTGGCTGAAGAAAGGCCGACCGAAGGGGAAATCTTTTTTAATGGAAAAGAAATAAATAAAATGAAGCCAGAAGATTTACCGGAATTGAGGAGAAAAATCGGAGCGGTTTTCCAAGATTACAAACTTCTTCCTTCAAAAACGGCCCAGGAGAATTTGGCTTATGTGATGGAAGTAATTGGAGCCCCAGATGAGGAGATTTTAAGGGATGTACCAAAAGTTTTGGAAATCGTTGGATTATCCGAGAGGATAAATAATTTCCCGGCCGAGTTATCGGCTGGCGAAAAACAAAGACTATCGATCGCCAGGGCTTTAATCCATCGACCAAAAGTTATTTTGGCTGACGAACCAACCGGAAATTTAGATCCCTACAATACTTTAGACATCGTTAAAATTTTATTAAAAATTCATGAATTAGGAACGACTCTAATTTTGGCTACTCATAATAAAGAAATAATAAATAGTTTAGGAAAAAGGGTGATTACCTTAGAAAAAGGAAGAGTAATAAGAGATGAAGAAAAAGGTCGCTTTATATTGTAAATTTAAAGATGTTAATTAATTTTAAAAGAATATTAAAATTGGGTTGGCGAAGTTTTTTGAGGGATGGGGGAATAGCCGCCGCCACCATCTTTATTTTGGTGATGACCATTTTCTTAATAAGCAACATTTTTCTTTTTAAAGATGTCAATCAATTTTTGGTTACCTCTTTAGAAGAAAAGGTTGATGTCTCTGTTTATTTTAAAGAAAATGCCGGAGAAGAAGAAATTTTAAATCTGAAAGAGGAACTCTCAAAGATCCCCGAGGTTAAAAAAATTACTTATGTTTCAAGAGAAAATGCTCTTGAGGAATTTATTGAGAGGCACAAAGATGATCCGGTTCTCATCGAATCTTTAGGAGAATTGGGGAAAAATCCATTTTTGGCTTCTTTAAACATTCAAGCAAAAGAAGCCAGTCAATATGGGATAATTTCTGATTTTTTTGAAAAACCCGAGTTAAAGGAACTAATTGAGAAAATTGATTATTATCAAAGAAAACCGGTGATCGAGAGAATTTTCTCTTTAACTTCTCTTTTGGATAAAGTCAGCCTCTCCCTTTCTATAATTTTAGTCATAGTAGCCATTTTCGTAACTTTTAATACAATCAGATTGGCCATCCTCAATTCTAGTGAAGAAATCGGGACCCAGAGACTGGTTGGCGCTTCAAATTGGTTTATTCGAGGGCCATTTTTAGTCCAGGGGGCAATTTCTGGAATCTTTGCTGCTTTAATTTCTTTGGCAATGCTGGGTTTAGTTTGTTGGTATCTGAGCCCGAAAATTGAATTTTTCTTTGCTGGTTTAAACCTTTTCAATTTATTTTTGAAAAATTTCTGGATTTTGCTTTTAATTCAATTTTTAACCGGAATTTTACTATCAGTAATTTCTGGTGCCATCGCCATCAGGAAATATTTGAGGATTTAAAAAAAATGAAACCAAGAATCCTTTCAAAAAGACTTGGATACAAATGTGAATGGCTAAAAGTAGAAGAAGCAAAATTAAAGTTGCCAAATGGCAAAATCACAGAATGGCAAAAACTCATAATACCAGATTTTGTTGCCATCGTTGCTTTGGATAAAAAAACAAACATTTACTTAGTTGAAGAATGGAGGCTCGCTTTTGGAAAAAAAATTTTGCAAATTCCAGCTGGTGGATGCGAAAGCAAAAATATAATTAAAGAAGCCAAAAAAGAACTCATGGAGGAAATAGGCATGAATGCTAAGAAATGGCAAAATTTAATTACCTGCCCATTAGCTTCTAGGCAGACTACAAAATTACATATTCTCTTGGCCCGGGATTTGTTCGAGGCAAAAAGGGAAAGAAGCGATGAGGAAATAATTGAAGTCGTTAAACTTCCTTTCAAGAAAGCCCTTAAATTATTTTTTAGTGAAAAAATCCCAACTACAAGCTATACAATTTTAGGAATGCTTTTGGCAAAAGAGAAGTTGAAGTTATAAAGTTCATTGCGGGGTCATCTAATGGGTAGGATAGATGCCTCTGAAGCATCTCATCTTGGTTCGAGTCCAAGTCCCGCAGCAAACGAATTTCAAAAATCGCATTTTCGGCGTTTTTTATCGATGATTATTCATCTGTGCAAAACTATCTTGCATAAGTTTTTTGGAATTATAAAATAATATAATAACTAATTTTAACGGCTTTTAGTTATCCCTTGCGGGATAATAAAGCAAAAATTATGATAAAAAAACTTTTAGTTTCACGCACAACAATAAGTACTGGCTTTTTTGTTTTGTTTTTATTTCTGGTTGGCGGACTGAACGTCGCTTTCGCCCAGACCTCCTTGCCAGCCGGCGGTAGTAGTTTTGAAACTGCGGTTTCCTTAAGCCCCGGAACTTATCAAGGCGGTGCGCTTCAGGGATGGCAGGAACTTTATTACATCGTTCAAGTAAAAGCCGGGCAACAAATTATCGCTGAAGCTAGAGGTTTTTCCGAAGCTGGATGCAATCTATTTCTTTTTAACGAATCAAAAGAAGAATTAATGTCCAATTATGGTGAAAATCCCAAGGTCAGCTGGCTGCCAAATGCCAATAAAAGTTCTTACAATTACTATTTTAAAATTGCCAATGATTACGCAGATGTAGAGTCATTTACGGTAGAGGTTTCTTTGACAAATTATTATGACGCTAATAGCAGTACTGATGCTGGCGCTACTTTTGAAAGCGCACTAAACTTAAATACCATCCCCGGAAGTTATACTGGTTATCTTTCCAAGGCTTTTTATGATATCCCGTGCATAGGCGATGACGATGAAGATTTTTATAGAATTTCAATCCAAAAAGGGATACCTTATGAATTTAAATTAACACCGCCGACAAAAGGTCGAGGTACATTAGCATTGTATGACGCGACCAGACAATTAATAGAGGAGAAATATTCTCCGAATGAAGGAGCTTTTATTTCTCTTTTTCTAACCCCAGCAGCTAACACCAGTGTCTTTTTAACCGTTAGCGGTGATCTGTCGTGTGATATACTGAATTATAAATTGGATATTAAGTCTTCTGTTTCTGTGACAAAGTTTTATGCCTGCAATGGCCAGTATTGTGAAAGCGCAGGAGAATTTTCTTCTTTAGCTAAATGTCAAGAATCTACAACAAAAACCTGCTATCAAACTGAAAATTGTGATAATAGATGCGGCACGCCTCCCGAATGTGTGAAGGATTCTGATTGTCCAGCAGGCGCTTCTTGCGTTAACGGCACATGCGTGGGAGGAGGCGTTTGTCAGGATGTCTGCGTTTCCGGCAAAACAAAATGTTTTGACAACTTCAACTATAACAAATGCGGAGATTATAATAATGATGGTTGTTCGGAATGGTCTACGCCAGTTTATTGTGGCGAGAAAAATAAGTGCCAGAATGGAAAATGTGTTAAAGCAAATGGTTGTACCTGTTCAGCTTGGATGAATGAAGGATGCAACAAAAATGACTGTCAAAAAAATGAAATGTCTCAAACAAGAACTTGCGAGCCAAAAAACTGCGATAAACAAAATCAATGTTTAAGCGACCCATCCTGTATTATACCTCCTCCACCACCACCTCCTCCTCCGCCATCTCCATTTGCATTGTTGTTGGCATTTTTAAAGAGACTTCCAATCTGGAAATGGTTTATTGGTTGGTATTCGTTATTTTGGTTAGCTTTCTATATTTATTTTGCTCTTTGTTTGCAGCTCATCGCCAGGAAAACAAATACACCCAATGAATGGATGGCTTGGATTCCGGTCGCTAATATTTTCCTAATGATTGACATCGCCAAAAAACCATTGTGGTGGTTTATTTTCATTTTAATCCCCCTTGTCAACATCGTGATTGGCGTTATTTTATGGATGGCAATTGCTGACAGAAGGGGCAAACCAAATTGGATGGGCATTTTAATTATTATTCCAATTGTTGGTCTCGCAGTCCCTGGGTATTTGGCATTTTTTGATTACAAAAGCGGCGAAAAGGTGGAAATTACTCCGCCCTATGCTCCAACAGGGACGGAGGAAGCCTATAAACCGACGGTGGGATACAAGCATCCCTGTAAGTATTGCAAAAAATTAATTCCACCAAATTCTACTGCCTGTCCTTACTGCGGAAAAGTAAATCCTTTGGGGCCGAGTCGTTGTCCTAAATGCCATGAACCGACTGAGAAAGATTGGAAGGTGTGTGCAAAGTGCAATTTAGATCTTCGGATTACCTGTCCCTTCTGCGGGAAAATAACGTTTTTCGGAGAGCATTGCGAAGATTGCGGAGCTCGGCTTTTGGTTAAGTGCCCTCAATGCGGTCAGGAGCAGCCACCAATAAGCGATAATTGCATTAAATGCGGCAAACCTTTAAAGGCCGAAAAATAATAAATAAACTCTAAAAATCCTAAATTTATGTCTTTAAAGCCATTCACTGATAATTTTGCCGATAATTCTACTGAAGCGGGATTTCAGTTTACTTTTAATTGTGCCGTATGTGGCGAAGGTTATAAAACAGAGTTTGTTCCTTCAAAGACGTATAAAAAGAAGGGGATATTA
>Ga0172363_10003324_pt1 | contig 13093 bp, 10 predicted proteins | sample LakKivs2_kivu2a2_FD_114541 | JGI IMG/M metagenome (GOLD analysis project Ga0172363, IMG submission 114541) | Sediment microbial communities from Lake Kivu, Rwanda - Sediment s2_kivu2a2 | ecosystem: Environmental > Aquatic > Freshwater > Lake > Sediment | place: Rwanda: Western Province, Lake... | reverse complement strand
CTGGCAGAGAGACTGGTGGTCTGGGTGATGATACCGTCTTCCATCATCTGGGCCGCGGCACAGCTCAGGGCTTTCGGTCAAATCCTTTCTGTATCTACTGCTCTTCCCTCGACTTTGACGATATGTTTTTCTGCCCTTATTGTAATCGTTTACACTTCTCTGGGTGGCTTGCTGGGTGATATCTACACTGACCTGATTCAGGGACTGATTGTGGTTTTCAGCCTGGTCGTTTTAGCAGTCGTCATCCTTGGCAGCACTCCTGATCTGGCTTCCATTTTTCAGCAGATGCCCGCTGGCCGCCGGAAAATTCTGGGAGTCGGAGAATCAATCTGGGAAAGGCTCGACCGCTGGGCAGTGCCGGTTTTGGGCTCCCTGGTTGTCCAGGAGGCAATTTCCCGGTTCCTGGCAGCCAGAAACCCAAGAGAAGCTGTCCGGGCCTGCCATGCGGCCGGCGGGATTTATCTTTTCACGGGAGCAATTCCGCTTTTTCTGGGCTTCATCGGTCCCTGGCTTCTGCCCGGGCTCACCGACCGAGAACAATTTCTCGTGATTCTCTCCCACCAGCATCTGCCGGCACTCCTGTCAATCATCTTTCTTGGAGCCCTGATCTCAGCCATCCTCTCAACAGTAGACAGCATACTGCTGTCCTGTTCAGCCCTCTTTTCCCATAATTTCATTCTTCCTATTCTGGGCGTAAAAGACGAAAAAACCAAATTACTGGTGGGCAGGATGGCGGTTATGGTTACCGGTCTGATTGCCCTGATTATTGCTCTGTCCGGAAGCAGGATTTACGACCTGGTGCTTCTGGCTGCGGCTTTCGGCACAGCCGGAGTTCTGGTTATTACCCTTTTTGGGCTGCATTCGAGAGTGAACAGTCAAACAGCCGCGGTTTTAACCTTAATTGGCGGTCTCGTCCTCACGCCGCTCTTTCAGCTTGTCCTGAGATTTAAAGCACCCGTTCTATTGTCCGTCCTGAGCTGTGTGGTTATATTCGTCCTCTCTGCCTCTGTGGCCGGAAGAAATTCAAACAGGATTAAGCTCCATACTGGAATTTAATGGACAGAGAAAAATCAAAAGACCGGAAGCGTCATCCGGTAAAGAGCCGCGGCAATCAGGGCGGACATGGGAATGGTAAAGATCCAGGCCCAGACAATTCTTAAAGTCACCTGCCATTTGACTGAAGAAACGCTCCTGGCCGCGCCCACCCCCGTCACAGCACCGGTGATAACATGAGTGGTGGACACTGGAATCCCGAGATGGGTAGCCATGAAGATGCTGGCAGCGCTGGCTGTTTCAGCGCAAAAGCCGTCAATCGGCCTGAGCCTGATGATTTTCTGGCCCATTGTCTTGACGATGCGCCACCCTCCGCTCAAAGTGCCAAGCGCAATGGCGGCGTGGGCTGAAAGAACTATCCACAGCGGTATGTGAAAGGTTTTCATATGGCCGGAAGTAAAAACCAGACTGGCAATTATGCCCATGGTCTTTTGAGCATCATTACCGCCATGGCCAAGACTGTAAAGGGCAGCCGAAACCAGCTGCAGCCTTCTGGACCAGACATTGATGACTCGGAGGGGCTGTTTTCTCAATATCCAGGTTATCAGAACCATCAGCAGATTACCGATTATCATCCCCAGAATGGGGGCAATGAAAATGAAAGAAACAACTTTTATCCAGCCCCGGAGAATGACAATTTCGAACCCGGCCTTAGCCACTGCCGCTCCTAAATAACCTCCCATAAGTGCGTGGGACGAGCTTGAGGGAAGACCCCAGTACCAGGTCAGAAGATTCCAGGTAATGGCTCCGATCAGACCGCAGAAAATAACCAGCGGGTCAACCACGTTGATATCGATAAGACCGATGCCAATGGTTTTGGCTACACCTGTGCCAAAGATAAGAAAGGCAATAAAGTTGAAAAAAGCGGCCCAGACGACAGCCTGCTTGGGGCTGAGAACCCTGGTTGAGACAACGGTGGCCACAGAATTGGCCGCATCATGAAGCCCGTTGGTAAAATCAAAAGTAAGAGCAATGGCGATTATGACAACGATAAAGGTGAAACTCCAGCCACCCATTCCCATGCTTAACTGCTTTTAACCACGATGCCTTCGACCGTATTGCTCACTTTTTGATAAACATCCATGATAGTCTCCAGAATAAACAGAACATCTTTCCACTTCATGATACTTACCGGGTCTTTTTCTTCTATAAACAGCTTCTGCAAAGATTTGGCATAAACCAGATCACCTTTATCTTCAAGCTCATGGATGCTACGGATAAGTTCACCTATGTAGGGAGTATATTTCTGAGAATCAAAACATTCAGCTATAAGCTCGTTAAGTCTTATTGTGGCTTCTTTAGAAAAAGTCGCAAATTCGTCTATAAAATACTTTTTTTCGTTCAGGTTATATAGATACACGTTGTGAATAGCATTTTCGATGAGGTCTATAATATCGTCGATTTCATGGACGAGGCGGTAAATATCTTCGCGGTCGAAAGGCGTGATGAAGCACTGGTTGAGGAGCTTGATGATTTGATGAGCTATGTTGTCTGCTTTGTGCTCGATCTGCTTGGCTTTCTCCCAGTATTTGGCCGAGCTATCGAAATTCTTCGAAAAATCGTAGAAAATCTCAGTAATCTCTGAGAGACAACCGGAGAGTTCCTCAAAGTGCCGGGCAAAGGCTGGTTCCTTGGGCAGTAAGAATTTCATGATTATGACCTGATTTTTATTAAGTTATAATCTAACCTAAAAGCCGGGAGAATTCAAGCCGACTCTCTATATTTTTCTGACTGAGGATTGACCTTCTCTCTGTAGCTGTGTTATAAGGGAATCTTATTTTTTTCCCCTGAAAAATGAATTTTTACGGAGGAGACGAATGGCCGGGTCGCTATTCCGCACCAAACCGATTCAGGAACTTCTGGCTGAGACTACTGAGGCCGGGCATACGCTAAAAAAAGCTCTAAGGGCCTGGGACTTGGTGGCTATCGGTATCGGCTGCATCATTGGTGTGGGGATTTTTGTTCTGCCAGGAGTGCAGGCAGCCAACCATTCTGGACCCGGAATCATCCTGTCATTCGGCATTGCCGCATTAGCCTGTGCCTGTTCAGCTCTTTGCTACGCCGAGCTGGCGGCCATGATTCCTGTCTCCGGTTCAGCATATACCTATGGTTATGCCACTCTTGGTGAACTGCCCGGCTGGATAATCGGCTGGGACCTCATCCTGGAATACATGGTAGCTGCTGTTCTGGTCAGCACGGGCTGGTCTGCTTACTTTGTTAATCTCCTCAATAACCTCGGGATTCGTCTTCCGCAGAAATTTGTGGCCTCGCCCTGGGACACGACTCCAGGGATGATTAACCTGCCCGCAGTCTTTATCGTTCTTCTGCTCACCGCTCTGCTGATCCGGGGCGTCAAAGAAAGCTCCAGAACCAATATGTTCATCGTCATCATAAAAATTGCCATCATCCTTTTCTTTATCATTATGGCTGCGCCCCATGTCAATCCAGAAAACTGGAAGCCGTTTATGCCCTTCGGATTTAAAGGCGTGATGACTTCGGCCGCCATAGTATTCCTGGCCTTCGTCGGTTTTGACGCTGTTTCCACTGTGGCTGAAGAAACGGTCAGCCCGCAAAAGGACATGCCAATCGGGATTATGGGTTCGCTTCTTGTGGCCACGATACTCTACATGGCGGTTTCAGCCATCATGACCGGCGTAGTTTACTACACGAAGCTTGGCGTGGCCGACCCGGTGGCGCTGGTTCTGAATGAGCTTAATAAACCCCAGGCTTCTATGGTCATAAGCGTTGGAGCCGTGGCGGGGATCACTTCAGTTCTTCTGGTTTTGCTGATGGGACAGCCTCGAATCTTTTTCTCAATGTCCCGCGATGGACTTCTGCCGGAAACCTTCTCCCGGGTTCATCCGAGATTTAAAACACCAATTACCACAACTCTCGTGACGGGTGGAATCGTTGCTGCGGCTTCAGGCCTGACTCCTATCAATGTTTCCTCCGAGCTCGTTTCAATAGGGACGCTTTTTGCTTTCATCATCGTCTGCTCTGGAGTCATCCTTCTCCGCTACAGGCGGCCTGATTATCGCCGTCCGTTCAAAGTACCCATATTCCCTGCCCTGCCTGCTGTCGGCGCCCTGCTCTGCAGTTATCTGATGATTAGCTTGCCCCTGGTGACCTGGCTCCGGTTTGCTGTTTGGCTGGCAACTGGATTGATTATATATTTTCTTTACGGCCGGGTTCACAGCCGGCTGGAAAAGCAGGAAAAAGAATAGTCCTCCGGCAAAGAATTCTCAGCCACCTCTGGATTTTTCTCAAGGTTGTGATAAAATGAAACCTAAATTAGAGTTCTTTTAGGTTAATCGCTGCTCACCTTTTCAGGCCATAATAATCCACTGATAAAAGCATAAAAGAGGTTTTTCTTGATGGACAGAGCGACAAAGCAAATGCGAAACATCGGGATCAGTGCCCATATTGATTCCGGCAAAACAACTCTGACTGAACGCATCCTCTTTTACTGCAAAAAAATCCACCGCATCCATGAAGTCAAAGAGAAAGAAGGCGGCGGGGCCACCATGGATTATATGGAGCTGGAACGAGAAAGAGGAATCACGATCACCTCGGCCACAACCAATGTTAACTGGAATGCCCATTCCATCAATATCATCGACACCCCCGGCCATGTGGATTTCACCATAGAAGTGGAAAGGTCGCTCAGGGTTCTTGATGGCGCTATCCTTGTTCTTTGTGCTGTGGGCGGAGTGCAATCTCAAACTCTGACCGTCGATAAACAGCTTAAAAGATACAGGGTCCCCTGTTTGGCTTTTATCAACAAGCTTGACCGGGCAGGAGCCAACCCATTCAAAGTCAAGGACCAGATAAACGAAAAACTTGGCCGCAGAGCTGCTCTCCTGCAAATACCCATCGGACTTGAGGATAAATTACAGGGCGTTGTTGACTTGATCAGGATGAAAGCCTTCTACTTTGATGGCTCTAATGGTGAAGTCGTCAGAGAAAAAGATATCCCGGCCGAACTCGAAGATGAAGCCTGGCGGTACCGGGAGGAACTTCTGGAAACCGCCTCTCTTTTCTCTGACGACCTCGCTGAAGCCATTCTGGAAAACAGGGTGACTGAAGAAGCAGTGATTAAAGCCATCAGGAAAGGGACGATTTCAAGAGAGTTCACTCCGATTTATCTTGGTTCGGCCTATCGCAACAAAGGAGTTCAGCTTTTGCTTGACGGCGTGATTAATTTTCTGCCCGACCCGTCTGAAGTCGAGAACATTACGCTCGACCTTGACCAGAAAGAAAAACAGATTCTGCTCAAGGCTGACGCCGATGCCCCTTGTGTTTCTTACGCCTTCAAGCTTGAAGAAGGGCCTTACGGCCAGCTCACTTATATCAGGATTTATCAGGGCAGTATCAGAAAAAGCGACGAGCTGTTCAACACCAGGTCAAAGCAAAAATTTAAAGTTGGCCGGGTGGTCCGGATGCATGCCGACCATATGGAAGACATTGACGGGGCCATGGCCGGAGATATCATTGCTCTGTTTGGTCTTGACTGCGCCTCTGGCGATACTATCTGTTCTCCTGGTCTGAACTACGCCATGACTTCCATCTATGTGCCCGAACCGGTGATTTCTCTGGCTGTCGAGCCAGTTGATAGAACGTCAGCCGACCATCTGGCTAAGGCTTTAGCCAGGTTTACCAAGGAGGACCCAACTTTCAGGATGTACATAGATTCTGAGTCCAGGCAAACGATCATACAGGGCATGGGCGAACTTCATCTGGACGTTTACCTTGAACGGATGAGAAGAGAATACCGGGTTGAAGTTATGACCGGGCAGCCACAGGTAGCCTACCGCGAGGCCATCACGGCCAGGGCTCATTTTGATTATGTCCATAAAAAACAAACGGGCGGCGCGGGTCAATTCGCCAGGGTGACAGGCTACATAGAACCCTTTGATGGCACCTTTGAATTCATAAACGAAGTTAAAGGTGGCCATATTCCCCGGGAATTCATTCCTTCCTGCGATAAAGGCATGCGTGCTTCACTCAAAAAAGGACAGTTAATCGGAAGCCCGGTCATTGGCCTAAGGGCTGTTTTGACCGACGGCCAGTTTCATCCCGTAGATTCATCTGATATCGCTTTTCAGTTAGCCTCACAGGGAGCCTTGAAACAGGCTTATCAGAAAGCCAGGCCTCAAATACTCGAACCTATAATGCGCGTGGTGGCCGAAACCCCTTCAGAATTTGCGGGGAACGTCTTCGCCAGCCTTAACCGGCGCCGTGGAATCATCATCAGCTCGATTGAAGACGGAGTGTATTCACGAATAGAAGCTGAGGTGCCGCTCAGTGAGATGTTCGGCTACTCCACCGGGCTGAGGTCGATGACACAAGGAAAAGCGGAATTCACCATGGAATTTCTAAAATACACCCGAGTGCCAGCTAATGTGGCTGAGCAACTTATGGAAGGGCACCGGAAAAAGCTCGAAGCCGAGCAGAAAAAATAGGAAGTAAAAGGAGTCAAAGATGGTAAAAAAAACGCTTTCAGCCCGGAGCCCGATAAAAATCCTGGAAAGAAACATCAGCGGTGGACTCGGCTCTGGCAACCTAGCGGTTTTCGCTTCCCGGAAGGGTGCGGGCAAGACCGCATGTTTAGTCCAGATTGCTCTTGACCGCCTGCTGGAAGAAAAGCCAGTTATTCATGTTTCTTATTCCAGCCGGGTAGATTACATCATCAGCTGGTATGAAGAAATCTTTAAGAACCTGGCCACCAGGGATAAGCTCAAGTCAGTCATGGAAATTCATGACCGGGTCATCCGCAACCGCGTGATCATGAACTTCAGACAGGAGGGAATGAAAACAGAGCAGGTTCTGAAGAGCCTGGAAGCTTTGCTCGGACCGGGCAATTTTAAAGCCAGAACGATAATCGTTGACGGCTTCAATTTTTATCTGCCGTGTTTTGAAGACCTGATTCTTTTTAAGAAATTTGCCAGCGACCATCAGCTTGAATTCTGGTTCAGCTGTTCACTCAAAGGCGAAGACCCTTTGTTTGATGAAGAAGGCTTTCCTATTGTTCTCAAGGATTATCTTCAGGCTATAGATGTAATCATTACCTTGAAGCATGACGACGGCCGGGTCAAGCTGAATCTGATCAAAGACCGCAACCGTATGATGAGCAAAAAACTGAGGCTCCAGCTCGACCCTCAGACCCTGCTTCTGGCCGGGGTTTAATGAACGAACATCGATCCCGGCAGCATCATGTCCCATGTCAGCTCTCTTATTCATCTTCTATTTTTAAGTCTTCGCCTTGTTCCATAAATTGACTACTGGTAAGGCGATGATTATATAACTCTTTCCGATAGTAAAAACTTACGAAACAAAGCGTGAGATAAAAGCAAAACTCCAGTTACGCGGATAGAGGCTCTTAATGAATTTCTTATCTCCACATAAAGCAGTATCGCCTTGACTGACCAAAGCGGCCAGAATATGATAGATGTCGTGACCGAAAATAATTTCAAACTGATAAAAAATACTCTCGTCCATTCCAATCTTGAAAAATCAAGAAAATTCTGACCGGGAGGTTTATATATGCCTAAAAAAGCGGGTCTTTTCTTTTTAAGTATTTTATTTCTGACAATTCTTCTCCAGGCGACCTTCAAAAAAGAAGATATCAAAATCCATCAGCTCCAGAATGGTCTGAAAATAATTTTTTATGAGGACCACAAGATTCCAAGCATTTCCTACTACACCTTCTTCAAAGTCGGCTCCCGCAATGAACGCCCCGGGTTTACCGGCGTTTCCCACTTCATCGAGCACATGATGTTCAACGGCACCCGGAAGTTTGGCCCGGGTGAATTCGACCGAATTATGGAATTTTACGGGGGTTCAAACAATGCCTACACCGGAGAAGATTTCACCGCTTATACCGATTGGTTTCCTTCCAAGGCACTGGAAAAGATGGTTGAACTGGAAGCTGACCGGATACAGGGCCTGATTTTTGAGCCTCAGGTGTTTGAATCTGAAAGAGGAGTAGTCGCTTCAGAAAGAAGAATGGGTGTTGAAAACAACAACGAAGCCATCCTGAATGAAAATGTCAGAGCTACGGCCATCATGGCCCATCCCTATCACTGGGATGTCATCGGCTGGATGAGCGATATTCTAAGCTGGCGCCGCGATGAAGTTATGCGGTACTACCGAACATATTATGCACCAAATAATGCCGTGCTGGTTGTGGTCGGAGACTTCGATACTCAGAAAACTCTGGAACTGATAAAAAAACATTACGAAAACATCGCGGCACAGACGCCGCCTCCACCTGTGAGCACCGCTGAACCGCCTCAGATGGGCAAGAAACAGGTGGTCATCAGAAAAGAAGCCCAGACGCCTTCCTTCATGGTTGTCTATCATGCGCCAAGCTGCAATGACCCTGACTTTTTTGCCCTGTCAATCCTGGAAAAACCTCTTCTCCGGGGTCAGAGCAGCCGTCTTTACAGAAGATTGGTCCGGGAGGAGCAATTAGCCATCTCCGTTTATGGCGGGATTGATGAAAAGATTGACCCGTTTCTTTTCTCCTTAGAGGTCAAGCCAAGACCCGGAGTTGACCTGGACAAGATTGAGAAAATTATCGATGAGGAGCTGGCCAGAGTCATGGAGCAGGGAATATCAGAACAGGAATACTTGAAGGCACTTAATATCATTAAGAGCGATTTCTATTTCAGTCTGCAAACCAACTCGGGCAAAGCCAACCTGCTCGGAGCAGCAGAAATCCTGTTCGGCGGCTATGACCAGCTCTTTTCCATAATTGACCGTTATTCTGCAGTAAAGCGGGAAGATATCCCGGCTGTGGCCAAAAAATATTTTCATGAGAACAATAAGACTGTTGGCAGGTTAATACCTGAAGGAGGCGTCCAATGATCAGGTCATCAATATGCATATTCTCTATGATTATTTTAATTCCGGTGTTAGCCATGAGCACAGTTAAACTCCCCCAGCCAGAAAAGATACTTCTTGAGAATGGTCTTGGGGTCTATTTTTTTAAAAACTCAGAACTGCCTTTGGTAAGTTTCCGGCTGCTGATTAAAGGTGCGGGCAGTGCTTTTGAACCCCGGGGAATGGATGGGCTTTCGAATTTTACAGCCGATATGCTCCTCAAGGGAACCAGGACTATGGATGCTGAGGCCATAGCCGAAGCTCTCGATTTTATGGGTGCCAGGCTGAGCATCAGCACTACTGAAGAATATGCTATGGCCAGCGGAGAGTGTCTGTCAGAGCATCTCCCGAAGCTTTTTCAGATTGCTGCTGATTGCCTTATTTCCCCAGCTTTTAAAGAGGACGAATACAAGAGGGAGCTGGCAAGAAAAATCGACACTTTAAAAGCGGTCAAAGATAATCCTGGCCGAGCTCTTCGGCTCTATTTTCAAAAAGCCTATTTTGGCGACCATCCTTTTAGCCACATCTCACTGGGAACTGACTCCTCGCTGAAGAAAATGGCTCTTGATGATTTAAAGAAATTCTATAAAGCCAGATTCAGGCCGGATGCAGCCATAATGGCTGTAGTCGGTGACGTGGATAAGGAGAAGTTAATCGAGATCCTGAAATCAACTTTTGGCCAGTGGCCTAAACCCTCGACTCCAGTTCCTGTCTCCACCATCCCGCCCGTTCCTGTCCCCAGGGGCAAAAAACTGATTTTTGTGGACAAGCCAGATGCCACCCAATCTTACTTTGCTCTTGGCGCTCCTGGTTATCCTGTTGGTGATAAGATTTCTGCCAGCGCCAGCCTTATGAATACTCTCTGGGGAGGTCGCTTCACTTCCTGGTTGAACACTGAGTTGAGGATTAAAAGAGGCCTGACTTATGGAGCCGGCAGTAATTTCCAGTCCTGGAAAATAGGCGGAGTGTTCACAGCCTCTTCCTATACCAAGAATGACCAGATCGGTGAAATGCTCGACATAACCTTTGACTTGCTTAAAAAAGCGAAGATAAAAGGCTTTTCGTCTGAAGAGATAGATAGCGCCAGGAATTATATTCTGGGACAGTTTCCGCCAACTCTTGAGACCAACGGCAGCAAGGCGAATGCTTATTTGCGCCTGATTTTCTACGGCCTTGGCTTTGACTATTATGATAATTACCTTGGCGAGATAAGCAGGGCCAAGCCAGAAGAAATTAAGAGGGCGGCCGCGAAACTCCTGCCCGAGTCTAATTTCCTTCTGGTGCTCGTGGGCAAAAGAGACGAAGCCAAAAAACACCTGGAAAAATACGGCCAATTCCAGGAAAAGAAAATAACTGACCCGGACTTCTAATCAAACCAGAACCTGCAGGCTCTGGTCTCAAAGCTCCCGATTAAAAGTGAAGAAAAAGAATAAATCTCTGTCTGTTCATATTCAAAATGAGACCCCGGCCATTTTTATTTTAAATTATTAAAAAAGCTCAGCAAAAATAATTGCTTTACCTGATAAGAAGCAAATTTGGTTTATCAGAATATTTCAGCAGACTTGGATCTTCTCGGGCTATGTTAGCTAAATATATTCAGAAAAACAGTTATTATCAGAGCATTAGTAAAATCGATAAAGAACGCTCCGACCATCGGCACTACCAGAAAAGCCCTGGGGGCCCGGCCATAGCGTTCGACCATGGCTTTCATGTTAGCCATAGCATTAGCGGTCGTGCCCAGGGCGAATCCGCAGTAGCCAGCACTCATCACCGCCGCCTCATAATCTTTGCCCATGAATCTGAAAACCGTAATAAAGGCAGCTATGGCAACCAGGACGACTTGAGCCAGAAGAATTATCAACATGGGTAAAAACAATCCCGCCAGTTCCCAGAGTCTGAGGGTCATCAGCGCTATGACCAGAAAAAGGTTTAAAGAAACGTGGCCCAAATCATCGATGACCTTCTGATCAAGCCGCAGACAACCGGTATAGTCATCAAAATTTCTGATAAGGGCAGCCACAAACATTGCGCCTATGTAAGCTGGCAGGGTAATGTTAAGACTGGCAAACCATTTGCTTACCCAGGAGCCAGCCCACATAGCCAGAAGTATTATGACCACGCTCTTGAGAAGGATAAAGGAGCTCTGGTCGCTCGACCGTCCTCGAGCCAGAGCCTGTTCTCTTAAAGCCTGCTCAACGATTTCTTCAGCTTCAATTTCCGGAACTTCCAGATCCTTCGGCCTTGGTTTCTTCAGTCTGCCTTTTTCAATCAAAAAAGTACCAACCGGTCCTCCGATGAGTCCGCCAGAGATTATCCCGAAAATAGCTGCAGCTACAGCCAATGTGGTTGCGGCCGAAACGCCAGCCTCCTCAAACACCGGGCCAAAAGCCAGGGCAGTGGCCGGACCTCCAGTTTGAGTTACTGAGCCACAGATGACCCCGATCAGAGGATTCAAGCCAAAGGGCAAAGCCATGACTATTCCCAGAAGATTCTGAAAGACAACCATGATCGTGGCTATCAGAAAAAATATAAGTACCTGAGGCCCGCCAACTTTGAGAAGTGATAGACTGGCGGCAAAACCTATGGTGGTGAAGAAAGCAACCATCAGAGGATCGCGTAAAGCAGTATCAAATTGAAATAAGTTTATCTGATAGTGATGAAAAATTAGAGTGATGAAAGAAATCAGCAGTCCGCCAGCCACAGGAGCAGGGATGTTAAACCGTTCAAGCGGCTTGATCAGCCGGCGCAGGCCATAACCAGCGAAAAGAACCAGACCGGCAAAAGCCACAGTCTGGATGAGGTCAAGCTTGAGCAAGTTATCTCCTTTGGCTGTAATCAGAGGAGTGTTTCATCGTTTTTTCAGCCCGAACAATTTTTTCTGAGTTTCTACATTTAACATTTTTCCGTTGAACTGACAACATTTTTTCCAATCTGAGCCGAAGCCACCCGCGCGCAAGAAGTCAGACGGGATATCAAATCGGACTAAAGAACTTATTTTTGATCCTGAACAATCCGAAGAATCAGCAAAAGAGTCAAGATACAGACAGGTCCATTTAGCTCTTTCCGGATTTAAAGCACGATAGAAAGTATGTCTGCTTTCTTAATAATGCGGGAATTATTTTATAAAGCCTGTCTTTGAAATGACGGCTTATTTCCTGGAAATTGCCTTTTTCTTAAGCAATTCTCTGGTATAAGGAATTAAACCGCCGGCGTCAACAATAGACTGCCTCGCTTTCGGCAGGGATTCTACTTTAAACTCTTTGCCTGAAGTCCTGTTGATGATTCTTTCCGAATGAATCTCTACTTCATCGCCTTCTTCTGCCTCAATCTCAGGACAGACAACCACTTTCAGACCAAGGTTGATGGCATTCTGCAGGAAAATGCGGGCAAAGTTCTTAGCCACGACAATTAGCTCATGACCTTTCAGAGTGGAAGCCGCCTGTTCACGGGAAGAACCGCAGCCGAAATTTTTGCCGGCAACCACCACACTTCCAGGCTGGATCTCAGCTTTCTTCAGTTTAGCGTTAAACTCAACATGATCGGCAAAAGCGTACTGAGGAGTTTCACCCGGTAGAACCGTGGCCATATAGCGGCCAGGATAGATAATATCAGTCGAAATATCATCACCCAGTTTCAAAACTACTCTGGCCATGTTATTTGCCTCCTTTCCTTGGGTCAGTGATGAAGCCGGTCAGGCTGCTGGCTGCAGCCACAGCTGGTGAGCAGAGATAAATGTCGGCCCTGGGATTACCCATTCTCCCTTTGAAGTTTCGGTTCGTGGTGGAAAGGGCCACCTCCCCATCTCCCAGAGCGCCCTGATGCACTCCCAGGCAACAACCACACCCGGGATTCATCACCACGGCTCCAGTTTTCACCAGGTCAGCGATGTATCCGAGCTTCAAAGCTTGCTGGTAAATCCTGAAGGAAGCCGGGAAGATCAGCATTCTGACGCTTCTGGCAATCTTTTTGCCTTTCAGGATTCTTGCGGCCACAGCTAAGTCATCCAGACGGCCGTTGGTGCAGGAGCCGATCACAATCTGATCCACCTTGACTTTGCCCACCTTGCTCACGGGCTTGACATTGTCCACAGTATGAGGGCAGGCAATCATCGGCTCCAGGTTAGAAACATCGATTTCAACCAACTGGTCGTATTCAG
>Ga0172363_10003321_pt1 | contig 13099 bp, 9 predicted proteins | sample LakKivs2_kivu2a2_FD_114541 | JGI IMG/M metagenome (GOLD analysis project Ga0172363, IMG submission 114541) | Sediment microbial communities from Lake Kivu, Rwanda - Sediment s2_kivu2a2 | ecosystem: Environmental > Aquatic > Freshwater > Lake > Sediment | place: Rwanda: Western Province, Lake... | reverse complement strand
TCAAGATGCAGGGCTTCTCGCGCGAGGTCAAGCGGAACCCGGGGCAGCAGGCGTTATCCAGCTATGTTTTCATGCCACCGGTCTGAGCGAGCGAAGCGAGCGGTGACCGGTGGTAGTTGACATAGCTTTCAAACCGCTTATCTCAAGTGTAGTACCTAACTTTTGGCCATTTTTCACGCTCAAAACCAGTTTGTAGTACCTAACTCTGCTTTTTATCCTTAAAACCCCAAACTAGTCACGATTTTCGTCCTTAACCGGCGATTCGTCCTTAAACGATGAACGGGGCAGAAGCACTCATCCGGGGCATGGAGAAGGAGGGCGTCAAGCACATATTCGGCATACTTGGCGGCGCCATACTGGACGTCTACGATGTCCTCTATGACAAGACCGAGATAAATCACCTTCTCTGCCGCCACGAGCAGGTCGCCGCCTACGCGGCCAACGGGTATACTCAAGTGACCGGCAAGGTCGGCACCTGCATGGCCACCTCCGGCCCCGGCGCTTGCAATCTGGTCACTGGCATAGCCGACGCGATGATAGATAGCCGCGCAGTCGTTGCCATCACCGGCCAGGTCCCGACGAACATCATAGGCGCTGATGGCTTCCAGGAAGCAGACATAGTCGGCATCACGATGCCTATAACCAAGCACAACTACTTGGTCGAGAAGGTTTCCGAGGTCCCTAAGGTCGTCAAAGAAGCCTACTATCTGGCCAACACCGGCCGTCCCGGCCCGATTGTCATAGACCTGCCTAAGGATATCCAGAGGGCCGAGCTCAAGGAGTTCAACTACCCGAAGACCATCTCCTTCGAGAGTTATAATCCCACCTACAAGCCTCACCCGCGGCAGATACAGCTAGCGGTCAAGGAGCTCATGAACGCGCAGAACCCCATGATAATAGCTGGCGGCGGCGTCATAATCTCCAACGGCTCTTCAGAGTTAGTTCAGTTCGCAGAGCTTCTTGGCGTACCCGTAGGTACGACATCAATGGGCAAGGGCTGCATACCCGAAGACCACCCCCTAGCCCTGGGCATGGTAGGCATGCACGGCAACAAGTGGGCCAACCTCGCAATCCAGAACTCGGACGCCATCTTGGCCATAGGCACGCGCTTTAGTGACCGCATCACTGGCAACGTCCAGCACTTCGCGCCCAATGCGAAGCTCATCCACGCAGACATAGACCCTAGTGAGATAGGCAAGAACGTGCGCGTCAACATACCCATAGTCGGCGACGCGAGGATGGTCATGTCGGACATGCTCGCCTTAGCAAAGGAAGCTGCCAAAAAGGATGCCGCCCGGCTGAACAAGCACACCGAGTGGGGAAAGAAACTCGAACAGTGGAAGAAGGAATTTCACCAGGAAACCTGCTTTGATTGCGTCCCGATAAAGCCGCAGAGGATAATCCATGAGGTCCAGAAGATAATAGACAAGGATTCAAAGAAGACCATCATCACCACAGAGGTCGGCAGGAACCAGCTGTGGAGCTTCCACTACATGAACATACGACATCCGAGGAATTGGGTCACCTCCGGCGGTCTTGGCTGCATGGGTGCTGGGTTTCCGCTCGCTTTGGGCGCACAGATAGCACGGCCTGACTGTCGCGTCCTCAACATGGCCGGCGACGGCAGCTTCCAGATGACTATGCAGGACCTGGCGACGTGTGTAACCTACAACGCGCCCGTGGTCAATGTCATATTCGACGACGCCTCGCTTGGCAACGTGCGCATGTGGCAGAGGTTGTTCTACAATGCCAGGTACTCATACACTGACCTGCCGAACAACCCCGACTTCGAGAAGATAGCACAAGCCTATAAGTGCTGGGGCAAGAGGATAGAGCGCCCGGGCGAGATAGCAGAATCGTTGCAGGAGGCGCTCAAGTCCGGCAAGCCGGCGATCCTCGATATAACAGTAGACCGCGACGAGACTGTCTACCCGATGGTCCCGCCGGGGGGGATACTCCACAAGATGCTTGAGTAGGGTCAAAAAATAAATAAAAATAAATCCAAAAAATCCAAATGGCTGACGAGAAACTGCACCTCATATCCGCGCTGGTCGAGAACCGGCCAGGGGTCATGCAGCGGATAGCAGGCATGTTCTCCCGCAGGGGCTTCAACATGGAGAACCTCAGTGTCGGCCCGACCGAGAATCCAGCATACTCAAGGATGACTATAACCGTCAGGGGCGACGAGACAGTTCTAGAACAGGTCGTCAAGCAGCTCAACAAGCTCATAACTGTCATAAAGGTCAGGGAGCTTAATGACAAGGAAGCCGTCTGCCGCGAGCTTGCCCTGATAAAGGCCAGCACATCCCGCCCGGAGTCACGCTCCGAGCTGACACAATACGTCGACGTCTTTAGGGGCAACATAGTGGACGTCTCGGCGGAGTCAATGATAATCGAGATTACTGGAAGCGCCGACAAGATAGACGCCTTCGTCAAACTGGTCCAACCCTACGGGATAAAGGAGATAGCGCGGACCGGCGTCACTGCATTGCACCGCGGCGCGAAGATAGTCAGAGACTCGGTGAAATAATCAAAGAGAGCCCGACGATCACCTGCTTCTGCCAGTGGGTTTGGCAAGCTCCTTTGACACATCCGGCACGAACTCCATCTGCCCTCTGTAGAAGGCGTTTACCGCAGTCAACAACTCCCGGTATTCAAATATCCTCCTGTTCGTCAGGTTTATTAGCAGCGCTTTCCTCTTGTTGAGCTCATCCAGTATCTCCCTCTTACTGACCTTTATCTTGTCGGCCAGTTTGTCGAGATACGTATTGGGCGAGACCTCACTGCCTTCAACAGCCCTGTCCTTCTTCGGGTCCCACTGATATATGGTACCCAGTAAAACTGTCTCCCCCTCATGCCCCCCGACTTCAGCGACCTCAGTTATCCTTCTGATTGGCCTGCCGCCTAAGTTGAAGATGTTCATGACGACGATTATGTCCAGGTTGGCGATTATCTGCATCGGCACGTTCATCGGCGGGCTCTGTAGTCTGAATATCACCTCCCTTGACGAGCTGGCGTGAAGAGTCCCCATGCCCTTGTGGCCGACGTTCATGGCATTGAACAGCGCCATCGCTTCTGCGCCGCGTATCTCCCCCACCACTATGCGGTTCGGTCTCATCCTCAGTGTGTTCTTGACAAGAGTCTCCATGTCATAGCCCTTCTGCGCCGCAAGCGGCACCCAGTTGTCTTTTCCGCTTAGCTGCATCTCTGGTGTGTCTTCTATAGTTATTATCCTGTCATCAGGAGGGGTAAGCATTGCCAGCGCATTTAGCAGAGTGGTCTTGCCCGAACCGATCATGCCGGCTATCACGAGGTTTGCCGGGCACATCCTCATGCCGTCAACAGCCAGCCACAGCAGCGCGGCCAGGTCCACATCTATGCTCCCGTTCTCCAACATCTCGGTTATGGTCATCAGGTGCTTCTTCTGCTTTCTGACTGTTATGCTCGGGCCGTGAAGGGTCAGCGGGTCAGAGGTTATGTTCACCCTGCTTCCGTCAATTGCCGACAAATCGACTATTGGAGCCACATCCTTGTCATGTATCCAGCAGAGGCGGTTTATTATCTTGAAAAGCTCCTCCCTGTCGTGGAAAATGACATTTGTCGGGCACATGCCGAACCTCTTGTGGAAGACATAAACTGGGAGATTGACGCCGTTCACCATTATCTCCTCCAGGTTCGGGTCGCTGATGAAGTCGCTAAGGTCCCCGTACCCCATGACGCGGTTTATTATCGCCTCTATCAGGAGCTCTTTGTTCTTGCCCTCAGGGACCTTCATGCGCAGGTACTCGTGCAGGACCTTCCTCCTTATCTCTATGTCCGCCTGTTTCCTAATGGACTCAAGCTCCATCTGCGTGAAAAGCTTGCCGCAATTCTCGAGTACCTTTTTCTCCTCAGGCGAAAAAGGGTAGGGCTCTACAAGGTATTTTGGCAGGCCTTGCTCATCCAGAATTATCTTCTTATTGTCGTACTTCTCGAGTATCTCTGGCATTTTTCTACCCCAATCGTGAAAATCTATCGGAGGGGCAATAAAAACTACTTCTATGGCTGTCACAGTCGAGCAGATGCGGGTGCTGGACGCCAATTCATCTTGGTTCGGCGTCCCTGTTTCGCAGCTGATGGAGAATGCAGGCAGGGCAGTCGCTGCGGAAGCAAACAAACTGGGCGAGTCCTTCACTATCATCTGCGGACCGGGGAATAACGGCGGTGACGGCTTTGCTGCTGCCCGCTACCTCAAGTCAAAGCCTCCTGTGTTCTACTTCTGGCCGCCGAAGGGGCCCGAGGCGTTGGAGAACTTCGAGAAGGCGCGCAACTATCATCCGATAGCGATAACCGATGCCAACAACCTCGACCTTGCGAGGGCTATCTCCCTCTCCGATGTCGTCATCGACGCAATTTTTGGGACTGGCATCAAAGGCAGGGTGCGAGAGCCCGTCCGCGGCGTGATAGGCATAATAAACAACAGCGGCAAGAAAGTACTCTCAGTCGATGTCCCGTCCGGCATGGACCCGGACACGGGGAAAGTAGAAGACATAGCTGTGAAGCCCGACGTCACTATATGCCTGCACGACGTGAAGAAGGGTCTAGAGAAGAATAAGGCCGCAGGCAAAATCGCAGTTGCAGACATAGGGCTTCACGTAAAATCTTTCACATATATCGGCAAGGGCGATTTCAAGTATGGTTATCCGCACAGAAAGGAAAATGCGCACAAAGGCGACGCTGGTAGAGTCCTTGTCGTTGGCGGCTCCAAGGAATACACAGGCGCTCCCTACTTCGCTGCGATGGCCGCCCTCAGGGCTGGTTGCGATCTCTCATATGTCGCCGCACCGGAAGAAGCTGCCGAGAGGATAGCCGTCCTTGGGCCAGATTTGATAGTATATCCTCTAGATTCAGAGTATTACATTTCGAAGTCTGATGTGAAAGCAATACTCTCCAAGAAGCATGACATACTTCTCGTAGGTAATGGTTTGGGCGACAAAAAGGAAACTCTCGAGGCCGCTGAAGAGATAATCGTCAGGACAAAAACACCGATGGTAGTAGACGGCGACGGGCTGAAAGCTGCGAAGCCCCTTCTTCTGAGGCTCGGGAAAAATGTTGTCCTTACGCCGCACGGCGGGGAGTTCAGGATGCTCTTTGGGCTGGAGCCGAACGAGGCCAACCTGAAGAAGATGGCCGCTAAGCACAAGTGCGTGATATTGCTCAAGGGCCGCATAGACTTAATCGCGCAGGGGAAGGCGATAAAATACAACGAGAGCGGTAACCCCTACATGACTAAGGGCGGCACTGGTGATGTACTTGCAGGACTATGCGCCGGCTTCATGGCACAGGGTGTCGAGCCTTTCAAAGCTGCCTGCTTCGCAGCTCTTGTCAACGGCGTGGCTGGAGACATAGCCTATATGGACAAGTCGGTTTCGCTCACCGCCTCCGACGTCCTCAACCGCATAGGCGTCGCCGAGAGGATACTGCTCGCTTAGATTTATCAATCTCAAAACACAAACTGAAGACCGAAGACCGAAATGGCCGAGATACCAGTAGCACCTTTCGAGCGGATACTGAAAAAAGCGGGCGCAGACCGCACCGGCGAGGACGGCCTTGTAGCGATGCGCGATGCAGTCGAGGACTATGCTGACAAGCTGGCGAAAGAGTCCGCAGTCCTTGCCCGACACGCCGGCCGCAAGACCGTCAAGGCAGAGGATGTCAAGCTGGCTGCAAAATATTCTGGCTTGGGGAAACCCCCCAGATAAGCCTGTTCCGAAGACCGCATACTGTGAGTTGCAGGCCGCAGACCGTGAACTGCAGGCCGCAATTCGCAAGCCGCAGACCGTGAACCGTAGACTGTAGACAGTTAAGCGAGCCCTCCGAACAGACCCCCCGCGAACCAGGCGCACGCGGTGAAAACAACCGTCGATATGACGAGCGTAATCCCAACGGCTCGCTTTTTCATCACCTTGTCGTCTCCGTTCATCAGGTCAGTGCCGAATATTGTCAGTATCGCTGCAGACTCTACTGCATAAGCGCCTATTATCAGCGTGACAAGGCTGGGATCGAGCGGCGCTGCATTTCCGGCGAAACCGATTTTCCCTCCCTGTGATTTGGCCATCGTTTCAGCTAAGACGATGCTCATGCTGGATATCATGCCGCCAACGATGGGCGCGACAAACAACGCTATTATCCTCATCGAGGAAACAACACCCCCCAGAGTCCGCTCAATCTCAAACTCGGTCTTCTTCAGGTTCCCTATGTGCTCTGCGATTCTAAAGGAAACACTGGCCAGCGCATCAGAGCCTTTGTCCGATATCGATGCTAGTATCTCAGCAGCGCTTCGTATCGTATCCGAATACACCTCCCGCAGCGAGCCAAACCTGCTGTCAAAGAAAGCCCCGCTGATATTAGTGTTCAGCTTCCTTATGCTTCCAGCGGTACTTCTAAAGAACTGTGAGTCCGACCTCTGCATGGCGTCTTCGAACGGTCGGCCTTCTGAAAGCAGGACTCCTAGCTGGTGCAGGTTCTCGGCAAATCCCCTCTCGGTTTCCTTTACCCTCTTCCTCAGCTTCACTGTCTTTAATGTGCTCACCAGCAGGAATACCCCGATCCCGGCCGCAGAAGCCCAGAGCATAGGCACGTATTCCAGAGACCCGAGAGTGCCTTTCCCTAAAACTACTGCCGCCCCGGATGCTGCCCCCGCTGTGGCTCCCACAAGCGCCGCTATGAACAACCTCTTCTCGCCAGGTACTCTCGGCGCTATAATTGTCATCGGGCGGCTGGATGCTACGAACCTTACGAGCGCGTAGAGCATTATAGGCAGTCCTACTACATACAGGATGGCCACCGTCGCCTCGCCTACTTGCATGCCCATCAGCGACATGAACGGTATTATCGCGATGAATATCAGCGGCAGTATGACGCCGAAGGTGAAGACTATCATCACCGGCGTGTTGAGTGCCCGCGCCTCCCTCTCGGTCCGCTGCGCCAATCCGGCAAGCAGGACTTCGGCCGCTTTGTCTAGGGTCGCCTGTCTCCGGTCTTCGGTCCTCTCAAGGCCTGACGCCATCACCAGCTGCATGCATCTCCCGAACTCGTCCCATTTTTTGAAATCCCCCGCCAATCCGAGCAAGCCGGCCTCAGCATCCCCCCTCCCGGTCCTTATGTTGAACAGTATCCCTTCCAGCCTCGTCCTAAACAAACCGCTGGAATGGCGGGCAGAGAACTCTACAGCCTTCTCAACATTCGGGCTTATCCTCAGACTCATTATCATATAGCTCATCACCGCGGGCATCTGGGCGGCCGCCTTTCTTTTCTCAGATTCGGCCTTCAAGACCGGGTATCTCTTCAGATAGAAAAAAAGCAGGGCAGGGAAGCCGGCGAAGAGCATCCACAGAGCTGAGAACCCGGCCGTGACCGAAAGCGCCGCAATGACCGCAATCCCGATGATTGCCCCAGATAGACCCAATGCCATCGCCAAGCCCTGCGTCTCCTCCGGCGTTGCCTTGATGTCGAGGAAATCGATGGACTGCCCCAGCTTTTCCCGCTCCTTCTCGCTGATCTTGACCTTCAGGGTTTTCCCGAGACTACCGCACAGCTCCTCATAGTCCATTTTCCACTCGCAGTCCACTTTCCCCTCGCAATCCGTTCTCCCCTCGTGACCCACTTTCCCCTCGCAGTCCGTTCTCCATCCCCGCTTTTGCCCGCTCGCTAACACCTATCTCCACTTTCATATGTCCCCTGCCCTGCAGGTCCAGCCACTCGATAGCGCTTTCGGCAACGTATTGGTAATCCGGCCGACCGTACTCCTCGATACTATCATCGACCAGTTGCAAATATCTCTGATTCAGGTCTATCATAGTCTTTAGAGTCAACAGTCTTCGGTCCCCGGTCTTCTTGAAAAGCTCGACGGCATGGCCATATGCTTCTGCGCGCGCCTTGATGTCGGCCAGGATGCTCTTCGGCCTCAACCCGCGCCTTCCTGCGATTTTTCGTATGACTTCGGACCTCTCAGGCTTCTTGAGGTTCTCCTCCTCTGCAAGCGAGTCATCGTCCTGATCATAACCCATCAGCGTCGAGAAGACCTTCCCAGCGTCGGGCTCTTTCCAGGACTTGCCCACCTCGACTATCTCAGTCACCCTTCTCAGTTTCTTGCTTCCGCCGCCCGGCCGGAGTCGGTCGGCGATGACGACGAGATCCGTGGCTTTGAAAGACTGCGCAGGGACTCCAAGCGAGAACACGACGCGCTCCAGCAAACTGCGCGGGGACTTGCCGTGTATAGTCCCAAGCACGCAGTTCCCGCTCCCGCCCACGTTCATAGCTTCATATAAGGTCTTCGCTTCTTGCCCCCTCACCTCGCCCATCACGATCGCAGAGTCGCCCATCCTCAACAGGCTCCTCATCGCGTCATCAGCGCCCTTCTCAAAAGAGTCCCCGGCCGTAGAGGGCTTCACCCGCATCCTCTGTATGCGGAATCCTTCGCTCGCAAGAGCAGGTACGGGTATCTCAAATGTATCCTCTAATGTAAGTATTCTATACTTTGTTGGCATGGCTCCGACCAAGGCAGTCAGCATGGACGTCTTCCCGCTCCCTCTGTCGCCGCACATGAGTATTGCAGTCTCCTCGTTCACCATCATCCCCAGCAGGCCTGCGGCCATCGGGGATATCATCCTGTTCTCGATGAATCTCAGCAGGGTCCACGGCTCCTCGCTCGCCCGGCGGAATGCAAAGGCAAGGCCGTCCGGGCTTATGGGCGGGCCTGTGATGTTCACCCTGGCGCCGAACTCCGGCAGCTCCATGTCAAGTATGGGCGAGACCTCGGAGAAAGCGCGGCCGCTCTTCAGACGGAATTTTGAAATCATGTTGCGAGCTGCCTGTTCTGACAAAAAGACGTTTGTCCTGCAGTCATCGAAGTCCTTATGCTTCACATACAGGGGCGTCGTGTCGATGGGGCTGTTAATGTAGACGTCCTGCAGGTTCTGGTCCTTGAGCAGCAGCTCGATGATGTCCAGGCCCAGAGTGCATCTCACGAGGTTTTCTGTCATCAGTTTGCAGTCTTCTTCTGAAAGGCGCGCGCCCCTTTTACCAGCTGCTGACAGTATTTCTCTCCTGCAACGAGATGCGAATTGTTTCTCATCCAGCTGGTCTGCGTCCCTGAGGACTGCTTCATAAGCCAGTTTCATAATCCCAAGGCTGTTCCTCCCGAGGCGGTACTCTGGAGGGAATATGGAATACACCTCTTCCTCCCCCTTAGACAAGACCACCTTAGAACCTTCGTGGTCATAGCTGTCCTCGACATTGTTCATTTTGGGTATCTCAAACAGCACCCTCGAGTTTGCAAAGAACGGGCGCATCACTGGCGAGAAGCTGTGGCCTTTCACGAGCCGCACCCCCTCTAAATCTGAGAAAGCCTTCCTCACAGCATCTTCCGTGCGTTTCCTGCAGTCCTTGCAGACGCCGTGTTCCACTCCCTTCACCACCATGCGGTTGTCTTCCCTCACCTCTACCCCCACATACAAAAGCTTTCTTGGATCCCTGAGCATCGCGGTCCTGAGCTTCTCGACTTGCATCTCGTGCTCCTTCGCGCACAATCCGCATTCCTCCGGAAACCCTACTGTGATGGAGTCCGCAATCCGCTTCACTTCTTTCAGGGCTTCTACATCGCGCTTTCCGTATTCCTTCTTGTAGTAGCCGTCATCCAATATCAGGTTTTCAAAGGCTTCGACCTCAGATAACTTAGAGCACCACAGCCTGCACTCGGGGTCGGAGAGGTCGGAGCTGAAGGCGCAGCCTTCGCAGTTTATCGACAGGGCGCCTCCGCTAGCGCTGACGCTTAGGTTTTTCCTCTTGGCGCAGTTCGGCTCTTTTGACTTTGATTTCGACGAAAGGAGTCCCTTTATGCTACTGAGGCTTCTCCCGGTAGCGCCCTTCTTTTTCACAACCACCCTGTTGCCGGGCTTTTTCAATCCAGCAGGTTCACTATCAGTCGGCCTGAAACCAGACAGGATATCATCTAGCCTTTTGTCTGACTTTGAGGTAGGAGGCGGGCTTTCACCCTGATTCATCTTCCGGTCTCCCGGAAGCGGACTTGCTTATTTATATGTTTTGGCGGATAAAAATACCGGTTTCTGAAAAACCAAGTCTTTCTAAACTAATTCAAAATGATCCTGGAAATGCTCATAGGGCTGTTTGTGTTCTTACTGATAATGCTGCTTGCCAGCATAGTCATCGTGAGGCCGACTCAGCGCGGCCTTGTCGAGCGGTTTGGAAAATACTGCCGTTTCTACAACGCCGGCCTGCACCTGCGCATCCCGATAATCGAGAGGGTCATACAAATAAACATAACCGAGACCATGGTGGACGCCGAGCCGCAACAGGTCATCACGCAGGACAACCTGAACGCGGAGGTCGACGCCCAGATATACTACAAGGTCAAGGAAGATGAGGGGAGCGTGAAAAAGAGCCAGTATAACGTCCGAAACTACCAGTTGCAGATAGTCAACCTCGCGAGGACCACGCTCAGGGACATCATCGGAAAGATGCCGTTCAAGGACGTCAACAGCAAGAGGGATGTCCTCAATGTCAAGCTCGCCCAGAGTTTGAAGACCGAAGTGGACGCATGGGGTATCGAGATTGTGCGTGCTGAGCTGAAGGAAATCGAGCCCCCGGAGGATGTCCAGGAGACGATGAACAAGGTCCTCAAGGCCGAGAACGAGAAGATCGCCGCAACAGACTTTGCGACAGCTAGGGAAACGGAAGCTGATGGCATGAGGCGCGCCACGATTAAGGAAGCCAGCGGTGAGGCCGAAGGCGTGAGGCTGAGGGCGAAGGCCGAGGCCGATGCCATACAGATGATATCCGAGAGCTCGGAGAAGTACTTCAAAAGCCGCGCAGAGGCGCAGAAGAAGCTGGAGGTCGTCGACCGCGTGCTGGCCAACAACGTGAAGTTCGTGATACCGTCGAACTCCCAACTGCTGAACATACTGCCGCTGGGCGACCCCAAGAAGGGCTCTTCCAACGACTCGGATGATGTCTTCACAGGCGATGACCTTGGGCCGGTGATGAGCGCAATCGGAAAGGCTGCGATGGGCAAGGGGAAGAAATAAGCTTCCCCTTCTTTACTTCTTTTTTCTTTTAGTATAATCAATAAAGCCCGCTCTTTTTCTAGCAAAGCACGCCATCTCATAGCCGAGGTGCAGTTCGCAGAAGCTAAGCTTCTGTGCTCACGCACCTCAGCCGCTCAGGGACTGAGCATAACATCGCGGCAGAGGTCGGGCTCGCATAAGCCATGGGCTTGTGCTCGCAACCCTCGGCCACACATTCGGTGGACTGAAGACAGAAGACAGTAAACTTTACTGGCCGAGGTGGGGTAGCCTGGCCATCCTGCTGGACTGTGGGAGCCCCTTTTCAGAAAAGGTGCTTCACCCCCAAAACGGGGTGCTTGGCAAAAAGCTGCAGACATCCGGCGACCCGAGTTCAAATCTCGGCCTCGGCCCCTTACTTATCTTAGCTATGCCACGGGGCCGAGTCCGGCAAGGTCATAAGCTTAGAGGACGTGTCCACCTTGCCGTCGGCCTCGGCGTATGCCCACTCTTTATTGATTAGCCGAAGCTAGCTCGCTAATACTACTGGCATATCGCGAGCGCTTGCGTCTGGCTATATTATTTTTTCTCCTTGTTTTTTATTTAATCGAAAATGGCCATCAGAAAAATAACCCGAAAGATGAGGCCGACAGGGCCCTCACTTGCGCAAAGAAGACATGCTGCTGCGATAGCTATGGAAAAATTGGAAGCCAGGGGTGCACGAAGATCCGCTCAGATGCGTGCCCCAACTGTTCGCGAAGAACCGCTGCTCTCTGCCCACAGCCGGATTTATCCGACTGGCCCCTTCCTTTACGTCAGAGTCAAGTCCAGAAGGGGCGATGTCGAGAGATTGGACTTAGTCTAAATGCCACCGAAAAGACCGGGCGGCCGCGCCGGAAAAATAGATGCCAGTCAAAAGCGCATGATGCAGCTGAGGGCGAAGCGACTCAGCAAACTGGCGCGCAGGTTCTCCAAGCGCAGGGACGGCGAGCTCTTCGACGACTTGTACAAGCCGAGGCCGCGCGACAGAAGAAACCCATTATAGCTAAGAAGAAATTTTCCGCAGTAATTTTCTTTTCTCAAAAAACATTTTTATTCTCAGTCCCATTCACTTAACGATGAAACCCGCACACTCACGATCTCCAAAGCATCCGAGCTTCCGTCCCGAGGCCAGACTGAAATATTTCTGCTGACTTTTTGGAGATGCCCGCCACTTTTCCACAGCTTTCTTTCTTTTAACCTTTTTATACCCTTTATTGCAAATATAGGCCTCGAATAAATGGTGCCAAGGCATCACACTTATTCCTGTGTGTTGTGCATTGGTATGCTTGGCCATCCCGCCTTGCGTTTTCCTGCCCAATACAAAATCATGAGGAGACACGCTAAACCTGAGTTGCTAGAAGGCTTCGTGCCTGAAGCTGCTCTCGTTTCATCTGATGTGGTAGAGAGACAGTAGTAACACAACCAATGTGTGCAAAAATTCACGTATCCAAAGTACGTGGCCCGCAACAAGATCGACTTTAATTCAAGTTGATCCTGCTTGAGGCTGCTGCTATTGGAATCCGATTAAGCCATGCAAGTCTTGAGGGCGCAAGCCCTCGGCATACTGCTCAGTAACACGTGGACAACCTGCCCTATAGTGGGAGATAATCTCGGGAAACTGAGGCTAATATCCCATAGGCCTCCGATACTGGAATGTCCGGAGACCTAAAGCTCCGGCGCTGTAGGATGGGTCCGCGGCAGATTAGCTAGTAGGCGGTGTAATGGACCACCTAGGCAATAATCTGTAGGGGTCATGGGAGTGATAGCCCCGAGACGGAATCTGAGACACTATTCCGAGCCTTACGGGGTGCAGCAGGCGCGAAAACTTTACACTACACGCAAGTGTGATAAGGGGATTCCAAGTGTGCTTATACCATAAGCACTTTTTCGGAGTTTAAAACGCTCCGGGAATAAGGGGTGGGCAAGACTAGTGCCAGCCGCCGCGGTAAAACTAGCATCTCGAGTGGCAGTCACAATTATTGGGCTTAGAGCGTCCG
>Ga0172363_10003320_pt1 | contig 13101 bp, 9 predicted proteins | sample LakKivs2_kivu2a2_FD_114541 | JGI IMG/M metagenome (GOLD analysis project Ga0172363, IMG submission 114541) | Sediment microbial communities from Lake Kivu, Rwanda - Sediment s2_kivu2a2 | ecosystem: Environmental > Aquatic > Freshwater > Lake > Sediment | place: Rwanda: Western Province, Lake... | reverse complement strand
TTTTCAGTAGCACCAATGGCATATACCATATGGCTACACAGTTTCATGAATTTTGCAGAGGAGAATTTGTTAACTCAAATGCATCATTTGTTCTGCACTTAACCTTGCAGGATTTTATAGCCATACTCTTAAGCAGCTTAACCCATCAACCCGCTCTTGTTTAATTCATACCCGCGATTTTGCCATTAATTTATTTTTCCTGATGAAAGAAATCTGTGAGGAGAAATAATTTTAAAAATTCAAAATAAGAGCTGCATTAATCAAATCATGAAAGATAAAATGAGGCTATTAGTAGTTGCAGGCTGAATTGGTCGTTGTTCTTCCAACTTACACCTCAACTCTATCAACGTCTTCTTTTAAGACGGCCTTAGTTGTCTCGTTTTGCGGGCTGCTTCGTGCTTAGATGCTTTCAGCACTTATCAGCATAGAGCGTAGCTGCCCAGCCTCCCCATGAGAACTGGTATACCAGTGGCTCCGAACCCCCGTTCCTCTCGTACTAAAGGATCCTTACACTCAGACAACAACACACCTAGTAGATATCATACAAACTGTCTCACGTACTTACTCATTACTTATTTATTTGCAATGTGTGGACTATACCTTCATCCCAAATTCGCAGAATTTGGGCGATCAGCGTGTTACCTATCAATTAATGATAAGTCTAGCACTCTCGTGCTAAGTCTCTACGGGGTTAAAGATTTTTTATCTAAATTTTCCAATTATACTTTGAATAATTCTGGATAATTATCTCAACTTCCCTCGGTATTGCCATAATCCTGACAGTTAATCAGATTAAGGTTTCACCGATATGAGCTGATTTTATTTTTCATTGAATCACTTCAATGCAACGCCGTGTTAATTATTTATTTTTTTGCTTGCTAATTTTTTGATTTGTTACATTTTCTAAAAGGGTTTTAGATGGGTTTATTTCGACGTTCTTAACCCAGCTAACGATCCCTTTTAATATGTGAACTCCAGCACCCTTGGGCGCTTATGCACGCCCAGGATAGGAAGAGCCGACAGCGATGTACCAAACCGCACCGTCAATATGGACTATCGGGTGCGACAAGCCTGTTATCCTTGAGGTACCTTTTCTGTCATCAACAAGTCCCATTAAAAGACTATGTTGGTTCGATAAGCCCGACTTTCATCCCTGCATTCTTTGCTTTTCAGAATACAGTCAGACAAGCTTTTGCCTTTACACTCTGCTCTACATTTCCGACGTAGATGAGCCTGTCTTTGGGCCCGGTTGATATCTTTTCAATCGGGTGCCGCCCCAGCCAAACTGCCCGCCTGCTGCTGTCCTAAAAAAGTGAGTGGTCTTATTATAAATGGGTAGTGTTACACTTTTGCTCCGTTTTCCCCGAAGGTAAACATCGACGCTCCTACCTACTCTAAGCACCTATAATAAAATCACAACAACAGGTTGCAGTAAAGGTCTACAAGGTCTTCGCTTCCCACTAGGTGACACCGGCCTGTTCACCGGTTAATGATTTCAGAAGGACCTGGTTAGGGACAGTGACAACCTCGTTACGCCATTCATGCACGTCGCCATTCAGACGACAAGGCATTACGCTCATATTAATGTTATTCTGAATCATAAGATTCAATTCTTTATGTCGCCATAAAGTTCGGACTTTATCTTCACTTTCGTGTCTGACATTAAGTCTCTGAGGATTCTAGATATTTTATCTTTGGCTTTCTATTCATTAATGAAATCACCCTAGCAATTTTGTCAAGTCCATCCTTAGTAAGATGCTTTCCTTCATTCATTAAATTGATAACTTCTGAAAAGATTTCAAAATCTTTTCTTTTTGAAGTCATTAATCTATTTCTATTAAAAAATTCAACAATCTTATTAAGATTATCCAAACCTCTCACTTTGAATTCTTTTCTTGTTCCATGAAAATCTCTTCTATTAACTCTAACTTCTCCAAATCCAAAATGTTCCTTAATTTTAAGGAGAAGTTGTTCATTTTTTTCATGCTGAACAATCCGGAATTCTGGAAGTACTTGCCATCCCAAAGTCATTTCAGGAATTTTATTGATGGATATATGAAAACAACCTTCTCCATCTGTAAACCCCATAATCCATTTTTCATCTAGCCTTTCCTGCTGATTGTCTGCATCCATTGTATTTTCACGCGAACGAAAATTATAAATCTTTATTTTAATTTTCTCGTCGTAACATGGAATTCTCAGATATTCCAGCATATGGTCAGATTTTCTCTATTGGCTTTTTATTAAATAGTCTGTAACTGTTTCCATGAAGTTTAGAGCGTCTTTATCATTTTCTCAACGACAAATTCGTAAGGCAGCATATAGTATTCTCTCCACCTTAAGAACCTCATAGTTAGGTCCGCCGTTTGATGGGCTTTAGCCCCCTTGGAAGGGGGTTTTAGACACCACCACTGGGCAGGCTTCACCAAGTATATATCTCCTTTCGGAATTGCACTTGGCTATGTTTTTGGTAAACAGTCGGGCCGTCCTTGTTACTGTGATCTATTCTCCCATATAAAAATTCATACAAGAAAATAGACATCCCTTCTACCGAAGATACAGGACTATTTATGCCGAGTTCCCTTAACCAGTTTAACCTTTCATGTCTTAGCCTTCTCAGCTAGGGCACCAGTGCCAGTTCTGGGTACAGCTGACTACTTTTTATTTTTCAAACTTTTCACTGGCTCTTGGAATCAGCAAATTCATGAAGATTTGCAAATTTCTCATCATTACAATCCATCTGCTTCTCTTTCATTATGCCTTCCGGCACTCTGCTTATCCGAAAGCGATTTGAAAACTTAACAAAAATAATCAGTACAGGAATATTAACCTGTTGCCCGTCGTCATACTCAGTTAAGGCATGACTTAGGAGCTGACTAACCCTCGGCTAATTGATAGTGCCGAGGAAACCTTGCCCTTACGACATCTTTCGGTTCTCAGAAAGATCAGATCTTACTTCCACCAGGATTTTCATTGATACTCGCTCCATTCTCATTTACATGAGCACTTCTACGCAAGTAACACGCCTGCTTACCAGAACACTCATCTGAGTGCCTCCAAAGTATCGGTAAATTGCTTAGCCCCGTCCATTTTCCATGCCTCTATCCTCGATAGGTGAGCTGTTACGCTTTCTTTAAATGATGGCGGCTTCTAGACCTACATCCCCACTGTCTCAGGATAAAGACTCTGTTTTATACACTTAGCAAATATTTTGGGACCTTAACTCTGGTCTCCCTTGTTCGGGTCTCGTTAATGCATCTTACACGCAAAAGCTGTCTCTTGTAATACGCAGTCAGCAAGTTCTGAGTTGGAAAGAATCCCGTAGCCATTTGGCTCTGCAGATTCTATCCGTACTTTACCTCGCGGACAAACTTTACAAGACTACACCCGGGCGTATTTCAGCAGGAACCAGCCATCGCCAGATTCGAGTGGCTTTTCACCCCTAATCCCAAGTCATCCAAATGCATGCGCACAACACTAGTTCGGGCTTCCATTTCTCTTTCGAAAAACTTCACCCTGCTCAGGAATAGATCATCTGGCTTCAGGTCTTATCTCAGTGACTAAAAATTTCGCGCTTTCACACTCGCTTTCGCTTCGGCTTCTTAAATTAACCTCGCCACAAAAATAAACTCCCTGGCCCGTTTTTCAAAACGTACGCTACAACCCCTTAAGGCAGTAGCAATTTTGTAACTGTTAGATTTCAAGTCTTTTAACACTCATGTGAGAGGACTTTTCAGCTTTCCTTCGCAGTACTAGTACGCTATCGGACTTAAATAAATATTTAGGGTTAGCTCTTAATTGAGCCATATTCACACTCCCAATCCGGGGAATGCTACTCTTTCGCACAACTTCATATAAACTAAATTACAGGACTGTCACCTTCTAAGGTGTCTCTTTCCAGAGAACTTCAAATTGTTTAATTAGAAATTTTTGTGCACCACATCTTTGTCTGTTTTTCAACAGCAAATTCAGTTTGCCCTCTTCCCTTTTCGCTCGCTGCTAATAAGGGAATCACTATTTGTTTTCTTTTCCTGCCGGTACTAAGATGTTTCAATTCCCGGCGTTAGCCTGCCTTTCGGCATTCAAAAGAATGTTTCACATTCGGAAATCTCAGGTTCAATGCTCGCATGCAGCTCGCCTGAGCTTTTCGCAGCTTGCCGCGTCCTTCATCGCTATTTAAGCCAAGCTATCCTTCTAACAGTATAATAAGTTCTTTATCTTTCTTTCCTTCACTTTTTTTTAAAAAGTGGGAAACTGATTTGATTAATGCTGCTCTCATTGAACATGATGTTCTCAATCTGATATGCCAGATATTGGCACACCGAAGATGTTTTAGCTCATCTCTGAGCTTCATTTTTTGAATGAATATTATTTGTGATTAGCCCATATCAGAAATATGGACCTGCCGGGAATCGCACCCGGGACTCCTCGGTGCAAACGAGGTGTTTTACTACTAGACTACAGGCCCAAGTTATTGTCTTATCTTATTGAGCCCTGTCTGTTTTTAAATATTTACATCATTGCAGTTTGACTGCAAATCATTTTCTTAAGAAGCCAGAAGCAGTAAATTCAGCCAATTAATTTAACAAATTTTATCTGCAATTAGATTATAATAAACAAAATAAAATTTTAGGAGGTGATCCATCTGCAGGTTCCACTACAGATACCTTGTGACGACTTAACCTACCTTATCATACAAAATTTCTTTTCATACGAACTTCAACTCTGCATAACTCGGTTGGTTTGACGGGCGGTGTGTGCAAGAGACATGGACATATTCACCGTTCGCTGCTAACGAACGATTACTACGAATTCCAGCGTCATGAGGGTGGGTTGCAACCCTCAATCTGTACTGAGATAGATATTCTGGGATTAGCTTCTCTTTTCAGAGTTGCATCTCATTGAATCTACCATTGCCGCGCGCGTGTAGCCCAGGGGGTTAAGGATGTACTCACCTAACGTAGCCCGCACCTTCCTCCTTGTTACCAAGGCAGTCTGCATAATGTTCTCCTTTCAGTAGTAATTATGCACACGGGTCTCGCCTGTTACCTGATTTAACAGGTCATCTCACGACACAGGCTGACGTCGGCCATGCATCTCCGCTCAGCGTGTCAGGTAAGCCCTTTAGACTGACCTTCATTCTGCTGTCGCTCCTGGTGAGGTTCACGGTGTAGAATCTAATTGACATGTATGTTACTATCGTAAAAATTACGACGAGTTAATATTTCTATTAACTTCCTTGTATCTCTGCAAGGATCGGACTATATCTTCACAATTTAATTTCATCTATAAAATCTTTTTCAATTCTCAAAGTTTTACTTGCCATTTTCCTCAAATGGTGAGAAATCATTTTATTATTTCCTATAACAACATAAATAATTTCTTTTCCAAATCTTTCAACAACTGCTTTAACAGCTCCTGAAAAATCTCCATCGTTCGAAATCAGATAAGCAATATCATAATCAAGAATTGAATCCAAAATCAAATCAAGTGCTAAATTCATATCTGTTGCTTTTTCAACAAAATATTCTTTTCCATCTTGTTTTCGTTTTTCAAGACGCCCCAAGATAATTTTTAAGTTTTTTATTTTCTTTAGTTTTTCAAAGAATTTTTGTTGTTCAATAAACATCTTCTGATTTGTAAATTACTCTACAGGAGCAATATAATAATTTATTTTTATTAAATCATTACTGCCCGCAAGTTTTTTACAAAACTTTCCTATATCAACCTTGCAATTAAATTTTTTCTTAACAGAAAAATAAAAATTGCTCCCGTCAATATAAATAGCAACTCTTTTCATATTATAAAAAGGAATCGTAGGATTAATTTCTTAATCCTACGGAGTTTATTAATTATAATATGAATCAAGCACTTAAATAGTTTTCTATCATTAAGTTAAATCGCGTTTGGCATGTAGTCTCTGAGGATTTTAGAATTACAAAGGATGTTCTCTTATAAGTTTATTCAGAATGTCTCTTGGAAATTTTCTGTCCATCTCATCCATAAGTTTTAAAGCTTGTTGTGTTGCTTCGAGATTTTTTCTTGAATCTCTTTCAGTTCTTATGGTGTGGTGGTATTCCCAAAGTTTTTGATGCATCTCTCTCGCTGTATTCTCATCATATTCAACCATCTTTTTTTCTATGACATTCCCTTTTTAAACTTAACTAATTCTAATCTTTCCTGCTGATTATCTCTATTTTCAAGATTTTTAGGGTTCGTTATTTTCTCGCGAAAATAATATCCTACTTGAAACCTAACAAGACGTTCCAGCATATAGCCAAATTTTACTGCGGCAAAATTAATGATTCACCGCACGCGTCACTCGTTGTAGTATCTCCCCGCCAATTCCTTTAAGTTTCGATCTTGCGACTATACTTCCCAGGTAGCTCACTCTTCGCCTTCGCTTCAGCACCGAATCCTCCCGAAGAGGGCCCGATGTTTAGTGAGCAGTGTTTACTGCCAGGACTACACGGGTATCTAATCCGTTTTGCGCCCCTGGCCTTCATCCCTTACTGTCAGATCCGTTCTTGCAAGGTGCCTTCGCCAATTGTTAGTCCGCCCAAGATTAATGTATTTAACCACTACCTCGAGTGTACTCCTTGCATCTACCGGTCTCTAGCATGATAGTATTCCTTGCACTCTCCACACTTAAGATGTGGAATTTCACAAGAAACTTATCACACAAGCTACGGATGTTTTAGACCCAATAATGATGGTTGCAACTTGGACTGCAGGGATTACCGCGGCGGCTGGCACCTGTCTTACCCAGTCCTTATTCCTCCACCTTTTTGCAGTGAAGAAAAGTTTTTCATATGAAAAACACTTTGGTTCGCTTTATCACACTTTCGTGCATTGTAAAAGATTCGTAACTGCTGCACTCCGTAGAGCTAGGAATAGTGTCTCAGATTCCTTCTCAGGGCGACTCCGCTAAGAGCCCTTACTGATCATCGCCTTGGTAGGCAGTTACCCCACCAACAAGCTAATCAGCCGCAGCCCCATCCTTAGGCTCGAATTTCAGAGAAAAACCCTTCCAGGACTTATCTCCTATCAAGTGTTAGCCTCAGTTTCCCGAGGGTATCCTTGACCTAAGGGCAGGTTAGCTACGTGTTACTGAGCAGTTTGCTTTCACCTATCTTACGACGGCAAATAACTTGCATGTCTAAACCCAAACCAAATAGCTGCAACCTCCAGCAGGATAAACTGGAATTAAACTAATTATTTAAAAATTCTTTTAAGAATTTTTAATCCACAAAAATTTTCTGAAAAATTTTTGATGTTTAAAATTAATTTTAACATCAATTAGCTTCAAAAAGATTAAGGAAACCTTCTTGAATAAACAAAATCTATCCTATAAATTGGTACTAGAATTTACTGCTTTTCATCATACTCTACTCAATGGTAAAGCAATCATTCTAGCTTCAAAAGTTTTAATTGAAGCTTTGGAAATAAGTTCCAAACTTCTCATTTTATATATAAAAACTGGGAAAGGGGTTTATAAAGCTTTTGATTTTTAAAAAAAAGATTTTCCGACGGAAAGTTATTCAGAAGCGCATTTCCATTCGCAGTGATTGTCATTGTAATCAAAACTCCAGTTTCCTGTGCATTGAATATGAAAAATTCCATTTTCTTCAGCCCAGTTCTCGCAGCATTCAGCCTGATTTTCCAAAGAAACTCCGGAGCATCCTCCGATAATTTGATTATTATTTTCTCGGCAGCCCCAGTCTATCCCCTGTCCAGGAGCATGCCAAAAAGCGCTTTTAGTCCCCTCAAGAGAATGTTCCCAATAACTAGGAGTTCCAACTTTTTTCTGGCTGTAACTCCCATAATACCATTTACACCTTAAATCGTCTTCAGTTATCTTTCCGGCATTTCCAGAATAAGGGTAAGAATATTTATAATAAACATATCCTCCAATAATAACAGCAAGTATTAAACCCGCAATCAAAATCAATTTTTTCATAAAAAAATTAATATAATTGGCTATTTAAATCCCTCGGTGACTCCAATCTTATCTGCACTCAAACGCCTTCTTCAACATTTTTTCCGACGCGGATAACTCTCCCTTCACCTTCTTCATCAGCTTTCTCAATCTGCCTCATCTTCTCCTCGATTTTCTGCTCTTCAGATTTGAGTTCTTTCTCCTTTTTCTCCCTGGCTTTTCTCTTTTTCTTTGGCTCTTCCAGTATCAATTCCTCGCCTGCGAAATCTTCGAGCGTCGGAAGTTCCTTTTTAATTTTCCAGTGTTTAATATACTCTCTTGCCAGAAGCCAGAATATTAAGCCAAAAGATTTGGATGATTTATTGTTTGCAATAATCAGGACATCAATATTTTTTGTGTGGTTGTTTGTATCACAAATCCCGACAACAGGAATTCTTACGGTGCATGCGTCTGATAACGCATTTTTATCAAGCCATGGGTCGCATATCATAGCCATTTTTGGCTCAAAAAAAGTCGGGAGCTCTGTATTTGTTATAATCCCCGCTGGATATTTTTTTGTAAATAGCCTCACGCCTGTCAGCTCAGAAAATATTTTTGTTGCTCTCCATCCTGCTTCTCTTTTGCATACTAAAATCCAGTCTTCGGGTTTGAACTGAACGATAAATTTAATAGCCTCAGAAAGTTTTTTGTCAACTAGTAATGTATTCAGTATCGCCAGCCCATCTAGTCTTCTTCTGTAAACATACTTCCTCATTTCAGGAGTGATAACCTTGGTTCCAAGATACGACGCTGTTTTAATATAATCTTCCAATGAGGTTAAGATTGTCTCTTCTTTTGTCTCTTTCTTTATATCTGCATCTATGATTTCGTTTTTTTCTTCTGCATTTTCATCAATTTTTTTCTTTTTTAGGGGCATCTTAAAATAAATTTTTATTATTTGGATATTTTATCTATAACTTGAAGTTTCAGGAGTTAAAGCTACTTTCCCAGGGGATTTTGCACCTGATTATATGGTACTAATTAAGAGGATGGGTTTTTAAAGATTTTGATTGGCTCAGGACCTTTTCAATATCCATAATCCTCTTTAGTTTTATCAGCCTCTCTCTGCCATAAATCCCCGTCTTAATAAAATCTCCGCCAAAGCCGACGCAGAAATCTGCAAGTGCAGAATCCATTGTCTCACCTGAACGATGCGAAAAAATCATTTTTATCTTTTTTTTGGCGCAGAACTGGGCAATTTTTGCAACCTCTATCAAGCTGCCCGTCTGATTCGGCTTTATTATCACAGCATTTATTGCTCTTGCATCAAAAGCCCTCCTTATCCTCATTAAATTTGTTGCAGTTAAATCATCGCCTGCAATAAGAATTTTTTTATTTTTAAGCTCCATTAACAATTTTGAAAAACCCAAAAAGTCTTCTTCATTCATGGGGTCTTCAATATAAAAAAGATTATATTTATCAGCAAGTCTTGAGATGTAATCAATCTGCTCTGTTTTGTCTCTTATGAATTTTTTATTTTTATAATAGTAATTGCCAGCAGAATAAAAAATTGAGGAAGCTGCATCAATCCCAATTCTTATTCTAAATTCTTTTGCAGCCTCAATTAAAATATCCAGCACCTCTTCATTTGTAAGCGTGGTTTTCCATGCACCCTCATTATTTCGCCTGACAATCCATTTTTCTTCTTCTTTTTTTATAATTTTTTTTGCTTTTTCATACGCATAAAGATTTCTGGTGATTGCCCTGGAAAATTTTTCACCTTTTTTCATCACAGGGATAAGCAGAAATTCCTGAAAATCCGGGACAATCTCATGAGAATTCCTGTCCTTTTTTGAATGCAATCCTCCGCCCATGCAGTTGCCGACTGGAATCGGAATTTTGGGCTTCTTTCTGCTGAAAGAATCGTGGATAAACTCCCACAACTCCTTTTTATTTTCTTTTGCAGCTGCTTTCAGAAAGCAGGACTCAATAGCATAAACTGCATTTGCTCCCATCCTTCCATATCGCGCCTCAAATCTTCTTATTTCTGCTTCAAAGAGCTTTAATCCTGAAAAATCTTTTATCATAAAATTTCTATTCTCAATAGTTCTTGCAAAAAACTCCAGCATTCTTAATGTATAATCAATTCCTCTTTTGTTATAAGCAGGAATTTCATATTTCCCAATTGATTTTCCGCTCGGCGCAGAAGAAATGAACCTGCCTTTAAATGTCTTTATTTCAACCTGCAAAGTTTTCTCTTTTCTGGAATTTTTTATTATTCCTGCTCTTGCCTCTTTTATGAACATAAATGTAAAAAGCAGGCATGATATATAAATTTATGTGGGGGAAGGGATTTGAACCCTTGCAGGCACTAAGCCACAGGATCTTAAGTCCTGTCCGTTTGACCGGGCTCCGGCACCCCCACGCCCAGCAGGATTATAACTTTATTATTCCTTATAAAGTTTATTGATGCAACATCTCTGATTTTTATTTAATTAAGATAGATATTAACAGGCATAATTAACAGCAGTTAAATTTAAAAAACAAGGCAGATATTATTTTTTATGGATGGTTTGGATTTAAGAAAATTTCAGGAAGAGGGAGAAGAGCATGAAAAAGTCAAGAAGATATTTGGGAAAATACTCTCAGGAAGAGAGGGCTACGAGCCAATTATTGAGAAAAGAAAAGCAGATATTAAAAGATGTGCAAAATGTAACTGGGCTCTTGAAGGCGGAGAGAAGTTCTGCCCTGAATGCGGCAATAAATGTTAAATTTAAAATCTCTTTTTTCTTTTAAATAAAATGACAAGACTGGCAATTGTACACAGGGAAAGATGCAGGCCAACAGCATGCAGCCATGAATGCAAAAAATGCTGCCCAATTGAAAAAAAACAGCAAGATACATGCATAATTATCGACGGAAAGGCGAAAATTGACGAAACAGCATGCAATGGGTGCGCAATCTGCATGAAGAGGTGCCCGTTTGAGGCAATTAACATAGTCAACCTGCCAGAGATAAATGAAAAAGATTTAATTTTTAGATATGGGGAAAATGGCTTTGCTCTTTACAATCTTCCTGTTCCAAAATCAGGAAAAAGCCTTGGACTGCTGGGAAGAAATGGCATCGGAAAATCAACTGCAATTGAAATTCTGGCAGGAAAAAAAGAGATAGACCGGGATAAATTTAAGGGAACAGAACTTCAGAAATATTTTAACGAATTAAAAGAAAAGAAAATCGCATATAAACCGCAGAATTTAGCGGGCTTATATTCCAATATGCCTGCTTTGGAGCTTTTGAAAAAAATAGGCAGTGAAAAAGAAATAAAAAATGCTGCAGAAAAACTCGCTGTTGAAAATATTTTAAATAATAAATTAAACAAACTCTCCGGCGGAGAACTGCAGAAAATCGCGATTATCGCTGCATCCCTGAGAGAGGCTGACATTTATTTTTTCGACGAGCCCCTCGCATTCCTTGACATTTCAGAAAGATTAAGGGTTTCAGAATTCATAAATGAGATTGCAAAAAAAGGAAAAGAGATTGTTGTTGTTGAACACGATATCCTTATTCTCGATTACTTGACTGAACAGCTGAATATTTTTTACGGGCAGCCCGGCTGTTTCGGGCTTGTCTCAGGAGTTAAAAGCACAAGGCAGGGAGTCAACTCATACCTGTCAGGATTTTTAAAAGAAGAAAATTTAAGAATTCGCGATAAGGCTCTTAGCTTCAATTTTACAAAAAACAAGCCCTTATCAGGAATAAAACTTTCAGAATGGCCTGAATTTGAAATTGATTTTTCTGATGGTGAAAAATTCCATCTTAAAGTCAGTTCAGGGGAAATACACCAAAATCATGTTATTGGCATTTTGGGGAAAAATGGAACAGGAAAAACAAGTTTTGTCAGAGCCTTGGCAGGAGAAATTGAAACCAGTGCGGGGGATCTTAATTTGAATTTAAAAATAAGCTGCAAGCCCCAGTATTTATTTACAGATTCTGATGAATCTGTAAGAGACATTATTCTAAAAGAAAAAATAAGCAAAAAAATTTCTTCTGCCTTCAATCTTGGTGTCCTGCATAATAAAAAACTTAAACAATTGTCCGGCGGAGAGCTGCAGAGATTCTCAATTGCAAGGTGCTTGGCAAAAGAGGCGGATATTTATCTGATTGATGAGCCCTCTGCATACTTGGATATTGAAGAAAGGATTTCAGCTGCAAAAGAAATCAAGGAAATCGTGGCAGAAAAGGAAAAAACTGCATTTGTTGTTGATCACGACCTGCTTTTAATGAGCTATCTCGCAGACAGCCTCATTGTCTTCTCAGGCGCAGGGAGAAAAAACAGTGCATCCGAAATCATGGATTTTGAAAAAGGCATTTCAACGCTGTTAAAAGAACTTGATATAACCTTGAGAAAAGAAAAGGAATCAGGAAGGCCGAGAATAAACAAAAAAGGCAGTGTTTTAGACAGGGAGCAAAAATCTGAAGGAGAATGGGCTTTGCTGTAAAATAACATCCCCCCTAATTTTTTGTCATTGATTCATATTCAGGCAGAGAAGATATTGAAGTTTCTCACTCCAAATAAATAAAATTGAATAAAAAAGAAAAATAAAAAATTATTTTTTAACTGCCAGATATATTGTCCACAAACCAGCAAGCCCGACAAGGATATATACAAGTGTTGCAAGCCATGAGACACTACCGAGAATTGCATCAACTAAATTCAACTCGAATAAGCCTACCAGGCCCCAGTTTATTGCTCCAATAATTACAAGGACGAGAGCAATCACATCAATTGTGCTTTTTGCCATAGTCATACCTCCTTTATTTTATTATGGATTATATGTATATAAACCTGTTGTTTTTTTTTGGGTCTGCATGTTCTTTGGAGATTTTTGAGATACATAAAAGATTTTGATATTTTTTTAAATTGAGAAGAGGATTTGCGCATCACAACGGCCGGCAGATTTATCATTACGAATTTATATCAGGCAGAAGGGGGTTTTACTTGTCTATTTTTCATAACAATTAATTATTACAATAATAATTATAATAAATTTATTAATCCTAAAAGAAGTTTTGTAATATAAAATAGGATTTAAGACAGGTTATTGTTAATTTTTTACCAACAAACCCAAACCACCCCCTTCCTTCCTCGCTATCGCTCGTCAGTCGCCCCATCTCACGCACAA
>Ga0172363_10003319_pt1 | contig 13102 bp, 13 predicted proteins | sample LakKivs2_kivu2a2_FD_114541 | JGI IMG/M metagenome (GOLD analysis project Ga0172363, IMG submission 114541) | Sediment microbial communities from Lake Kivu, Rwanda - Sediment s2_kivu2a2 | ecosystem: Environmental > Aquatic > Freshwater > Lake > Sediment | place: Rwanda: Western Province, Lake... | reverse complement strand
TTTAAACAATAAGAATTAAAAGTAATACTGCTAGATAAAACAACTCTAAATCCTTTTCGTTTTTTCACGTGGTATTAGATACCAAAAAATAAATGCTGCAATTAAAGTAACTGTTATTAAAAACCAAATTCCATAAATCGAAGTAAAATCTATATCTATTAACTCTGGTGGAATAATATTCATAAATTCATTGTTATGTTGAAACAAGATGAAAGTAAATATATAACATGACAAAAATACAGCCCCTATGAAGATTATATATCTGTTGATAACATTATTGAAAGATGAAATTAGCCGCTCATCGTGGTTTTCATTTGGCGTCATTTTTTGAGAAGCGTTTTTAAAATATATTGAAGTGGTTGCAATTTCTGTATATACTATGATCAAAACGAAAAACATAGTTAACATTTCTATTTGTCCAATAGGGCTAGAAAGTTGTCTTAGAATAATTTTTGTGAAAATGAAAAAAAATATTATGCCTCCTCCAGATATAAGTATTGCTGCTCTTTTTGCTTTTAATATACCATAACAACCCACAATTGGTATGGAACACAATATTAGTAAAAAACCTGTTTTAATTAAAATGAGTAATAAGTCTAAAAAGAGTTTTATATCTCCGCTTAAAAAAACAGATAGTAGTACTACAAAAATAAAAACCGGTATTATAACTATTATGTAGTTTTTAATTTTTTTTCTTATCAAAGATAAGCCATAGAATAATAATCCTAAATAAATGCCTACCGCAGATATTAGGACTGATAATGCTATTGGTCCGTATTCCCATCCAAATGCTATATAAAACGATTCCGTTAGTTTTTGTATTGATACAGCGTATAGGATAGTGAGTAAAATTAATGATATAAGTTGAAATGAAATTATTTTAATCTTAAGTTTTTTTAACGTCTTGTTTGGTATTTTTCCACCTCTTTTATTGCTAAAGTCAAAGGAAGTGTTGGATTCCAATCTATTACACGGGCGCCATTGTTCCTCAGTTTGACTATAAAATTTTTACGTTCAAGTGATAATATTTTATATGCAATTTTATACAATTTATCAGATGGAAACATCGTGTATTCTATATCAATTGGTGAAGGCGATACTATCAATACGTTGTATCTAAGTGCTATTAGGTGTTGAACTGTTTCAGGTATAGTCAAATCTTTTTCAAGTGATGAAATCAGTATTATCAGCGACTTTTTTGGCAGCATATGTGCTACTGCTTTTTCGACAGCGCCCCAAAAACTGAATTCTCCTTCTGCTTTTATTTCAACAATTTCTTTTATTAATTTATTTAGTTGCTTTTTGCCCGAATCAGGATATATCCATTTTAGTTGCCCTTCTTTTTTTCCGTATATTATTAATCCTACGCGATCTCTTCTTTTTAGAAATTTAGAAGCAATTGATAATGCCGCTTTTACGTTGTATTCTATTGGGTTATGTTTAATTGTACCTATATTTTGTGATTCACGTGAATCTATCATTATCACAACATCTGTGGTACTCTCCAGTTCAAATTCATTCACCATCAGGTTGTTCCAACGTGCAAATGATTTCCAATTTATTCTTTTAAATGTATCACTTGTTGTATATTTTCTAATACCATAGAAGTCTATTCCAATTCCAGCTTGTTTTACTTGCATCATACCTGGATAGATGTTTGCTTTTGCTTTTACTTCAATATCGCCAATTTCTTCTATATGAGGTATAACTATAAGTTCAATTGGGTCAGCTATAGTTAATTCTTTATAAAACATACCAAAATAATCTCTGATACGAAGTTTAAGTGGTCCAATTTGAAAACGTCCACGTATCGGGCAAGAAATCTGATATTTAATAGTAACCTCCTCTTTTTTTTTCAAATGTAAAACAGAGTAGTTACTACCACTAGTTACTAATACCCGATCAGGTAAAGTATCAAATATCTCAAGGAAATTTATATATCTGCCAAGGTTTTTAAGCTCTAATGTCACCTCTATTTTGTCGTCTTCAAATATCTTAACATTTGATAGTTTTCGTGTGGCTTCTAAATTTATGTCGCTAACTACAAAAGATATTACACCTACAAATAAAAGAATCAGCAGAGCAGGTATGAAAATTAGATATGCCCAGTCGATTGTAATTAAACTGAATAAAATTAAAATCAAGCAGCCTCCTAATATACCAGCACACTTTCGTGTACGCATATTATTCTACCGCGGGCACAGGTATTTTGTTGATTATATCTTTTAAAACATCATCTGGTTTTACGTCTCTTACTCGAGATTCTGCTTTTAATATCAATCTATGCGATAGTGCAGGCATAGAAACATTTTTAACATCATCTGGAACCACGTAATCGCGCCCGTAAAAAGATGCATGTGCTTTAGCTAATTTAAATAAGGCAATACTCCCACGGGGGCTTATTCCAACATCTACACGTGGATCATTCCTGGTGCTTTGAACTATTTTTACAATGTATTTGCTGATATCTTTATCAATGTGTACGTCTAGTATAGTTTGTTGCATTTGAACTATTTCATTTGGGTTTGTAACATTATTGATTTTTATATCTGAGATGTCTCCTTTGTCCATCCTATTAAGTATTTCTTGTTCTTCATTTTCATTCGGATATCCTACACTTAGTCTCATTAGAAAACGATCAATTTGGGCTTCTGGAAGCGGATACGTTCCTTCGTACTCTATAGGATTTTGGGTTGCTAATACAAGAAACGGTCTTTCAAGAATATAAGTCTCTCCTTCAAGAGTTGTTTGTCTTTCTTGCATTGCTTCCAATAATGCGGCCTGTGTTTTAGGAGGAGCTCTATTTATCTCATCAGCTAATAATACATTAGTAAATATCGGGCCTTTAATAAGTTTGAAATCACCAGTTTTTTGACTATAAACATAAGTGCCAGTTATATCAGCTGGTAAAAGATCGGGTGTAAACTGTACTCGTGTGAATTTACAGCCTATAGCTGAGGAAAAAGTTTTGGCAATTAAGGTTTTAGCAAGCCCAGGATAATCCTCAAATAGTATATGTCCATCGGTTAGAATACCTAAAACCACATATTTTAACATGTTTTGTTTTCCAACGACAACCTTACCAACTTCCTCTATTAATTTCTTGCATATGATAGATACCTGCAGTATAGACATAGTCATTTTCCCCACATCTCCATCTTATCAATAATTGATTCTATCTCCAAAAGAAATTGCTCTTTTCTGCCAATACCTCTTTTTAGCGATGATTGTTTTTCATCATTGAAAATCCACTCAGAAATTTTTTTATTTTGTATCATTTGTTCTAGTTTTTTTCTATTTTTTATTTTATAATCTTCCAATTGCTCAAATGTCAATCCATATGTTGAACGAACTTTCTCGTAAAATATCGAATTTATGAAATCCTTTAAAGATCGATTATTATAATTGGGGTTCATCATTTTTAATGAATCAGTTAAACTTTTAACCTGACCGGATGAATAATAATTATTTATAACAGGTTTATGTTCCCAGTTTTCTGGTTTTTTTGATAGCAATGTCAGCAATATTAGCCCTATAATAATGATTATAATAAAAGCAATAATTGAAGCAATCCATAATGCTGTTTGTCCTATGATATCTAAAGCTAAAAGATTTATAAACACAACTGTATCAATTGCGATGTAGAAAGTACCAAACATCATTTACCTTCTTCTTTCAGTGGCTGCTCATTAATCCCGTTATCAACAGGAGCTGATACTATCTCTTTTAAACAAGTAATAGCTTTATCTCTATCATCACTATCAATTTCATGTGTACTATATCGCGCTTTTTCAAAAATTTGTGTAAGAGTGTAAAGACTTTGAGGGGACATTTTAATATAATCTTTTGCTGCAATTGCGAATTCTCTTGGTGTTTGATAAGAATCTTTTCTTACACCTTTGCTGCTTAACCATTCACACAATTGTTTATAGCAGTTTATCACGGTTTTTCTATGATCATAATCAGTTTTTAGCTTAATTATTGTTTTTGTAGCGATATCTTCTATGTTTGGTTTTTCTTCATTTTGATGTTTTTTAAACAACATAATAACACCAATTATTATTGCAAATACGCCGATTGCTATAGCTAGGAGAATATATGTATTTTTTGATTCTTCATCTTTAGTTCCTGGTTCAATAATATTTATTTGTAAAATACTCTCAGAGGGCAGATAATATTCTTTGCCTTCGAATCTAGCACTTAATGTACTGCTCCCAAAGCTAGCAGTAAGTGGTATCGTATAGTTCATACCAAATATGCCACTATTATTTGTTGTAACATTTACTTTATATGATCGCCAATTTATAGATATTGTATAGTTTTCTAGTGGCTGATCAATATTATCTGTTAGTATTCCACTAATTAGAATTGTTTTATTTAATGCAATATTTTTTCCAGTTAGAGAATTCAATGATATTTTTGTGTCTGCTTTTACTAATATTTCTTTTTCATCATTTGCTTCAGCATATACATCATCTCCTGGATAGCGTGCTTTTACAGAAATATTTCCAAGTGGTGAGTTCTTTGGTACGTCTATATTAATTTGAAATTCTCCTTGCAATGAAGATGTAGTATTCTTTGTTAGATTTTCGTTATAAAATATATTTATAATTTCATTTGGCAAGTACCCTTCCGATTCACTACTAAGATTTCCCTGAATTTTTATTTGTGTTCCTCTTTTAGTTGTGGTTGGTGTGATTGTTATGTATAAGTATGTTCTTTTGTCCTTAACTGTTAAAATTTTATAATCTTGTGAAGCTGATAGATAGGTTTCTCCTGAAAAAATAACTGAGATATTGAAAGAGCCTAAAGAACTTGGAGTATATCCATAGTTAAATTCTCCATTACTATCTGCATTAGTTTGTCCAATTTCTTGGGCATCCCAATAAATTTTAATGGTTTTGTCAGTTAGTCTTTTTCCACCAGCATCTACAAGATACCCTGTTATGTTAAGCCTATCACCCAATCCTACTGATTGCACTACTGTTAATTTAATTGTTGTGTTAGAAAATATTTCTATCGTTGGATCTGAATTTGAATCACTGTAATTTTCATTTCCTATTGCAAATGCTATAACGTGGTTTTCTCCAACTTCGGTTTTATCTGGTACCTTGCAGTTTATTTGGAAAATACCGTTTTCCTTAGTTTTTCCTCCTCCAGCATAGTATCCCAAACTATCTTTAGTTTTTGTGACGTATATTTTTACATTTATGTTTTTTATACCTTTATCCTCTTTGTCTCTAACATATCCTTCTACATCGAAATAACCTGGTTTATAAACACTACTTGTTAATTTTGTTATCTCAGTTTTTGTTTGTTTAAGTCCAGGAATATAAACCCCAGGTCCTGTTGAATTAGTGAACTCTGGATATTCACTTGGATTACACGTTTGGCATGTGCCTAAACCCCCTAAATCTAGTTGTTTCCATCCCTGTGTTGGTATATATATTTCTACAAAAGCATGGCACTCGTTTACAACTAATCTGGTTGGTAACCCAATTGCGTTTGCAGTTATAAAAAATGCAAATGATCTAACATAACACGCGCCGTGTTTAGCACGCGCTACAGCTAAATATGTATCTGGCTCTTCTTGCTGAGAGGGTATCTCTCCCTCTGTAAAACTTGAAAAATAATTATATAAAATATATGCAATTCTTTTGATATTGGTTTCACCAGTTAAGCCTAGTTCATCGATGATTATCTCTGCTTTTGGCAATACTTCTGGCGGTGGTGTATGCTTAACTGAGTCTGGAACATCAGTGAGTGTTAGATCCTCAGGTATCTCAAATTTATAATAAGAAGAATTAGCGCTAGTGGTAAAATAAAATGTGACTTTCCAATTAGTATATTGTTCTGATTTTATGTAATAATTGTCTGCGCCATCTTTGAAAAACTCAATGTTTCCAATTTCAGGGTAGGTATTATAAGATATGATATTAGCGTTTGGTGATACAGAAGGTATTTGTAAATAATCATATGTCACTCTGTTTAAGATAAGTGTACCTTCAAAAACATTGTCATAGTGTTTATTTGAAAGAGGTAAAGGATATTTTGTTGTGTCATATACGTAAGCTGAATAATCTACTGTAACCGAGTCATAGGCTGTATAGCGTTTCATTCTAGTAAGCGAAGGGTTAAAAATCGCGTAACAAACAGGTGAACCGCCATACCCATCTCTGATTAAACTGCTTGGAATCAAAGATCCGCCTCCGGCAGATCCTTGGTCACCGTAGGTTAAACCACCTTCCCCGCTACTCCCACCTGGCGAGGGGTCATTTCCATCTGGAGTTCCATCATCATCTGAATCTGGATCAGCTGGATCAGTCCCAGTATAAATTTCATAACCATCTGATAAACCATCATTGTCTGAATCTCTATCTAGAATATTTATGATGGAATCACTGTCTATATCGCCATTTGGCTCAAGTGAACTATCGTTTTCGTTATTTGCTCTGTTGGTCCAATATTCATATTCGTCTCCATCTCTGAATTCATCCATATCTGTATCTTCGTTTGATGGATTTGTACCAATATTTTTTTCGAAGTTATCACTTAAACCGTCTCTATCACTGTCAACATTTTCTCGGAAGCTATTTATAAGATTTGTAAGACCCCATATACATATAAGAAAAGCAATTATAGCTACCAACGCTCTGAGCAATTTTTTTTTCAATGGTTTTTCCTCCGATTTAGAGGTTATACTAATTACAATTGATATATAATGATGTAATAAAACAATTTTGTAAAAAGCAAAGTGAATAAAAATATTAATTTATTACAGTTTTGACAATTTACCACGATAGTTTTAAATATAATAATAAACAACTTTCTAGATTAAATAAATAAATTAGATATAAGGTGGGAAAGCCACAGATGAAAAACCGATTTATCAAGGTAGTTATTATTCTTCTTTTTTTTATAACACTCATATTTTCTAATTTGAATTGCAATGTTTTAGGAGATGACCCCGGAACGATAAATATAACATATCCTAACGGCGGAACATGGTACGAAGAAGATTCTATTGCAATATATTGGACATATACTAATGCTGGAAACTATGTTAAAATTGAACTCTATAGAATAGGATCAGCCACTTATACCACAATCTCGTCTAATACTACTAATGATGGAAGTTATAGTTGGACAGTACCAGATGGTTTATCATCAGCTAATTACAGAATTAAAGTAACTAGCCTGATGGATTTAGATATATACGATTACAGTGACTACTTCTACTTATATTCCCGCTCAATCACAATCACCTCTCCAACTGAGGGAGATACTTGGTTTACGGGAGAACAATATACAATCTCTTGGTATTCTGAAAATACAGGTACCGATTATGTTAAAATTGAATGCATACATGGGTCAAATGTTTATACAATTGATTCATATGCTGTAGATGATGGTCTGGAATATTGGTATATACCAGAAGATTTTTCATCAGGATCAAATTATAGAATAAAAATATCTAGTTATAATTATAATAATGTGTATGAGTACAGCTATTACTTCACGATTTCTAGAAGATCAATTACTGTTACATCTCCTGCAAAAGGTGATACTTACTATGAAGATGATGACTTATTAATAAAATGGGATAGTAGTAATATAGACAACTATGTTTACATAGATCTTTACTATGATATAAATTATTACTATACTAACATTGTTTCATCTACAGAAAACGACGGTATTTATAATTGGAAAATTCCAGAAATTGCTTCAAGTTATAATTATAGAATAAGAGTTGCAAGCATGAGTTATAGCAATGTATACGATTTCAGCGAAAACTTTACTATATTTGAAAGATATATAAATATAAATTCACCAATAGATGGAGAAGTCTTATACACCACAGAGGACTATAAGATAAAATGGGAATCCGAAAGCGCCGGCGATAAGGTTAATATTGAATTATTTAAAGATGGAGTTTATTATTTTTCTATAAAATCTAATGTTGAAAACAATGGTGAATACAACTGGAAAATTTCTGATGATCTTTTAACTAGCTATGGTTATCAGATAAGAATTGCTAGTATATCATATAGCGATATCTATGGCATTAGTGGGTTTTTTACTGTGGAGGAGAGGTCTATAACTATATATGGTCCATCTGAAGGGGTTAAATGGCAAAGAGGCGGAACTTATTTTATTTCTTGGGATTCAGTCAATATCGGTGATTATGTTAATATTGAACTTTATGAAAATGGTACGCTCCATTCAGTAATCGCCAATAATGTCTACAATAGTTATGGATATAATTGGAAGATACCAAACGATTTATCACCTGGGAAAAATTATCAAATTAAGATAAGTAGTACTTCATATGAAGATGTTTATTCATTTTCTGAGGGTTATATTGAAATAGAAGAAAATTCGATAGGTCAGTTATCAGGTTTTTTGTTAGTAATTTTATTAATTGTCATTATAATAGTTGTATCTTTATTATTTTTAAAAATAAGGAAGAAAAAACTATCTTCAAGTAAAAAAGTTGTAAATGAAATAGTTAACTCGCAAAATGATATAAAAGAAACAGTTAAACCACAGGAAATGAGCAGAGAAGAATACGAAAACATCTGGGAGAAACATAAGTTTTAATGTTCCAGGAAAAAACAACATTTTTCAAATTTTTTTACATGAAGAAAAAGTGACAGATTGCTCCTGTTGAACACGAGCACCCAAAGATATAAAACTTTACAATAAATCCAATAAATCTAGTGCGCACGGAGGGAGATTTGATCTCGTATTTGTTAATACATTTAATGACTTTTCAAATTATAGAGAATGAGAGATTAACAAGAATTTACTAGTAAACAGGTGTTCAAATCGATTTTAACTAACATTTGGTTTTCCTCCTGTAAAAATGTGAAAATAGTGCAGGGGACGAGATTTGAACTCGCGGACCACTAAGGACAAGACCCTCAATCTTGCGCCGTTGACCATGCTTGGCTACCCCTGCAAAAATACAAGAAAAGAAGGTTTAATCTGTTTTTAAAAATAGTGGTTTAAAGCGCTATTGCTTCATTTGGACATTCATCAACGCATGCCCCGCATTCGATACATTCGTCTGCGTTTACGACGGCTTTACCCTCTAGTTTGATAGCTTGTACAGGGCAGGCATCAACACATGATCTGCAGGCATCGCATTTCTCTGCGTCTATCTTTACTGCCATATTGTTTTTTTCCTCCTTAAGTCTTTATTTTTTTGGGTTTGTAAACCTCGATATTATATTTATCTTTTCTGGTAACAAATAAGAATTCATATTAGGTTAAGATCTATACCACAAAGCTCGCTAAGTTCTTTATGCAGAGTTTTCAATCGTTCTGCATAGCTTTTTTGACCTTTTCCTAAGGCCTTTTCGATTTCTTTCTCTATGTTTTGTCTCTTGCAGTCATTTATTAAATTATCAGCATGACAAACTATTTTCTCCTCTAATGTTAGAGGGACATAGTCTTTATAGGGCAATCCTAGCTTCTTTGTTTCTTCTTTGGGTACACCTGCACCTATATGTCTTTCGATGATGTTTATTATGTTATCTGGCAGATCCAGTTTTTTAGCGATTTTAACGCCTTCAACTGCATGTAGAATACCATGTGTTTTTGATCGGCCTATATCGTGAAGTAAAGCACCTGCTTCCACTAATTTGACGTCAGCATTTGCCTTTTTTGCTATCTTTACTGCGACATCTCTAACCGCTTCACAATGTCCAATAACCTTTTCTGAACAACCATTTTTTTTAAGTAGCTCGATGCATTCTTTAGGGTTAGGTATATGATTCATATTTAAGACCTGTCTTTTGATAGAACTTTTTTTCCTCTATTGCTAGGAATGATTTCTAATTTTCCTTCAAACTTTTTTTTAAGCCAGTTTCCGCAATTATAATGATCCAGGAAAACAGCTAACGCAGCAACCTCTGAATGAGGTTGATTTCCGACTGAGACATTAAAATCAGCTGATTCATAAACATTTGGAGGGACTTTTTCTGCGCCTACAACAATTAATAAGTTTTTGTTTTTACCTATATTTTTAATTGATTTATCAAGTTCTTCACCATACATTGTGAGATGAACCACTACACCATTCCAGTGTTTTATTATTTTTTTGTAGTCAACACCTGTTTCTACAATAAAGTCTCCACCAAATCTTTTACAAACAGACTTAATGTTTTTTTTGATGTTTTCGTCTTTCGTATCAATAATAATCTTATCGGCACCGAATGTACGCGCAACAAGCGCTACATGCGTAGTTATACGCTTATCGCGGCCTATCCTGTGTCCTATTCTCAGAACTGCTATCATTATCTTTTCCTGTGATTTATGTATTAATGCCTTTTTGTTGATAAATTTTTTCTAATAAATAATTATAAATATCAAGGTTTTACGAAAAGCATTTATCTTATAGGCAGTTTCAATAAAAAATATTAGTTGGGCTTATGGTCTAGCGGTTATGACGTCGCCTTCACACGGCGGAGGTCGCCGGTTCAAATCCGGCTGAGCCCATGATTATACGAAAAAAACGAATGCCTGAAAATATAAATTATGGTATCGATTGCAATATAACTATTGTTCTGTTTGTTTTATAAGAACTAATTTGTCATTGGGATCATTCAAACCAGTCAGTGTTAGAGTTCGATAGTTATCTGAAAAAGCGTAATATGCACTGGCATTTACACCCAAATAAAAAGTAGTGAGTACATCATCTTTAGCATCCCATGTACCTATCTCTTCGGGAAAGCCTACGATAAAGAATGTCCCATTCTCTAAAAAAGTATAATTTTTATGTACCCAATCAGGATTAGTAATTTGCATCCAAGTTCCAACAAATTTTTTTTTGTCATCAAAGGAAGAATCTGTGCATCCATTAAGAATCGTAACGAGAAGTAATAAAATTATCAAAGAGACAACTACTTTTTTCCTCATACTATATCACTCTCAACAACATTGAACCGTATGAATTTAACATTATAATAAGCTAATGCTTTTATCCATAAAAAATAAAAAAATAGAAGGGTTCATTTTCCGAACCCTGTTTTTGTTTTGTGCCAGTATCTTATTGTAGTTTCTAGTTCACATCTATTAGTGCATCATAGGTCAGAGAGCTGAACGGACAAATCCAATTACTTACAGATCTCCTTACACGGATTAGAGCAGGGAATTGCTGATTAGGCGAGTTCTGATAGTTGGCATTTACAACCACTGTACTACCAAAAAGCGGAGTCAAAATTTGTGGCGATGTTATAATTCTAATCCCGAAAAATGGCAATGCTATACCTGCTTTTCCTTCTGTATGTGTATGAGGTATACAAAGATGCCAAACAGTGATTTTATGCTGGACCTGCTCAAATGGATCAGCTTGTCCTATGTTTGCGATGACTGCTTTAAATTGCTGGCTTTTGCCAAGAAGACCGCCATCGTCCCTTCTCTTTACTGCTATGTAATAGACAACATATTGTGGGTTGTTAAATATAATTCCAGTTGGGTCAAAATTCAATGAATAATATGATGGAAAATCTCCTTGCACTGGTAATGGATAGGTATTTCCATAAAACATCATACCATCTTGGCCGTCACCATCATAAGTCGGTAAACCGCCTTCACCATTCCATTGATAATAGTTTGCAGGTGGTTCTGAATAACCTGGTGGTGTTGATGGTTGTGATCCTGGTATCTGTTGCTGTTGGGTTTTAATTCCCATTCCCTGTTGTGCAGCTAGTCCTGTCGACATTGAACATACTAAAAATAGTCCAATGATCGCTACTGCGCCAAAAATTTTACTTATATTTTTCATGTTTTTTCTCATCTCCTATTTCTTTTATTAACATTTATATTATATTTCATTATATATAAATGTTTCTTAAATTTTGGCCGAATCTTTTAGAATAGGGCTTCTTTCTGTTAAAAATAATAATATATATTAATTTTTCTAATAAGATTTTTATATTATTAATATAAGATTCTATAGTTAATAAGAATATAAAAAATATTTACGAAAAAAAGGGTTATTCGATATTTACTTTGTATCCTTCACCCGGTTTTTTCTTTTCTTTTCTTTTTATAACTACGTCAAGGATACCGTTTTTGTATGTGGCTTTAGTAGTTTTAGGGACTACATCGCATGGGAGATCTAGGCGTTTATGATATTTCCTTTCAGGGTTATCCACTGTTATCTCAAGAGCATCGCCTGTTACGTTTAGGTCTATATCGTCTTTTTCAACACCAGGGATTTCAACAGTGACTGATACATCCTCGTCGCCTTCCATGATATCAGTTAGTGGCTCACGCTCATCAGATATCGTAGGCTCGCCACCTGAAGTTTTTAATGGTTTGTTACCGAATTCTTGAAGTTTTGGTTTACCATCTGGCCCTACATTTATGCTGAAACCATGCACAAAACGTTTATTTGCCGCTGGAGCGCCACGCAGCATATCCTCAATCATTTCCTTAAAACTGCCACTTTCAAACATTTTTTGCATTTCATCGAATATTCTTTCAAATTCGTCTTCATCCATGAAGTCAAATGGGTTTCTTCGCTTTTTTTTATCTTTATCTTTTCCAAATGGGTCCATTATTCTCCCCCTTAAATTTTTTGATAAATAATCTGTATTAACATCATTATTTAACATTTTCGGTTTAGGCTATGCTGTTGATAAGATAAAAAAGAATATCGCCTAGAATGAAAGAACAAATAAATCCTCCAAGTAGTGGTATCATGAATGGTATTTTTGGTGTAACCCAGATTTCGGTTATGCCGTTTTTTTCAAATTCGTTTAGTTCTTCGTCTACATCGAACTCCTTTGGCATGTACATGAATTTTCTTTGTCCATCAACCAATTTTTCTAAAGGCCAGACAAACGTCTCTTTTGCTTTTTCTATACTCATCTTGTAACCTAAAAGAGCATATGGGAATTTTACGTTTCTTTTAGTAATATTATAAAATAAAAGACTTAGTGGTACAAGTAGGAATATTATTATTGAGTTTGAGAAGATAGTCCAAGGGAAAGGCATAACAGAGCCTTGGTACAATGGTAGGTTTTCTATTATTGGTTGGAATGGTGCCAGTATTGCGATTGCCATAAGAGCTTTTGCGTCTGCTCCA
>Ga0172363_10003318_pt1 | contig 13102 bp, 17 predicted proteins | sample LakKivs2_kivu2a2_FD_114541 | JGI IMG/M metagenome (GOLD analysis project Ga0172363, IMG submission 114541) | Sediment microbial communities from Lake Kivu, Rwanda - Sediment s2_kivu2a2 | ecosystem: Environmental > Aquatic > Freshwater > Lake > Sediment | place: Rwanda: Western Province, Lake... | reverse complement strand
GGAAGATTTTAAAAAAATACCAGCGGAAATTGAGAGACTGGAGAAGATTTTGGATGGAGTAATGGATGTAAAAGAAACGCCAATGGAACAAAAGAAGGAGGAGCAACTTACATTAGTATAATTTTAAATGTGTATTTGCTATTTGCAATTTAAAATTTGAAATAAATTGTAAAAGGAGATATGAAAAACTATTTAAAAATTATCTCTCTCGGTGGTTTTGGTCATGTGACAAAAAATATGTTTGTTTACGAGACCCCAAAAGATATTATTGTTGTCGATTGTGGTGTCGGTTTTCCTGAAGAGGAGATGCTGGGAGTGGATCTAGTGATCCCTGATATTTCTTATTTATTGGATAAGAAAAATAAAATTAGAGCGATTTTCCTTTCTCATGGGCATGACGACCATATTGGTGCCCTACCTTATGTTTTGCCCCAATTGCCTGCCCATTTACCGATTTTTGCCCCAAGATGGGCAAAAGCTTTGGTTGAGGATAAGCTATCCGAATTTGGCATTGTTCCCAATATCGAAGAGATAGGAGAAGGCAAGCGGGTTAATGTTAGCGAATTTTCCGTTGAATTTGTCAAAGTCACTCATTCGATTCCTGATACCCTGCATTTAGTTATCAAAACCCCTGTTGGTACGGTTTATCACGCTGCTGACTTTAAGCTTGATCTTCGGCCAGTGATGGGCGAGCCGACCAATCAAGGGTTGATCAGAGAGGTTGGCAGCCGAGGGGTACTTTGTTTGCTTTCTGATTCCCTTAGATCAGAAAATCTTGGCTTTACTCCGCCGGAAACAAAACTCGAAGAAGTTTTTGAGCAGGAGATCGGAAGCTGTCAAGGAAAATTTTTGGTGACGACGATGTCTTCTAATGTTTCTCGTTTGAAACAGGCGATTGATGTATCTTTAAAACATAATCGTAAGATTGTTTTAGTCGGTCGTTCTGTCGAAAAAAGCATTGAGATTGCGACCAAATTAAAGTATCTTTCTTATCCGAAAGAAGTTTTTCTACCAAAAAAGATTATTGGCCGTTTCACCCCGTCTTCCTTAACCTTGTTGGTAGCTGGTAGCCAAGGGCAGCTTGGATCAGCGATGGATCGCTTGGTAGGCGGGGAAATTGAAGGGGTAAGAATCAAGCCGGGTGATAAGGTAGTCTTTTCCAGTGATTTTATTCCCGGTAATGAAACCGCAATTTACAATTTGATCGACAATATCTATCGTCTGGGGGCTGATGTTTCCTATTCTGATATTAGAAGCGACATCCATGTTTCTGGCCATGGTGCTCAAGGAGATTTGAGTAAATTGATGGAGATGGTTAGACCGAAGTACTTGATTCCGATCGGCGGAAATTACCGGCACCTGATCGCTTACAAAAAACTGGCGGAGAAGAATGGTTTTAAATCAGAACAAGTTTTAGTTCGCGACGCCGGTCACGTTATCGAGTTTAATGAGAAAGGATTTGTTTCGACCAAAGAGGAGGTTAAAGTTGGCCAGGTGATGGTTGATGCTTTGGGAGTTGGTGATGTTGGTAATGTCGTTTTGCGTGATCGAAGAATTCTTTCTGAGGAAGGGATGGTGGTGGCGATTTTACCGCTTGGCCAAAATACTTTTGAGCCAAGTGGTGAGCCGGAAATTGTTTCCAGAGGCTTTGTGTACATAAGGGAAAATATCGGACTACTGGAAGAAACCAAAAAAGGGATCTTAAAAATTGTCAAAGAAACTCATGGTGGGAGGGCCAGTTTGCGTCTAGTTCGTCAGAGAGTTCAGGATTTTTTGGAGAAATTTTTCTTCGAAAAAACCGGCCGAAGACCAATGGTATTGGTGGTGATTATTGAAGTATAATTAATATGCCGCCGAGGAAAGCAACAGTAGAGGATTATAGAAGATTACAAGGGGGAATGCCAGAGGTTTTAAAGGACAGTAAGGGTCTTTGGCACATTAAGCATACATATCGAGAAGGTGCTCCGGATGTAAGAAGCCATAAACCACCAGATGAAGGAGAAGAAATAAACATAAATGGGGTGTTATTTAATGCACGACTAATGTGGGATTTCCATGGTAAGCCATGCGAGGGTCAATCCCGTTCGGTGGGAGGTTACGGTTATTCAAGAGAAGGCGGTGAGAGGAGAAAAGCTTGATGAACAGAACGGCTAAATTAATTACTTCAATTTTAATTTGTTTGTTTGCCGGTTTGGTAGGTTCGGTTTTTACCATGCCAGCGATTCCGACTTGGTATGCCGGGCTTAACAAACCCTCTTTTTCTCCTCCCAACTGGCTCTTTGGACCGGTTTGGACAACTCTTTATGTTTTAATGGGAATTTCGTTTTTCTTGGTTTGGGAGAAGTTAAAGAAGAATCCAAAAGCTAAATCAGCTTTAGATATTTTTGTTTTGCAATTGGTTTTAAATTGTTTGTGGTCAGTGATCTTTTTCGGTTTAAAAGCCCCACTTCTAGCGTTAATAGAAATTATTTTACTTTGGTTGGTAATTTTGATAACAATAATTAATTTTTTCAAAATCTCCAAAACCGCCGGTTGGCTGCTCGTTCCCTATTTGGCTTGGGTCAGTTTCGCTTCTTTCTTAAATTGGACAATTTGGAGGTTAAATTAAGTTATTTATAAAGTTTTCTGTACCAACAGGAGATAATTAGCCAAGTGTTATCTTGCCTTTGTCTGGCAATTACGCCAATTTCATAATCTCTGTAATTTTTGATGTAATTTTGCAGTTAGGAACTGGTGACCACTCTTCCCGATTTGGATGATTAAAAGCATCCATTACTGCGTTTCGTCGAAGCCCATACTGAGTCATTTTCCGTAGAGCATTGTCAGTGACAATTATCGTTCCCCAGGTTTCCACAGCCAAATTATATAACAAGCAATCAATTTTTAGATTTGTAGTGTATAAAATTATGAATGAGAATGGTAGAATATTCCGAGATGTTGTTTAAAGTTGAATATTCGATCGAAAAAGATATTTATAATTACCTAAAAACGATTTGGAAATATCAGCTACGGGAGGATGGCCGAAAAATCACCGCAAAAAACTTCTATCAAATTACCCCGTGGAGTTTCAGGAAGCAATCAATAAAGCAGGGACAGAAGAACAAGCAGGTAAGGTTATCAAGGATTATTTGGGTTCCAAATCAAAATGGTTCAACAATAATACCGAATTGATTGTTAAGGGGATAGAGTATGTTTTAAATCAGAATGCGGAAGAAATTATCAAATTACTTGAAGAAGTGTTTGCGAAAAAATTTCCTTTTGACCATATTACTGTTTACGTCACTACTGTTGGAATTTGTCCTTATAATGAAAAAGAGAAGTGGTTCATGATCAACAGGAATTCCAGCATAGACAATTGCCCTAGGACCACAAAACATGAACTAAATCATTTTATGTTTCATTATTACTTTGGTGAATTGGAAACTAAAATCGGCGAAGATAAATTTTATTTGTTAAAAGAAGCATTAGTATATTTAACTGGTAGTAAAGATAGTTATCGTCCGGCAATAAAACCGATTGGGGAATATATTAAGACAGTTTCTGATAAATCAATTGAAGAAATCATTGAGCTGTCGCTTAAGTTCTTAGGGGAAGAAAAAGATGTTGGATGAAGTTGAGATTACGGTTAAGCCGCGGTTTGAGGAGTTCTTTTTTTGATTTCTATTTTTGGTAGCCGTTGCAAGTTCATTAAATCTAAGCGATAAGTTCTGAGAGAGTCTGGTTGTATCTCGCGTTCGAATTGGCCAGAAGAGTTTCCCGAGAAAAAATTATCGAAGGGACCTGATTCCTTAAGTGGCACATCAAGGGCAAGAAATGTTTTCGCTCCTTCATTAACTGCAACCGCCATTGCTAGGGTGAGCATTGTCTCCCCCATCCCCTCATATTCTTCTCTAATAGAACCAATCCTTAGCGGAGGTGACATATCTCCTAGGCGTTCTGCATCTCTTTCTCGAGGAAAGACTAATGCCAGTGAAGGCTCAGATTCACTGCCTTGTTCTTCGAGGTCTTTGTATGAAATGGTTAGCTGTAGCCTCGTGTCTGATTGGCCAAGGACAATAAAAATATCCTTTTTGGGTTGGTTTCTTCGATTTTTACAGTAAATATGGAATTCTAAGTTTTTATCACCGGAGGGAACCGAGACCGTAAATTTAACGTGGTCATAATACGTGTTTCCACTACTCTTCATTTTGTCGATAATCTCCCTTATGGCGGGGTCTTGGCTGTTTGTTAATAAGCGATTTTTCCTTTCTAAATAAGTAGCGTCATTAGCAAATGGTTCAATGTCTGTTTCCAGGCAGAGTCTGACCGCATCAGCAATGGGGCGGCATTCAGGGGGTGAATTTTCGGCATCAGAAATAAAAACTGTTCTAAGGGTCTGTAAGGCGTTTCCCATTTGAAGGGGATTAAACTGGTCAGAAAGTCTCCACCTGCGAAGGCCGTTAAAAAGATCGTTCAGACGAGTGTCCAGTTCCTTGCCGCTGCAAGATAAAACCTCCCTTAATTTACCTGGGTCATTTCCTAATACAGGTTTGAGAATTTCTGGTGTTATATTGGTACCTTCTTCTTCTGGTGTTGGGTTCATACTTTTCTTGGGCTTGGTGACTTATATCGGTCGAGGGAATAATAACACTTATTGGCTGGAAGATTCAATTTTTTGGGCAAAATAATGGTAAAATGGCCTCATGTTAGTTGATGAAGTTGATATTACGGTTAAGGCAGGAGACGGAGGAAATGGGAAAGTTTCTTTTCATCGGGAGAAGTTTGTGCCGAAAGGCGGACCGGATGGCGGAGATGGAGGAAATGGTGGGGATATTTATTTTGTTGGGGTGGCAGATATTACCGCCTTGAATAAATTTCGCTTCAAGAAATCGTTTGAGGCAGAAAGAGGCAAGGATGGCGATAAGAATAGAAAAACCGGAGCGGGAGGTAAAGATTTAGAGATTGAAATTCCAGTGGGGACTGTCATTGAGGGTGGGGGTGAGAAGTGGGAAGTGAGAACCCCAGGAGAAAGAATTTTTGTTGCTAAAGGGGGGAAAGGCGGCCGGGGGAATTGGCATTTTCGCTCTCCTATTAATCAAGTTCCACAACAATTTGAGTATGGTCTTTATGGTCAAAAAAGAAATCTTCATTTAGAATTGAGGTTAATTGCCGATGTCGGCTTGATTGGTTTACCCAATGTCGGGAAATCAAGTTTGTTGAACGAACTGACTAATGCCTCCGCCAAAGTTGCTGGTTATCCTTTTACGACTCTGGAGCCAAATTTAGGTGCGATGGACGGGTTGGTTATTGCTGATTTGCCGGGGTTAATTGAGGGGGCTTCGAAGGGGAAAGGATTAGGAATAAAATTTTTAAAACACATTAAAAGAACAAAGGTTTTAGTGCATTGCATTAGTGGTGAGTCGATGGATGTGGTTGGTGATTATGAAACAGTGAGAAAAGAATTAGGAGAATATGATAAAGAATTATTGGCAAGACCGGAAATTATTTTAATTACTAAGTCGGATTTGGTTTCAAAAGAACAGATAAAGGAAATTAGGGAAAAATTGGGAAAAATGAGGGGCGAGGTTTTGGATTGTTCGATTTATGATGGGGAGAGTATTGAAAAATTAAAGGAACGATTGTTACCCGTCGAGTTGGCGGGTTAGATTGTTACATTACATTAAAGACCTTGAAAAACGAATATAACTTTTTTATTATTAAATAATTAAAAGAAAGGAGATTCTATGGTAGGTTATGTTGACAATATAGAAAAAATCACGGAGGAAAATCCGAATTTCCGGAAAGTTTTATTTACCGCTACCCATACCCAACTGGTAGTGATGAGTCTAAATGCTGGGGAAGATATTGGGATGGAAGTTCACGATACGGTTGATCAGTTTTTCCGGATCGAATCAGGAGAAGGGAAAGTGGTTATGAACGGCGAGGAAGCGGCTTTTGGTCCGGGATTTGCCATTATTGTTCCTGCTGGGACAGAACATAATGTGATTGCGACTACCGCAGTCAAACTTTATACCCTTTATTCCCCGCCAAATCACCCAGCTGATCGAGTCCAGGCAACCAAAGCCGAAGCCATGGCAGCTGAGGAATACCACGGATAGTTCTTAGAGTTTAACCATGAAAGATAGGTCTTGACAAGAGACCAGTTTGTGATACTATTAATAGTATGGATACAGTTACAATTAGCCAGCTAAAAATAAAGCCAGCGCAAGTATTGGCCTCTGCTGATGATTATCCGGTGGCAGTGGAAAACAGGAGCCGGATAACCGCTTATGTTATCGGTAAGGTGCTTTTTGACAAAATCACTTCTTTTATTGAAGACTATATCGATAAAGAAGCCATAAAGACCACAGATTTTAAAAAGGGTAAAAACTTCGAACAAGTGGCGGAAGAGCTGGAAATATGAAGGTTATTCTTTCCCCTCGAGCAGAAAAGCAATTAAGAAAAATAACCAAGATAGATCAAATCGCAATTGCCAAGAAAATAAGGGACATTTCTGTGGCGGAGAAGATTCCTGGGGAAGAAAAACTGGCGGGATTTAAAAATATTTTTAGGATCAGAGTTGGAGATTACAGAATTGTCTATCACAAACAATCTTCTCAGTTCTATATTATTTTAATTCGGCACAGAAGAGACGTCTACGATTTGTTAAGACAAATTCTAGACTAGGGTTTTATTTATTTGAGTAGGAAAACGGCGAGGAAATACCAAACCGGGTTGCTTAATAATCCAAAGATGGCAGAAGCAATGATTCTTTTATCTTTTTCTTGGGAGATAAACCCGGAATAGGTTTTATAAAGGAATAAACTTACAGCTATAAATATAAGGAAAGTAGATATGCCAAACGCAGAAAGAGAAATAGGCGAGAGAAACCTGGTTTCTAAAGAAGATTTATAATCAACACTCCCACAGAGTATTAGTTGCAGTGAGTTTTTATAAAGAAAACAAAATAGGTGGGTTAGCAGATTACCAAAGAAGGAAGAGGCTAGGTCTAAACAATAGCCAACAATAGTGACAAGACCAATTCGCAAAAAATTTTTTAATTTTGGCAAACCAATTTTAAAAATTCCATGAATTGTGCTGATGATAATAATGTTAATTATTAGGTTTATAAGGATATTTTTGATATGAGGAAGCGGTGAGAAGAGCAGTCTAATTTTGGTATATAGGTCGCATTTATTTTTGGAACAATACTCTACCCTATTAACACAAAATCCTTTTTCTAGAGGGGGTACTTCATTCCCCGGCATGATTAGAAATCTACTTTGGAAAGTCACCGGCCTAATTTTTTTGAAGAGATTTGGGTTGATTCCCCCTTCTTTGAAGTACTCTTCATTAGCATGACACTCGTCCGCCGCAATAGGAATATATACATCAGCATGTACTAATGAAGGTGAAAGAAAGAAAAGATAAACTAGGACGGAGAAAAAAAGTATTTTTCTTGCCATACTTTTAATAGTACTCTCTGCTCTCTTTGAATTGCAAACAAATAACAAATTAACTCGGTATATGCGGAGTTAATTTGTAGGATTATTATTGTTGGCTGGCTTTTGGTTCGTAATAGTTGCAGCTGCCCTTGGCTAAGACTTCGTGGCCGAAACAATCTCCTTTATCGCCATCTTTGACCTGAAAATGTTTGCAGACACTACAGACTTTTGCCGGATCATCAGCGATTGGTTTGTAATTAACGTCACTGGTTTTATCTGCCATTTATGATCACCCCCTCCATAAGTTTAATTTTTAGATAAGCAGATTTTATCACTTTTGTGCTAAAATTGGATCATGAGATATTCAAGCTTGTTTGGGAAGACCTTGAAAACAGTTCCGACGGAAGCGGAGGCGGTGAACCATAAATTGCTTTTGAAAGGCGGATTTATAGATCAGCTTTCAGCTGGCATTTATTCCTTTTTACCTTTAGGTTGGTGGGTGCACCGGAATATTGAAAATATTATCCGCGAAGAAATGAATGCTATTGGTGGCCAGGAAGTTTTTTTGCCCACTTTACAGCCAAAATCTTTATGGCAAGAAACCGACCGTTGGGATCATATTGATCCTCCACTTTTCAAATTAAAAGACCAGCATGATCGGGATTATGCTTTGGGATCAACTCATGAAGAAGTAGTTACTGATTTGGTGCGTCAAAGAGTCTCTTCCTACAAGGATTTGCCTTTATATCTTTACCAGATTCAAAATAAATTTCGCAACGAGATCCGTTCTACCGGCGGCTTGCTTCGAGTACGCGAATTTGTGATGAAGGACCTTTATAGTTTTCATACAGATGAGAAAGATTTAATGGGCTATTTTCAGAAAGTCATTGAAGCTTATAAGAAGATTTTTAACCGTTGTGGTTTACAGATAGCAGTCTGCCAAGCATCAGGTGGGACTATCGGTGGCAAGGAAACTTATGAGTTCCATGTTTTAGCTCCAGTTGGTGAAGATAAAATTATTTTTTGCCCAAAATGCAACTGGGGTGCTAATCAAGAAGTGGGCGAGCAAGTGGAATGTCCAAAGTGTCATGGGACATTGGAAAAGTCTTCTTCGATCGAAGCCGGTCATGTCTTTGCTTTGGGAACAAAATATTCGGAAGCGATGAAAGCAGAATTTGTTGATAAAAACGGGGTTAAAAAACCGATTTGGATGGGATGCTACGGAATCGGACTTGGAAGACTGATGGCGACGATTGTGGAGGTGCATCATGATGAGATGGGAATCATTTGGCCGAGGTCGGTGGCTCCATACCAAATTCACTTGATAAATCTCAAAACTCAAAACTCAAATCTTTCGGGAGACGAGGTTTACGAGAAGTTAGTAAGAGCAGGGGTGGAAGTTTTGTATGATGATCGAGAAGAAGTGAGTGCCGGAGAGAAATTTGCCGATGCAGATTTGATCGGGATACCGGTGAGATTGGTGATTTCCGAAAAGACTGGAGATAAGGTTGAGTACAAAGAAAGGGATCAAAAAGAAAGTAAATTACTGACGATCGAGGAGATTGTTGAATTGCTGTATTGTTAGATTGTTGATGGGTAAACCGAAGGTGTCTAGCTGTATCACTCGTGGGGTGTGATTTACGATTCATTCCAGAATGGTTGCTTTCCCTGATATTGGGTGTTTTTATATTGAGAGTTCTACCGGAGAAGATAAACTTCAAGAAGCAATTTCTGAAATTTTTAAGGAAATTAGTAATTTGCTTGCACATGGGATTAGTAATGATGAGCTTGAGAAGACGAAAAAGATTTCTCTTTTTAGTTTTCTTTCGGGGATTGAGGAAATTGGCGGATATACTGATTCCTTTGTGACACAGTGGCTTTTTAAAGGGAAAATAAAAGGGGTAGAAGAAAGAGTCCAAGAAATAAAAAGCGTGACCAAAGAAGATTTGATGGAAACAGCGGAATATATCTTTTCCGATAAGCCAAAAATTAATGTGCTGGTAAAAAATCTAGATAGCTTGAAAATTGATTTTTAATTGCAAAATTACTGTTGAAAGGGTCGGGTAAATGGTATAATTTCCTTATGGCCAGAAGAAGAGGATGGTTAAAAAGACGCTTCAGACTTCATCTTAAGAAAGATGCTATTTTTTCCATTGCTTACATTCTCCTTTTCAGCTTGGCTTTTTTGGTGAGTCTTTCTTTTACCCGCCAAGGAGTTATTCTTTATAAATTGAACCTTCTTTTGTTAAGAGTTTTTGGCTGGGGAGTCTTTTTTTTGGTATTCTTCCTTTTGCTTTCCGGAATAATGTTAACCCGATTTAATGTCCCTTGGAATCACTCCAGTGTTTTAGCGGGAGGCTTGCTGATGGCCGTTTCTTTAATGGGGGTGACAAAGGCAGGTTTGGCAGGCAGAGTTCTTTTCGAGCAAATTGCTTATCTGATAACCCCGGTTGGAACCTTTGTGATTTTGACTATGGGCTCGATTATTGGTTTTATTGTTTTCTTCAATACTTCCTTTGACCAAGTTGTTTTGTTTATCGTTAATATTTTCCGAAGTTTGACTAAAGCTTTTGGCAAGAAAGAGCAGCCACAGTTTCTTCAGGGCAAGCCAAGCATAAAGCCTTCAGCCAGGCCGGAAGTGGTGGTAAAGGAGGCGCTCAGATCGTCTCGCGAGGGCTCAGAGGAAGAATTGCCGGTGGCAACAAACATTCCCGGGGCCCAATCCGGAGTTTGGAGCTATCCTCCTCTTTCCTTGTTGTCTGAGCCAGGGGGAGGCAAGGCCGATCGGGGAGACGTGCGGACTAACGCTTCAATTATTGAAAAAACCTTGGACTCTTTCGGGATTTCGGCCAGAGTAGTGGAGGTTAACGAAGGCCCGGCCGTGACTCAGTATGCCATTGAAGTTGCTTTGGGGACCAAACTTTCCAAGGTCACGGCTTTGTCCAATGATTTGGCCTTGGCTTTGGCAGCCCCAACTGGCCAAATCAGAGTTGAAGCCCCGATTCCTGGCCGCTCCCTGGTGGGGATTGAATTGCCCAATCGTTCCTTGGAAATAGTCATGCTCAAGCAAATCCTTGGCAGTGAAGCAATGAAAGATCACAAGAACAGGCTGATGCTTCCTTTGGGTCTTGATGTTTCTGGCAAGCCGCAGGTAGCCAACATTGCCAAAATGCCTCATGTTTTGATTGCCGGGCAAACAGGATCCGGTAAATCAGTTCTTTTGAATTCCTGGATTGCTTCTTTTCTTTTCCGGACTACCCCTTCGGAGGTGAAATTAATTTTAATTGATCCTAAAAGAGTGGAGTTTACTCAGTATGCCGGTGTTCCTCATTTGCATACGCCGGTGATCGTTGAGAAAGACAAGATTGTTAAGGCTTTGGAATGGGCTACCCACGAAATGGATCAACGGTATAAAATGTTTGCTCAAGTCGGAGCACGGAATATCGAATCCTTTAACGAGATTTCCGGTTTGCAGGCTTTGCCCTATATTGTTATCATTATTGATGAGTTGGCCGATATTATTCTTTATGCCCCAGCCAGAGTTGAAGATGCGATTTGCCGGATTGCCCAGATGGCCAGAGCCACCGGGATTCATTTGATCATTGCTACACAAAGGCCCTCGGTTGATGTTCTTACCGGTCTCATTAAAGCCAATATTCCTTGCCGGATTTCTTTTGCGGTTTCTTCGATGGTTGATTCAAGAGTCATCTTGGATGTGCCAGGAGCAGAAAAGCTGTTAGGCCGGGGCGATATGCTTTATATCCCGCCGGATCAAGCCAAACCAAACCGAATTCAAGGAGCCTATGTTTCTGACGCTGAGATTCAAAAACTTTTAGGGTTTTTGAATAAGACCGGAGTAAGGCCGGTTTATACCGAAGAAGTAACTGAGGGGGTAGAAAAAGTGGTTGAAGGGCCAGAGACGACCGGAGAGAGAGATCCCTTGTTTAATGAAGCGATAAGGATGGTTTGCCAGGACAAAAGAGCTTCGGCCTCACTTTTCCAAAGAAAATTTTCTATTGGTTATGCCCGGGCGGCCAGAATTCTTGATCAGCTGGAGCAAGCTGGAGTAGTCGGGCCAGCCGATGGTGCCAAGCCGCGAGAAATTCTTATTACCAGCCCAGAACAAATTTTGCCTTCTTAACTAATTTAGTTGACTTTTGCCAAAAATAATATGCGAACTGTCGGTGAGATTTTGTCTGAAAAAAGAAGAAGCCTTGGTTTGTCTCTAGAAGAGATAGGAAAAGAGACTAAGATTCGGCCTAAATATTTGGAGGCAATTGAAAAAAATAACTTTTCTTCTTTTGGCCAGAGTACCACCGTTAAGGGATTTATCCGCAACTATGCCCAAGTTTTAGGCTTGTCGCCGGAAAATACTTTAGCGGTTTTTCGACGCGATTTTGCAGAAAACGAAAAAGGTCAAATCATCCCTCAGGGAGTGGTGGAGCCTTTAGACGAACAACAGTTTTATTGGACACCTAAATTGACCTTTATCGCGATAGTTGTTCTTTTGCTTGGGGGATTTGTCTTTTTCTTTTTTCGACAGTATACAAAATTTAATTCACCCCCCTTTTTAGAAATTTCCTCTCCGGCTGACGAACAAATATTTAAAGAAAAGATTGTAGTTTCGGGAAAGACCGATAAGGATGCATCAGTAAGAATTGAGGGGACGCTAATTACGGTTGCTGAGGACGGGAGTTTTAAGGAAGAGATTGTTTTACCCCGAGGAGAGAATATTCTGACGATTGAGGCTAGCAATAGACGAGGAAGAAAAAGAACAGTGAATGTAAAGGTGAAGGTGGAATAGCCCCTTTTTAATTCAAAGATTAAATCTCAAAAATCAATTTGAATTTTTATAATATAGGTAATTGACAACATCGAAGGAAAAGGGTTATCTTTAATTAAGTTAAGTAAAGAAAAACCTGCCTATGCAAATACCATATCTTAATCAAATTCTTCTTTTGCTTGTGGTTTCGGTTTTGACCACGGTTTTAACTATCGCCGGTATTCAGGTTGTTAACATTCTCAAAGAATTTAAGGAAAGTGTACGAATGCTTAATAAAGTTTTGGAAGATGCCCACGTTATTTCCTCTTCAGTGGCCAAACCAGTAGCCGGAGTCTCTAATTTTATTATGGGGATCAAAAGTGGGCTGGAAGTGGTTAACATGTTGTTGGAGAGCAAGAAAGGGGAAAAAGATGAGTGAAGAACCGGAAAATAAAAGTGGCCATGGTGGTTTTTGGTTCGGGATGATTTTAGGTGGGCTGATAGGAGCGGTTCTGGCTGTATTTGCCACCGCTGATGATAAAGATGAGCTGAAAAAAAATTTGCTCAAAAAAGGAAAGATATTTCTTAAACATTTAGGAGATATTCGTGAGGAGGTAGAGGAAAAGGGAGAAGACGTAAAAGAAGGCGTAGTAGAAAAGCTCTCGGAAGTTAAAGAAGCTGCTGACAAAACCGAGACTAGAATTCACCAAAAGGCCAGAAAATTTTTTCTTTCAAAAGGCAGGCCGTTGGTGAAAAAATAAGCTGCTAATATGGTCGAACAAATTCAAGAAGTTGCCCCTCCAACTCAACCAGAACCAGTTACTACGGTTCCAGTTCAGCCGCCGAAGAAAAATAATTTATTGACAATTGTTATCCCTGCCTGCCGGCAGGCAGGTTGCTTGATTGCTATCTTGTT
>Ga0172363_10003317_pt1 | contig 13105 bp, 9 predicted proteins | sample LakKivs2_kivu2a2_FD_114541 | JGI IMG/M metagenome (GOLD analysis project Ga0172363, IMG submission 114541) | Sediment microbial communities from Lake Kivu, Rwanda - Sediment s2_kivu2a2 | ecosystem: Environmental > Aquatic > Freshwater > Lake > Sediment | place: Rwanda: Western Province, Lake... | reverse complement strand
CAGTTATCGCTGCTGGAGCAGTAACATCACCACCGGCAGTCACCCAGACTGTAGCGCCATTGGAAAGGCCGGACCAGTTGGGGACTTCATCGGCTGTCCAGATGCGGAAGTAGTAGGTGGTGTTGGATGTGAGACCGGTTACGGTATAAGAAACCTTGGCGTAAGGAGTTATGCTACTTGTGGGAATTTCTACGTCATAGGTTGTTGTGCTCCATTGGATAGAATAGGTTGAATAGTCAATTCTATATTTGCTTCCTTCAGGGAGTGTGCCGGTCCAATTGTCATCTCCAGGAGTGGACCAGGAAAGGGTCACATTGCCTGTCCCGCTATCGCATAATCCGGTTAAATCAGTTATTCCTGCTGGCGATATTATATCGACGCCTATACTGAAATCGAACATGACATGGTAGGCGCTCGTGTGTCCATAGGTCCAGGCAACAGGAATATGGCCTTTGGAAATGGAAGGACTGGTGGAGTACCGCTCCGGTTCACTATCATTTGCGATAGGGGGGTCCGCCCAGTTTTCTGGCCAGCTGGAGCCATCCCATTTCTTGTACTTTATGTCATAGTCGTTCCAAGATGACTCAGGATTATGGTAGTAAATAGAGGCAAAACACCAGAGTTCTACATCATCCGTATCCCAATCAGTGGTTAAACTTACATCCTTGTCATCTAGGAATGGGTTCCTGGTAGAAACCTCCTGGGGAGTGGTCCAATTCGACCCATTGTAGTAAGTATGTCTTATGGTTCCATCTTTGAAATAGACAAGATGGACGGTTGTAGTGATTGAAGTAACGGAGAAGTCATTATCGGGAAAGGTATCACTAGAAACATCGGCATAAGTGGACCAGGAACTGCCGTCCCAGGAAGACCACTTCATACGCCAGCCTGAGACGTTACTATCACGGCAAACTATGAAGGGATTGCCATTACGGATTGTAAGGGCAGGGCTATAGTTGGAATCATATGTCCCTCCTGATGCGACGGTCGTGATGTGCACATCGTATTGGAATTCATCGTCTGAGTATTTTGTCCTCAACCAGGCGTTAGTGTCGTTGTCGTGCCCATAAGCAACCCATATCCTTCCGTCACTCTGCCTTATAATAGATGGATAACGATTATCGTTATCATTATCAACTGTCCTCTCCACACCCACTGTCCATGTGCTCCCAGAAGCCGAATAGGTCAATTTCCTGAACTGGATGTAATAATCCGGGCTAACATAGTCCCTGTAAGCCACATAGATATTGTCGTCCGTATCAATACAGATGCTGAAGTCCGTATAGTAAGCACTGTCATCAACTACTGTATAACCACTTCCCCCATCTAACTTTGTCCAGTTACTTCCACCATCTGTAGACTTTTTGGCTCTAATATTGTCTGGGTTTTGGTAACCCTGGTACAAGACAACAATTGTCCCATCGCTGCTTTGAACTATATGTCTATCCTTGCCATAACCGGTTGCCTGGCCAGTATAGACAGCCGAGTCAATGTCATACCAAGATCTTGCCAGAGAGACAATTCCGGCAACAAGTATTAAAGCGATAGACAATGTTAAAATTTTCTTCATTTTATTCATTTTAAAAAGTGACAGGTACTTTTTTCTCATTCCTGCTCCAAACCACGCAACCTGAAGGTTGCCACTACCGTTGGCCCAGACTGCTCGGCTTACACTGCTTTCGCCCTGTGGTCTTCAAGAATCTTCCTGATTGTCTGTAAGGGCAGACATTGCCTTTCGATGTTCCTAATCATCTTGACCCTGCTCAGAGTATCTTCTTTCTCGTAAAGTCTTTGACCCCCGGGCGTAGTGGCTGCTGGCTCCAATAGGCCAAGTTTTGTATAGTAACGTATGGTTGATGTTAGTACACCTGCCAGTTTAGCCATCTCGCCAATTTTTACCAAATCCTGTTTTGCTGATTTCTTTCTAACCACTTCTCTTTCACCTCCTATTTTCCACGCGGAGCTTCGCTCCGCTACTCTTTCTCATTTTCTCTTTTTAGTCTTTTTGGTTAAATCTTCCTTGATTTGCTTTAAAGTTCTTCGTCTATCTACTATTGGTTTTATCTTACTTATAATGTTTAAAGCCTCTTCTCTATCATAAAGCCTATAGCCACCCTTCGTACGGCTGGTCACTATCAAAAGGCCTATATCCGTGTAGTACCTTATTGTGGATAACGGGACACCTGTTACTTTAGCTATCTTGCCAATTCTAAGCAGGTTCTTATTCGCTTCCTTCTCGGACATATTTTCACCTCCCCGTAAATTCGCTTGTAATCATGGCATTGCCCGCGTCCCAAAGCAGCGTGGTCCCGATGAATCGGGAACCACGGTTTGCTGCTACAATATAGGCTCTGTGGCCTTATTGATTCCTCTTTTCTAACTCTTCTTTAATTTCTCCCAGCGTCCATTTCCTACCGTTGATGGTCTTTATGGTGTGGATTCTTTCCAGTGTGTCTTCTCTGTCATAGAGCCGATAGCCACCCGGAGTGTTTGCCACTACCCTCAAAAGACCCATGTCGGTGTAATACCTGATTGTGGAAACCAACAGTCCGGCCTCTCTGGCAATCTCTCCAATCTTGAGGAGACCATTGGCTAACCTCATTGTCCTGGTCATCTTTTCTCACCTCCTCCTACGAAATTAAAGTGAACTGCTTACTCCCTGCTCCTTGGCAAAAAAAATCCGAGCTACCGAAAAGCCAAGGTTTAATTCCCTCGGCTATGCGAGTCTTCGGCAGCTCGGATCAGTGCTACCCTGGGCCTCCCTCCCACTGTGCCCTACCCTTATAGGAACCTTGGAAGGCCCCAACATATCAAATGCTCTTATTTCCCCAAAAAAAGAGCAGCGCCATACAACAATAAACTTGTGCCTGGTGCAGGGCACGAACATCCACCGCCGGCAGAACATACCTATTTTTTCCTCTCAAAGGAATAGGTTAGGGACGCCATTAAGGTGAACCTAAGGTCCCATACTCATATGGGACCTTCTCCTAGGCACAAGTATAGCACAGAAAGCCCATTTTGTCAAGGACTTTTGCAAGTGCACAGCTTACTTTAACTTTTTATTCTCCTTGTTAAGGCGCGATGCCTATTTCTGATATAGCGATTCCTAAAGTCCTATTATCCTTTGCTCGAAGGTCAAACTTTGGTATGAAGGTCTCCTTAGATTTGATTGTTACCTTGAGGATTTGGTCCTGGCTAAAGAAATTAAAATTGAACCATTGCCACTCTCCTGGCTTAATTAAGAATTCCCCAATTTTTTTCCCGTTCATCCACACGGCTCCTTCTGTCCAAAAAGAAGAGTAAGCCTCCATTTCTAAAGTTTCCTCTTTTCCAACCAGAAGGGAATTTTTCAAGAAAATTATTCCATAGTTTGTTGTCCAGCGAATGTTTCTTTCCGACCAGGTCTCCAGGTCATACCAGCCAAATCCGAGGTGTCTGATGTCGTTTTCTCCCATTTTCACCCAGGAATCGAGATCGCTCCCATCCACTGACCCCTCGCTTTTCACATCATAATTTGGTAATGGCGCCTCTATTATTCTCCCCAATCTTTCCAGTATAACAGTGGTCGGCTTATCTTTAGCCACTATTTTCATCCGAACCTTTACTCTCTTTATCAAGGTATCTGGCAGCATAATTAAATTCCAGATTAGTGCCTTCAGTCTGTAGTAAGCCAATTTAAGTCTCTTCCCTTTGAGATACTGATATATTGACTTGCTATCATTACATATACTTTTCGGTAACATCCAGACTAATGTTGGCAGTGCCATATTCTTCAGCATCATCCTTAAGCGATTCCGATGGTCAATATATTCATTAAGTATATCTTTTCGGAATGGCCTATATTTATGATAGACTATTGCCTGAGGAACAAAATGGACTTTATACCCATTCCACCAGGTGCGTATGCTGAAATCGAGGTCCTCATAATATGCGAAATAGAGTCTGTCGAAATAGCCTATCTTTTCAAATAGGTTCCTTCGAATAAACATAGCAGCCCCACAAGCACCAAGAATTTGGTTCTCCATATCGTACTGGCCGCAATCGAGTTCCCAGGACCCCCTATCCCTTCCCTGTAATATTTCATTGGCAATAATTCCTGTGCTATTGATTACAGATGGCTCATTGAACATCAGCATCTTTGGCATACATATACCCATTCCATTATCCTTTCCCATAGCCTCTACTAATTTGTTAACACATTCTGGCTCCACTTTCGTATCGGGATTGAGCAGGAATATATAGTCACCTTTTGCTTGCTTGATGGCTCTATTATTTCCCTCAGCAAAACCATAATTCTTGTCAAATCTTAACACCTTAACCGAAGGGAATCTTTCTTGAACAAAATCGGGGCTGCCATCAGTTGAATTATTGTCAGCGAGGATAATTTCAATGTGAGGGTATCCCAAATTCATAACCGATTTCAAACAATCTTCCAAATGTTCCAGATGATTTCTGGTAACAATAATTATAGTAACTAAAAAGTCGGTAGATTTATTTTCCATTTGAATTTAATAGTCCTATCAGGGAGTTAGTACATGAATTGGAGCATCTATCTACGCAATGCTTTCGATATGAAATAAACTTTGCTTATCGGAAGGGCCAAGTATGAAACAATGTTTGCAACAGTCAAAGGGATTGTCGGTGCTTAGCCTTCTTCTCATCTCTTGATAAAGTTCATTATTCCAAATTTCCCGAAATGGTTTTTTCTTAACATTGCCCATTATTGGAGGGCCGACAGCACAGCATGGTAAAACATTTCCGGTCCACTCGATATAAGCCCGTTTCCATAGGAATGGACATGTTTTGGATTCACTTTTTGGATTATTCTTTGACCTCTTGCCCGGCACATCATTGGCAGTGTTAAATAATGGAGGAATATTCAAATGTACATTTAACTTCTCGGCTTTCTTTTGGGCAGCCCGCATATAATAATTGGCAAATTCCTTATGATGAACGAGAGATTCGCTCCTAATCCCTTCATGGAAAACAGTTACATGAGAACAATCCACAGAATCTACTCTAAGTTCTTTAGCAAGCTCTACTAACTTTGGCAATTCCTTGATATTTCGCTTCATCAACACAACTGCGAAATGCAATCTGGACATATCCATAGCATGAAGTTTTTCTCTAATTCGGTTGAATCTTCTAATATTTTCTATCACTTGCTCAAACTTTGCGCCAATTCTAATAGACTCATAGGTCTGCTTTGTAGCTCCGTCAATTGATACATGTAACCAACCGAGAACCTGTAAGAGTTCTTTTATTAAGTCATCGTTGTTGAGCAGAGTGGCATTGGTAACCAAATCTAATTTCGCAGAGTATTTCTTTATAATTCTCAATTGTTCTCTAAGATTACCGGCCATAAGCGGTTCCCCTGCTGTAGCTAACTGTACCAATTTCGCATAAGGGAAAGTCTCAGCAGCTACCTGCTCATAAATTTTGAAATCATACCGAAGTGCATTAATCGCTTCTTGAGAATATTTTTGACGTATGCACATTACACAGCGTAGGTTACACTGGGTATCCATGTTCATGGCCATAAACGTAGGCATTGACCTGGCTATCGGAGAATGTGTCTCTTGTTCTTCTTCTGCTAATGCTTCGTTATGAGTTTTGAGTTTCATAAAATCACTCTTTATGAGAATACCCATTTTATGGATAATGTGGTTATTGGTTATGGGATGCCCGAAGTTATTTACTTTGCGATATATGAAGTATGCCATATAGAAGAGTAGCGGAACCTTCCTCATAATCCTTTTTGCCATGTCTTTCAGGTAGATTCTGTCTATTTCTAAAACGCCCAAACCGTTCGAGAACTGCAAATTCCTCTTAACAACTGTCCGTTTCCTACTGCCTCTGGATATTGTTAGATTAAGATTCTCTCTAAAGCGCTTGGCAATAGCGTCCCAGGTGTATTCGCTACAAGCCTTCTTTTTGCCATTCTCAGCGAGCTTTCTTCTCAGGTTTTCAGAGGTGAGAAGTCTCAGTATCGCACTCGCTAATTCTTGGTGGTTGCCATACTCCACTAATAAGCCGTCTTTCCCATCCTCAATAAGAGAAGCCACCGCGCCTATTCGGCATCCAATAACCGGCTTGCCCGATGCCCAGGCTTCAAGATAGACTATTCCGAAAGATTCTACTTTCGATGGCATGGTAAATATATCGCAGCAAGCAAAAAGGTCTGACTTTTCAGTATCTGCGAAATTATCTATTAGAACAATTTTCTTTCTCCTATTAGAATCTAATGAGCGTATCTTCCTATCTATCTCTTTGAAATAGCGTGTCCTTGTGCCCCCCAGTAGCAGTTTAGCTTGCGGAAATTTTCTCCACACTATACCCATAGAATCGACCAATGTATCAATCCCTTTCCCCCTCTCCTTTCTTCCCACAAACAAAATCATAGGCGAATTACCAATATGGTATTTTCTCTTGAACCTTTCTGGATTCGGCTTACTGAAATCTTGCGGGTTAACTCCATCCCCTAATGTGAGTATGCGGTCTTTCTCTATTCCACGAGCCATCAAGTATTCTCTTTCGTAGTCTGTGTTTGCCATAATCATTTCAGTATCTGACAAAATCCTGTACATTATTTTTCTGCCGAAGGCCCAGGCATCCTCGGTGTGCAGGCAAGGAATAATTACCATCGGTATTTTCCTGATTTTTTTTGCTATGTACGCATAATAAATATTTAGAAAAGGAAATGGCGTGGCAACAATAACATCAGTTTTTTCTTTAATAATGTGCCAAAGCATGTTGAATATGATTGGTCCATTCCATATAGTCCTTACAATATCATTAAATGGCAACCTGTACTTCCAGAAGAGGCTATGCACTCTATTTAATAATGGTCGCATACCCTGGTAAACGGGAAACCTCCTTATTCTCACGCCATTTATAGACTCACTATTGGCAGGAAGCAAAGGAATTTCAGGACGGATATACGCCTCCGTGGTCTGGGCGTTAGAGCAAAAGACAGTAACTTCTTCCCCGGACTTCACCAGTCTCTCTGAAATTTCCTTTATTTTTTTCTCCGCTCCGCCAACAGCAGGAAAATAATTATGGCTGACAATTAATATCTTCATAATTTACTCTGCTCTAGCACTATTTGGAGCCCGATAACGCGAAGCTTTGCTTCGCTACTCCAATTGTGGGAAGGAGTAGCGGAGCGATAGCTCCGCGTCATAATCGCGAAGTTCTGCTTCCCTACTCCCAATCACTCTGCCCTATCCCGAAACCAGAAAGGTGGAGAAAATGCTAACCAGCCCTCCTCAGGAGAGAATCGTAAATTTCATCCAGCTCTGCGGCATTCTCTTCTATCGTTTTAACCCGCCTCGGAGTCTCAGACAATCTTCTCATCAATTCTGGATTATCAATTAGGCTCACCATTTTCTGAGCTAAATCTTCTGGATTTCCTGCTTCAAATAGAAGACCCGTGACTCCGTCCTGTACAAGTTCAGCCATACCTCCCAGATTAGAAGTGATAACCGGTATCTTAGCAAAGAGCGCCTCCAGGATAGCAATTGGCCGGTTTTCGTGCCAGATTGAGGGATAAACTAACACATCGATCTTAGAAAATACCGAAGAAATCTCCCCATTATTAAACGGGCCGCAAAAGGTAATTCTCGAATCTATCTTTAGCTCTCTCTTCAATTTGTCCAAATAGGCAGGATGATAAGGACCAAATACAAATAAATCTGTATTATTCTCTTTGATTTTATTAAATGCCTGTATGAGAACTCTTATCCCCTTGTGTTCCGAAGTGCCACCAACAAATCCAAAGCGAAATTTATTCGAAAATTCTTTAGCACAATTAATAAGGAGTCTATGGTCGATACCGTAATCTGAATGGACAATTCTATTTTTCCCTATTCCATAACTAATAAATCTTTCTCTCAAAAATTTCGAAGGTGCAAGAATGACATCCACTTTATCGAGTATTTGCCTCAAAAACCTTGACCTTTTCCCTATCATCTCGGGAGTAATAGAACCTGCAGCAGGACGAGTCTTAAGGAGTTTTTCCTTAAGCGCGGCCTTGAGCTTCGAAGGAAGCAATTTCTTCACGGTTCTGAAAGGTTCCGGAGGGTACTTAAAAAAATTGACTTTCGTATCTTTCCTATCAGGGAAGCTTTCGGAACTATGCAATTCTCCGTAAATATGAAAAATATTTTCGCAGTTCGCGCATTTAGTATTTGAATCAGGGCCATAACAAATCTGATTACTATTGGTCAATAATTGTATTTGTGGGCAGAGAAACCAGAAATCATGCAAGGTCAAAATCGTAGGGATGCCTCTTCGCTTAGCCACCTCGACCATGGAAGCGGATAAGCGCACAAAATGCTGAAAATGAACGATATCTGGGTTGACTACATCAAGAAAATGTTCAAATTCCTTATCCACAAAAGAATTCCGATAAGTTGCCTCAAAGGTCGGAGGAGGATTATAATAAAGTCTTCTCACTGGCAGCCCATTAAATAACTCATTTTTGGAAACGTCTTTACCAAAAAAATCCTTCCCCTCCCGACAGAAGACATAAAGTTGATTCGTTTTCTGTAACTGTCTGGATAAGTGGTATGTATAGTTCTCAGCCCCATGAGGATGCCCGGGTAGAAAATAATGAACTACTTGCACAATTCTCTTCATTTTGGCGCCAGAAAGCGAACCTTTTGATTCGCTACTCCTTATATCCAATGCTATCTTCTCTTCTCTTTCGGCAATAGCTTCTCGATAACAGTTTATGACTCTTTCAGGATCGCCATCCTCTCTTATACCGCCCCCATCCAGCCAGATGACTCTATCGCACCATTTTTCAATTGCTTCCGAGTCGTGACTCACAATCACCATTGTCTTACCCACTCTTTTGAATTCAGCAATTCTCTCCGCGCATTTATGCTGGAAATATTCATCTCCCACAGCCAGGATTTCATCAATTAATAAGACATCAGGGTCTACATTAGTAGCTATCGAAAATCCAAGCCGCATAAACATCCCATCAGAATAGATCCTTACAGGCTCATCAATATAGTCTTCGAGTTCAGCAAATTTCACAATATCATCAAATTTTCTCTTTATCTCTCTCTTTGAAAGGCCCAAAATTATACCGTTAATGAAAATATTCTCTCTACCTGTAAATCCAGGATGGAAACCTACTCCCAGTCCAATCAGAGAGGCAACCCTTCCCTTAACGTATACTCTGCCTAAATCGGGCTTATATATCCCTGCCAATAATTTAAGGAGAGTGCTTTTACCAGAACCATTCATTCCGATGATTCCAATACTTTCTCCTCTTTCTATGGTTAAATTGATATCTCTTAAAGCATCAACATATCTGACCCTTCCCTTACTTTTCAGCCAGTCAAAATAATGCAGTAGGGTTTCCCTGAGTGTGGTATACTTTCTCTTCAATCGTCGCCTGGTAAATATTTTTGAGACATTTTCCAATTTAATTACAGCCAATTTACACCTCTTCGGGAAACGACTCTTTATATCTATTGAATATCAAATTCCCAAAAAAGAATACTAAGAATCCGAAACAAAGTGTAATTCCCAGAAAGAGCCAGTTGGGAAACTGTCTGTAAAAGAGGGTGTCCTGGTAGGCTTTAATTAATATCGCCATAGGATTCATATAGGATATGAACTTGAACTGCGCTGGTATTGCAGTCGTAGGATACAAAATTGGTGTGGCAAAAAACCACATTATAATTAGATTGCCAAGTATATGTTGAATATCTCGAAAATGGACATTTATAGCAGAAACCATCAAAACTAACCCCATCGTAAAAACTGCCTGGATTACCATAAGTATCGGCAGGGCAATTAAGGCAATACTAGCCTTAACCCTAAAAAGTAGGAGGAAAATAAATAGTAGGGGAAGGCTGAAAACAAAATTTACCAGGTTGGAAAAGACAGTTACAGAGGGCAAAACCTGTGGGGGAAATAGAGTCCTGGTAACGAGATCACCACCCCTGATTATGGAGTCTGCTCCCTCCAAAAGTGAAGTTGAGAACCATACCCAGGGAATGAGCCCGCAAAATAAGAATACAGGATAATTGTCAACCTTGATTCTGAGAAAGACAGAGAATACAATTGTATAGACACACATTAATAGAAGAGGATTTAAGAATGTCCACAAAAATCCCAGGAGTGAACCTTGGTAGCGAAGTTTCACTTCTTTTATGACAAGACTGACTATTAATGCCCGACAACGATAGAGTTCTATAACGTTAGAAAACATATTCTTCTCAGCAAACTGTTTTAACCTGCGTGGAGTAGCAGGTTTTAACCTGCGTGGAGTAGCAGGTTTTAACCTGCGTGGAGTAGCAGGTTTTAACCTGCGCTATTATTAAAATTCATCTGACTTAATAGTGAAATCAATGACTGGATACTGAGCAAAAATATCTATTAACCACTCTTGGCCGTATTTCTCCAAATAGAAGTTATAACTAGAGAAGGCATACTCCTCCATTTGCTTCACATATCCGTGCTTTATCGAATTGTGATGAATATAATTGAATCGCCTCCAAAAATCTCTTTCTCCTCTAATACACGTATCCCAATACTGTCGCCATACCTGTCGCCCTCTTTCTTCATCCATCTGGTTTAATTTAAAAGAACTTTTACCATTAATGGCTTTAACGCAGGTGGACAGTTCTTTACCATATTGGAGACCTATCTCAACATGATAATGGTTGTCAAGAATTATCCAGGCATATAAGTGACAATGAATATTTTCTGGGATGTTCATAATTGTCTCCAGAATAATTTCTTTTCTCTTATCGGTATTAAAATAACGATTTTTATCCCTTGTGGAAGCGGTAACAAAGTAAATTGTTTCATCTAAATACAGATGTGGCGGGCGATGAAGATCCTTTCTCATTTTATCACGCAGACTAAAGTCTACTACTCCTCTTTCAATCGCAGACTAAAGTCTACTACTCCTCTTTCAATCGCAGACTAAAGTCTGCTACTCCTCTTTCAATCGCAGACTAAAGTCTGCTACTCCTTTGTTCTAATTTGACTTATCTCTTCTCGCAAAACTCTCCAAAAGAGCGACAATACATAGAATAAGCGCTGCTTGAATAAAAATGATGATAGCTCCCGAAATATTTACCTGGGTAAGCAGGGTAGCTGTAATTCCCAAACAGAAGCTTATCAAATATATAAGAAGGACTGCCCCTCTCTGACTGAATCCTAAAGCGACTAAACGATGGGAAAAGTGGTTTTTGTCCGCACCAAATATAGGTTCTTTTCTCTTAATTCTTATCGAAATAACCGAAAGTGTATCAAAGATTGGAACCGCCAATATTAAGATTGGCATAACTACTGGCAAATGGGTCGGTAAACCCTCCCTGTAGTAGGAAGCTGTTATCGTTAAAACCGCCAGCATATACCCAATAAACATACTTCCTGCATCACCTAAAAATATCTTCGCTGGATTAAAATTGTAGCGAAGAAATCCCAAAAGTGCGCCAGCAAGAGCAAGGAGGGCAATACTGGTCAAAGGCTGGTGTTGCTGGGAGGTTACTATAAAAAACATGAAACAGGCAATCAGACCCACACCCGCAGTTAGACCATCCATATTGTCCAGAAGATTGAAGGCATTGATGATAGCTAACATCCAGAGGAGGGTTATTAGACTGCTGATATAGAAACTTGGTATAAAAATTGTAATTCTAACCCCTAAAGTAATAAGCGGTAAGATTACCATAACCTGACCTAAAATCTTGGTTTCTGGTCTTAAACCTTTGATATCATCTATCAGTCCCAATAGAAGTATGATAATGCCTCCCAGCAGAACACCAATCAATTGTGGCAAGACATTGAACAGCCTGGGAAGGTTCCTCAGCAAAGTCGAGCCAAGACCGCTGGGAAGAAGATTGAGAAATCCAGGGTATGACTTTATGATGAGTAGAATAACAATGTTTGCCAATATGGTAAAAAGAAAGGATAGAAAGATTGCCAGCCCTCCCATTAAGGGAATTGGTCTATCTTGTAACTTTCTCTCTCCAGGATAGTCCAGAACTTTGAACCTAATGGCTAACCTCCTTGCCCAAGGCGTCAATAACAGACTCAACAAGAGTGAGAAACAAAATACATAGACATAAATAAGACTCCACATTTTTGGCTAAACCTCCTTTCTTTATATATAAACTTCAACTCTTTTCTTATTTGCGTGGTATTCAATAGTTTTTTTGAGAGCATCGTCCAGTCCCACTATCGGTGCATAACCAATTAGTTTCCGTATCTTAGTAGTATCAGGTATTCGATGTCTCATATCTTCAAAGCCTTCTCCATAGACTTCCTCGTAGGGCAGGTAAACTATCTCCGAGCTACTCTTGGTGAGGCTCTTTATTTTTTTGGCCAAATTAGAAATGGTAATCTTTTCCTCTGCTCCTAAATTGAAGATTTCTCCTACTGCCCCAGGATGGCTGGCTAAGGTTATCACTCCATTTACGACATCGCTTACATAAGCGAAACTTCTGGTCTGATTTCCATCTCCATAAATAGTGATAGGCTCTCCAGAAAGGGCCTGTTCAACGAATCTCGGCACAACCATCCCGTAGTTCCCGACCTGCCTGGGGCCGCAGGTGTTGAAAAGCCTTACTATAACCACAGGCAAGCGTCTCTCCCGCCAATAGGCTAAAGCCAAAAATTCGCCGAAAGCTTTAGTGCAAGAATAGCTCCACCTGTGGGTAAGTGTTGGTCCCAGGAGTCTTCCATCGCTTTCTTTGAAAATTTCCTTCTGCTTTTTGCCGTAGATTTCTGATGATGAGGCTATTACTACCTTTTTCTTTTTCTTTGCTGCCAGCCTCAGCACTATTTCTGTCCCCAACACGTTGACTTCTATTGACCTTATATGGTTACGCATGATAAATTCCACACCCACGGCAGCTGCCATATGGTAAATTATGTCACATCCTTCTACCAAGCCTTTCATTAGCGGCTCATCAAGAATAGTGCCCTGAATAAAGGAAAATCTTGCGTCTCCCTCCAGATGGCTGATATTCTCCATCTTTCCTGTAGAAAGGTCATCAATCATCAGAACCCTATTCCCCTTTTTAATAAGTTCTTCAGCTATGTGTGAGCCAATAAAACCAGCTCCTCCGGT
>Ga0172363_10003315_pt1 | contig 13106 bp, 14 predicted proteins | sample LakKivs2_kivu2a2_FD_114541 | JGI IMG/M metagenome (GOLD analysis project Ga0172363, IMG submission 114541) | Sediment microbial communities from Lake Kivu, Rwanda - Sediment s2_kivu2a2 | ecosystem: Environmental > Aquatic > Freshwater > Lake > Sediment | place: Rwanda: Western Province, Lake... | reverse complement strand
CCGAAAACAGCGTCGAGCTGGTCGAGAACCTCGGGTATCGTTCCGCCGAAGAGCTCCTGCATGGACTTAATAGCCTTCGACATGTCCTGCACCTGCCGGATTACTCTATCGGCGCGTGCATTCTGGGCTCCTCCTATATCGCTTGGCTGGGCTCCCAAACCATTCCGCTGTATCCTCAGGGCTCTTTCTCCTGGACGCCTACTACCGTCTTGCAGGTCGTCCATACCTATCTGCCCACGCTGTACCATCTGATTCATTACTTCTGAAGCGCCGCCGTATGTGAGTGTACCGAAGCTGTTGATTCCGGTGGAGCCACTGAAGTCTTTGGCATTCCCGAAGTACACATTGGTGAATCGGGACGCGAAATTCTGATATGTCTTGACCTGCTCGTCAGCGCGCGTGCCAGGATCCATTCCGTACCTGGATAGCAGGTAGTCCTGTCCAATCTGATTCGTTTGCCCGATAGCGGAAAACAGTTCTTTTCCTTGTAACCCGAACGCGAGTCCGGCATTACGCATAGAGCTTTTAGCCTGTACCGTGTCGAGGCCGGACGTTCCGTAATTCCCGAACATCGCAAAGCCTGTCGTACCAAGAAAACTAAGGGCCCCCATCGGCGTATAGAAACCCTTGGCTTTATCTGCTTTCGCGCGGGATTCAGCATCAGCAGCATCATACCCCATAGCTTGGTACGCGCCGGTCAACGACTGCATCCGGTACGTGTCGATGGATGTCGTGATATCCTTGGATACCTGCGCGAACATCCGGTCGCGGTTCTGCTGCTGGTAGGCATTACCGTAATTGATCGGGTTCGACATGGCCCCGTAGGGGAACATGACGTTCCCCCCGGTCAGCTTATTGATGATTGCCCGGTCTGGGTCGAAACCCATCATCTGGGCAAACTGTCCCATCAGCGGGAACATCTGATTCATCAAATCGCTTGCCGGCTTCTGTGTTCCGGGGTCTGATGGGCTGAAGTCCTTATCCGCCATGGATGTTACGCCTTCTTGTCGCTGAACTGTTTCTTGTATGCCTCAATAAGCCGCTGCATAGTGGACTTCGGACGAATCCAGGGAAACGCTGTCTGCACGTACGACGTCATGTCCGTTCGTCCGACTGACAGAATATCCAGCACGTTGTTCAATGCCAGGGCATCTAACTGCATATCATTCTCCAGACTGCGGAAAATCAAATTCTCCCGCAGTCGGTTTTCGCGTGTATCCAGCCGTGGCTTACTAAAGTCTATGGCGCCGAGGACATGTGCCCGAACGGCTAGAACGGCCCAGCGCCCTTCCAGAAATTTTCGTCGTACCCAGCCTTTATAAGCAATGTCTGCAAACTCAGGAAATTCGTCAGCTGAGCATCAAGCATACGAAGCAGTGTCTCCGGTGTGTTTCCGAAGCGCTCCAGATACAATGCTTCGGCCTGTGCCGGGACCTTGGGGTCTACAAGATTCACAGCAGACGGGAATTTTACCACGGTACCGCCGTATGTGAACTCATCGACAAAGAGTAGAAGCTGGAGTTTCCGTGTGTATACCATGAAGGAACTTTTGCTTCCCGGGTCGTGCTCAAGCAATTGATTGAACCACGCACTTCCGTACCCGGTTGAGGCCTGCAGCGTTACCGTAAAAGCACCGTCGTACATCTTGTAGGTTTTACGGAATGGGATAGCTCCCAGAACGCAGCGAAGATATTCCTTCATATCGGCTTCGTTTGCTTTCGGGTCGTCGGTCTTATGCCATCCGCACCGAGGGCACGGCTCGTCGGGAGCCGTAGTCTGTGCCGTCTGTTCATCCGGCACATCTGTGCTTGTCGCACCGGGGCCTTCCGCAGGGGAGGCGGACAGAACTTTCTCCGCTTTACTGCTGTCGGAAATCTCTTTATTGGAGATGGTCTTGAAGTTCTCGATAACTTTCTGCAACTCAGGTGACGTGGCGTTCGGATTCTTCCATACTTCGGTCATGATATCCTCAACAGGTTCGTGTGGTTTAGGACCTGTTGATAATATAGCCCGACAGTGCTGTCTTACCATTTATCCCCAGATTGAATGCCAAATCCGTCGGCGGACGTCCAGGGTACGCCCAAGTATCTACACCCCCTGCGTCTTTTACAGCTGTGCTTACCCACGTACCGGAATTTCCGAGCATGAGTTGCCACTTCATAGCGTCCATCTGGCAGTCCTCGGTACCAATGTCTTCCGGCTTGTCGTAGCTGAACAACGCGTTGTAGATGAGTGCATCCGATAGAGAGGACAACATCGACACCCCGAGGTTGTTTGCGTAGGCCCCGATGTTGGAAATGTTGAAGGGAGTAAAGTTTATATCCGGAGAACGCTGTATGCGCCCCTGCATTCCGCTCTCCGGCGTCGCGTTGTTGAACGTTCCGAACAGCGCAGATACGCCGGCGGCACGTAGATTTCCTGACATTGTCAGACTACCCGCAAGAAGCATAGACCCTTCTACGTCAAGCCCGGGCGTTCCCTGAATATCAGTTGTGTCGTCGAGTAGGCCCTGGGTGGTGAGAATCTGCTGTGTTATAGTCGTCTGGCTCGGCGTCATGATACGTGCCTTACCATTTATATTTACAGCCCCTCCAAGCAGGTAACTTTCTCCACCCAATAGTCCAAGAAATCCCGCCGGAGTTGAAAAGGAGAATCCGGAATCGAACCGGCCGTACATAGACCGTGCAAGCAGGCTCAACCCGCCGAGGCCGCAGTCCATAACAAGCTGCATTCTTCCGCTATCGCTCCGGCCTTTGGTCAAGTCCGCGGAGAGAGGTGTTGGCCCCATATACATACTGCGGGCGAACATTCCTACATTTCCCTCAGACTTGATGACAACACCTGACAGCCTGTCTGTATCTCCGCCTGGTGCAAGAGACGCGATAAGTGTACGACCTTCCCCGGAATTTCCGGAAAGCATGTCCAGGTCCGTATCCGCCTTTACGCGTACTTTTCCCTTCTCGGACACCAGCTGTACTTCCTCCTGCGCAACGATAGCGGCACGTCTTGGCGCCATTACGCGAAGGTCTCTTCCCGGGCGTATCTCCAGGTCGGCGGACGGAGAGATTGTGATCTTTCCCCGGAACATGCGTATTTCACTTCCGTGTCCGTCCGCGACGGTGATGGAACCGTCCGGTGACTGTCGTATGATGGACTCCAGAGCGTAAAGCCGTCGTTCGAGCTCGGTGGAAGGATCTTTAACCTGTACATACGGAGGTTCTTCGTATTCGTCCTTATGGTCATCCAATACTTCCAGCGTACGAACAGCACTCGACATGTCCAGCTTGAGTAATTCCTCCAGCTGCGTACGCGTAAGCAGCTTCCAGTATCCCGGGCGGCTTCCGGGCATACGGTATCTGGTCTGCTCCGTATCATGGTCGGTTGCCTGGGATTCGTAGTACGAAGCGAAAGCCGAATACGGACGTTCCCCTGGGAAAGTGTTTTCGTATGTGTCCTGTGCGGGCGCTACCGGTATATCCTCGTGTGCTCCGTCCAGGTCTTTAAGCTGTTGCGGCATCGGAATGTACGCGCTCTTCACGTGACTGATTTCAGATACAGAGCGTGTCTCCGCTGTACCATCGTACGCCCGGCGTTCATAACTCATTGTCAGGTCACCGGCGGTATCCGACTTCCGTACAGTGCCTGGTTCCTCCAGCGGAGACGCTACAGTGTCCTGCTCCCCGTTTACGATGCGTCCGGCGAGCTTCCTGTGCCGGAATACACCGCGCTGCGTTTCATCAGTCAGGGTTGGTCCTTGCTGTTCGTCTTCCGTCATTACCGCAGCTTCACCTATGGCGCCGAGACCCTCCTTCTCGGAGTACGCTCGGTTTTCGCTGTACAGCATAGACGGACCTTCCGGCCAGAAGCCTGAGTCTATGGAGAAACCGTACACTTCCATCCGGCGGGCAAGTATCCGTACTTTGTCGTCGAAGGCGAACGCTTCTACCGCCGCAAGGGGACTAGCTCCAACAGATGACTTTGAAGAGCAGACAGTGAGAAAGGTGTGGAGAGGTCCGTACTTGATGAACTCTCCCGGAAGGTTATCCGTAGACCTGCCGTAAGAGAGGTCACGCATGGTGTCTTCGAGTTGCCGGGCTGTTGCGTACGCCTCAGTTGTATTGAGGTCGAAGATGTCCAGGTCTGAGCCTACATGCACCGGTCCGGCGCGGAAGCCGTTGTAGTCCTGAACAGCATCCGACGGCGCTCTTCCGAGGATGAAGCCGATATAGGTAATCTGCCTCGTACCGAGAGAAAGTGCCGGGGGAGTCTTTGCACGGGCAACGAGAACCGGGCAACCGGCTTCGTACGTAGTTCCGCCTCGAATACCTGTTCGTCCAAGGGTACCCTCGATGTCCGTACAAAGTATAAGACTGCCATATACATCTCCGTGCTCGGGCAATACAAGGTACATGCCCAGCCCAGGATATGGCATCAGAACCTCGCCCTTGATTAACTCAAGAGCGAGGTCTTGTTTGGGGTCAGATGCCACACTACCTCTTTATTGGTAGTCGACGCTGTTTACCATGAGGTCCAACCCTGACGTGACAACCGTAAGGTCGCCAATCTGCGACAGGGAAAGAGACATATTGACGAGTACACAGCCGGAAGCTACGAAGGTGATGGGGGTCGCCTCCGCGTCTTCGCAGTCGACTACGCCTGTCGGCTTAATCGTGATGACGTTATCGGCCACCCGGCACAGGTCGGCAAAGCGGTCGAGGAACTCACGAATGGACGCCTTCGGTCCGATAAGCGCCGATAGGTTACAGGTGCCCGACCCGCGGCCGCCGACAAGATACTTGCCGGAACGGTTGATGGGTCGGTACGGAATAACGGGACGTGTGTAAGTCAGACTGAAGCCGAGAGCCATCATAGGGCCTGCACCCTCGATGGTGATGACAGCTTCCGCGGCCTGCCAAGCCCCGCCGATACGTGTATCGGTTTTGTACATATCTTGAGCCATAGGTCAGCCTCCTTAGAAAATCCGGAACTTTAAGGACAAGTGATTCATCGGCTCCGGAACGTCCATGTCCATGACGCACCATACCCAGTCACGATTGACAGGATCGATGTATAGCTTGGTGATCGTGAGGTTCTGGATTTGCGGCCCGATGATATCGTCGAAGTCGCGGGCAAGGATTGCACTCTTCTTCGAGTAGATACGGGACCGGATAAGCTCCAGCATGGCAGTCGATACGTTTCCACGACCGTACAGGTCCTTGACGGACTCCCGGAAGTCGCGGCACAGACTGTCGACGTTGGACGTGACGGAGTCTTCCCTGTGGGAGACATCCGACATGTCCGTTGTGAGCTGGTGGCGGGTATAGATAGTCCCGTCCAAGTCCTTGATGACAATCCAGGTACCGGCCCCAGCGATGACATCGAGCTGCGGATCCGTGAACGGCGTGACGTCTTCGATAGAGATACCGGAGAGCGGGACGCGGCTGAGAGGCTGGTGAGGGGCATTCGCGCTTCGGACGCCGGCGATGAACGCGGCGAGGTAGGCGCGGCTGATATCCTCTTCCTCCAGGATGGTGAGCTTCTGACACCAGGTGAGACTGACTCGCCGGTTGGTGAACTCTTCCGCCTGGTCCGCGATGGCTTCCGCGTAGAGTTGCAGACTGAGCGTACGCCAGACTTCCATCTTGCTCGCAATGACAATCGGAAGCGTAGCAGCCGTAGTCAGTTCGAGGACAGTGTTACTGGTGACTGAGTCGACCGTATAGGTGTCATAAATCATGACACCCTGGCTGTTCAGACGGTAATTAATCCGGACAAAGTCGCCGGGTACAATTCCCTGTGTGCTGAACAGAGCAGTCGAGCATGTGAGCGTAGTTCCTGAGAGGGTTGCCAGGAGGTCGTTTCCGCCCTGCTTGGTGTACTGCGCAATCGTACGGTCCTGGTCGATACCGGCATACAGTTTACGGAAGATAGCACGCTCTTCCGCACTGTCGGCATTAACCAAAGTCTCCAGCGCCTGGAGCGTAGCCTTGGCGACCGAGTAAGGAACGAAAGACCACGGCGTACGATGAGGAGAGACGACTCCTGCAGCGTCCATGTAGTCCTGCAGGCTATTCCCGGAAGTCTGCACGTAGTAGACCGCCGTACCGGCAGACCCGGTGAGGGAAGCCCACAGCATGAGAGCGAGCGGGTTGAGAGCACTGATGGGACCAACAGCCGCTTCGATATCGAGAACATCGGTAAGACTGGCCAGTACATTGGCCCCGGCCGTAATGAGTTCGCGATAGTCGACATACACATCGCCGGCGAGAAGCGGGTAGGCCTGTTCGCCCAAGCCCAACAGATTGTCGTCGTATTCAGCCGCGGCTGCGATGGCAATGTCGTCTTCGGTTCCGACCCAGTACACTGTACTGAGGATGATATCCTTGTACAGCCCGAAGTCGCAGGTGAGAACATCGTTGCCGGTCATACCCGTCAGGTCGGACGCAGTGATGACAGTACGATATGCTCCCGCGGCAGTGGCTGTGCAGGCAACTGTGAAGGTGTCGCCCGTTACCAACTGCGTAAGAGCGCTGAACGTCATGGTGACGCCGAGGTTACCGATTGTAACCGCTCCGCCTACACTGAAGGTTTTCGGAATCGACCCGTCGATGCCGTTGGTGGTGGTCACCTGGATGGAGACAGCATCTGTTCCGACAATACCGCCGGACAGAATGGTGACAACATACGTGGTGTCCTGACTGCCGATGTACGTACCGCCGGAAGTCAGTACGGGAGTCGTATAGTCCTGCGCAACCGACACAGTGAACGTATCGCCTACGTCAATGAGTGGCGTGCTGCTGCTGCTCGAGCTCGAAGACGAGGAGCTGGAAGACGAATAAGTGGTGTCGACGAGCGTGAAGGCAGCGCCGAGAGCTCCGCAGGCGGTCGGTACTCCAGACGCGGACAAATCCTGTGACGCCACGTCATCCAGACCGCTGAGAGAATCAATGCGAACCTTTGACCCTTCCAGCGTTCCGTCGGACTCAATAACGGTACAAACGTAGGTTTCCGTTACGAAGCCCGCGATGAGACCGCTGAAAGCGGAGGCGTCAGCGGAGCCGGTAATAAGCCCGGACGCAAAGTTTGTAACGATGGACTCCGACTGTGTTTGAGATGCCGTGTTGCCGGAGGCTGCGGCCGTGGCTGCAACTGCAGCTGCAACGACGTCCGCTTCCAGGCCGAGAACCTTGGTAAGGATCTCAATGGCACCATTGTCGACTTTGATATAATCGCCGACGGCGACGTCACGGTTTCCCAGACTGCCGGTACGAGTGTATCCGTTACCCGTCTTGAACACGAGCGTCGGAAAACGAATCTTGTTCACGTCCACCATACCAACAGTAGGCCCGGCAGAACCGTCAACGATGGCTTGAAGATAGCGGAGAACAGCATCCTTGACGCGGACAACCGCTGTCGCGACGTCAATTACGCCTCCGACAGTGTCCGGCCAATCTGTTGCAGCAATCCCGGTGGCGGGGTCGTAGGCACCTAACAGCGCCTGCTCGTCTTCCTCACTGTAACGGTGCAAGCCGTAGCGGGGAGCGAAGATACAGGCATGCAGGGGCAGGGTGTTGGCGCCAGGCTGAGACACCAGTTCCTGCGCAACACGCAGTGAGGGAGGATCGTAACTCATTTTCAGGAGCTCCTGTTTATCAGCGAAACCCCGCGGGGTTTGCACATGGTTATACTGTCGCCGGCAAGAAGCCGACTTCTCGTAATATAGGCGACAGCGATTTTATTTTCCAACTGTGGAAGGTTGCCCAATCAATCTGAACACCAGTTGCGAAGCCCTGTGGAGACTCCTTAAGCTTTATAGGGTCTGTCATCTGTCTGGGGGTAAATTGTGCGAGTTGAGCGTCGTTCTTGATGACCGGCGAGTACTCGATAAGCATGAACAGTATCTCTTCAGCAAGTGCGTCGGAGGCGGCGGAGAAACCCTTGCAGCAACACACAATTCTGTGTTGAGCATTCATGGTCATAAGGTAGTTCTCACCGTCGAAATTTCCTTCTTTGTTGAGCGCGATGAAGGTCTTCCGGTTAATCGTCATATTCTGAAAACGTGCGACTCCACGCGCTACATAGATGGCAGGACGCATGTCAATCATGGCAGCATCGTAGGTATCCCAGGTAGCAATGAGTACACCTGTCTGCTGGTTCTCGTCGTCTGACCTGGACTTCCAGATGGCGTCCTTGAGCTGTGGATTGACAATGTTTTCAGGATACGTAAAATGATGCTCCAGCAGCCGCAGCAGGAAGCCGGTCATATAAGATGGTCGTATGCTAGTCCCCCGGAAGGACGTCGGCGGGTCAATATCCACCAGGGTCGGGTCGGTCCATACTGGTTCTGGAATTGCCGGCATTAGAATTCATTCCTGCAGCTTAAGTCGTTATACCAACTGTACTCTGTACCCGTAGGACGCGCCACAGGTTGTGACTGCGCCAGCACGTTCCCGACAGACTTGTAGATTACGTCCGACATCGGTATGAGGCTGAGCTGGAGACGATATATGAGAGGCACTCCCTTAATCTCCGCAACAGGTTGAATGGCGCTGATTACCCAGCGTTTACCGTTATGCTTGTCGAGCCACAGGTCATCCTCGTACAGTACGGGGAAGGCAACACAGCGGACTTGACGTACAATCTCCTGCGTGTGTCCGCTATTCTCTTCCCGGTTATGTGGTCCGCGGGAGTCGGGGTCCGGGGACAAGTTCATGGGAATCGGCGAATAGTACCCGCCATTGTACCCTGTTCCGAAGCATATCGGACATTGACAGTCTACAGGATTCTGTATGTCGTATTCCGAACATCTGGGGCAGTGTTCGCCCCAGTTCTTTAGCTTAAGTACAACACCTTCGAGCTGGAACCGACGTGCTGTCAGTCTTTCCTTACGGCATATAGACCACGCAAGTGCAAAATCCTTTCTCGTCCAGTTTCCGATAGCCTGTACGGGTTGGGAGATTGTCCAGGAATCGTCCGGGATTAGGGAGCTGGAACTGCTGCTCGTGCTACTTGAAGACGAACTGCTGGATGAACTGGATGAGGACGAACTGCTGCTCGTGCTGCTTGAAGACGAACTGCTGGAACTTGCAGGGGGGTTAGCCTGATACCTGATGCGGTAGAAAGTGTCGACGTCCAGCTCGTAATCCCAGCGTGCGGGGTCAACGAAGTAGCAGTCGTCAATGACGGGACCGCCTATGTTCTGCCACGGTCCTCCTCCGCGGGCCTTGTCGATGTAGAAGGCCGTCGGCCCTGCCGGCTTAAATGTCCGGAGCATCGTCCAGTGTATAAGCTTGGCAGAGGACAGAGTATGATTTACGTAAACAAATTCAAACATCAGGCGTACGGCGATCTTACCAAACTGAAGAACGCCTTCTCCATGTTCATCTGATATTTCTTGGTCTCGCAGAAGCGTATCCACTCTTCCTGATACGTCTGCCCGAGCTTTTCGTACTGATTGAGCTTATCCTTATCCCGTACCGACATTCCGCCGGCCTGGTATTGAAGGTCATTTCGTGCGTACTGTATGGCTGCTGACCGAAGTAGAATTCCGGCGGCCGCCTTACGCCAGTGTTCCCGGAATGGGAAAGTTGCAGGCGTATACAACATGACTGGAGGGGGAATCTCGTTCCACTGCTCAATCGGTCGTGTTATCGCGAAGGCAATCTCGGTGTCGCTGAACTCGTATGTTAGAAGCAGCTCATTGGCCTCCGGACTTGCGTCACGCAGGACAAGGCGGATCTCCGCAATGGAAATCGGCGTGTTTATGCGCTCCTGGTGATTGATACCTTTACGTACCTCAACCCACAGTGACCAGTCAGCCACATTCTGGTTTGAAGAATTCTTGGCAATAACACCCGCCCAGAATACCCCTGTCCAGCGGAGGTCCCCTGGAACGAAGGTGAAAGATATCAGCCCAGCTGTGGCGTCCAGCACTGTTGCCGTCTTCGCAAAGTATGGAAGTGGGTCGCTTGGAAGCTCCTTTGCGTAGAGCGTGAGTGAATCGTATCCGGTAAGGTCCGCAGGCGTCGTTCCATTCATGGAGTCGAACAGCTGCATGGTGACTGTCTTGTTCTGCGCCGTCATGAGCGTCATGACGGGGAACCCTGTATAGCTCGTATACCCCGCTGGACGCATGGCCGGTGAATCAGTTCCACCGCCTGCCACGCCTCCGGCGCCGGGAATATCTGACTGTCCAAGGCATATATCTGCAATCGCCATAAATCTCCTTACGCCAGAAAGTCTTCCAGCATTGTCTCGAACGCGGTGAAATGACGCTGCAAGCGGGAACGCAGCATAGGCATAAGAGAAACATCGTCCATCCGCCACGAAGAGTCAAGTATTGCCGGGTTGAAGTATCGCAAACTATTGAATCCCATACGCTCGGCCAGGTACATGCTCCTTGCCTCATTCGACTTCGTAAGTGTTGTCAGAAGCGGTTTAATCCACTTCAGTTTGCTCCAGCCTCGCAATTCGTCCGGGGATATATAGGGGTCCGGCTCACATCCGGTACCGATGATGAAGACATCCATGTCCTCGAAGCGAACACCTACCTTGCTGTTGATGGCAAACGCCGCCTCCACGACCGGTGTGTTGGCGAAGAGACCTCCGTCTATGAACCCGGCAAAGGGTGGAAAGTACACAGGAGCGGAGGCTGTCTTGCGTGCGACCTCCCAAATGTACTCCTGCTGGTCTGCATCCTGGGATAAAAGAGTCTCGTATACCTTAGGGCGCGAACGGCTGAAATTGACTGTCGGTATGATGACTGGAACCCCGAGCTCCTTTAACCGTCTTTCGACACCGAACACGCGCATGAGCGTCTGATTGAAATGCTTGTCCCCGTATATAGGTCTGAAAGGATTCAACAGGTTCAGGAAGTCGTACTTGTAGAATATCTCATCCGCACATTCGTGAAACATCTCCAGAACTTCCACAGGCTGTCTGGCGTCAGCAAGCATGAGACTTATGATTCCCCCGACACTGGTTCCCGAGAGATAGTCTATGCGCCCCTTAGCATTCAGATTCGGCTCCGCGGCGGACAGAAGATACGCGGGTACGTACCCGAAGATTCCTCCACCGCTGATGACCAGGAGCTTCTTCTTGTCCGGCATGTCAGACGCCTACTGTTTGCGGAACGGAGAAAGTAGGACTGTTGATTCGCTGCTTAAGCATACCAACAATCTTTGTCAGGCGTGCTGAGGGTAGATTGGCTGGAATGGATACTACCTGGGTGTCTGTCACGTCCCGGCAATTGAGGAAGAAATTGATGTCGCGATGTACTGCCGCCAATTTCATCTCCTGGTGTGGAAGACTCAATGGTATCTCCCTATCACAGATTACAATGTCGAAGTGCGATTCTACTTTCTGTAGTTCCCGTAACCCCGCCTGAACCGTAGGCACCAGCGTGATCGTATACACTTCTTCCTCAGGCTGCTCGATGACAAGCGAACGTATCTCTTTCGAACTCACACTAGCATCGACCCATAATACTTTGCACATACTCAACTCCTACGGTTGCACTTGTACAGATTTCTCGAGTTCCTCTGTTGCCCGGGCTACTACTCGTCCTATATAGTTTTCCAGGCGTTCAGTGGTATGATGAAACGGGCGTCCGGACTGATATTGATCCTGCAGCATATCAACGACTTCCTGACACATAGATACAGATATAAGACAAGATAACGCTTTACCATCCGCATAAAGTGTACCGCTGAGCTGCTGTATCATTTCCTGATGAAGAACTCCCACCATATCTGCTATCTGGTCCTTTGCCATCGCAGGTGCCATTTGAGGCTGATTACAGACAGCCGGGCAGCTGTTCTTGTGATACCAGCAGATAACGCTCATTCGGAAATGATCTAGGTATAAATTTAGAATGTTGCGACATACGCCACGGGGTATGATGCGGTTGTAGTGATTCTCGATGGGTTGCAGCTGTGTAATAACCCTGTCCATTGTCGCCTTGTAGGACGTGAGTGCTTTCATCAGCGCAGAAGACGACACCTGCAATACAGCAGTTTGATTAATCAACTCCACTTTTGCTTCGATGAGCTGATTGAACTGTTCCCCGGTAAGCTTATGCTGGTCGCGTTTGAAGAAGTATGCAACTCCTGCGTATACAGCCAGAACAACGGCCATTGCTCCGGCTGTTCCAATGTGAGGTTGAAGGGCCGTAAATATGCTATTCAGAAGGTCCATATGGTCTCACATATTCTTGGAGGTTTCGACCTCTTTGACTATATCCTTTCCTACAATTCTCGTCAACAGCATTGGAAATGCAGTGAGTTTTCCAGTCACTGGAAAATAAAAGGCCCCCAAGACATTTCTGTCGAGGGGACCCCGGTCTAGGACCACACGATAAAGTGAATATACTCAAGACTGTATCCTACGTCCTGCGGACCTGACAATAAAACTTAGAACCAGCCTTCTGCCTTCATCTGCGCTGTGGTCCTGCGGCGTCCGGCAGCGATACTCTGTTCCGCGGCCGCAACTAACATATCTTTGGCCGCACTTTCCGGCAATGCTGCGAACACCCTGTCCTGTACCGGTACAGCATACTCGTCTCTACCTAGATGCTTTACGTAATTGATACGCACGAAATCATTGCAGCCTGCGACCAGGTCTATCACCTGTTGCGCCTGTTGCTGTGTGTATCCTATACTCCACTGGAACGGATGCATCACATATGTCGGAACGCTGCCGTCGTGTTCTTCACACGTGTCGAAGAACATTTGAATCAGAGTGTCCTTATCCTGGGACGTCAGCAGCATCGGCTGCCAGGACTCGGTATGCTGTCCGGCTTCGTTATCAACGAAATGCACGACATCATGCCCGTCTGTTAGAATCAGCCATGTTGGTTCTGTTATGTTAAACATATAGGCTCCAATGCTCGTCAGCGGCCGACACTATGGCCCACGGGATGGCTACAGTTACGGTCTCGCCGGAGCCTGTGCCGGTCAGTAAATCGTAGTTGTCTGCTACTGCCATGATGATTACACCTTGAGTATGGGTTAACGTTTATTCCGATAATATTTGCCAAATAGTATAAGGACAATCACCTGCTACCGTCGGGTCGTAATAAGCAATCTGCCCCGACAGTATCGTTGCTT
>Ga0172363_10003314_pt1 | contig 13106 bp, 16 predicted proteins | sample LakKivs2_kivu2a2_FD_114541 | JGI IMG/M metagenome (GOLD analysis project Ga0172363, IMG submission 114541) | Sediment microbial communities from Lake Kivu, Rwanda - Sediment s2_kivu2a2 | ecosystem: Environmental > Aquatic > Freshwater > Lake > Sediment | place: Rwanda: Western Province, Lake... | reverse complement strand
TCCCGCGCGCAAGCGCGGGCGCGCGCCATACGTCTCTAATCATGCTCACAAAATAAAGGAGTGAGGTCGCCTCCTCCCCGACTTACAAAGTCGGGGTACCCGGCGACACTAAATGTAATGGACGGCGTAAAAGGAGTAGGGTACGTTGTCAGCATTGCAGTCCTGCGGGCAGGACTTCTCCTCACCCTTGTCGCACTTCCCGTCGCCACATGGATACGCAGTGACTGGAGAAGCGGGCTTCTGGCTTAGCAGCAAAAAGACGACTGCTATTACGACCGCTAGGCCCACACCTATGAGGATGATTTTTTGATACATGAACTAATTAAGAATCTCTATTAAGATATACAGTCCGGCCAGACATCCTGCTGATGGCCGCATTGCTCGCGGCAAGCATGGCCTCGCGCAGCCTCTGATGCGATGCTCTTCTTATGTCGCCCACCTCGCTTATGAACACTGCCTCCCAGACGTCCCCGATACCAGTCAGCTCGACGACCTTGTGCCGCTTGAGTGGCGGCGTCCTGGAGATTACCACCTCATGGCCGCGCTTGACGGCCGTGTAGTGCGGGCCGTGCATGACTATGAGGTAATTGCCCAGCATCCGCATGCCGGAAACTGCGCTGCGCGCCTTGCGGATGGGGACTTTAACGTGCTTCGCGGGGCCGACTGCATCGGACAACTGCATTATCTCGGAGTCGTTGGCCATGAGTATGCCGGAGGAGAGGTCTTTTAGGTACTTGTCCTTCAGCTTCTTCTTTGAGTACTGGGCAAATGAACCGGTAAAGACATATGCTCCGGGGAGCTTGGCGTAACCCAGAGGCTTCTTCACGCGATGCGCGCCTGCGAGCAGCACTGCGTCGGGCTTGCGCCGCTTTATCGCAGTGATGAACTTGCTGAAATCCAGCTTGGACGTCCAGTAGGAAAAGGCGACACGCTTGTGGCCGGGATTACGGATGTTGTAGGTCTCGCAAGTTCTCCCCTCAACAAGAACGTGCGACACGTCGACGCCGGCCCCAGAAAGCCGCGCCAGAATCATCTTTCCGTTCTTGTCAGCGCCAACCCATGAGTAGAAAATAACCTTGCGGCCAAGCGAGGCCATGATAAGCGCCTTTATGGCGCCGCAGCCGCCCAGTTCAACACGAGGCTTGAGTGAGGAGAAGAACTTAGAGAGCAGGGGGTCCTGCTTCGGGAGATAGTATTCTATGTCGAACTTGCTCTTTTTGGAAGAGACAACGGCCTTGCGGATCATGTTCCGCAACCTCTGGGGCAGCTTGCCCAGGGCCTTATTCACAACGGGCCAATCAACGGTGATGTCGACATTTGCGTCGCCAAAAACCATGACTTTCATTTTGACAATTTTCTTGAGAGCACTCTTTTAAGCGGACCGTAAAGAAAAGTGTGTATTTATAATTTTACCCTCAAAATTGCCGTGGACCTCAACGGGAGCTCCGTGATAGCCAAAAAGCGGGCATTGGACGAGAAGCTCAGGATGGACATAGATACCATCCTCGAGAAGTCTGCCAAAGCCCTGGAGAACCGCGAGAAGATGCTGGCTGAGAACGCCATGCTCATTGATGAGGTCAAGATGATAAAGAGGGCCCAGTTGAAAAACTTGGACAAGCACGTCTTTGACTCTGCAGAAAAAATACGCAAGTGCGGCTTCACTGTGTTCATAGCAAAGAAGCCTGTGGATGTGGCAGAATACGTCCGGGGCGTCGCAGGCGAGAAGAAGATAGCGATTGTCCCGTCCCCGCAAACAATAGAGGCCGAAGTCATGCAGGCCTTCTTTGTGAGCAACTCCGTCGACATAATCTCTGAAAGGTATTCGGGCCACAAGAGGGGCGTGCCGTTCTTGCATCCTTATTTCCCGTACCCAAACGAGAAGGGGCGCGGGGAGAGATCAGATGCGCGCTTTGCAGTAGTTTCGGCAGCGGCAGTCACAGACAGCGGCAGGTTGTACGTCGAGAGGGAAGAGGCAGAGGCCATAAAAAACGCCAAGGAGCCGTTCGTCATTGTAAGCGTTGACAGGATATTCACGGATGCTGAAGCCGAGAAGGTCATCAAGCTGATGGAGATATCGTCGGGCAATCTTATGAAGCTCGAGAAGGCCGAACTCCACGGCCACCTGATACTTTTCGACAACAACCGGCTGTCGCTGTCGCGCAGCGCAATCAAGGACCTTCTTATGTGCATCAACTGCTACTCATGCTCGTTGTACTGCCCCGTGTACCTGACTATAGGCAGCCTCTTCGGCTCGCCGATGATGGCTGGGATAGGCGCGCTCTCAGCCGGCTATCAATCGGGGGTGAAGATGGCTGTGAACAGGGGGTTGTATTACTGCACGCTCTGCAGGCGGTGTGACGTCGAGTGCCCAACTGAAGTGCCAATAAGCGAGCTTGTATTGAGGATGCGCGCGAAGGCTCAGGTGTCGGGAGTTTGAAGCGCCGGCCCCCAGTCTCGAGTCCTGAGTCTTGTCTGGTGGATGCCAAGACGAGACTGAAGACAGTGGACTGAAAACATCTTGGTAACCCTTAGCTATTCCCTCCAAGCCTCCTGGATATTATATCCAACGTCCCGTAAAGGTTTTTATAGACTGTCTTTTAATATATAACAACTAAGTTGTCACCATTTGGTGATAACAAATAGACAATGGATAAAATCGGCACCGGATTCAGGACTGTCGGCGACAAGCTGATAGTGAAGCTTTCGGTCGTGCCGGAGATGAACAGCAAGGTGTACAGCGAGGACGGAAGAGAAATAGGCAAGATCGTCGATATAATCGGCCCGTCGAAATCGCCGTTCGGCGTCGTGACTGCACAGGACGCTGACGAATACCTTGGGAAGGTCATCACCTTAAAGGGCTAAAAGGGCTCGTAAAATGAGGAAAAGGGGGGGTTATACGGTGGAGATCGCCGTAGGGGGTTTTAAGGAAATAGACCGACCAGTGCTCTCTGTAGATAGGGAGATCTTCCGCCAGGCGTCATTGCTCGACCTTGAAGATGATGTGATGCGCGAGGTCCAGACCATGTATGAGGATGTGCGGAGGAGTGGCCTCACCAAATACAAGCAAGAGGAGAAGGTCGTCACTGCGCTCATCTATGTGGTCTGCAGGAAGAGGATGATACCCCTGACGCTTCACAAAATCTGCGACATACTGCTCATAGACTATCGCTCGATAAACAAGGTCTACCGCTATCTTGTCAAGCGGATGGCCATGCACATACCGCCCAGCACACCCGGTGAGTACCTGCACAAATTCGGCGTGGAGATGCGCCTCTCAAAGGATGTGATGAAAAGAGCTGAAAGAATACTCGAGGCCGTCAAGAGGATGGGCCTCATAAGCGGGAAGGGGCCTGCCGGGGTCGCCGCTGCCTCGATATGCCTGGCCGCGGAACTCTCAAAGAAAGAGACAACCCCCAAAGACATCGCCGAGATATCCGGCGTCACGCAAGTCACGATAAGGAACCGCTACAAGGAGCTCGAAGTATGCCTCAACGGCAGACTGAAGGCTCTCGCGGCTTAACGGTTTTCCGTCCCCAGCGCGAACTGCTCGGAGAGCAGTTGCGCGCAGGTTCGCGCGAAGGTCCTTTGGACCTTACGCACGGAGAACCAAAGGTCCCTCGTGCCAAAGGCGAACCTCGCGTCCACGGTCCTGAAACACTATTCCGAATTTTCTCTTTTAACGCCCGCCTCTCAAATTAGTAAGGATAATTAGTAGGGATTCTTCTATATCTAAGGAGGCTACATGAAGACTCAGCTAAGCAGCCTGGACATCAGTTTTCTAGTCAAAGAACTCGCAAGCCTAGTTGGGACCAGGATCGACAAGGTCTACCAGATAGGCGGGAGGGATCTGAGGATTGACATACGGGCCGAGGAGAAAAAGCAGCTCATTGTGACGCCCCGTTATCTGTGCCTCAGCAAATTCGAGCACGAGGCCCCTGAGAAGCCCAGCAACCTGGCTATGATATTGAGGAAAAAGCTGAGCGGCGGTATTATTAAGAGCGTGGAGCAGCACCGCTTTGACAGGATAGTCGAGATTACAATAAAGGACACAGGCAAGCTCATATTGGAATTCTTCAGCAGGGGAAACGTAATACTCGTTGACGAGTTCAGCAACATAGTGGCGCTTCTGGAGAGCCAGGAGTGGAGGGACCGGACGCTCAAGCCGGGCCTGGAATATAAATACCCGCCGGAAACGCCAGATATCAAAGAGATGCAGCTCAGCGATTTCGCGGTAAAACTCTCTGAGAATAAGGAGGCTGTGAGGATACTCGCATCTGATTTGGGTTTGGGCGCGACATATGCCAACGAGGTGCTGGAAAGGGCGCAGGTCGACCCGACCAGCAGAGCTGACAAGAGCGCGGCTGAAAAAATCTATAAAGTGTTGAAGGAGATGTTGGATGAAAGAATAAAGGCTTGCATGGTTTCGGACATCACGCCCATAGACGTCACCCCCTTCAAGCTGCGCATTTACGAGACTAACGAGCAGTCGAAAAGGGAAAGCTTCAACGGGGCGGTGGATGAATATTTCACCAACCTGCGTAGTGAAGGGGAGAAGACCGAAGCCACCAAAGATTACAGGGGAGAGATCGAGAGGATAAACACAGTGCTCAAAAAACAGAAGGCCACTATATCTGAATTTGAGAAAGAGACGGGGGAGTTCAAGCAAAAGGGTGACGCTATCTATGCCGACTTTGGAGAGATAGACGCCTTGTTGAAAGGCATCGAGGCCGCAAAGCTCAAGGGAAAGAACTGGACAGAGTTCCTTAGAGAGAAGGGCCTGCGCGTCACAAAGCCGGCCGAGCGGAAGTTCGAGTTCAAGGAGATTGAGATCTGTGTGGACAAGTCCGTCCCGGACAACGCGACTATGTATTACGAAAAATCCAAGAAAGCGAAGTCCAAACTCGAGGGTGCGCTGGAAGCCCTAAAAGAGACTGAGCGGGAGCTGGCCGAAGTCACTGAAGAGAAGGCACGAGCCGAGAAAAAGCTGCAGGGTGGCCCCGTGGAAAGGCACAAACCGGAATGGTACGAAAAGTTTAGATGGTTTGTCTCGAGCGACGGCTTCTTGGTCATCGGCGGCCGAGACGCGGCGACCAACGAGATACTGATAAAGAAGCATACGGAGAAGAATGATTTGGTCTTCCACTCAACAGTCTACGGGGCCCCGTTCTTTGTTGTGAAGAATCCTGAAAACAAAGTGATAGCCGAAAACACGAAACTGGAGACCGCCCAGGCCGCCGCCAGCTACTCAAGCGCGTGGGGTGAGGAGATGGGGAGCGCCGATATCTATGCGGTGAAACCCAAGCAGGTCTCCAAGACTCCCGAGAGCGGCGAATATCTGAGCCGTGGGGCTTTTGTGATACGCGGCGAGAGGGAGTGGTTCAGGGGCGTGGCGCTGAGGCTTGCGATGGGCTTCAGGGTAACCGACTACGCGATAGCCATCGGCGGGCCCGAAGGGGCGGTAAAGAGCCAGACAAAGCATTATACCGTAATCGGTCCCGGGAGCATGAAATCCGGCGAGCTGGCTGCCGAGATAAAGGCGAATATTTTAAGGCGCTCCAATAAAGAGGACGGCCAGAAGATAAAGAGGGTAATACTCGGTGAGATACAAAAGTGGATACCGGCCGGGAAAGGGATGCTGGCAAAATAAGTCTACTGTCTTGAGTCTTCGGTCTTCAAAAGATAGGGAAATGAAAAGATACGCAGTCATCGGGAACCCGATCGGGCACAGCCTTTCGCCGCCCATGCACAATGCCGCCTTCAAGGCGATGGGCGTGGACGCACGTTATGAGGCTGTAGAAGTGAAGAATTTGAGAAAGGCCTGGCCGGAGCTCAAGAAAAAATATTCCGGTATCAATGTCACCATACCCCACAAGGTCGCAATAATGGAGTTGCTGGACGAGAAGGAACTGGCGGCCGACCTTGTCGGGGCTGTGAACTGCCTCGATTTCTCGGACGGGATTGCTAAAGGCTACAACACAGACTTATATGGCGCAGTTGGCGCGCTGAAGACTGCGGTGCCCAAACTGAAGACCAAAAAGGTCCTTGTCCTCGGCGCCGGCGGGGCCGCACGAGCGGTAGTATATGGCTGCTTGTTGGAGGGGGCAAGCGTCTTTGTACACAATCGTACTGCCCTGACCGCTCTGGAGCTCGCCATGGAAGTCGAAGCGAAGGTATCCAAGAAAATCAACATAATGGACACAATCGATTTGCACGGAATCGATGTATTAGTCAACGCGACCTCGGTTGGTATGGCCCCCAAATCCGATGAAACACCCCTCACTTCCCCTATTCCATCCAACATTGGACGAAAACTAGTGGTGATGGATGTAATCTACAACCCGCTGGAGACAAAGCTGCTTAGGGATGCAAAAAAAGCCGGCGCAAAGACGATAAACGGCGCGGAGATGTTTGTCCTGCAGGGGGCCGAATCCTTGCAGATATGGGGCTACGAGCCGCCCGTAGAGGTCATGAGAAAGGCAGTATTAAAAGAATTGAGGGGGTCGCGCTAAGATGCTCGTGGGTATGTCCCTGGACAGTTTCATGGCGGCGGCAAGCGAAAGCTATATAATAATAATGCCGCTTGTGGTGCTCTACCTGCTGCTCCGCAGGAACAAGAACGTTTACCCGTTTGTGCTTTCGATAGTGCTTGCGTTGGCGATTATCACGCTCGTAAAGATTTCGATCAGTGAGCCGCGCCCGTGCGCTGCGCTCGGTGGGCAAATCTGTGAAGACCCGTATGAGTCGTTCCCGAGCAGGCATGCCGCGGTCATAGCCACAGGTTTTTTGTTCCTGCTGACTGAGACCCCAGTCCTTGTAGCATATATCGCTTACTTCCTGCTGGTCTGTTTCTCGAGGGCTTATCTCAACCAGCATTATCCGCACGATGTGGTGGCGGGCGCTTTAATAGGGCTGGCTATAGGATATGCATGCTGGAAGTTAAAAGACAGGATAATAAATGCAGCGAGGAGAGCTGTGAAGAGGATTGGTGCTGGTAGGTATCTTCCGTAACCGATTAGGGACGGTATAACATCGATGTGCCTTATCTTCCTTAACATCGCTTTATCTTATCTTCCTGCTCAGCCTCTGCAGATCCTTCATCACCTCGTCCTCGCTGGTATCGATGAACATCCAGTTTATCACCATTACGGCCATCACTGTGAATGGCACCAAAAGCAGGATGCCGTAAAGATCGAAACCTATGACCATTCCGATTATTATCGCGATGAGCATGCCCGTGGTCAGCATGATGCCATAGTGGTACCAGTCGGAGCCCTGTGAAAGGTGGACTGTAAACATTATGACGGTGGCAAAGAAGACGGCCACCCAGACAATCAGTACCGCAAATCCCAGATTTGAGGATATCTGACCGGCGGAGAACAGGAAAAGCACTGGAAGGAATAGTAGAAGGTCGAGCACTATGAGAACCTTCTGTATAAGGTCTTTTTGCATTTTATTTCCGATAGAAGAGATAGGTGAAAGAGAGTATTATAGCAGAGGTCCCCAGCGCCATTATCGCGGATTTGTCGCTAAAACCGAAAGCAGCACTATAGATCAGGGCAATTAGCGCCAACAGTATCGGGAACATTACCAGATAAAACAGGATGCTGCTGGTTCTTTTTGACATAATCTCGGAATCCTTCGCCTTTGGCAGCTCCTTTTTGATTTTTTCTAAGTCTTCCAGAACTTTCTTATTGTCGCCGCCTAAATCGTCATCGAATACCAAAGAGCCGTGATAGTCACAATCTTTGCAAAAATATCTTTGGTCTGTGCTACCGACCGCGGTTCCATCGGTCATAGATTCAAAGAAGAGCCTCTTACTACCGCACTTGGGGCATCTCAGGGTCATTTCACATCCGCTCCAGCGGCTCTATCCCAAGCACTTTCAAACCGTTGGCTGCGACCTGTTTGAAGGCCTTTACTATCATTATCCGCGCGCTCTTCTCGGGTTCCTGCGAATCTATGACGGGACACTTGAAGTAGAAGCGGTTGAAGGCCTCGGCCAGCGTGTACAGATAGTTGGCCACGAGGTTCGGCTTCAGGTCTAAGGCGGCTGCGTCGACTGCCTCGGGGAACTGGGAGAGGAGTATCAGCAGCTTTCGCTCCTCAGCTGTGTAAGAAGCCTTTGAGATATCGGCATCCTTAGGCTTGCCTGCTTTTTCCAAAATCCTGCACGCCCGCGCATGGCTGTACTGTATGTAGGGTGCCGACTCGCCCTCGAAGTTTATGGCCTCCTCCCATTTGAACTCTATGGGCTTCAACGGGTTTATGCGGACTATGTTGAACCTGATGGCACCGATGGCAACGGCGTTTGCGATATTGTCCTTCTCAGGCTCAGGAACGTCAAGGTTCCGCTGGTCTATCTCCTCGCGGGCGCGCTCCTTGCCTTCTTTGAGCAGGTCATCGGCCGAGATGAATTCGCCTGTCCTTGAGGACATCCTCATGCCTGGGACTGTCACCAGCTCATAGGAGAGATGCCTGACGCGCTTCTCGACGTCTTTGACGCCGAGTATGTCCAAGGCTGCGCGCAGCTGCTGCTGCTGGAATGTCTGCTCGTTGGCTATCACGTTTATGCAGCCCCCCTGCTCCAGTTTCCAAAGATGATAGGCTATGTCGCGCGTAGTGTAAAGTGTCGTGCCGTCGCTGCGCAACAAGACGAGCTCCTTCTTTATGCCGTATTTTTCCAGATCGACAGCGGCGACGCCGTCCTTCTCAAACCAGTTGGAGGTCTTTTGCAGCTTCTCCAAGACCTCGCCGACCTTGCCGCCGAACATGAACTCGCTCTCGCGCACGTAGGAGTCGAGCTGTATGTTATAGCTCTTGAATGTCTCCTTGAATCCGGAGATGCAAGTATCGACTATGAAGTCGAAGACCTTCCGGATATCCTTGCCGCCGCGCTCGTAGTTGCCCTGGAGGGCTTTGGCCATCACCGGGTCGACCTCTTTGTTGGCAATGACGTATTTTTCGCCTATCCATATGTCGGGTTTTTGCTTTGATCTCTTGAGGTCCCCGGAATAATCGAGTTTGTTCAGATATGTCGCCAGCAGGGCCAGCTGCCCGCCCATGTCGTTGATGAAGAACTGGGAGCTGGCATCGTAGCCGGCAAATCTTAGGACGCGGACCATCGAGTCGCCGATTATTGAGTTGCGTATGTGGCCGACATGGAGCGGCGCGTCCGGGTTCGCAGAAGTGTGCTCCACGATGAGCTTCCCCTGGCGCTTCCCCTTACCATAGGAGTCCTTGGCTTCTATTATCTCGGGCAGGAGCTTTGATGCCAACGGTCCGGGATTTATCGTGACGTTGACAAAGCCTTCCTTGGCTTCAGCCCTTTCTATCAAACCGCCACCAAGGCCATGTGGCGCTTGGCTGTCGCCGGTCTTCGGTCTTCGGTCTTCAACAGAGGACCCAAGACTGGGGACTGAAGACCGCTTGGATTCATTAAGCTTTTTCGCCAGCTCTTCGGCGACCGCCTTGGGCAGCCTCTTTTCGGCCTTCGCCTGGGCAAAACAGGGGAAAGCGAAGTCGGCAACTATCTCAGGCGGCACCTCTTTTATCATGGCCGGGGAAACGCCGTGCGCATGGCGGGAAAGCTCTGCTGCTATGATATTCCTGAGAGAATCCATGGTAGATTATACAGGAAGCCAATAAATACCCGCCGAATGCGCATAAATACCGCAATCGCTTAGACTCCTTTGGGGGCCGACCTGGCCTTCAGCCTGGCGAGCTTGGCGCGGGCGTTGAGTATTCCTCTGACCGGGACAAAGACATGCAGGTCCGGATAGTATCCTGAAAGCCATCCAGGTTCAGCCACAACCCCGGGATCCGGGATATGGACCAGATTGTTGGTCTTGCTAGGAGATGGTACATAGCCTATCCTTGCCTGCCTGAAAGCTTCCCCCCTTATAGTCTTGATGCCCGTTTCCTCCTGCATCCTCAACGCCTCTTCAGGGTCGGTCTCACCAGATATAACCTTGGGGGCGCTGGGGGCATCCCTGACATGCAGCCTTTTGAGCGTTTCTTCAGGGACATGGACCAACTCCACGATGATGTTCTTGTGCGCCGGCCTGCGCGAGGCAAAGGCCTTCATTATGTCCCCGGCGACCTCAGGCTTTTTAGACATGACAGGACGATAGGTATCGCGGACTGCCTGCTTCCTGAAACGGGTCTTCTCGCTCCAGAGGGGGGTTATCCCGTACTCGGAATAGAGTTGGCGCATAATAAGAGTGAAACTCTTGTATCCTGGCTTGCGTACTACAAGGCCCACCTCCTGGACCGGTAGATACTGCGCTTTCTTTCTGCCCGCCCATGCATGGAACCGCCTCCTGAGCGGGACTCTTTTGGGTCGCTCCATATCACCTGTTACAGCCCCTATTAACGGGGATAATTATTAAAAGCACCGAAGCAAGTGGATTAAAACCGTAGGTATCATGCCAGTCGGGCACAGAGCGGCTTTTAAGCTTTGAGGCCTAAAGATACGGGGGTAAAGATGCGCATAAGAGCCCTGAAAGGGATGAGAGTGGTGGACTCAGGCAGCGTTGACGTTGGAGTGGTCGAAGATGTGGATATCAAGCGCAACGGCAGCTGCGCGCTGATAGTGCGAGGCGAGGCGCACGCTGCGATGGCCAAGACCTTCAAGGAGAAGCTGGGCGTTGCCGGCGTGGGCAAGGACTTCTTTGAGATAACACAGGAGCACATAAGCGATATAACCCAGAAGGTGCATCTGAACAAACGCTTTGAGGAGATATCCAACATAACTGTCCTCTCAAGTCAAGAACAGCAGGCTGTACGCGTGTGATGCGCCGGCAACGGGCTTATTTTATAAAAGCGTCTAACTTAGCCGTGGCAAGAAAGTCTACAGTCCTGAGTCTTGAGTCATCGGATGAGAGATACCGGGCAGGCAAGGATATTTATGGCCTTGAGCGCAGGAGCCGGAGGGCCGAGTCTGTAAGAAAGGAGCTGCAGCACCAGAAGATGGAGGGCGGCGTCTTCAGCCCCGGCACGCTGGACGCGGTCGGCAAGCTGGGCTCCATGGGCTTCATCGACCGCATCATGGGGCCGATATCCACCGGAAAGGAAGCGGATGTCTTCCTCGGAATGCGCGGCAAAGACAAAATCGCAATCAAGATATTCCGCCTGGCGTCGGCCAGCTATTTCAGGAACCCGACTGTGCTGCAGTACATTTTGGGAGATGAGCGCTTCAAGGGGATAAAGCAGACGCCGCGCGAGCTCATCAGGCTGTGGTCTCTTAAGGAGTTCCGCAACCTGAAGAAGGCCGAGGAGGCCGGTGTGTGTGCGCCCAAACCGCTGGCCATAGAGAAGAACGTCTTGGTGATGAGCTTTATCGGAGACGAGAATGCTGCACCACGGCTGATTGACGTGGAACTCGGTGATGCTGAAGGATTATTCAACGAGACAGTCAAACAGATGAAAAAGATGCACAAGGCCGGCTTTGTGCACGCCGACCTTAGCGAATACAACATACTTCTCTGGAAGGGGAAACCGTATATCATAGACTTCGGCCAGGGCGTGCTATTGACGCACCCGAAGGCCGAGCAGTTTTTGGAGCGGGACGTGAGAAATATATGCGCGTTCTTCCGCAGGCGCGGGGTCGAATGTGACGAAGAGAGCATGCTCAAGAAAATCAGGGGTGAGAGGTAAATGGTCGAATATGTAAGGATACCAAAAGACCGCATCGGGGCGCTGATAGGCGAGAATGGCAGGTCAAAGGCCATGCTGGAGAAGAAGTGCGGGGTCAAGCTGGAAGTAGGCCACGACGGCAGCGTGACAATCTCGACACCCGACGAGGACGGCTTCGCGGAGTGGAAGGCCTTGGACGTCGTGAAAGCCGTTGGTCGCGGGTTCAACCCCAGACTCGCGCTGAACGTGTTGAAAGAAGACCACGTGCTTGTCATAATAGACCTGTATGAGATTCTTCACAGAAAGGAGGCTGACCTCCACCGGGTGAAGTCGCGAGTGATAGGCGAGAAGGGCAAGGCCTGGCGGACTATGGAGCTGCTGACGAATACGAAGATGTCTGTATATGGAAGAACCATCGCCCTCATCGGCCTTGAAGAGGACGTGGAGCTGGCCTCGAGAGCCATAGACATGATAATAGGCGGCGCGACGCACGCCACAGTCTATAGGTTCTTAGAGCGGGAACAGAGCGGGAGAAGGACAGGGCTTTAGCTTGGCTGTCTTCAGTCTGCAGTCCTGTCTGGGCAACTCTTAGCAGGTCCCGTCTAAGCTAAGACAAGACTCAAGACCCAGAACAGAAGACAGGAATAATAACTTAAGAAACAGAATAAAAAGGGAAGAAAAACCGGCCGAAGCCGGTTCCGACAAGCTTTAGCAGCCCATCTTTATGCCTTCCTCGCTGCGCCATAGATGACCTTCAGGCCCACTACAAGCGCTGCGGGGCCGACGAAGGCTGAGATCATCTTCGCAAGCTCGCTTATGAAGACAGCGACGAAGCTTGTCAGGCTGCCGACCACTGCGGTATTGGCACCCAGATTGCTCAGACCGACCATCCCGGCAGCTGCGGCCGTTATGGCTATAGCGCCTATAAGGAAGTTTACCGCCTCCTTGTCAGATACATTCACAAGACCAACTATCAGACCTATGAGGGCCATAAGGCCTATCATGGCTGATGTTGCGCTCAGCGAGACGCCCAGCACGCCAACGGCGGCAAGTGCATTCACCAAGCCCACTATTACGGCTATCAGGAAGCCTATAATGAAGGCAACGCCTCCAATAGTCTTGCCTGTCTTTGATTTTGTCGCCTTGCTGACTGCACCGGAAATCGGGTTATTGAGAACTACCCCTTCGAGGTGCTCATCAGGAGACTTTGATTCTTTTGCCATTTTTAGGTACCTATTTAGCTACCCATGGGTTTTGGGTGCGATAATAATGGCAGGGGTTATAAAAAGGTCTACGGTTTACAGTCTTGGGTCCTGGAGGGGTGTGTAAGGCCGTTTTTATAGGTGGCGGCATTGTATAAGCAGGTCTAACAAACTTGGTGAAAAAATGAGCGTTAACATAGGGGTTTTGGGGCAGGTTCTCTTCAGCCCGATGAAGGCTTTTGAGAGCATAAGGGACAAGACGACCATGGC
>Ga0172363_10003313_pt1 | contig 13106 bp, 15 predicted proteins | sample LakKivs2_kivu2a2_FD_114541 | JGI IMG/M metagenome (GOLD analysis project Ga0172363, IMG submission 114541) | Sediment microbial communities from Lake Kivu, Rwanda - Sediment s2_kivu2a2 | ecosystem: Environmental > Aquatic > Freshwater > Lake > Sediment | place: Rwanda: Western Province, Lake... | reverse complement strand
TTACTCGATGGACAGAATGTATGGGTAATGCGGCTGGCCGCCGTCCACCGCTTCTATCTCCAGGTCCGGGTACTGGTCGCGTATCGTCTCAGCCAGGGCCTCGACCTCTTCGGCTGTCGTACTCTCACCGTAGTATAGGGTCAATATCTCGCATTCCTCGGCGTGCATTTGTTGTAACACTTGACGGGTGGCTTCCTCCATCGTTGGCGCAGAAGTGGTAAGCTCTCCATTCACCAGACCGATGATCTGTCCCTCTTTGATGTCCAACCCATTGATCTGCACGTCGCGGTTGGCTACGGTAATCTCCCCTGTCTGTATGTCCCCGGCAGCACGTTCCATACCTTTGGCGTTGGTTTCCAGGTCGGCTTGATAGTTGAAGGCCAGCAGTGCGCTGATGCCCTGGGGAATGGTTTTGGTGGGGACTACTCTCACTTGTTTATTGGACAGAGTTTGTGCTTGCCGGGCGGTCATGATCACGTTGGCATTGTTGGGCAACAGGATGACCTCCTCAGCGCCGGTGTCTTCGATAGCACGGAGCAATTCCTCGGTGCTGGGGTTCATGGATTGCCCGCCGGGGACAACGGCGCGGGCGCCCAGGCTTTCCATGACGCGCATCAACCCGTTTCCGGAGGCGACGGCGACGATGGCAATGGGGCTGGGCTTCTCCGGTGCGGCCGGTTGGACCCGTCCCAGGACGAATTCCTGGTATTGCTCCTGGAGATTCTCGACGATGACCCGGCTCAGAGAACCCAGTTTAGATGCGTAGTTGAGGGGATTGCCCGGCTCTGGAGTGTGGACGTGTACCTTAACGTTAGTCGCGTCCCCCACCACCAGGGTGGATTCGCCCATGCGAGCGATGTTGGCCCGAATCTCATCCACGTCCAGGTTTTGGCCGATGATGACGAACTGGACGTCGTATCCGTATCCACCCTCTGGAGTGGTAAGACGCAGGTCCACGGCTCTGGTCAAGGCGATAGCTTCAGCCATACTCTCCCCCCGGATGTAGCGATTCATTCCTTCCAGAATGATGAACAGACCCTGCCCGCCAGCATCCACTACCCCTGCCTCGCGCAACACGGGGAGCAGGGCAGGCGTGTGGGCCACGGCCTCGTGGGCGTGATAGGTGATTATCTCCAGCACGTAGCGCAGATCATCGCTATCCCCACCGCGCTCACTGCCGCATCTGCAACTTCGCGGATAACGGTAAGAATGGTGCCTTCTACCGGCTTAATCACTCCTTTGTAAGCCGTGGCAGAGGCCTCGGTGAGGGCTGCGGCGAAGTCGGCGGCATTGAAAGCCTGTTTTTTCTCCAGACTACGGGCGAATCCTCTGAGAATCTGGGAGAGAATCACCCCGGAATTCCCCCGTGCGCCCATCAGTGCCCCATACGAGGCGGCCTGGGCGATTTCGCTCACCATGTCCTCCGGGGAATGGGCAATCTCGTTGTAAGCGGACTGCATGGTCAATAACATGTTCGTACCCGTGTCTCCATCGGGCACGGGGAAAACGTTGAGGGCGTTGATCGCTTCGCTGTGCCGTTCCAGCCAGACGAGACTGGCTGCCAGCAGTCGCTTAAGCCCCTGCCCATCGCACGAAAGAATAGGGAGACCGGTTTCGTGCTTGGGGACAGGGGTTTCTGATTTGTTATCTTTCGGCGGTTTCTCTTGTGACAAGCTCGGTGCCTCCGGCGAGGGTTCAAGCCTTGTTCGCCGTGGCGAGAGCGAACGGGCGCTCTGGCCAGGTTTAGGCGTGCGGTTCATTCTTGATCGCTGACTCGCAATGTCTGGACGTGGACGTTCACCCGGCTTACTGGTACTCCCAGGGCTTTCTCCACGCCGAATTTGACGTTACTCATGATGTTGTGAGCTACGGTCAAGATACGGGTCCCGTACTCCAACACAACGTAGAGGTCAATGATGATCTCTTCGTCTTTCAATCGCACCTCGACCCCCCGATGGGCGTCGCGGCGGAGAACCTGAGCCAGCCCCCTGGCAGTCATCCCAACCACGCCGTAGGATTTGAGCACGGCCTGGCTGGCCAGGCTGGCGATGGCAGTAGGTGCGATCTCGATCTTACCCAATCGAGTCTCTTCAGTCATTCTACTTTCTCCCTGTTCCTACACGGCGCGCTGTGCTGTAGCTGCCTGGTGCTTCTTGTCGCATTTGCCTAAATCGGAATCTTGTGGTATGATTGGCCCGCTGTCGGGGCGTGGCCCCGCATTTCGTGCGAAAGGAGCGAGGATTCGTGGCCAAGTGTGAAATCTGCGGAAAAGGCCCTCAGTTTGGGCATAATATAAGTCACTCCATGCGAGCGACCAACCGGCAGTGGAAACCCAACATCCAGAGGGTGATCATTATAGAGAACGGCAGGCCTAAGCGGGTGTACATCTGCGCCAAGTGTCTCAAGGCCCGGGCCAAGTCTAAGTAGACAGCAACTCCGCTCTCTCAAATTGCCAGCACGCGCGTCGCGGTCGCTGGCTTTTTGTTTTCTTGCGCTTACAATAACACACAACGAGCCATTAAGTTGCTGGCTCGTGAGATCCTCCCGCGGGTTCAAAAACCTGCGGGAGGATGGCGGTGCTTTCCCGCAGATGGGCCACTGATTCTCGGATTGACAGGCCGGTGTCAAAGATGGCAGCCCCCGCAACGAGCACTCTGGCCCCGGCAGCAACCACTTGCGGTGTGGTGTGGGGGTTGATCCCGCCATCTATTTCAAGTTCGGCCTGAAGCCTTGCTTCATCCAGCATCTCGCGCAGCCGTTTGATCTTTGTCAACGATCCGGGGATGAATTCCTGCCCCCCGAAACCGGGGTTCACGGTCATCAACAGGACAAGGTCCACGCAGGGCAGAATCTCCTCCAGGGTGGATAACGAGGTAGCCGGGTTCAGCGTCACGCCAGCTTTCACTCCCAACTCGTGAATCTGTTGCACCGTGCGGTGCAGGTGGGGGCAGGTCTCGACGTGGACTGTTAGTATAGTTGAACCGGCATCGGCAAAGCGCGCCAGGTACCGCTCCGGTTTCTCGATCATCAGGTGCACGTCTATTGGCAGGGCAGTCACCCGGCGCACGGCCTCGACTATCATCGGGCCGGCGGTGATGTTGGGCACGAAGTGACCGTCCATCACGTCCACGTGAATGTAGTCCACCCCGGCGGCCTCAGCCTCGGCTACCTGCTCGCCCAGTCTGGCGAAGTCCGCCGATAGCACGGAAGCTGCGATCTTGATCCCAGTCCGTCTCATGGTTTATTATCATACACTGTATTTGGGAAAAAAGCAAGGCAGCGGGATAGGAACGGATAAGTGGATGTAGTGTGTGGGTCGGGCTGGCCGCCGCCTGGGGAGGCGGGTAAGAGGCCCGCCTTACTGAAATGCACGTGATAGAAGCGGATAAGCGGATGCAGTGTGTGGGTCGGGTTGCCAACCCGACCCACGCCTCGCACCTTTAAACAGTCTTGACAAAAGCCCCCATTTAGCTTATCATAACAAAACGCTGAACGCGGGGAGGGCGCCCGATGGAGGAGCAAATGGAGCAAGAACAAACTGCGACTGCGGAAACAAGCGAAGCGGAGGAAATTCCGTCCCAGAAGAAACGGGGCAGGAAAGGGCCTCAGGGCGTGGTCACAGTATTCCCTATCTGGTGCAAGGGTTGCGGGTTGTGCATTGAATTTTGCCCGGTGAAGGTTTTTGAGGCCGACGGCGAGGGACGCCCAGTCGTGGCTCACCCGGAGCAGTGCACTGGCTGTGGTTGGTGCGAATGGCATTGCCCGGATTTCGCCATCTCGGTGAAGCGCATTGGTGGGAAGGAGGAGGACGATGGCGTCTAGGCTGATGCAGGGCGACGAGGCCTGCGCAGAAGGAGCCATCGCGGCTGGCTGTCGCTTTTTCGCCGCCTATCCCATCACCCCGGCCACGGACATAGCCGAGGTGCTGGCCCGGCGGTTGCCCCAGGTGGGCGGCAAGTTTATCCAGATGGAGGATGAGATAGCCAGCATGGCGGCCATCATCGGCGCGTCGGTGGGTGGGGCCAAGGCGATGACCGCTACCAGCGGGCCGGGGTTCTCACTGATGCAGGAAAACATCGGCTACGCGGCTATGGCCGAGATACCGTGTGTGGTGGTGAACGTGCAACGAGCCGGCCCCAGCACCGGATTGCCCACCAACCCCTCTCAGGGCGACATGATGCAGGCTCGCTGGGGCACACACGGTGACCATCCCATCATCGTGCTTTCGCCATCCAGTGTGGGTGAGATTTTCAATCTCACCGTGCGCGCTTTCAACCTGGCCGAGAAGTATCGCACTCCAGTCATCTTGCTCATGGATGCGATGATCGGCCACATGCGGGAGAAAGTAGAGCTGCCCCCGCCGGAGAAAATCGAGATCGTCAAACGGGTCAGCACCAGCGTCCCTCCGGAATGGTACAAGGCTTACGAGAACACGCCCTCAGACGTGCCGCCGATGATCAGCTTCGGTGAGGGTTATCGCTATCACATCACCGGATTGTTTCACGACGAGCGTGGTTTCCCCACCCAGCGCCTGGACGAGATAGACCCCTGGATCGCGCGGGTGTTCCGCAAGATAGAACACAATCTGCGCGACATTCTCATCTACGAAACTGATCAGGTCGAAGACGCCGAGGTGGTGGTCATCGCCTACGGGGCGACGGCCCGGTCAGCGCGCCACGCGGTGAAGCAGGCCCGCGAATTGGGTTACAGGGTCGGTTTCCTGCGCTTGAGCACGATCTGGCCTTTTCCGGAGGGGAAAGTGGGAGAGGTGGCCGAACGCATCCATCGCGTGATTGTCCCGGAGATGAATCTGGGACAGTTGGCGCTGGAGGTGGAGCGCGTGGTGGGGCGCCGGAAGGTAATTCGCGTGTGCAAAGCCAATGGCGAGATGATTGCCCCGCGCGAGATATTGGACGCGATTGGGAGGGGTTAGGCAGATGGTTGTGAAGAAACAGGAACGCGAGTCGTTGGTACACGAGCGCTACCTGCGCCACCAGAAGAAATTTCCCCACGTGTGGTGCGCTGGATGTGGCATCGGCATTGTGATGGGGGCCATCGTCCGCGCCGTGGACGCCGTGGGCCTGAGCAACGACGAGGTGGCGATGATCTCCGGCATCGGCTGTAGCGGGCGTATGCCGGTGTACGTGGATTTCAACACCATGCACACCACGCACGGGCGGGCGCTGGCCTTCGCCACCGGCTTGAAGATGGTCAGGCCAGAGATGAAAGTCATCGTGGTCATGGGTGACGGTGACGCGCTGGCCATCGGTGGCAACCATTTCATCCACGCAGCGCGGCGCAACATCGGCCTGACGGCGATTATCATCAACAACAGCATCTACGGCATGACCGGTGGCCAGTATTCGCCTACCACGCCTACCCACGCCTACGCCTCCACCGCGCCTTACGGCAACATCGAGCAGCCTTTTCCCATTTGCCAACTGGCCGAGGCTGCCGGGGCGGCCTTCGTCGCGCGGAGCACGGTGTATCACGCCCGCGAACTCAGCCGTTTCATCGCTCAGGCCATCCAGAAAGAGGGTTTCTCGGTGGTGGAGGCGGTGAGCTATTGCCACACGACTTATGGCCGTATCAACAGGCTAGGCTCCGCCGTGGAGATGATGCGTCGCCTCAAGGATAATGGTATCAGCCAACAGGCTTATGATAAGCTGCCCGAAGGGGAACAATCGGGCAAGATCGTGCGCGGGGTGTTGGTGGACCGCGACATCCCGGAGTACACGCAACTCTACGATCAGATAATTGCCCAGGCTCAGCAGACGGTCGCAGCGTAGGAGGACGGAATGAGTGAGCGGTACGAGGTGCGGCTGGCCGGAACGGGCGGGCAGGGGATGATCCTGGCCGGCATTATCCTGGCCGAGGCCGCCATCCTGGACGGCAAAAACGTGACGCAGACCCAGAACTACGGCCCTGAAGCGCGGGGTGGGGCCAGCCGCTCCGAGGTGGTGATCTCCGACGGGGAGATTGATTACCCTGAAGTGACCCAGGCCGACGTCCTGCTCTGCATGAGCCAGGAGGCGTGTGACTGCTATTTTCACGATCTCAAGCAGCACGGCCTGCTCATCGTAGATGCGGTCCACGTCGAGCGGACGCCCACCAGCCACGCGGTGGAAGTGCCGTTGACCCAGTGGGCCGAGGAAGCCACGGGGCGGCAGATCACTGCCAGCGTGGTGGCCCTGGGATTCCTGGCCGGGTTGACTGGCCTGGTCTCCCGCCAGGCCATGGAAGCGGCGGTGAAAGCTCGCGCGCCCAAAGGCACGGCGGAGATAAATCTCAAGGCGCTGGCCATGGGTTTTGAGCAGGCGGAACGTTTCCTGGACTTCCGTTGGGGTCCGTAGGCGGTGTCATTCGTTACTCATTCCTCGTTACTGGATAGCGGAGGTGTAAATATCGCTGAGATGCGGGAAACAGGAGTCCCCGGTGAGCGGGGGTTCCTGGTGGGAGTGGAATTCAAACATAAGCGTACTATCTGGCAGGTGGAGGATTCGCTGGAGGAATTGGCGCAATTAGCGCGTACTGCCAGTATCGAAGTGGTGGGCCAGACCTATCAGCGCATAGAGGCTATTACGCCAGCCACCTTCATCGGCAAGGGCAAGGTGGAGGAGTTGGTGGACCTGCACGCCGAATTGGGATTCGACGTGCTCATCTTCGACGAGGAGCTTTCCCCGCGCCAGCAACGCGAGTTGGAAGAAGCACTTGGCGAGCACGTCAAGGTGCTGGACCGCACGGCGCTCATTCTGGACATCTTCGCCCAGCACGCGAACACCCGCGAGGGTGCGCTCCAGGTGGAGTTGGCCCAGTACGAGTACCGGCTGCCGCGTCTGACCCGCGCCTGGACACACCTGGCGCGTCAGGCGGGCGGGGCAGTGGGCCGGGGTGGGGCCGGGGGCGTGGGATTGCGCGGCCCCGGCGAGACTCAGCTCGAGGTGGACCGGCGGCGCATCCGCGAGCGCATCGCCCATCTCAAGCGCGAACTGGAAGAGGTGCGCACCCATCGCCGTTTGTATCGTCAGCGGCGGCAGCGTGAGGGTATAGCCGTGGTGGCCCTCGTCGGCTACACCAACGCCGGCAAGTCCACCCTGCTCAACGCTCTTTCCGGGGCGGACGTCCTCGTCGCCGACCAACTCTTCGCTACCCTGGACCCGACCACGCGGCGCGTGGGGCTTCCTCAGGGGCAGACGGTACTGTTCACCGACACCGTGGGCTTCATCCAGAAGTTGCCCACCCAACTCGTCGCTGCTTTCCGGGCCACGCTGGAGGAGGTGACCGAAGCGGACTTGTTATTGCACGTGATTGATATAACTCACCCAAACGTGTACGGGCAGGTGTCGGCCGTGCACGATACCCTGGTGGAAATCGGGGCCACTGAGAGGCCGGTGCTCAATGCTCTAAACAAAATTGACCGCTTCCGCGATCCGCAGGCTCTGGCTGGATTACTGTCCGAGTTTCCGGATAGCATTCCCATCTCGGCGTTGCGGGGGCATGGCCTGGACGTGCTGCTGGCGCGGATCGAGGAGGTGTTGCAGGCGAAGATGGTCAGCGTGGACGTGGTCATTCCCTACGATCGCGGTGACCTGGTGGCCTGCTTCCACGAGCGGGGGCAAGTTGATCACGAGAGCCACACGGCTGAGGGAACGCATATCCGGGGGCGGCTGCCCCGTGAATTGGCTGCCCAGCTCGAAGAGCATGGATGTTGAGGTAGAGGAGTATGCTGCGTTCTTTATTCCGAATCCTTGCCGTATTCTTCACCGTATTCCTGAGCCTTGCTTGTGAACCTCGGGTGAATGTGCCAAAACAACTCCATAGCTTGCTCACAGTTGAGGAATACCCTCTCAAGTCCCTCGAATGCCATACTGATCCCGAAGCACGCTGCTTTGAGCCGGATTCAGGCACATTTGAAGAGATTACTGCCAGGCGCCAGGGGGAACGGGAAAAGCTTGCAGATCCGATGCCCTGGACAACCTCAAATGCTATCGCTACAGAGCTTGACGGGGAGCCGCTTGTTGCTCGTCTCATATTTGCATCCGAGGGAGATAGGTCATATGTAACTGTGCAAGTTGCCCGTGGGGAAGAAGTCATTTATACCCGACCTCTCGGCCTATCCAGTCCCCTTGCCCCATTGCAGGGCCTATGGGTTATTGACGGTCACTGGTATCTGGAAGTAGCCGAATACATGTCTGGCAGTGAATACCCCTATGCCAGGGGTTTGATAGTCCGGGATGGTGAATTGCTGAACGAAAAGTTTGGGTATCAAGATGCGTTCACCTTTACCCCGCTTCGTGGCCGGCCTTTCTTCTTTTTTCGGGCTAATGACAAAATCTATGCTTACCTGGATGGAGAGACCATCCACCTGGATTATGAAGAGATAGCCCATTATGGATGTTGTAGCGCCGCCCGGCTAAATCCGATTAAGGCTGAGAACATGGTCTCGTTCTTCGCCCGGCGCGGTGCCAAATGGTTCTATGTCGAAGCCGGCATCTATGAATAACGTGAGCCTTAGAGCGTGTCTAAAAAAATCGGGATGAGAGTATCACCACCAGGACACAAAGGCACGAACCGCCATAAAAAGCAAGCAATTATTGTGTTCCTTAGTGTCCCTTCGCAAGCTCAGGGCATGCTTGGTGCCTTTGTGGTGAATTTTCAGACACGGCTCTTAGCCACTCGTCAGATCGGATGTGCAGGCATTTGGTAAGAGAAAAACGCCCGTGGTCTTGTGATCACGGGCGTGTCCTAAGTAGTGGTTGCTTCCGGCTAACAAGGGCGCGGTACGTTGCGCCCCTATTCCGGCGTAGTCGCCGGGGCGGTCTTTTTCGACTTGATTGGTTCCTCCCCGTCACCTGATCCGTTCTTTTCTGCCGTGCCGGACTTGGCGGATTTTCCATTGCCGCCAGGGGTAGCAATGGGTGAGGGGGCGCGGTTATCGGTCACGTAGAATCCCGAACCCTTGAAAATGACCCCCACCGGCTGAATCACCCGATGCACCTGGCCGTCACATTCCGGACAGTCGTACACTGGATCATCGGTGATGGACTGCCGGCGTTCAAAAGTCATGCCACAAGTGTCGCATTGATACACGTAGATTGGCATCTTCTCAACCTCCGAGCTGCTTTGTCAACGGCGGGGGATTATACACCCGTTGCTTGAAAAAGACAAACTGTAATAGCGAGGCGTCCCCGCTGGGGCCAGAAGATGACACCGTCTCCTGCCATTCGAGCGAATTGTCCAATTGGTGCAACGCGGCAGAATATCTCGCCTCTACACTTTGCCCGTTAGAGCAAGTTGTGGTATCATACGAGCAATCGGTTGGTTTTCCATTGAGCAAAAAGCGCGGGACGAGTTGTGAGCTATCAGATTGATTTCGAGCCGGTTGGCCGGCGCGTTCAGGTGGCCGAGTCGGTTACTCTGTGGCAGGCGGCGCGGGATGCGGGTGTGGGCCTGTCGGCGGTGTGCGGCGGTACGGGCACCTGTGGCCGTTGTCGCGTACGGGTGCTCAGTGGCCAGGTCTCGCCCCTGACCACGGCGGAAGTGAACGCTCTGGACGCGGACGAGTTGGCAGAGGGCTATCGCCTCGCCTGCCAGACCGAGGTGGGCGGTGACATCAAAGTCCACGTTCCACCGGCTTCTTTGACTGCGCCCCAACGCTTGCAGGTGGAAGGTCGAGAGTTGCCGGTGGTGCCCGCGCCGCCGGTGGTCGCTCACCCGGTCCACCTGAGCGCGCCCTCGTTGGCCGATCTCCGCTCCGACGAGGCCCGGCTGCGCGCTGCGCTACCCATTTCCGGTGTGCCAGTGGACCTGGCTGTGCTGTGCCGGATGCCGGATGTACTGCGGGGCAATGGCTGGACGGCGACCGTTGGTCTGCGGGAAGTGGGTGGTGTGGTGAGCATCCACCCGCCAGATACTGCTTTGCTCGGCCTGGCCGTGGACCTGGGCACGACTAAGATAGCTGGCTATCTGGTCGAATTGGCCGGCGGGCGGACTCTGGCCACGGCGGGATTGATGAACCCGCAAATCGCCTACGGCGAGGACGTGATGGCCCGCATCAGCTACGCGATGGCCTCTCCAGCCCAGGCTGCGGAACTTCAGCGCGTGGCGGTGCAGGCCTTGAACGACCTGGCCCGCGATCTGTGCGCGAGCGCAGAGCGCGAGCCGGAGGACATCGTTGAGGCGGTGGTGGTGGGCAACACGGCCATGCATCATCTGTTTGCCGGTTTGCCGGTGCGCCAGTTGGGGTTGGCTCCGTACCTGCCGGCGGTGAGCGAGCCGTTGGACGTCAAAGCGCGGGACGTGGGGTTGGAGATCGCCCCCGGCGGTTACGTCCACCTCTTGCCCAATATCGCCGGATTTGTGGGCGCAGATCACGTGGCCATGCTCCTGGCCACGGGCATCCACGATGCAGACCGCGTGGTGATCGGCCTGGACATCGGGACGAATACCGAGGTAGCTCTGCGGACCAGGGAGCGGTTGATTACCTGCTCCACTGCATCTGGTCCCGCTTTCGAGGGAGCGCATATCCGCGATGGGATGCGCGCTGCGACGGGAGCCATCGAGCGCGTGCAGTTGATCGGTGACCGGGTGGAGTACCAGACGATTGACGGCGTCCCGCCAGTGGGATTGTGCGGGTCGGGCATTCTGGACGCGATCGCTGCCCTACGACAGGCGGGCATCCTCGACGGCCGGGGTGCTATGACCGCGCACCCCCGCGTGCAAACAGGGCGGGACGGCCCGGAGTTCGTCCTCGTCGAAGCGGCGGAGACGGGCCACGGGCGCGATCTGGTGCTTACCCGCCGGGACGTGGGCGAGATTCAGTTAGCCAAGGGGGCGATGCGCGCCGGGGTGAACATCCTGCTCAAGGAAGCGGGCCTGGGCGAGGGCGACGTGGACGAAATTGTCGTTGCCGGGGCCTTCGGCACGTACATTGACGTGCGCAGCGCGGTGGCCATTGGCATGTTCCCGCCATTGCCGACAAGATGCTTCCACCAGGTAGGCAACGCGGCGGGTATGGGTGCCAGGATGGCTCTGGTCTCTACGGAACAGCGTGCTCTGGCTGCTCGCATCGCCCGCCGCGCCGAATACGTTGAATTGACCAACGTCCCATCGTTCATGGAGGAATTCGCCCGGGCGATGGTACTGCCCTGAGCGTACAGAGAGAGGAGGTCTCGCATGGATCCAGAGGTGAAAGGCGGCTCCACAACGGCAGGGGACGAAAGCACGTGGTCTCCCCCGGCCGGTGATCCGGACTGGGATTACGGAGAGTCACAGCCCCACACCCAGGTTAGGGGAATCACTACCAGACAGGCTGTCTTTTTGATTCTGGTCAACGCCTGGATTTCGTTGCTGATCACTCTCTCGGTGGTGTTGGCCGTGGAATGGGTTCGTGGCCGGCGGGGGCCGGCTATCGTCGCCGGGCCGGGTCAGGTCACAGCGACGCCGACTGTGCGTATTGGGGCCGTGACGCCATTGGCCACGTCCGGCGGCGAGCAGGTCATCTACGTGGTGAAGCAGGGCGATACCCTTTCCAGCATCGCTTATGAGTTCGACGTACCGGCAAATGACATCATGCGCGCCAACGGTATCACTGACCCTAATCTGATCTACGAAGGGCAGGAATTGGTTATCCCGGTGGGCGGGCTGCCCACGGATATGCCGCCACTTCCCACTTCGACTGCACCAATGGTGGAGGATACTCCCACGCCTGGACCACTTGCCTCGCCCGCCGCAGCGGGTCAAGTGCGCATCAGTGACGTGTTGGGCCGGGGCGACCTGGCTGCCGAGATGGTAATCTTGACCAATGGCGAGCGTCCAGTCCGGCTGAAGGACTGGACGCTCAGCGACGCGCAGGGGCATGTTTTCACTTTCCCGGACCTGTTTCTGGGGGCGGCGGGCAGCGTGCGCGTGCACACCACGACCGGGCAGAACTCGGTGACGGACCTGTACTGGAGGCAGAGCGCCGCCGTGTGGGTTGAGTCTGGTGACGTGGCTACCTTGCGCGACGCCGGCGGGATGGTGGTGTACACTTTCCAGTTGCCGTAGTAAGGGCTTACCATGCCACGTCTATAGGCATGGAATATCGCAGTGATGCGGGATGAACTTCATGCCGTCATCGCCATCTGGGGTTGGGGTAGAAGAGCCTCGGTCAGAGCAATGCATAGTGATGCGCTTGGAGTGGACTGTACCAGGGTAATGAATTCGTGGAGAGGGTCAGTTTTCAAAGCGGCCAGAAGTGTTTCATGTAGGGGAGAGGAAGGCTCAGGCAGCCCTGTCAGACGGAATTCTCCCTGGCCGTCTCGACTGAGAGCTGCAAGACGAGTATAGTTGTGGATAATCATTTTCAAAGGCTGACCTGTTTCAGGGTGGATACGTAGCACGATGTTTTCAGTCAACTGAATTCCCCTGCTGCTTCTGGCTGTCTCTGCGAAGGTCAAATACAGGATGTCACCTGCTGTGTCGTAATATCTTTTCACACTCATTCTCACTACCTCACCTCAACTTTGGGATCTTGAGCTAAACAGTGTAAGCGGTTAGTACGAAATTATTGGATCGTAATTGCCCCATTGAGTCGAATAAGATACCGAATTTCACGACCACGACAACGTACTCGTTGCCGGCGGGCAGATCATCGAAAGCTTTAGAATATCTGTACTTACTGGGATCGAGTGCTTCCTGCTTCCTTCTCCCCGTTTTCAGTGTCAGTAGAATGTGTTCGAGGAGATATTCTTCCATGTCCTCATGTTCCAGGGAGTGTTTCCAACGCTCCTCGGTCATGTAGATTTCGTTGCCATATCTATCGTGAACAACCCATTTTCTGCCAGTCACGTGGGTGTCCTTACGTGGTGGAGGGACAGATTTGTCAACCAGGCGCAGTTTAATTGTATCACGGAGGGTTATCTATGTCAAGAAAAATCCTGAACTGAAGGCGCAGAGGGAGTGGCGAGCCTATTAAGATTGTATCCTCGATGTAAGTGGCAGGTATCGTTGACGTGTACGGCGGTGAAGACGCCATCCTGGCAGGTGAACACGTCCAGGCAGGCGTTGTCCTGGTGAACGCGCCAGTAGTGGGCGTTGCTCAGGCCCAGCATGGCGCAGACCAGGAC
>Ga0172363_10003312_pt1 | contig 13106 bp, 10 predicted proteins | sample LakKivs2_kivu2a2_FD_114541 | JGI IMG/M metagenome (GOLD analysis project Ga0172363, IMG submission 114541) | Sediment microbial communities from Lake Kivu, Rwanda - Sediment s2_kivu2a2 | ecosystem: Environmental > Aquatic > Freshwater > Lake > Sediment | place: Rwanda: Western Province, Lake... | reverse complement strand
GTCATTCCCGAATGTATTAATCGGGAATCTAAGTCTTTTTTAATTTACTTTAGACCCCTGATAGATACATTCAGGGGTGACGATTAACATCGAATCCTGTGACAGTTTCCAGGATAGACCCTCATGCCACTGCGTGGCACCAGATGAAAATGGAAATAAGAGGGTCTATCCTCATTGTTTTTTTTATCTTTTCAATCTTTTCATCTTACGCCGTAGGCTGCTATCCTGGTGTATTTCCTGGATAGACCGCCATGCTGCTTCGCAGCACCATGTTAAGATGAAAACTTCGACGCAATAGATTTTTATAACAGATATCGATACCATTCGTCATTCCCGAATGTATTAATCGGGAATCTAAGTCTTTTTTAATTTACTTTAGACCCCTGATAGAAACATTCAGGGGTGATGATTAATATCGAATCCTGTGACAGTTTCCAGGATAGACCCTCATACCACGTTGTTGTGGCACCAGATGAGAATGAATACTTTGAGGGTCTATCCTTTCAGTTTTAGTCTTTTCTGTTTTTCAATCTTACGCCGTAGGCTGCTATCCTGTTGCAGTTTCCAGGATAGACCCTCATGCTACTTCGTAGCACCAGATGAGAATGAAAACTCCGAGGGTCTATCCTCTCAGTTTTTAATCTTTTAAATCTTTTAATCTTACGCCGTAGGCTGATTTCCTGTCGTAGTTTACAGGATAGAATATTACAAAAATGGGGGTCATATCATGCGAAATAGCGCAATGATTTTGGGTATCATTGGTGGTATTTTAGGAATGATTTTTTCAGCGGTGGTCCTCATCGCCGGCATAACTATGCGTTTCGCCGGTACTATGAATCTAAATGAAATGAATATTCCGTTGGAAATTCAACGACTTCTTCCCGTATTTGGCACCATAGCAGTAGGTAGAGGAGTCGGGGCTTTAATATTCTCTATCTTGGGTCTAATTGCAGCTATTATTGTCAAGAAAAAAGGTCAAATCGGTGGAATATTAATGCTGATTTCTGGCATTGTTGGTTTTGTTTTCCTCCTGATCGGCTTCATTATTCCAGGAATACTTCTCATTATTGGTGGCATCCTGGCTCTAATTAGCAAAGAGAATATGAGTAAGTAGAAATCCATGCCAAGAAAATTATAAAGATGTTGAGTTGTTGAGTTGAAATGGATTAAAACATGAGATTGCCACGCCACCACAGAACGGTGGCTCGCAATGAAAGATCATTTTGATTTTTTTACGATTCACGGCTCACCACTAACGATTCACTGTATTTTCACAACAGTAATTAAGAATAATGCATAGCATAGATGCTGATTCAACAGGATTTTTTCTTTCTTTTCTTGACAATAAAATTAACCCATGAGTAAAATGAACGTTGTATCAAAAATTTGATAAAAAAGGGGAATAAAAAAAATGAAGTCAAAACGTATATTTCTATTTTTATCAGTCGTGTTTCTTTTGTCAGTATTTATTTTTATCATCGCTGAAGGAGCCTTTGCTGCAGATGCCAAGTACAAAATGGTCTCCATTCCCAAACTTCGCGCTCCCTGGTTTAATCAATTGGAAAATGGTTTGAACAAGGCTTCAGCCGATTTTGGTATCGAAGTTTATCAGCAAGCCCCAGCTTCAGCCGACGAAGCCGAACAAGTTCGGTTGATCGAAGATGCCATCAACCAGGGTGTCAATGCTGTTTTGGTGGTTCCGAACAATGCCAGTTCCTGCGAACCAGTATTCGCTCGTGCCAAGGAACAGAAAATCGCCGTTATCACCCATGAATCTCCAAACCAGGTCAATGCTGATTTTGATGTAGAAATGATTGATAACGTAAAGTTCGGTGAAAAGGCCATGGAACTCTTGGTCGAAAAAATGGGTGACAGTGGAAAATTCGTTATTTATGTCGGTTCACTTACTGTTCCGGCACATAATATCTGGGCCGATGCTGCTGTAGCTCTGGCTAAAGAAAAATACCCAAATCTGGTTCAAGTAGCTGATCGATATCCAGTTTCTGAAGATCAGAATTTAGCCCGTCAGACCTCTTTAGAAATCCTCACTGCCAACCCCGATCTAAAAGGTTTTCTCTGCTTTGGGAGCCAGGGAGCACCAGGTGCTGCTCAAGCCGTGCGCGAAAAAGGACTGCAGGATAAAGTGGCGGTTATCGGGACAACTTCTCCCAACCAGGCTGCTCAGTATTTAGAAGATGAGTCCATGGACTATTCAATTCTTTGGGATCCCGGTGAAGCTGGTTATGTTATGGTATATCTTGCCAAGATGATCCTTGACGGCAAAGCTGGCGAAGTGGTTGATGGCATTGAAATCCCAAATATCGGTAAAGCGAAGGTCGATGGTATCAATGTTCTCTTCGACAAACCATTAATTGTAACAAAAGAAAACATGAAAGATTACAATTTCTAATCACGACATTTACTGATTTTGCGGTCTTCCATACACGAAGTATGGAAGACCGTTTTATTTTATTAAGATTCATTTGAACCTATTATAAAAATACGGTGAAATGTAAAAAGTTTAAAGAATCTGTCATTGCGAGCCAGACAGTCTACGAAGTAGGATCAAAAGAGAAAAAAGAAGACGTGGGGGGAAACACCCCACGTACCTACGGCATGACAGATCATATCAAAAATAAAAGAGAAACCTTGGGAAAATCATCCAAGCATGAGGCGTGGCAATCTTATCCGACAACGAAGTTGTCGTCCTGAGGAGCGTTTTTTGCGACATGAGGATCTCATTTTTTGATTTCATTCCAACTCAACACCTCAACAACTCAACATCTTTACAGTAAATATTTTCATCTTATACTGGTGCCAGGGTTTTTGCCTGACATGGACATCTATTATACATAGGGAGAAACGATTTGATAAGATGACTGACTTATTACGTCTATCTAACATCAGCAAAAGCTTTGGCGGTGTTCAGGCGCTCAAAGGTGTAGATTTTACGATCGGAAAAGGTGAGATTCATTGTTTAGTCGGTGAAAATGGCTCTGGCAAATCGACTCTCATTAAAATCATTTCGGGGAACCTCCAACCCGATACTGGAGAAATCTGGATTGAAGGTCAGGTCTATAAACATCTTCGCTCAATTGACTCCATCAATATGGGGATTCGGGTCATCTTTCAGGATTTTGCTCTCTTCCCCAACCTTACCGTTGCCGAAAATATAGCTTATAGTCAACTGGTCGAAAAAAAAGAAAAATTTTTAAACTGGAAAGAAATTGAAACGATTGCCCGCATTGCTACTGAAAAAATAAAAATAAATCTCGACTTGGATGAACAAGTTGGAAACCTCTCAGTAGCCAACCAACAAATGGTTGCCATCTGTCGGGCTCTCACCAGCGATCTTCGTTTTCTGATTCTTGACGAACCGACATCAGCACTCACCAAAAAAGAAATTGATCAACTCTTTGTAGTTGTCAAAGACCTGCAACACAAAGGAATCTCAGTCATGTTTGTCAGCCATAAATTAAATGAAGTAATGGAAATCGCCGAAAAAATCACCGTCATTCGAGATGGTCAGAATGTCGCTACTTTACCCCGGGAAGAAATAACCAATGAAAAATTGGTTTATCTCATGACCGGAAAAACCATAACCTATTCCCGGTACGATAAAAAAATTATTCCCGAGCAAAAACTGCTTGAAGTACAGCATCTTTCCAAAAAGAATAATTTTCAAGATATCTCCTTTATTCTCCACCGGGGAGAAATATTTGGCATAACCGGACTCCTTGGATCGGGAAGAACCGAATTAGCTCTTGCCCTTTTTGGAATGGACCCCGCCGATAGTGGGAAAATTTTTGTGGAAGGAAGAAAGGTAAGAATTCAATCGGTCAAGGATGCCGTTCAAGCTGGTATTGGTTACGTTCCCGAGAACCGATTGGTACAAGGTTTGATCATGAAAAGGTCGGTTGGTGATAATATTGTTACAGTTATCATCAAACGGCTTTTAAGAAATTTTAAATTGATCGATTCGAAGGAATGGGACATCACGGTCAATTCCTGGATCAATGAATTGGGTATTAAAGTTGCCGGATCAGATATCGCCGTTCAAACCCTTTCTGGCGGAAACCAGCAACGAGTCGTTATTGCTAAATGGTTAGCCGCACATCCTAAAATTCTCATCCTTGATAGTCCAACAGTAGGTATTGATATCGCCGCCAAAAGCAGCATTCACAAAATCATCCGAGAAATGGCTGAAAAAGGAGTTGGGATTATTTTTATTTCCGATGAAATCCCCGAAGTTGTCAATAATTGTAACCGGATTGCCATTATGAGAAATGGACGAATAATTGAACAAATCAATACCTCCGATGTAAACGAAGCTGATATCCAACGGCGGGTCGAGATGAGCGAAACTGATAGTTTGATGAGATAATCGATGGAGAGAATTCAATCCCATGAATAAATTACTCAAACAAACCGAATTTTACATTGCAGTGGTTATTATCATTCTCAGTATCGTAATAACCATCTTTAATCCCCGCTTTTTGACCGCTGAAAATCTCTTCGATTTATTGAAAAGCTTTTCGGTCATCGGTATTATGGCAGTTGGGGTGCTCTTCGTCCTGATTTTAGGTGGATCTCCCGATGTTTCTTTCACTGCTATTGCCCAGGTCGTCGAATATGTCGTGGTCATTATGACCCTCAAATGGGGAGGTAATATCATCCTGGCTTTCCTGATAGCTGCTGCCCTCGGGACACTCATGGGAAGCTTCAATGGCTTTCTGGTCCATTATTTTCGAGTCCCCACAGTCATTATCACTATAGCTACTTTAAACATCTATTATGGACTCCTCTATGTTTTTTCTAAAGGTCAAGTGATTTTTGTTGTTCATCCTATGTTCAGGGATTTTGCCAATATCAAAATTGGCAGCTTTATCAATCAAAATAATGTGGCTTATGGTTTCACTCTTATGCCGCTTATTTGGATTTTGGTTCTTTTCCTGGGTTGGTATATATTAAAATACACCAGTGTGGGAAGAAATATTTATGCGGTTGGTGGAAATGAAGTTGCTGCCGAAAGAGTTGGTATCAATGTTTTTCGAACCAAACTCTTTGCTTTCAGTTTTATCGGTCTTCTCTCAGGAATCGCTGCCATTGTTCACGCCGCCATCGTTCAATCCGCCATTCCTAATATCATCGTCGGTCAAGAATTGAACGTCATCGCCGCTGTTTTCCTCGGTGGAGCCAGTGTCTTCGGAGGCGGTGGATCAGTTATTGGAACCTTCCTGGGAATTATGCTTTTCGCTATTATGAACAATGGCCTTACTCTTCTTAAAATATCAACTTATTGGTTTAATGTTTTTGTGGGTGCGGTTATTGTCATTAGCATTACTATCAGTGCCATTCAAAAAATTCGCCAGGAAAAAAGTAGGATCAAGATCCATATCGAAGAAAAGGCGGAGGATCGGGTATGAAGAAAAATATTCCGAACTTATCTCTTTACGTTATCTTAATCATTATCGTCGTGGTTATGTCAATCCTTAATCCTTCGCGGTTTCCCACCATTTCAAACTTTCGCTCGATGGCATACCAGCTCCCATTGCTGGCTTTTCTCTCCATGGGAATGATGATCACCATGTTGAGCGGAGGAATTAACTTGGGAATTGTCGCCACCGCCAATTTTACCGGCATCATTACCGCCCTCACTCTACGGGCATTATCCGGCGGGAATCCGACAGAAGCTTCGGCATTAGTCATTCTCATCTCCATGGTCATGGGTGTTATCGCTGCTTTGGGAGCAGGAACCCTAAGTGGCATCCTCACTGGCTATTTAAGAGTTCCCGATATGCTTGCTACCCTGGGTACCATGACTCTTTTAAACGGAGTGAATATCGTTCTAACCAAGGGATACACCATTACCGGTTTTCCTAAATCGCTGATTACCATCGGCAATGGATTACTTTTTGGAATACCAATTCCTTTTTTTATTTTTTTGATCTTTACCTTTATCCTAACCATCATTCTTAATAAAACCGTTTTTGGTTATAGTCTCTATATGCTGGGTTCAAATTTCACTGCCGCTAAATTCTCCAATATAGATACCAGATCGATAATACTCAGGGAATTTCTGCTTTCTTCTCTTTTTGCAGCGGTTACTGCCTTTATCATGATGGGACAGCTCAATTCAGTTAAAGCAAATTATGCCGAATCTTACCTGTTAGTTGCCATCCTGGCTTGTTTTCTGGGTGGAGTCGATCCAGCCGGTGGTTTCGGGAAAGTATCGGGAATGATCGTTTCGGTAGTGATTCTTCAAGTCATTTCCAGCGGTGTTAACCTGCTACGTATGGACCCATTTTTCATACGGGCTATGTGGGGTTTTATCATAATCGCTGTTATCGCCATCAATTACTTTAACGAAAAATCAAAAACGCGGATTAAGATGGTCAGTAGCAATTAGAGACAATATTGGAAATTGATTCATTCATTTTTTCTTGAAGCAAATTTGTTTATTGTATAAATAAGGGAGGTACTAATCATGAAAGATGGAGATGTCATCCAAATTGCCCATGTGGTGAGAGATCTCGACACAGCCATGAAATACTTTTGGGAAGTGTTCCATATCGGTCCCTGGGATATTTATACCTTTGGTCCCCCAGATGTACGGGATTCAATGGTTCGAGGGAAACCCTCCGATCACAAGTATCTTCTGGCGGTCGCCTGGACCGGTGATGTCCAGATCGAACTCATGCAACCCCTGACCGGTCGAAGCCTGTATGATGAATTCTTAGAGAAAAAGGGTGAAGGATTACACCACATCAAACTGTATTATAAGGATTGTCAAAAAGCGTTGGAAGAATTTAAGAAAAAAGGGATCGAAGTCATTCAGAGTGGTAAATTTGACGAAGATGAATTCTACTATCTTGATACTGAAGCCGCTTTAGGAACGATCTATGAAATCGGCAATAACGGCAAAATCCGTAAACCAGAACGAAGATACCCCGCTTCTTTTCAGAATTGTTCCAAAAAGTAAGTATTCAAACTTGAATTGAACACGAGTTAACACAAAATATCCTCTCCCTCCTTCGTTAGGATTATGATGAGAGGATATTTTGTTTCCCTCTCTCCCTCAAACTCTCTATTTTTTACAAATCATTTATTTATCTTTCACAATTTTCGTCTTTTCAGAGTAAAATGAATGAAAGCTATCAATATGGGGAGGGATAGATGTGATACCTCACGAACTTGCAAAAGACATGTTAACCACCATGCTTAAAATCAGATTTTTTGAGGAAGAAGCAGTCAAACTCTTCGCCGCCAAAGAACTCCCTGGCTGGTTACATAGCTATATTGGCGAAGAAGCGGTGGCAACAGGTGTATGTCTTGCACTCCAGCCGGATGATTATATTTCGAGTACTCATCGGGGACACGGTCATTGTATCGCCAAAGGAGTATCCCTAAAAGCCATGATGGCCGAGTTATATGGAAAAGCAACTGGTTACTGTCATGGGAGAGGTGGTTCGATGCACATTGCTGATTTCTCGAAAGGGATGATCGGAGCCAATGGAATCGTCGGTGGTGGTATTCCAATCGCAACCGGAGCTGCCTTGGGAAGCATGATGAAAAACCTGGGAAGAGTATCTGTATGTTTTTTTGGTGATGGCGCATCCAACCAGGGAGCATTCCATGAAGCCTTAAATTTAGCCGCGGTATGGAATCTCCCGGTGGTCTATGTGTGTGAAAATAATCTGTTTGCTGAAACCACTCCGCAAAAACACCACCAAAAAATTGTAGATATTGCACAAAGAGCTGATGCTTATGGCATCATAGGTGATATCGCCGACGGGATGAACGTTCTTTCAGTCTACGAAAAAGCCGCGCTTGCGGTCGATCGAGCCCGTCGGGGTGAAGGACCCACCCTGCTTGAATGCAAAACTTACCGTTTTCGCGGTCATTGGGAAGGCGACCCGCAGCCCTATCGAACCAAAAATGAAATCGATGAATGGAAAAAGAAGGATCCGATTCGGACATTTACTCAGTATGTTTTTGATAATGGTCTTCTCCAGCAAGCCGATATTGCTGCACTCACTCTTTCCATCCAAACAGAAATACAGGAAGCGGTTGAATATGGACGCAACTCTCCACTGGCTGACGTTCAAGAAGCATTGAGTGGACATATTTGAAAGTCAACCAAATATTCAGGAGAGACCGCCATGCTGCTACGCAGCACCATAGGATATGGAAACCATGGAGGTCTATCCTATTAGTTTTAGTCTTTGTTGTTTTTATCTTACGCCGTAGGCTGAGATCCTGGTGTATTTCCAGGATAGACCCTCATGCCACTGAGTGGCACCAGATGAAGATGAAAACTTTGAGGGTCTATCCTTTCAGTTTTAGTCTTTTCTGTTTTTCAATCTTACGCCGTAGGCTGATATCCTGACGGAGTTTACAGGATAGACCGCCACACCATATTCCGCACCAGTGACAATGAAAATACCCACTCACCCTGACCCTCTCCCGACAGTCTACGACGTAAGATGTAAAAAGATACGATTGGGAAAGGCGCCCAATCGTGGGCGAGGGAAAATATTAGAAGAAGGTAAGGATGAAGGTGATTTTTTTAGACGACTCACGATTCACAACTCACCACTCACGATTCACGGTATTTAAGCTATTTCCAGAATAATCTATTTGTTTAAGAATATGATTGAGGTGAAATAATTATGAGACAAATAACCTTTCGGGAAGCTATTCAAGAAGTTTTGGACTTTGAGCTTCAGAACAATCCCGATGTATTTCTCTTAGGAGAAGATATCGGTCCGCTTGGTGGCGCCTTTGGTGTCACCACCGGTTTATGGCAAAAATACGGTGATGAACGGGTCAGAAATACCCCACTCTCGGAAATTGCCATCGTTGGTGCGACCACCGGAGCTGCCGCGGTTGGAATGAGGCCGGTCGCTGAAATAATGTTTTGCGATTTTTTGTTTGTTGCCGGTGATCAACTCATCAATCAAACCGCAAAAATGCGATACATGTTTGGCGATCAATGTCAGCTTCCCCTGGTCATTCGAACGACAATTGGAGCCGGACTTTCCGCTGCCGCCCAACATTCCCAATCCTTAGAAGGATTACTGGCACACATCCCCGGCTTTAAAACGGTTATCCCCTCGACACCTTATGATGCAAAAGGCCTCCTGAAAACTGCCATCGATGACAATAATCCGGTTTTATTCTATGAACACAAAGGTCTTTATAATCTACGAGGTGAAGTTCCGGAAGAAGCCTATTCCATTCCTTTCGGAGCTGCCGATGTGAAAAGAAGTGGTAAAGACATCACGGTGATAGCAACCGCTGAAATGGTTCATAAATCTCTTCATACCGCTGAGCAATTATCAGAAGAGGGAATCGATGTTGAAGTTATCGATCCACGAACCTTAGTTCCCCTGGACATGGAAACCATTCTTCAATCAGTGAAAAAAACTCATAAAGCTCTTGTCGTCCATGAAGCTCACCTGAGTTACGGTCCTGGTGCGGAAATTGTGGCTCGTCTTGCTGATGAAGCCTTTGATTATCTCGATGCACCATTAAAAAGAATCGGTGCCAAAGACGTTCCTATACCAATGGCACCCCACCTGGAAAGCTTCGTCATCCCCCAAGAAAAAGATATCTATCATGCCATTAAAGATATCATGAAAACTTAACCCACGGCATAAGACTGATAAATTGAAAAGAATAATACTAAGGAAAAAAGACATATACATATCCGGGTTAATTGCTTTTTAAAAGTAGGCTGAGTTTTCGTTTTCTGATGGAGCCAGGGTATTTTTAAGGCATGAATGTTTTTTTAAAAAATTTATATTTTTTTTATTTCTTTGAATTTTTCTTGTAAATACTGGAAATATTAAAGATTCCAATTATAGAATTGGCTCTACAACAACATAAATCGTTCGACCATTTTATTTGACAAATTACTATAGAGGAGATATTATAAATCTACCACGGATTCTGAGGAATCGGAGAACCGGAGGGTTGGAAAAAAGAGTTTCCTCTTGCGAAAGAGGAGGTTCGAAGTCTTTCTACCAGGGAAGATGAAAGTCCAATCCTGAAACATCGAGGGTTTTTAGTGGCCAATGAACTCCCTTGGTGGGAAAAAGGTGAGATGGTTCGTTAGAGTCCGTGGTTTTTTTATTTTAAGAAAACCTCAAACACCTCTTGTCAATTTTAGAGAAATTACTTACTTTGAATTCTTTTTTCCCCATGATGATACTTGATACACACTGCATCCATCCCCGTTTTGTTTCTTATTTTGTCCAATTAATAGTAAATATTATGAAAATACAGGCAAAAGCAATGAATAGTAATCAAGAATGAAAGAAAAAAGCCGTCACCTTGAGATGCGGTTTTGCAATCTGAGAATCTCATCTTTTAGTAAAAGTAATAATTATCATTGAACAGTGAACTGATCAAAGATATTAAAATATCACCCTTTTACAGGACGTCTCCTGTTTGATAAAGGAGGAACGAGAGGGATTCGATCTTTTAATATTTTTCATTTTTTAACCTTTAACCTTTTTCACTACCCCTTTCAAAACCCTTCTCACTCTTCTTTACGAAAGTGGAGAATAGAAACAAATGAATGGCTGAGTATTTTCATTCTCATATGGTGCCAGGGTCGTTATTCGGTCTGTATGCTTATCCTTTAATGGCCCCCAGGGTAAGTCCCCGGATTAGATAACGCTGGACAAAACCTACAAAAATAATGACTGGTATGGTTACTATTATTCCTGAAGCACATAATTGTCCCCACATGATCTCCTGATAAGAAATATAATTTGCCACGAAAACCGGGGCAGTTTTGGCGTTCGCACCGGAAAGAACCAACCCAAAAAGTAAGTCATTCCATGAAAAGACAAATCCTAAAATTGCAGTGGCAATTATTCCATTCGCACAAAGTGGAAGAATTATCTTGATAAAGGATTGCATGGGGGTACATCCGTCAATAAGGGCAGCTTCTTCCAGATCCCGGGGAACATCTTGTAAAAAACTTCGCATCATCCAAATGACCAGGGCTAAATTAATTGTAATATGGGTGATAATCAACGAAAAACGGGTATCGGTTAAACCCAAAGTGCGAAAAAGGAGATAAAAAGGAATCAGGACCGCGATGGGAGGTGCCATCCGGGTACTCAATATCCAAAAAGCGATATCTCTTTTATGCTTGAATGTATACCGAGCAATGGCATATGAGGCAGGAACGCCGACAAAAAGGACGATTATGAGTGAAAAGATACCAACTATTAAGCTATTATAAAAACCATGAATAAAATTCTGATTGGTTAGAACACTGGCATAATTTGCCAAAGTAGGTTGAAAAATAAATTTGGGTGGCATGGCGAGTGCATCCGCCCGGGTTTTAATGGACATAAAAAACATCCAAATAACAGGAAAAAGAAAAAAAAGGAGCAAGATAATCAGGCCGGTAATACAAGATATATTAATAATTTGCCTGAGCTTTTTTTGAATCATGAGGTTTCCCCTTTTCTTATAACAAAATTATTCGTGTATAAACTAAATCCAATTGTGACCACAGGTTCTATATCAGTCAATTATTTCAACCTTGCTCCAACGTAAAATTAAGGTGCAGATTACGATAACCAAGAATAAAAAGACAATGGCTAATGCACCTGAATACCCAATTTGTAGATCCCGGAAAGCATTGTAATAAATATGTATATTAAAAGTTTCAGTCGCACGTATCGGTCCTCCTCCGGTCATGGAGTAAATGATGTCAAAAGTACGGAAGGAATCAATAAATCGAAACAATAAGGCCACAATAAAAACCGGTTTCATTAATGGTAAAGTGATGTAATAAAACGATTGAACCTGGGTGGATCCATCAACTATGGAAGCTTCGAAAGGTTCTCGAGGCAGAGACATCAGACCAGCCAGGAAAATAAGAGCCATGAATGGTGTCCATTGCCATACATCGACAATAACGACTGAAAGAAGTGCCATTTTAGGGTCTGCGACCCATTCTTTACCGGTAATTCCTATGAAGGATAGAAAATAATTAATCACTCCCAAGGATGGGCTATACATAATTCTCCACATATAACCTACTGCAATTGGTGTGACGATCATCGGAAAAAGAAAGAGCGTCCTGAACAAGTTTTTTCCTTTAAAATCACGATTGAGTAAAAGAGCCAGGAGAAGTCCGATAATAAATTCCAAACCAACAGTACTGATTGTAAAGAGAAAAGAGGTCTTTAATGAATTCCAAAAATCTCCATTACGAAGTAAAGATAAATAATTCATAAAGCCAATAAAGGTCATATCTTTAGGGTAAAGCAGATAATAATCATGAAGGCTTACCCAAATATTATAGAGGAAAGGGAAAAGGGTAATGAGAGCTAAAATAAGGAGAGATGGAATCAAAAGCAAATAAGGAAAAATCCTCTTATTTTGAAGAAAAGACACTTTGTGAAAGAACTCCTTCTTTTTCAACGATTTTTCCCCTTCTTTAAAATATCAATTCAATAGTGGGCCGGTTTAAGAGCTTGCCGACCCACTATCAAACGATCTATTTCTTCTTCAGCGTTTCAAGTGTCTTTTGTTGCGCTTCTTTCAATGCATCAGCAGTGCTCATTTCTCCTGAAAAGGCTTTTTGAAGGGCAATATCGACAATATCCATAAGAGGAGCAATCTCTTTTACCATTGGGAAAGCATATCCTTCAGAATATTTGGACATGGTTTCCGCACTGACTTGGATCCAGTCGGCAGGATACATCTTTGCCAGTTCTTCACTTTTAAATATCGAGTCTCGCATGATTTCAGTAGCTCCTAACCCAGTTTTTAATGCGGTAGGTTTAGAAGTTACCCATTCGATAAACAACCAGGCAGGTTTTTTCTTGGGAGACTGAGCCGTCATCGCCCAGAACCAGGCGGTACCAGCGGCGGGATTACGTTTCCCGTTGGGACCAGCAGGCAACATTGCATATCCAGTCTTTCCAGCTACTTTCGATTGCTCTTTGTCTTCAAAATTACTTACAAAAATGCTAGCATCTCCACCAAATATTGCGGCTTTCCCTTGCTGAAAATCAGATGTACATTCATACCAGCTATAGTTCAATGCTCCAGCTGGACCCGCTTCCTTTAAT
>Ga0172363_10003311_pt1 | contig 13108 bp, 10 predicted proteins | sample LakKivs2_kivu2a2_FD_114541 | JGI IMG/M metagenome (GOLD analysis project Ga0172363, IMG submission 114541) | Sediment microbial communities from Lake Kivu, Rwanda - Sediment s2_kivu2a2 | ecosystem: Environmental > Aquatic > Freshwater > Lake > Sediment | place: Rwanda: Western Province, Lake... | reverse complement strand
TCGAATCGACAGGAACAAATACCAAAATAATGGTAATGGCTCCGTATAGTTTGCCACCCGGACGGGAGATGAAGGAACAGTTGAATTTTATGCTGAAGCAGGGTGTCACCCGTGTGGAACATGGAGATAATCTTATCAGGATAGAAGACATCATCCATTCTCCGGAGGCACTGCCTGTGATGGAACGCATCAACATAGTTGTCGACCGTTTTGGTGTCCAGACGGATGAAGATTCAGTGGCACGTTATGCTGATTCCATTCAGACGGCCTTCAGCCTGGGGAAAGGAGAGTGCATCATAAGGGTGTACAGTCATGATACCTTTTCCGATAGCCTTTTTTCAAACAGATTTGAAGCAGATGGGATAAAGTTCATTGAACCTGACATACATTTGTTCAGCTTCAATAATCCCCTGGGTGCCTGTCCTGAGTGTGAGGGTTATGGGAAAGTGATAGGTATTGATGAAGATCTTGTTGTTCCTGATAAAAGCTTGTCCGTATATGATGATGCGATCGTATGCTGGAAAGGGGAGACGATGTCGAGATGGAAAGAAAGGCTGATTATGAATGCCGGCAGGTTTGATTTTCCGGTTCACAAGCCGTATTACCAGCTGACAGCAGAGCAGAAACAGCTGCTCTGGAAGGGTAACCGTAATTTCCGGGGTCTTAATTCTTTTTTCCGGCACCTCGAGAAAAAAAAGTACAAAATCCAGTACCGGGTAATGTTATCCAGGTACAGGGGTAAAACCACCTGTCCTGAATGCGGGGGGGCCAGGTTAAGGAAAGAAGCATCCTATGTAAGGATAAACAAATTGTCAGTACCTGACCTGGTAATAATGCCGGTATCCGAGCTGTATGATTTTTTCATGAAACTGACCCTCAGTGATTATGAGCAGAAAATATCGGAGAGGATACTGACGGAAATTGTCAGCCGTTTGCGGTATCTCAATCATGTCGGGCTGGGTTACCTGACTCTTAACCGTTTATCCTCAAGTCTTTCCGGCGGTGAATCCCAGAGGATTAACCTGGCCACTTCACTTGGCAGCAACCTGGTGGGATCGTTGTACATCCTTGATGAACCTAGTATCGGACTGCATCCCAGGGATACCGGGCTGTTGATAAAAGTTCTCAAAAACCTGCAGAAGCTGGGTAATACTGTCCTGGTAGTCGAACATGATGAGGAAATCATCAGGTCGGCAGACGAGATCATAGATATAGGGCCTAAAGCAGGCAGGATGGGTGGAGAAATAATCTTTCAGGGCCATCCCGCAAAACTCAGTAAGGTTAAAAACAGTATAACAGCCGGGTATCTTACCGGCCGTGAAAAGGTACCTGTACCTGAACACAGGAGGAAATGGAATAATTATATCGAGGTTGTGGGAGCACGGGAAAATAATCTGAAAGGCATCACAGTGAAATTACCGCTTAATGTGATGACTGTAATAACAGGCGTTAGCGGTTCCGGTAAATCATCTCTGGTAAAGAATATACTTTTCCCTGCCCTTAACAAGATCCTTCATGGCTTTGGAACGAAATCGGGAGCATTTGATGTGCTCAGGGGTGACCTTCACCTTATTCACGGTGTTGAATTTGTCGACCAGAATCCTATCGGCAAATCATCAAGATCAAATCCGGTGACGTATGTCAAAGCATTTGATGAGATACGCAAGCTGTTTGCTGACCAGCAGTATTCAATAATCAACGGGTATAAACCCTCCCATTTCTCATTTAATATCGACGGGGGGAGGTGTGAAGAATGCCAGGGAGAAGGTATCATCAAGGTGGAGATGCAGTTTATGGCTGATGTGAGCCTGGAATGTGACAGTTGTAAAGGCAGGCGATTCAAGGATGACATTCTTGAAGTGAAGTATAACAATGCAAATATATATGATGTCCTGGAGTTCACTGTAAGCCAGGCTATGGAGTTTTTCTCAGAGGGGAGCGGCAACACTGAGAGACGTATAGTCGAGAAGCTAAGCCCGCTGGCAGAGGTAGGTCTCGGTTACATTAAACTGGGACAATCGTCCAGCACATTAAGCGGTGGAGAAAGCCAGAGGGTCAAACTGGCATCATTCCTGGGTAAAGACAACAATTCCGGATCCAGGATTTTCATCTTTGATGAACCGACGACCGGCTTACATTTCCACGACATCAGGACGCTCCTTGAAGCTTTTAATGCACTGATCGCCAGGGGTAATACTGTACTTGTTATTGAACATAACCCGGAGGTCATCAAGTCAGCCGACTGGATCATTGACCTTGGTCCCGAAGGTGGGGAGAAAGGCGGAGAGGTGGTCTTTACCGGAACTCCTGAGGGGATTATAAAGGAAAAAAAATCCTATACAGGCAGGTACCTGCGGAAAAAACTGATAGCCGGAGACACCTGATTCATCCCTTGTAACCGAATACTTTTTTCAGAATTGAACCTACCGTGGTGGTGGCCCAGGCAAGAGGATCCTTCCTGATATCTTTTTCAACCAGGCCGATGCGGTAAAACAATCCATCGAGTGCTTTGGTTATCACAAATTCATCCAGCTGTGTCTCCATAGGTTCGAGACCGGCCAGCTGCCCGGCTATGCTTTCAGCACCTGTGTTGTATGTATCGGTAAGGGTATTCCAGACATCATTGGCGGAAAAACCAAGCCCTATATCTTTATCCAGCGCCTGATTAACGACCGGTGAATAAAGTTCCAACAGGCTCTGGTAGGTAGTTGATTTTAAATAGGCAGTAGCCGCTGTTGAATCGAATTCCACCGCACTTTTTTTTGTTGCAGCCGGGTTCTGGCCCCTGAGGATAGCCCAGGCATCTGAAATGGACAGATCGGTAATGGCATTTTTAAATATAGGAGCCGCTCCTTTAGCGGCTTCTTCCGCTGACCGGTTGATGGACAGGATCACTTCCTCAACTTTATCCTCAAGGAATGAGGTAAGTCCGAGTAACTGAAAAACCTGGTTATCAAGATTGTCGGTGATGACTGAAGCTTCATCGGGGAGGGGAATTTTCAGTAAGTTGTCCAGGTAATAACCGTCAGTTTTTGACAGCGCGGTCACAGTTGTATCGGTGCCTACCTTTAGGGCTGTTTTCAGTCCTTCAATCACCTGATCTGTGGTCAGTGTATCCTGATTATCCGTATTGAAAAGTTCTTCGCAGCCTGATAAGCCGATGCATACTGCCAGGCAGACAACCAATATTTTTTTCATATATTTTAATGTTAAAAATAAAAAAAGCCTACTTAAAATAGGCTTTTTGAAAGGCAGGCATCACCTGTATTCTTTTATTTTTCCTTGAATCCGAACATGATCGCCACACAACCGCTTTGGATTTCATCCGATCCTCCTTCTGCGGCGGGAACCTTGATATACAGTTTCAGCTGCTGGCTGGATTCAAGCCGGAAATCCCATATTCTTGAATAATTGTTACTCCTGTTGGTATATAAGACATTCCTGTCGGCATCAATCACCCTGAACTCAATATTTGGTAAGGCATCTGAACCGCAAATAGCTATCCTGTAATCGGTATCCGAATAAAATGTCTTGTATAACTCTGCTTCTTCACCAACCGACAGGATAGCAGCATGGTAATTGCCATCGTGAATGTAAGGTTCCAGTTCCACTTTACAGATATTTTTGGCAAATCCTTTACACTGGGCATTGAGCAAAACCGGGACAAATGCCAGTATAGCCAGTACCAGTGAAAATTGAAAAACTTTTTTCATACAGCTATTTATTTTAAGAAATAAAGTTCGATCTCAGTATCTTAACTTTTGCCGATAATTCCTGGAAAATTTCAGGAGTAATGTTGATTTTTGATGTAGATTTCAGAACTGTCACATTGGTGCTGGGATCAGGAACAGCTTCGATCTTGGAAGATTTGATGGTGATCTTATCAAAGGTTGTCTTAACATCATTGATCTGTGTGAGCAGGCCGGCAACATCCTCATTATCCTTGTTATCATCCAGAAGTTTCAGGACAATGTCAAATGACAGTTTCTGATCAACGATCCTCTCAACCAGTTTATTATTCTCGATAGGCTGGTTACCGACCAGGTTGGTAGCGATATATAAGCCTTCTACCCAGCCACCTACCAGAACAATAGAGGCAAGTGCAGGACGGTCATTTTCGGTCAGGAATGAACTGGAGTTCATGAAGGTTTCGGAAATGATGTCCATGATCATATCCCGGTTATTGATGTTCTCTTCAAGCTTTTCAATGGTTGCGTTATCAATAGCATCAAGAATACCTAATCCGTCAGCCATGCTCTTGGCAGCATTCATATACTTAATGGATGTCTGGGTCTGGTCAAAAAGACTGGCAAAGCTGAGATCAGTGGTATAGATACCCAGATTCAGGGCCCTGCTCCTGTTTGTCGTGTAATTATCAACGTTTTCAACAGGATTAAGCAGATCCTCATTATATTCTGCGCCGGCAGTCTTAATAAGCATAGCAGTTTCCAGGGGCGACGGCAGGGAGTAAAAAATCTGCTTGGCGTTACTGATGTCATTCATCAGGTCAGCGCTGATTTCAGTGGAATCAAGTCCGAACTCCTCCCTGGAAGACTTGCTTTTATCCGATTTACAACCAGCCAGTACCAAAATAAATACAGTAAAGGCTGATACTGGAATTAAAAGCTTGTAAGTTGTCTTGCTCATGAGTTATATATTTAATGGTGTCAGTATAATGCTGCACGAAACTTTCAGCAAAGTAGTAAAATTAACACTTTTTTTTAAAAAACAAAATAAGTATAATTCCTTGAGAGTTCATAAGTGATTATTAATCAAATAAATATATTTTTACGGGTGTGATCTTTACTGCCCCGGTACGATTCCGGGAGATAAAAAAGGGGAAATCTTCCCGTTTATTTTTCACATGGAATAGACCTGTTTTTAGAGGATATGGTTGCATATAACCCCGGTATAATGATGATAATGTCAGATCACATATACCCGGTAAGAATCCCGGGGAATTATTTCACCGATGATGGCACTTTTAGGGAATCCGTTTTTATGTAACAGTTCAGTCATTTCCCCGGCATATCTGGCAGGGAGAGAGATGAGCAGTCCGCCGGAGGTCTGGGCATCGTTCATGATTACTTTTAACGGGTATGGTGTCCCTTCAGGCCATTGTACATACTGATCGTTATAATTCATATTATTGGTGGTGCCCCCCGGGATCATGCCCGCATTCACAAGTTCCTCAGTGCCGGGGAGGAGGGGCAGGGTATTGCCGGAAATTCTGGCTGAAACATTACTCGCCGTGACCATTTCCACCAGGTGACCGAGCAATCCGAAACCTGTCACATCGGTGCACGCATGTGCAGGGAAGAGAGGGAAAAGTGCTGCAGCGTCCCTGTTCAGCTGTTTCATTGACCTTATAGCTTCTTCACTGCCTGGCTGGCCGGGGTAATCTCTTTTGATAGCGGTGGTTATCAGTCCGGTACCGAGAGGTTTTGTCAGAATCAGCACATCACCTTCCCTTGCTCCCGAGTTGTAAAGGATATGATCCGGGTGGGCAAAACCGCTGACCACCATACCAAAGAAGGGTTCGGGATTCTCAATACTATGGCCGCCCAGGATATCAACTCCTGCCTGCCCGGTAATGGTTGTTGCTCCGGTGATGATCTGGTTCATTACTTCGCCTGGCAACCGTCTTACAGGGAATCCCACCACGTTGAGTGCGAGAACAGGCCGGCCTCCCATGGCATAAATATCGCTTAAGGCGTTGGCGGCGGCAATAGCACCGAAATCAACAGGATCATCAACCATGGGTGTCAGAAAATCAATGGTCTGGATCAGTGCGGTCGTCTTATTGATCATGTAGACGGCAGCATCATCACAGTTGCTGCTGTCTGCCAGGACATTCTTATCCATGGCAGGTTTAATCACAGAAAGGATCTTTTCCAGTTCATTCTGTGATAATTTGCAGGCACAACCCAGTCCATGAGTGTACCGGGTAAGCCTGACCACCGGGCTATGTATCACTGTACCTTTCCCGCCCGTCATCTCACGGATTTTTTCAATTATTTCTCCGGCGGCCCTTTCTATCTCTTCTGCAGAAGTTGTCCGTCCTGTTGAAAATCTCAGGGAACCGTTAGCATATTCATCAGGTATGTTCATGGCTGCAAGAACATGGGATATCTGTGGCTTATCCGAATGGCATGCTGCCCCGGCAGAAACAGCTGTCTTTTCCAGTGAGGCGATCAGCAGTCCTGCATCCAGCCCGGGAAAACTTACATGAAGCGTATTGGGCAGGCATCTTTCAGGATCTGCATTCCATACCATTTCCGGCAGCTGTTCTGAAAGGAGCCGGTACAGGTAGTCCCTTGTATCTTTCATTGCTGCCCTGTATTCTCCAAGGTGGGTGGCAGCCAGTGCGCAGGCTTTACCCAGTCCGACGATATGGGAGACATTTTCCGTTCCCGCCCGGCGGTCATATTCGTGATCCGCACCATGCATCAGCTTTTCAATAGTAATACCATCCCTGATAAACAAGGCACCGATGCCCTTGGGTGCATATAGTTTATGACCGGCCACCGACAGGAGATCCACCCCCAGCATATTCACGTCCGTTTCAATCTTGCCAACTGATTGTGCTGCATCCGAATGAAAAGGGATACCATGTTTCCGGGCAATTGAAGCTATCTCTGCCACAGGCTGGATAGCCCCTGTCTCATTGTTCGCATGCATGATGGTAATCAGAATGGTATCAGGTCTTATAGCCCTCTCAATATCCTCCGGATCTACAACACCGTAATGATCTACAGGGATATAGCTGAGACTGAATCCGTTTCTTTCCAGGTACCTGCAAACTTCAAGAACAGAAGGATGTTCGATGGCAGAGCAGATAATGTGGGTTCCCTTGTTCCTGCTGGCAGAAGCAATCCCTTTTATGGCAAGATTGTTGGATTCGGTTCCACCGCTGGTGAAAATTATCTCATGTGGCGAGCAGTTCAGCAATGCGGCAATATCAGCACGGGCCTGCCCGACAGCTTTCCTGCAAAATATCCCATATTCATGGGTGCTCGAAGGATTACCAAAATGATCCCTGATGAATGGCTCCATTGCACGGAAAACCTCTGGATCGACCGGTGTGGTCGCGTTATGGTCAAGGTAGACAGGTCTCATAATCATGTATTGTTAATCGATCGACATTCCCCGTAAGGACAGGATCAGATGTCTGATCCTTCTGTCAGCATGCTCAGAAGTTCATTGCACGGTCGGTCATAAGCGGCTCATATTCAGGGTTCATCTCATCAGACCAGCCAATCAGGTATCTGGTATAATCTGAGATTTCAAGGTTCCAGATATTTTTCCCGTAGGGATCAAGCATCAGCTCATCGGGGAAGAGTTCCTGCAAGGTCCGTATTTTATTCTCATTCTTCCTGTAAACAGTCTTGTACATGTCTGCAGCACCGTATAGGTGCAGGAAGTTATGAGCGATCTCTGACGGATACTTGTAGCTTACCACAGCAAACTCCACATCATTGGTGTTGGTCGTATTCATCTGGACGGATATGTCTGTCCTGAAATAATTATTCATCATCATGAACAACGCCACACTTTCCACGTTATTTGCATCCCTGAGATAAGCAACCAGCCTTTCCTTGTTCCTGGGGTTCGATATTTCAGGAATGCCATCCTTCTCAGAGATAGGCAGGGTGTTACCGACTTCCTTCGCCACGGCATCTGCCCATTTGTTTATGGAAGCAATACCTTTGGTCAGGTTAGGCTCAGTGATTGACTTGTAAATAGAACCTGCCGGCAGGTTCTTATTGACAGTCGAATATTCCTTCCCGATATAATAATCTGCTATGATGTTCAGCCCTATATGCTGTTGCTCCGCCTGCTTGTGCAGCCAGCTGATCGCCACTCTTATTGAATCGATGGTTGACTGGATATCATACTGGGTCCATGGCTTGGTCTCCTTGCTGTCTATAAATATGAAATACAGCAGGGCATTTCCTTTAAGCGATTTGCAAACATTCATGTTCCTTGCTATCCTGTAATCCGTCTTTTTCAGGTTAGATCCTGATGTCAGAATGATCATGGCAACGATAACCAAAAAACTCACAAGGTTTTTCATGTTCAGATGAAATGAAAATAAGGACAAAAATATAAAACAGATTCCTAATAAAATACTAATAATTCATTGATTATCTTTATAATAATTGCAAATGGACCTTAAACCGCATTCAGGACACCCGGGATTTCGTGCCGTGCATATGTATCTTCCGTGCAGAATCAGCCAGTGATGGGCCCGGGTAATCACTGACTCAGGAAGGTTTGCCACAAGCTGTTTTTCTGCCTGCAGGGGTGATTTTGCATTTGTTGTAAGGCCGATCCTGCGGGCAACCCTGAAAACATGGGTGTCAACGGGCATGACAGGCATATGATGGATCACCGCCGCTATTACATTTGCTGATTTTCTTCCTATACCCGGTAATTTCTGCAATTCATTCACATCGGCAGGTACCTGCTTGTTAAAATCACTGACCAGCACACGTGCCATACCAATCAGGTGCCTGCTTTTACTGTTGGGATAGGTACAACTCCTGATGAGTTCAAACACTTCTTTTTCCTTGGCTGCGGCAAGACTTTCCGGATCGGGGAACCTCCTGAAAAAGCCCGGTGTGATCATGTTAACCCGTTTATCAGTACACTGGGCTGACAGCAGGACTGCAACAATCAGCTCATACGGTTCCCGGTATTCCAGTTCAGTACCTGCATCAGGCATTATCTCGCTGAAATAGCTGATAAACCTCTTGTATCTTTCTTTTTTGCTTATCCCGGACATGCCATAAAAATACATTTTTTTGATCTCTGACCGGCTGGCCGGAGAAATAAATTATCCGCAATCTGTTGGATTTATCTAATATATTAAATAGTTTTGCATGCACAACAGGATGGTGATAATGACTTTTCGTTATACATATTTTTATTTCTTTTATTTCTGAACAATCCCGGGACGGATGAACTGTATATTGAAGTCCCGGCAATCCGGGACTTTTTATTTTATCTGAATGGAAAGGTCAGTTAACATATCAGGCAATAGCTTTTACGGTTTTGGTTTCTTCTATTATTTCTTCCGGATTAAACGGTCGGGATAGATATTATGCAGACAATCATAATGAATCCCGGCCAGTTCGGGATTTTTTTTTATAAAATAGTGAGCAATGGTTAAAAGAATTGTCATTCAGGGTGGTTTTGGTGCTTTTCACGAGATAGCAGCCATGCATTATTTCGAGAACCAGGAGATAGAGATTGTTCCAAGAGACACCTTCAGGGAGGTGGTGACCTCACTGAGAAAACAAAATGTTGATTACGGGATCATGGCCATAGAGAATTCAATTGCAGGAAGCATACTAACCAATTACAGCCTCCTGCGTGAATCCAACATGAGGATTGTTGGAGAGATTTACCTGAGGATCAGGCAGAATCTTGTCGCCCTCCCGGGTCAGACGATTGACGATATCCGGGAAGTATACTCCCATCCGATGGCTATCCTGCAGTGCCAGCAATTTTTCGACAGGTATGACAAGATTCGTCTTATTGAAAGCGTCGACACAGCCTTGAGTGCAAAAGAGATCAGGGAAAAGGAACTTAAAGGTGTCGGAGCTATTGCCAGTCAGCTTGCCGCCGAGAAATATGCACTGGAAATCATTGCAGAGGGTATTGAAACAAATAAGATGAATTATACCAGGTTCCTGATCCTCGGGGAAAATAACCATCATAATATCATTACGGAAGGGTTCAACAAGTCATCAATCTATTTTGCCCTGGCACACCAGATAGGTTGCCTGTCGAAGGTACTGTCAATATTATCCTTTTACAATATCAACCTTACCAAGATACAGTCGCTTCCTATCATTGGCAGGGACTGGGAGTACCAGTTCTATGTGGATATTGAATTTACAGACATTAACCTGTACAGGCAGGCCATCGGGGCTATCAGTCCTTTTACCAGCGGACTGGGTATTCTCGGGGAATATAAGAAAGGAAAATCAATAATTTAAAAAACAATAGAATATGGGAGTACATTTAACCCTCGAAGCCTTACTGGGCGGGACGCAAACATTAAATCGTCCGTTTATTATTGCCGGCCCGTGCAGTGCGGAAACAGAGGAACAGGTACTGGGAACGGCAAGGCTTCTTGCAGCTCAGGGTATCAAGGTCTTTCGTGCCGGCATCTGGAAACCACGGACAAGGCCCGACGCCTTTGAGGGGATCGGCTCGCGGGGACTGCCATGGCTGAAAAGAGTCAGGGAAGAGACAGGCATGCTTGTGACGACCGAAGTTGCCAACATGAAACACGTCTATGAAGCCCTGAAATATGGCATTGACATCCTCTGGCTCGGTGCGCGCACAACAGCCAATCCTTTTGCAGTCCAGGAAATCGCCGATACACTCCAGGGTGCGGATATACCGGTCATGATCAAAAATCCCATCAACCCTGACATTGATCTCTGGATTGGGGCTTTCGAGCGGCTGAACCGTGCCGGCATCAAAAAGATGGCCGCCATTCACCGCGGCTTCTCCACGTTCGAAAAATCTGGATTCAGGAACCAGCCCCAGTGGCAGATCCCCATTGAATTGAAGCGCAGGATACCCGACCTTCCTATTATTACTGATCCCAGTCATATATGCGGGAACAGGGAAGGATTGCTGGAGATCTCCCAGGAAGCAATGGACCTTAATTTCGATGGCCTGATTATCGAATCACATATCCGTCCTGATGATGCCCTGAGTGATAAACAGCAACAGGTTACCCCGGGAGACCTTAAAAAGCTTCTGAAAAAACTGATTATCAGGACAGCCGAGGTAGATAACGGGTTATTGCTGACCATCGGCGAACTCAGGGTGGAAATAGACAAGCTTGATGATCAGATTATTGATATCTTTGAAAAAAGAATGCTTGTGGCAGACGAAATAGGGAGATATAAAAAGGAAAATAATATTGCTATCCTGCAGACAAAACGGTGGGATGCCATTTTGAATAAAAGACTGGAAATGGGGGAACAGTGTGGCTTAAGCAATGATTTTATAACTAAAATATTCAGTGCCATTCATCAGGAATCAATTAATCATCAGAACCGGATCATGAATGAGGATATTGCAGACTGATCCTTTCAGCCGGATCCGGACAAACCTATGGAAAAAATTGTCTTAGATCTGCCTGGTACATCTTCTGTCATTTATATTGGCAGAGAATTGACGGATATCAGTGACCTGATACCGGATGGGAAACTTGCTGTTATCACCGACAGTAATCTTTTCAGGCATTATGGGGACCGGTTCCCGGAAGCTCCTGTTATTGTCCTTGAGCCCGGAGAAAAGTCAAAAAGCATGGATACAGTAGGCAGTATATATGACAAGTTGGTAGCAGCTGAGCTTGACAGGAAATCTTTTATCCTGGGTATTGGCGGAGGTGTGGTCTGTGACGTCACGGGTTTTGCAGCTTCAACCTTCCTAAGAGGCATACCCTTTGGATTTATCGCCACCAGCCTCCTCGCACAGGTGGATGCAAGCATAGGTGGCAAGAATGGAATAAATTTCAGGGGATATAAGAACATCATTGGCTTGATAAAACAACCGGATTTCATCATCTGTGAGCTGGATATGCTTGATACACTGGATGAAAAAGAATTCCTGGGAGGTTTTGCAGAGATTATTAAATATGGTTCCATCAGGGATGCAGGCTTGTTTAACTTTGTAAGCAGTAATTACAGGGCCGCTCTTAACAGGGATAAGGAAATGCTCAGGCATATCGTTTCTGTCTGTGCAGCGATTAAATGTGCAGTCGTCAGGGCTGACGAACATGAATCGGGGGAAAGAAAGATGCTGAATTTTGGACATACCTTTGGACATGGCCTTGAAAAACTATATGGCATCTCTCATGGTGAAGCGGTAAGTATCGGTATGGTTATGGCCACGGGATTATCCGTGAACACCGGGCTGTTGAAGAAAGAGGAGGGAAGCAGGATTATCGGGCTTATCAAAGCAGTAGGCCTTCCGGTAAGGAAAGATATCGACGGGGAAGCCATGATCGAAGCCATCAGGATGGATAAGAAACGTGCCGGTGACAGGGTCGGACTGGTATTGCTTGACCGTATAGGTCATGCTGTCATCAGGGATTTTGATTTTGTTGAACTTAAAAAGCAGTTGAATGATCTGCATAAGTCTGGCAAATAAGAGCTTTTCCGAGTGCCTGAAAATTGTCAGGAAGGAACAGATGGCGGAGGTCAGGATGGATCTCCTTGACCTGGAGACTGACCAGGTCAGGCAACTGTTCAGCTCATCCAACCGCCTTATTGCCACCTTCAGGAAAGGTGTATCAGCCGACAGCAAACGGTTTGAATATCTTGCTGAAGCAATCAACTCAGGTGCTGCCTGGATCGATATGGATCTTTCTGCAGATGAGAGCTTCCGTCCGGAATTATTGCGCATGGCAAATGAAAAACATTGCCAGGTGATCATCTCTTATCATAATTTCAGCCTGACACCCCCTTATATTGACCTGGTCGAAATAGCAAGACAATGTATGCTAAAGGGTGGGGCTATGGCTAAAATTGCATGCCAGGTCAGTTCAAGAAAGGATCTGGTGAACCTGTTGGCCCTGTATGACCTGGATATGAAGCTGATAGCCATTGGCATGGGGCCAATGGGAAGAATTACGAGGATCGCCGCACCATTCCTGGGAGCCGAGTTTACTTATGCTTCCTATGAGCCTGGATCGGAAGCGGCACCCGGGCAGATAAGCAAAAAAGATATGCGGCAGATCCTTAAGTTGCTTGATAAATAATACAAATCATGAACAGTCTGGGAAATCTTTTCAGAGTGACCATTTTCGGAGAATCACATGGCGATACTGTAGGGATAACTGTTGACGGTTGCCCGGCAGGATTGACTCTCTGCGGGGAAGATTTCAGGAATGATCTTGGCAGGCGCAAAAGCGGGACGAGAGGCACCACGACACGGGAAGAAACAGATACACCCCGGTTAATCAGTGGCATCTTTAATGGTTTTACCACAGGTGCGCCCATCACCATTGTTTTTCAGAATACAGACGTTCGCCCTGCTGATTATGCCGCCCTGAGGGAGACCCCGCGGCCGGGGC
>Ga0172363_10003308_pt1 | contig 13111 bp, 12 predicted proteins | sample LakKivs2_kivu2a2_FD_114541 | JGI IMG/M metagenome (GOLD analysis project Ga0172363, IMG submission 114541) | Sediment microbial communities from Lake Kivu, Rwanda - Sediment s2_kivu2a2 | ecosystem: Environmental > Aquatic > Freshwater > Lake > Sediment | place: Rwanda: Western Province, Lake... | reverse complement strand
TCGCCACTCCTGTCGAGGTCTCCACATGGGTAACTGTAACAGCCTTATAGTCACTTTCTTTCAGAGCCGTCTTAACTTTGTCTGGCTCTATTGACCTGCCCCAAGGAACTTCTAAAACCGTTGGCACTGCTCTGTGAGCTTTTGATATCTTGACGAAATATTGACCAAAAAAGCCAGCTACGGTGTTTAGAATCTTGTCTCCTGTCTCCATTATGTTGGCAATAGCCATTTCCAAAGCTAAGGTTCCAGATCCAGCAATAACAAAAACTTCATTGTCCGTCATGAAAAGCTTCTTCAAGTCATTTAAAGACTCTTTGAAGATTTTGACAAACTCAGGACTTGTATGCGATAAGGTCGGTTTGCTTAAGGCACGCAAGACTACGGGGCCCACGTTTGTTGGACCCGGAATCATGAGAAGTTCTCTTTCACTCATTTAGATGCACCATTATGCTATATACGCTAGTCAATCAGTAAAGCTATATTTGTGTCTATCTTTAAATTAATTGGAAGTGCTTTCGTGTCTTCGAAGACTCATGGTTCTGGATTTTGGCAGAAACTGAAGGACTTTCTGATTGGAGCAACAGTTTACAGTGCAATCAAAGATCTTGAGGAGAAGAGAATGTTTACCGAGTATGGATTGATGTTAGTGATTTTGGGGGATATGCTTGGATACCCTATATCCTCCTATTATCGGTTTAGATTACTTCCTTTTTGGCTGCCTAGAGTTGGAGAATGGAAGCGCTACTTGTTCAAGGAGAAAGACGTGACAGAGAAGTTGGGAGGATAGTAAGAGTAATACTTTTATCTCGAAAGCAACTCTTCCATGTCTCAAAGTGGAAATTATGGTTAAAAAAGAAAAAGAGGAAGAAAAAAAGGAAAGCGAAGTGAAAAAAGCGGCAAAAGGTTTAGTTTACGGTATGGCTATGCATGGCATGGTAAGCTACGCCTTAAAAACAAGGATGCACCTTGAGAACCTCTTTATGCTTATCACAATGGGTGACATGCTTGGCGTTCCGGTTCTCCCGCCATACTACTGTTTAAGGCTTCTGCCATATTGCGTACCGCACATAAAAACGTGGAAGAGAACTTTGCTGAGAGAACGCGATGTCACCGATTCAATCTTCGGTTAAGGGAGGCTTCTGGACTTGTCGTCGGCTTTATCCATTAAAGAATATTTGAAGACTAATCCAAAAGTGAAATATATTTTGTTTGGTGGTAAAGGCGGTCTCGGAAAGACCACTTTATCTGCTGCAACTGCTTTCTGGCTTGCAAAAAGTGGGAAAAAAGTGGTTGTGTTTTCCACAGATCCTCAAGCAAGCCTCACAGATATTTTTGAGAGAAACATTTTCGGCAAGGGAGAAGTGGAGATTACTACTAACCTCTATGCGTTGGAAATCGACGCTGATAAGAGGATAGCAGATTATCAACAAGAGATTCGAAAGAAAGTTATAGAAATGTATGGAGAGGTGCCAAAAGAGGTAGACGATTACATACAATCTGCTGCTGCGGAACCAGCCATGGCTGAGTCGGCAACATTCGACGCCATGGTGGAGTTGATGACAGGCGGCGTTTATGATTATTACATTTTTGATATGATGCCCCATGGACACGCCATTCGTTTTCTCGGTATGTCAGAAATACTCGACGCATGGGTTAACAAGATTGTTGAGACTAGGAAAAAGGCCGCGGAATATGGTGATGTGGCATCTGTTATGAGTGGAAAAGGTGGACTGGCGCAAGAAGACAAGATTTTGGAAGAGCTGGATTTCATACGGTCAAGACTGGGATTCGTCAGCAACATGATGAGGGATCAAGAGCATACGGCCTTCTTCTATGTTCTCATACCTGAACTTATGCCCATACTAGACACCAGAAAGGCATTAGAAATGTTCAGAGCATTTAACATACCTTTGAGTGGTGTGATAATCAATCAAGTTTACCCTGTAGACTTGTTAAAACAGAAAAATGTTCCTTCTTTCTTGAAAAACAAAATATCCATGCAGCAGGAGCACATGAAAACGATCCAAGAGGAGTTTGGTTCATTAATCCGCGGGGTCATACCAATGTTTGACAGAGAACCTAAGGGGCTCAAAATGATTCCTGAAGTAGCTAAGGTATTGTTTAAAGAAGAGGGTTCGCCATGAGTCTGAACTTTGGGGAATTTGTTTCTTCGAAGCCTCAGTTGAAGTATATGTTTTTCGGAGGGAAAGGTGGAGTAGGCAAGACAATAGTTGCGGCTGGCGCTTCTTACTATTTAGCGGAAAAGTTGGGAAAGAAAACATTGATTTCGTCCACAAACCCTGTTCACAGTTTATCGAGCGCTTTTGGTCAGGATATATGGGGAAAGGACATCCAAAAAATTGACGGTGCAACAAATCTTTATGCAATTGAAATTGATGTTTCAGACACCATTAAGAGATACAAAGAGGAAATACGTGATAAGATATTCACGTTTTTAAAGTACGCGGACATTCCACTAGACCCGGAGCCATTCGTGGACATAGCTACCACAAATCCTGCTTTCGAAGAATCCGCTATGTTCGATGACATAATGAATCTTATATTGAAAGCTGATTTTGATGCCTATGTTTTCGACACTGCGCCTGTTGCTCACACCTATCGGCTCTTGGGGATGTCAAAAGTTTACGATCTCTGGTTGCACAAGATGGTTAAGAGCCGAGAGGAAGCCTTATCGCTCCGCGTCAAATTGTCGTTTCGGAAGGAAAAGATAGCAGAAGAGATCAAGAAGGATCCTATGCTTGCTAGCCTATTAAGCACAAGAGAGCAAACGGAGAAAGGACGCAGATTATTGACGGATAAGGATAAAACTGCCTTTTTCTTTGTCACCCTTCCGCTTTCTCTTCCCATAGCGGTGATTGAGCGGTTCATCGGTTGGGTTCGAGCCTTCGACATTCCCACTGGAGGGGTGATAGTGAATGGAGTTCTTCCGAAAGAGGAGTTCGACCTAAAAACCGCCACATCCTACATAGTCAATAAAATCCAAGAACAAGACTACTACTTAAAAATCATCGACAACAAGTTTCCTGGAATGGTTCGCGGCTACGTTCCCTTATATGAAACTGAAGTAACCGGCTTGAACATGATTGCTCGAGTCACTGACGCTTTAGGGAAAAAATAAAAAAGGGAAATTATGCTTTAGCAGGTGCTTCTTCTGGTTTTGCTCTTAGTCTCTGGAAGGCTTTGGTTCCCTCGTAGCACATGAAAAGCCCTAATATTAACAGAAAAATATTCACACAAACTGCAAATAACGTCCCTGCCTTAAGAGTTACCAAGTATCCCGTTACAGAATTCCAGATTCCGTCATATACTAAGTATGCCAACGCTGACAGAGTTGTCACAAGCATGAAAAGCATTGGAATCATCGTGTACACCGTTGGACGCTTCTCTTTTGTAAGCCACAAAGATATGATCATCAATGCCAGCCCAGCCATAAGCTGATTGGCCCCACCAAAAGTGCCCCAAATGTAACTAAACGCTGCGCCAGTGTGTGGACTTGTTAATATGTAGACGATTATACATACTAGGATGGCGCTCACATACTTGTTCTTGAACACCCCGCCAAATCTGGGTCCAGACAAGTCAGAGACTACTAGTCGAGTGATCCTAAGTCCTATGTGCATGATTGTTATCGCAAGTATGATAACTATCACAGCTGCCAATGCGTTTCCAACTTCTATGGGTATTCCAAGATATCCTAGTAGCGTGGATCCGCCTATAACAAACTTGTCTGCTGGAAGCTTACCTGCCACAGAAGCTGGGGTCAAAATTGCCACCGCAGTCAAAGATACAAGCGCCAAGATTCCTTCAGCCAACATGGCGCCACCGCCGATAAAGTGGGCATCTGGCTCGCTGTCCAGCTGCTTTGATGAAACTGAGGAGCCTATTAAACTGTGCCAGCCTGATATTGCTCCACAAGCTATTGTCACAAACATCATAGGCCATAACGGGCCAGACGCTGCCTTTGATAGATCATAGAACACTGTCGTCGATGAAACTTGATAGTTGGGAGCCCCAACAAAGGCACCTATTATCATGCCTATAATGCCAGCGTATACAAGATAGAAGGAAAGATAATTGATGGGCTGTATGAAAACCCAAATCGGTAAGACAGCTCCAAGGAAGCAGAAAAGCAATGTCATGAATATCCAGAAGTCTCGAGCGAGCGGGAACGCTCCAGTAGCAGCAAGTGGAGCTGAATAGGGCAATGCCATTCCAACCCAGATTCCGAGAAACATTACTATCACAGCAACTATTGTCGTGTAAACGATGTTCGCCTTGAGTTTGTACGTTGCATAACCTGCTAAAACGCCTATTATGGCTATAATGAGCACGGGCACTGGACTAACAGGATATGTTGGAAATACTTGTGTAGCAACTATGTTACAGAACGATGAAAGAATCAAGATGACATACCAAAGGATATACCACAGTAAAATCGTCCGAGCCCTTGGCGAAATTAACTCATAAGTTATGGGTCCGAAGGATGCACCCTCATGTCTTGCGGACACCATCAAGCTTCCATAGTCGTGGATCCAGCCAATGAAGATAGTTCCAAAGATAATCCACAGGAAAGCAGGAAGCCAGCCCCACTGAAGGGCAATAATTGGACCGGTTACAGGTCCCAAGGCAGCTATGCTTTTCCATTGAAACCCGAAAAGAACATATTTGTTTGAAGGGAAAAACTCTACGCCGTCCATGTACGTGTGTGCTGGTGTTTCTCGCTTAGGGTCGCACATTATGACGTTTTTGTCGAACCACTTTACATAGAACCAGTAAGCAATTGCGTATAGTATTATGCCAAGCAAAATAACAATCACTGAAAGCATTTCTTTATCCTCGTAAATCTTGGTTTATGGTTATCTTAATATAAAACTTGCTATAGCTACAAAAGAGAGAAACCTCGTTAAGGCCTAATGAAGGGAGCTTAGTATGTACGAATTTACCGCAATCTTTCTTCTCGCCTTGCTTTTCATAATAGTATACTTCGTTGGAATGCGACAAAACAGAAAAATCGCGGTCAAATACGCAAAAGCTGTAAAAGAGCATATGTCTCCGAGAAGCGAATTTGTAGGCTTCCGTCCATACAGCCGCGGAGGCTTCAGAGCTCTATGCAAACTAAAGGAAAAAGAGGCATTTACACAAGTTGAAATGGCAGTAAGCCTTGTTGATCGTGAGAACCTGATGCATTACCCTCTCTCACTAGTAACGAAGGATCGCGACCGCCTTGCATGCTGGGGTTTTCTTAAAGATCCTATACCTTTTGACTTAGAAGTTCTACAAAAACCAGACAAAAAGTTGAGCCAAAAAATGGCTTCAGACAAAAACCTTAAAGAGATAACTGTAAAGAACACATTGGACACATCCTTCACCATTATAACATCAAATCAAAAATCTGCAGATAGATTTCTGTCCAATCCTAAACTAGAAAAGTGTCTTTTGGAAGCGAAGGATTCTGTCAAACGTCTTTCCTTAAGCAGTAAGGATTCGCGGATATACTTAATCGGTGAATTACAAGAGGATTCCTCCATAAAAGAGTTTGTAGAAATTTTCATGTGCTGCGGTGAACAGAGCAGAAAAATCTAGCACTGCGAGTTTCTGTAATCAGCAATAGCTGTGCTATCTTTGGTTCTTGTGTATTTGTTAAGCCTTTCTTGGTTTATTTCGCGACGTTCATCTTCCAACTGAAACCGTGCTCACGCCTGCCTCTTTCTCAAGCCTTATCACGTGTTCAGCCTTCTCTGCAAAAGCTTCACTATGGGTAACTGCTATTATTTGCTCTATGGCTTTGAACCTCGCTATTGCTTCAGCTAAACGATCTATTGAACCGTCTTCTCTTCCAAGACTTTCAGTTGGCTCATCAAGCAAAAGCATGCTTAACCCGTGACCTGTTCTAGACTGCATAATCAACTGACCTAACCCCAAACGATACGCAAAGGCGAGTAGCGTTCTTTCTCCACCTGATAAGTTTGAAACTTCCCTTTCAACACCGCTTTCACTCTTAACATAAGGAGTATAAGTTTCATCAATTAGGACGTTTATTAAGGATCCTTCTCCGCCAACTAGGCTGTCAAGAACTTGTTGAACAAAGTTTCTTAGAACCTTTACAAATTCGCTGCGCAGCTTGGGCTGAATACCTCTGTAAGCATCGCGTATATCACCGATAATCTCAATAACCTTTGCTATTTTCTCCATACGCTCAATTTTTTGCTGAGCCTGATCGATTCGCTCTTTTGTTTCGTCTAAACGTTTAACCAAGTATTTCTTGTTGTCCTCTTTAGTGCGCAAATCGGATTGAACCGTGTAGAATTGATCTTGAGCCTGATCTTTCCATGCTTTTGCAGCTTCAAACTGAGACACATCAAGTTTGCTGATTTCCGCCTTCAAAGCTTCCAGTTGCTCTCGCATTTCTCTTTCAAGTTTCTGTTTTTTCTCAAACTCCTGCGAGAGTTCGCTCAACGATTGAGACTCCTCATCTATGCGGGTTTTCAAATCTTCAATCCTCGGCATAATCATCTGCAAGTTCGAAAATGCAGCGTTAGCCTTATTCTTTGTTTGTTGAAGTTCTTTTATGTCATTTTGAAGCTGATCTATGGTCTTTTGGCGTTCACTATTTTCCTCCTGAAGCCTCTGCACTAGACTATTTTTGTAATCTTCAGATATTGACTGCAGACAGAGTGGACAGCGGTTCTCAGTGGAAAGAGCAGAAACTCGCTTTTGATCGTCGCGAATTTCCTTGGCTGCTGCATCCTGTTCACCTTTCAGGCTGGAGATTTGATCTTCAAAGGTTCCTAAATAATTTTTCAAAGCTTCCATAGGCTGATCTGGCAATATTCCGATTGCGCTGAGTTCTGCTTTGTAAGATTTCGCTTGTGTCTCCATGGTGTTTAGGCGTTGATTCAAATTTTCGTTGGCGTTTTTCTTTGCTTCGATTTTCTCCGCCAAAGATTCTGACGAATCTTCTAGGTTTTTCAAGTTTGCAAGTGCTTCTGTTTCCCTTCGGTGTAGCTCTTCAAGTTGTTGCCTTACTTCTTCTAGCTTCTTAAGTTTCAAATCAGCTTCTTCCAAAGCCTTTTTTGCTTCATTTAGCCTCTTTGCTGCTTTGTTTAGGTCGATTTCGACCTGTGAAAATTCCTCGACTGTTCGGTTGTATTCAGTGTTTAGTTTTTCCATTCCAACAACATCAGCGTCTTTTTCGTAGACCCGTTTTTCTGTTTCGTAGTCTCGCTGGTAATTTGCAATGTTTGCCCATGCAGTATTGTAGTCTGATAGCCCAAAAAGTTCGTCTAGGCGTGTTTGTCTGTCTCTGGGTCGTGTGTCTAAGAGTTCTTTTAGATGTTCTTGTCTGACCCACACTATTTCGCGGAAAAGTTCTTTGTCTAATCCCGTTATTGCCTTAAACTGCTCTGCTACGGCTTCGCTTTTCAGGCTTGCTATCAGGTTTTCGCCTTCGTAGAGTTTTAGTTCGTCAAAGTCTTGTCCTATGCCTTTTCCACGTTTTTTCAGTCCGCGTGATATTTTGTAGGTTTTTCCGTTTTGAACGAATTGAACTGCAACTTTTCCGTTGTCTGCGCCTTCACGTAGCAGATACTCGTAGCTTCTGCCAATGGGGTCTCCGAACAGTGCGAAGTCTATGGCGTATAAAATGCTTGATTTTCCACAGCCCAAACCGCCGACGAGGCAGTTGAAGCCTCTTGAAAAGGGCACTGTTGATTTGACGTGGGAGCGAATGTTTTCAAGTTGGACAATTTCAATCTTCATTTTAGAAGCTCCTCTATGGTCTGCTTCACTTTTTCCTCTTGTTTCTTGGTCAGCGGTTCAATTAGGTTGACTGCGATGCGGGCTATTTTTTCGGCTTCATCACGGCTGTGGCGTTCGGAGAAAATTTGCAGGAAGTATTCGAAGGCTTTCGTTTTTAAATCTTTGAATTCGCTTTCGAAGATTGAGCGAACAAGTTCTTCTGAAACCTCGCTTTCACGTAATTGAACAAGGGGATGCACGAGCAAAGCCTTTTCAGCAGCGTTTCTGATTTGGGCAACATCTACCTCTGCACGGCTTGCCTCTGCAGGCAAAACCCCGTTCAACACGGGAATAATGATTACTCCTTCTTCGTCAGCTCCCTTCACAAGCTGAACGGCTATTTCTGTAATTTTTGATGGAGTTACACCTGTAAAATCTTGTTCTAAGACAGTGAACTTGCGTGGAGATTCAAGCTCGATGAACTCTGGTGAAACTGTTCCTTTTTCGTTTACTTTGACGTGGTAGAAGCCTTTTTTGATTTTGGTTTCGTCGTAGTTGACGGTTTCTGTGCATCCGCTGTAGACGAGCAGTCCTGTTTTGAACTTGTCTTTGTAGGGTACGTGCACGTGTCCAGCAGCATAGTAGTCGAAGCCTTCAGGTATGAGTTCAGGTGGAGCCTCAGCCTCTATGTATGGGGGTTTTACGTTTGGAAGGTCTAATGCCATGTGAAAAGTGAAAATGTTGAATAGGGCTGGGTTTGGTGTTGGTTTGTTTTGTTCCATGAAGGCTGGAAGTGATTCTTCTGTTTTGCGTCTGGTTCTGAAGTTTGGCACGCCGTAAACATAGCAACAATCTGGTTTCTGCCAGCAGGCTCCTTCGTGTCTTGGCAGATGATGAATTAGTCCAGCACTGTCCAAGGGATTCAAGATGGTGCCAGTTATGACGTTGGGTGCTGAGTCATGTGAACCGTCAACAGTTAAAACTGAGATGCCAGCCTCTCGGAGGCGATTGAAGTTCTTGATGGCGTTTTCTAATGTTACATTTGAAGGATGTGCATGATGGAACAAATCTCCCGCTATAATCATGAAATCTGGTTTTAACTCTATGGTTTTGTCGACTAGTTCTTGGAAAACTCGGTCAAAGTCTTCACGTCTAACTTCCAAGCCGTATTGAGAATAGCCTAAATGTAAATCTGCAGCGTGAACAAAACTGAAAGCCCTCAAACATCTTTCCCCCCATCGAATCGCTCACGCTTAGATTTAGTTGAAGCCACTCTTTTTAAGTGTTTAACCACCTACATCCTAGGATCGATTTTATATCGTTCTACACTCAAAGAGAGCGAAATTTGAGCAAAATTAACCCCGCAGAAATAGTGCGGCGGTTAGGCTTAGACTTACGTCTAAAACTGTCGTCACGATGTAGTACCATCTCAACAAAACTTGCTTGTTAGACTGGTCTTCATTAGAAAAAGCGGATATCCATCAATTAGAACTAAACAATCTGTTGCTATATACCAGTGAAAATTACCGAACCTCACAAATCAAGTTCGCTGGTCAAGTAGATTCTTGGTTCTCTGTTCATCAACATGATGGACCAAGACTTAAGCAAGTAAGGTTTCGATAACTTATCCAAGTTTAAGCAGCATTGGAAGAAGAACTGATGTTAGGAATCCCGACATAGTAGTTTAAGTTCACGAGTTTGAACTGGTCTGACATGATGAAGATAGAAAAAGTCAAATTCTAGCTAAGCACTAATCAAATTATATGTTTCAAATACCATGGAAAATGTATTCTGAACCTGAGGTTCTTGAGGTTTTAACAGAAATCTTCAGAGACAAAGGATACAAAGTCTATAATATTCACAAAACTGACCGACGCGGCGAACAGGGAGTTGATATGGAATGCACAAAGCCTGCAGAAAATGAAAAAGTACTCCTGACAGTCAAAAAGAAGCCTGAGAAGAGCGATATTGGTCAACTGGAAGATTTTGCAGAGAAAGCGTCAACATCGAAAATTTACGTTTACATTGAGGAACCCTCCACAGCCTTCAAAAGCGTCATGGAAGGGCTAAAGAATCGCATGAGCTTTTGGAACGCTGAGACACTGACATATGAGTTGTTCTGCACAGACCTTCGCTTCTACTTATTCATGATTCTTGAGAACTCGTTTGAGAAGCCGATATATGAAATAATTCATTCTTTTTTGATGTTTTCTTCAGAGTAGAAAAGAGAAAGGTTGGACAACCTTCGAAAGCAACCCCCGAGATGCTGAATTTATTGTGGGCGGCTAAAGATAGAAGTTCAAGCTTACACAAATCTCTAAGAACTCTTCAGTTACTCTTTGAAGAAATGAGTTTGCATGAAGTCAGTGAAGAGACAAAAAAGTCTATAACTATCGCTTTCTTAGCGAGTATAGAAAATCTCAAGTGCGAGAATCTAGAACAATTGCAATCGCTATTTAGTGAATTTCTAGATAAATATCCAGCCAATTTCGAACAGTTTTGCAAACAAACAAAAGGACGTTCAAATTGGCGACACTGGGCTTCGACTAAACCCACATTGTCTCCAGGGTTCATAACTAAAAGTCTTGAAAGTGATAGAGAATCAGCTAAAAGAATGAAAGAACTTTTAGATAAGCATGATGCTCCCGATTTGAAACCTCCGTCATTAAGTGAAACATTCGGTGATGTAGCCAGAATCCTAGCGAACGAAGTCGATATGTTTGAAGACACAGTTGACGACTTGTTTAGCATTGGTTTATATGGAAAATGGGACGATATGCGGGAAGAGTTTGCTCGCATCTCGAACGAACGTTCAAAAGAATTGAAAAATGGCATAAAGACGGAACTCATCGCTATCAAAGAGGAGATTGAACAAAATCTGAAAAATGGACTTTTCCAGAAAGGTATTTTTCCCGATGAAGCATTTACCAATTATGCTGGCGAACTTAAACAGCATCTTAGCTTAAACGATTTCTTGTTACTCCAAAAGACTTACTCGAAAATCATAGCTCTAAGAAGCCCGAGCAATTTAGCTGACGTGAACAAACGAAGGTGTGAAGAAGCAAAAACCTTCGTCAATAAAGCCATAAAAATGATTGATAAAAAAGATTTGTTCGAAGGCATTGGGTGGGAGAAGGAATGGCAGAAATCATAGCTGCTATTCTGACTGAAATTTCAATGGAAACAGCTAAAGAGTTACTTAAACAGGCTAAGCGTGGAAAATTCTCTTTTCTGATTCCTAACTATTATGATTATCCTATCACGTCAGGTCCTTTTCATGAAAACCCAGTTGCTGTTAGAGAAGGTTTCATATTTCATGTTGTTAATGGACTAAAGTCACCAGTCATGCTGTCATTTCTTGAATTCGTAGCCTTTTGGAAGGAAGGCTCAAAGGAATTTTTGACTAGATTGGAGCCTCCCTTCCTTTGTGAGAAGATTAAGGCAATAGGAAACAACATTCCGGTCAAGGTAATACTACCTTGGAAACAAGTCGTTTTAACCTGTCTTTACGCAGAGCATCTAAAGGAAATCAGAAATGCTGACTTCTTCCATCTCAGATTACATGCTTATGATGATTACACCCGTTCATCTTATTATAGCGAAAAATTGAATGCGTTTTTCATCAGAACTCGCGGTTTAATGAACATCCCCGAGCTGGGAGACACAATAACAGAGGAAGAGCTGAGAAAAGTAGGTTGGCGAAAAGAAAAGACCCTATGGATAGACACCGCAATGTCAGAAGGAGAGAAATAAACTGAAAGAGTTCTACAAAATAACCAGCAAGCTTCTCAAAATCAACCATAATACAATATTCCCTTCAAAAAGCCATCTAAAGACTTGCATAAAGCTCAACTTCAAGCTTTTAAGCAAAATCAACACACTTGCGACTAACCCCTACTGAAGTGCATAGTTTTGGTTTTGATGAAGTTAACCGCATTCTTGACTATTCTTTATCCTGCTCTAGCCAACGAAATCCAACAACATAGAAACCCTAATGCAAGGATGAAACGGCTATACTAGTACGAGTTCACTGTATATATAGAAGAGTCTAGTCTCCCAGAACAGCAACAGAAAACACCCAACCCAAAACACCACCATATTTGGATCATATGGTAGACCGGAGGGGATAGCCCGTAGAGCACAAGAGCACAGCCAAAACGAGACATCCTTGCCATAGCATTACTACATATTGGCCCCAAATAGAGGGGCTTGACGCCGTTGCACGCACACACACGCACACAGAAACACATAAACACTCAACCTAACTCTTTATCACAAAAAGCGTGTGCCAAACAATGAAATGTCAACGATGCCAAAAAGAAGTCTTCCTACCCTTCAAATGCCCATACTGCGGAAACTACTTCTGTTCCGAACATCGTCTACCAGAAAACCACCAATGCCCACAAATAGAACAAGCACGCGCACCAAAACAAGAAACACAACCAATAATTGTTCAAAAACAAAAACCATATGAATACACAATCACTTACGCACCAACTCAACCGACAAAACCAAAAATACACTTCAGCAGCAAAGAAATCAAACACCTAACAATAGCCGCATTACTAGTCATCAGCACTGGACTATCAATAGGATTGTTCCCAAACCCCATCTACACCAATTACGTCATGCTAATCACTTTCACAACAATACTAACAACATCATTCTTCCTACACGAAATAGCCCACAAAATCACCGCACAAACACAAGGCCTATGGGCAGAATTCAGACTAACACTCATAGGCGCAATCTTAACACTAATCTCCACAATAACACCACTCTTCAAAATCATATCTCCAGGAGCAGTAATGATCTCCGGATTTGCAGACACGAAAAGCATGGGAAAAACAGCCATAGCAGGACCAATGACAAACGTTGCATTATCAACCATGTTTCTCGTCGGAACCTTTCTTTTTCCTCAACAGCAAAGCATACTTGCACTTGCAGCCTTCTACAACGCTTGGATAGCAGTTTTTAACCTAACCCCTTTGGGAATACTTGACGGATTCAAAATTTTCCAATGGAACAAGAAAAACTGGGTCCTAGCCTTCACGCCGAGTGTAATCCTCACGATAATCTCTATTCAACTCATACCAACAACATTGTTTTGAGAAATGGAAAAAACTTATACAACAAGCAACAATTCTTAGAATGTGGTGTGAATGGTTAATAGAGATAGGCATGATATCACGTTCGAAATTTTGAGGAAGGCAACTTCTGGAAAGAAAAAGACGGAATTGATGAGCGAAGTTGGTTTATCATATGCACAATCGAAAAAGTATCTAAGTGTGTTACTAGAGAAGAAATTGCTGGAAATGGACAAGAAACATCTTTTCAAAACAACAAATAAAGG
>Ga0172363_10003307_pt1 | contig 13112 bp, 15 predicted proteins | sample LakKivs2_kivu2a2_FD_114541 | JGI IMG/M metagenome (GOLD analysis project Ga0172363, IMG submission 114541) | Sediment microbial communities from Lake Kivu, Rwanda - Sediment s2_kivu2a2 | ecosystem: Environmental > Aquatic > Freshwater > Lake > Sediment | place: Rwanda: Western Province, Lake... | reverse complement strand
TGCCATAACTATATCAGGCCCCATCGGGCCTTGAATCTGCAAACACCCTATGAGTATTATCTACAATGGAAAAAAATGAGAAGAGCCCATGTGTCACGGATGTCCTGACCCCATACATTTCATTGACTCCGCGGGGAAAAAGAGGTATAATTTTATCCTTATGGATCCCCTCAAAATCGGAGATAAAATAATCTATCCTAACCACGGCCTGGGCATAGTCGAAGCCATAGAAGAGAACTCTTTCAATGGCGAATCCCTCAAAGTCATTCAGGTCCGCATTCTGGCCAACGACACACTGGTTCTCATCCCTATAGCCTCGACCGACGAGATGGGCATCAGAAAGCCAGTTGCCGAGAATACGATCAAAAAACTATTCCAGTTCATAAAGAGCAGCGACGTCGACATAACAAGTGACTGGAAAGGCCGATACAAAGAAAATTTAAGCCTCATGAGATCAGGCACGTTGTTCGACATGGCCACGGTACTGAAGAGTTTGTACTGTTTGAGTCTTCTAAAACCTCTTTCTTTTCGAGAGAAAAAAATGCTCGAGAAAGCCAAGGAGCTGATCATATCCGAGATTTCCGAGGCTTCCGATCTGCCATGTTCAAAAATTGAACAGCGCCTTTCGAACGCGCTGGCTGACTCAGTCAAGCACGCGAAATCATTCCTGATTACTTGAGACGGGACCCTATGATCCTGCCTTCGATAATCTTATTCTTGATGTGCGTGGCTTTAAGCGCCTTTTTCAATGGCGCCGAAACCGCTTTCATATCGGTAAATCCTTATTCCGTCGAAAATCTGGGGAAAAAAGGCTCGAGAAGCGCACGGGTAGTGAAACGGGTTTTGTCCAAAATCAATGAATTTCTGGCGACAATACTAATAGGCAACACCCTGGTCGCAGCCGTAGCGGCCTCGATAGCCACGTCGTTATTCAGTTCCCTCTTTCCCGGAAAAAACAACGCCATAATTCTTGCCTCGGTTACGACTACCATATTCATCCTTCTCTTTTCCGAGCTTACTCCCAAGATCTACGCTTCCCAGAATCAATTAAAAACAGCCATTTTCACCGTCTATCCCATTAAAACGCTCATGGTTTTGTTTCTGCCCTTGGCCAAAGGCGTATCTTTCATTACCCGCCTGTTTCTTCCCTCCTCACAAGAAAAATCCCTTTCCGGGACGACCACCTTGAGCGAAGATGAGCTAACGCTGATGTTAAGGGCCGGCGCCGATGATCTTCCAGCCCTCCGCAAAATGATGATCACCGGCGCGCTCGACATCGCTTCCAGGCCGGTCAGGGAGATTATGGTTCCCAGGCCTGAGGTTAAAGCCATCCCGGTGGATTCGACGCTCGAAGACATCATCAACACCGTCCAGACCTTCAGATTTTCGAGATACCCCGTCTACCGGGGCCGTCTCGACAACATCGAGGGCCTAATTCATGCCAAGGATCTGTTGATCCTTCTGAAAGACGCGAACCGGCCTCAATTCGACCTGAAATCCATCATGCAACCGGCTTTTTTCATCCCGGAATCCGCGAGCATAGAAGACGCCATGCTTCAGATGCAAAGTCGGGCCGTTCAGCTCGCTTTTGTGGTCGATGAATTCGGCAGCGTCGACGGCATCGTTACCCTCGAGGATATAATCGAGGAGCTCGTCGGGGAAATACACGACGAGCACGAGACGGCCGTAAAGGATACCATCCGGGTTTTACCCGGCCCTAAGTACCTGGTGGAAGGCTCAGCCTCCGTGAAACAACTGAACTTGATGTTGTCCCGGGTTTTCCCTGAAAAAGCCGGCTACTCTACGGTCGCCGGGTTCGTACTCAGCCAATTCGGCCGCTTGCCCCGAGAAAAGGAATATATATATTTCGCCGGCTACCGATTAACCGTGGAAAAGATGAGCAAGCGCCGCATCAACCTCGTTTCGATCGAACCGGAAAAGCCGGTTGACAGTGATAAAGCATGAGAGTCCTCGCCATAAATAAACAAGCCGCCCACAATTACCAGTTTCTGGAGACTCTGGAGGCAGGCCTGGCCCTTTTGGGAAGTGAAGTCAAATCCATAAGGGACGGTCGTATTAGCCTGAAAGACAGCTACGCAGAAGTCCGGGGCAGCGAGGTTTTCCTGGTCAAATGCCATATCAGCCCATACGAAGCGGCCAATTTATTCAATCACGAACCCGAACGGGACCGGAAACTGCTTTTGCACAAAAGGGAGATCAAAAGACTGGCCGGAAAGGTTCAGGAACGCGGTTTAACGCTCGTCCCGGTCAAAGTCCTGATAAACTCCCAAGGCCGGATCAAACTGGAACTGGCTCTGGCCAAGGGTAAAAGAGAATTCGAGAAGCGCGAAGTCATAAAAAAGCGGGACACCGACCGGGAAATGAGGGCCGCTCTAAAAAAGAAATTGCGTTAGCCGTCAGTATCTTTCCCGGTTTTGCCTGATAACTCGACGGCCAGCTCGACGGCGGCTTTAAAGCTTGATTCGTCGGCTAAACCCCGCCCTGCTATATCGAAGGCCGTGCCATGGTCAGGTGATGTCCGGATAAAGGGCAGCCCAAAAGTCGCATTCACCCCGGAGGCGAACGAAACAAGCTTAAAACCTATCAGCCCCTGGTCGTGATAGAGAGCGACGACCAGCACGTCGGGGTTGTCGAGGGCTTTAAGAAAAACGGTGTCCGGCGGATAGGGCCCGCTCACCGGTATTCCAGATAATCTTGCCTTTTCCAGGGCCGGGATAACTTCCTCGATTTCCTCACGGCCGAGAAGGCCCTCTTCCCCGGCATGCGGGTTGAGACCGGCGACGGCGAACTCTTTAGGCCGAGAAGAACTCCGGCTGAGACTTCTGTCCAGATTCTCCAGGAATCCGACCAGTTTATCCCGCTTGATCTCTCTTACGGCCTGGGCTAGAGGCATGTGGTGCGTGAAAAGGGCCACTCGAAGGCGGTCGGACCAGAAAGTCATAATGGCCCCGGGATAAAGATGAGACAGATATTCTGTGTGTCCCCGCCAGGGGAGACCCGCCAGCCCCCAGGCCGATTTGGCTATCGGGGCCGTGACCACGGCTTCCAGCTCTCCGCGGCCAGCGCTCCGAACCGCCTCTTCGAAAAAACGAAACGAAGCCGCCCCGTTTTCCTTTCGCGCTACGCCTTTTATGACTTTTTTTGTCCCGGCGGGAATATGAAATATGTATACTCCTGCCTCCGGCATCCCCGAAGATGGATAATCCTGCGTTTCAAGCTTTATGCCGAGCCCGGCCGCCTCTGCCTGGATTAAATTCCCGTCTCCGAAAATGATTAAAACCGGCCTGGAATGAAGGCTCTGAAACTTCGCGGCCGTTTTGATCACGATCTCGGGACCAACGCCGCCCGGGTCGCCCAGGGTCAAACCGATCCTGGCTCCCGTCATTTCTTTTTCGCTTTTGCCTCGGGATGCTCAGTTCCTTCGCCGCGCTTATAGATGTAACGTATACTTTGCTTGAAAATGAGCAGGTTCGGGGCGCCCTCGCGGTTCAACTTGATGCAATTCCGGTCGTACCATTCGATGCAGCCTTCGAGAACCTCACCGTCGGTCAGAACTACGGCCATGGGCGTTTTCTTGCCCATCTGCTTGATATAGTAGTAGCTTTCGGCGAACGTGTCGGTCGGGGGATGGGATTTTCTTTGTAAGTTTTCTTTGTCCCTTTCTTTTTCCCGGCTGATTTTTTCTTTGAGTTCGGAAAGTTTCGGTCTGATAAGCTGTCTATTCATCGGGTCTTCTCCAAGCGGATGTCAAAAAATGGAGAAACAAACTTCTTATTGATTAAATGATAACACTTATTGGCGGTTATTTCAACTTCCAGGCCGGGCCTGCGACGGCTTAGATCCAGGGATTCAACTCGATGCCGGCCGGCTTTTGAGCCGAATCAGTTATCAGTTCCGGTTAAGTCGACGAGCCGTATATTCCGGTTCTTGAGAGTCACCCCGAGGCTTTTATCCAGGCTGGCCAGCGATACGTTGTACGTGATTATGGCGTTCAGCTCGTTTATCCTGGCCGTGGCCAAATCACGCTGATACGAAAGAACCGTGAAATTCGTGCTCTGACCTACCTTTAGTTTTTCTTCCTCGGCCGCGAGCTTTTGTTCCGCCAGCTCGCGAGCCAGCTTGTAAGCGACGATTCGCTTGTAATTGGCGTCGACCGCCCGGACAGCGTTCTTGATCTCAAGAAAGACCTGCTCTTTCTGGTTTTCGAGCGAGAGAGTGGCCTGCCTCAGATTCAGTTTGGCCTGGGTCAAAGCGGCCCGGGAAAAAACGTTGGCCATGGGCAAGGAAAAGCTGAAAGACAAAGACCAGTTCTTGTACTTCAAGCCGAGCATGTCTTTCAGGGCGTCCGATATTCCGCCCGGGATGGTGTAATCGACTATGCCGTCTATCGGGCTGCCGATATAAAAAATTTGCGTTCCCGAAACTCCAGGACTCCAGTATGAAGCAGACAGATTAAGGTCGGGCAAAACCTGATTCTTGGCGTAGGAAAGATCGAGTTGATCATTTTCCATCCCGATCCGGCTGATCTCCAGATCCGGCCGGTTTTCGAGGGCCAGAGTCACCGCTTCGCCGAGATCTGCTTTCTTTTCGGCCGTGCTGGGCTTGTTACTGGGAATAATGGACGTTATTGCTTTTTCTTCTTCGCCGGTTATGTTTAGAAGCTGCTTGATTTGATCCTCGGCATTCTCGACCTGAACCTCAGCCTGAATGATATCGGCCTCTCTCGAAGCGACCTCGGCTTCGGCGCTCAGGACGTCCATCGGAGCCAGAGTTCCAATCTCTACCGAGCGCTTGTTCTTTTCGAGCAGATCTTTAGCCAAGGCGAGGGCACTGCGCTTGACCTCGAGATTTTCGATACTGTAAACCAGGCTCCAGTAAGCAGTTTCCACATTATAGACGAGGTCCATCAAAGAGCTTTTCAGCTGCTCTTCGGATATGTTCAGGTTATTCCGGGCGACTAATATTTCTCTCCGGCTAAGATCATACCCGAAATTTCTCAGCAGCGGTTGATTGAAATTCAACCGCAAGGTGCTTCCATAACGCGGATCAATGGTCTGAGCTGTACGGTTGGAATCAGTCTTATACGCACTCATGGTTAGGGTGAACGATCCACCGAAAGGTATCGACTGACTCAATTGAAAAGACGCATTCTGCGTTTTATCCATAATACTTTCCGCTGCTTCGAGCCAGGAATAAGAAGCCGAACTCTGGCTCTGGGTGGAAAAAGATATGGACGTATTCGGCAGCCACTTTTCCTGGGCTTTGTTCAACGCCTCGCTCGATATATCCGGTCCGAGCACCTGGATGGCCAGGCCGATATTCCGTTCGAGCGCTCTGGCGATACACTCGTCCAGCGAAAGGGTGACTTCGCCGCTCAAGTTTTCCCCTGCGCCGGCAGGGCCTATAAGGACAGCGGTTAGAAACAGAATCAAGATCCGGCTGACGGTTTTCATTTGGAACCTCCTCGATAATTGGGAATTGATATTACTCGTACCTGAGAGCTTCAATAGGATCGAGCTTGGAAGCCTTCCGGGCTGGATAGAAGCCGAAGAAGATGCCCACTGCAGCCGCGGAAAAGAAGGCCAGAAGGACGGATTGCGGCGTGACCAGGGTCTCGATATTCGAAAACATCGAGATTTTGCGGACCAGCCTCGAAGCGCTTATTCCCAGGAGCACGCCTATCCCGCCGCCCATCACGCTCAGCATGATGGCTTCAATCAGAAACTGTAACAATATGTCCTTTTCCCGGGCGCCAACGGCCATACGGATTCCTATCTCCCTGATTCTTTCCGTCACTGAAACGAGCATGATGTTCATGATCCCGATGCCGCCGACCAGGAGGGAAATCGAAGCGATGCTGGCCAGAAGGAGGGTCATAGTCTTGGTTGATTCGGCGAACGCCTCACTGACATCAGCCATGTTCCTGACCTCGAAATCGTCTTCCGAGCCCGGAGCGATCCTGTGCCGCACACGCAGCAGTTCTTCAATTTGCATCTGGGCTTCTTCCAGCCGTTTGGTAGAAACGGCCCGGATATCGATCGAACTGAGATAATCATTTCCGCTTAATCGTCTCATGACGGTGGTATAAGGAGCCGCGATCATATCGTCGCGGCTGCCGAACCCGCCGGATTCCCCCCGGCGCTTGAAAACACCGATCACTCTGAAAGGTATCTTCTTGATTCTAATGATCTTGCCTATTGGATCTTCGGTCTCGAACAGATTATCCTTGACGTCGGCCCCGAGGACACAAACCTTAGCCGCCGACCGGACCAGGCCTTCATCGAAATAAGTGCCTGACTCGACTTCCCAGCTCCTGATTTCAGGGTATTTGTCGCCGGTACCCTGAATTGAAGTGTTCCAGTTCTTATTGCCGTAAATCACCTGGGCCCGGGAACTGGCCGAAGGCGACACATACATGACTGCATCGCAGTTCTCTTCAATGGCCTCGGCGTCTCCGATTTCTAAGCTTTGCCAGCCGCCGCCGCCGGTGCGGACGCCGCGGACGTTCCTGCTGCCGGGGGAAACGAATAACAGGTTGGTCCCCATGGACGCGAACCGGTCCTGTATGCCTTTTTTCGCCCCTTCACCTATGCTGACCATGGCTATGACGGCCCCGACGCCGATTATAATTCCCAGCGCGGTCAGGAACGACCGCATCTTATTCCGGGACAGGGCCCGGACGGCCACACGGAGCGTTTGCCGCGTCTGTAAAACCATTTTCTTAACCATCGCCTTCACTCCTTGGCTGCGCTTAACCGGAGGCCTCAGGCCTCCTCCCTGACGATCAGGCCGTCACGCAGATAAATTCTTTTTCTGGCCCAGGCGGCGATGTCCGGCTCATGCGTCACCATGACCATGGTTATCTTCTTTTCTTCGTTGAGCACCTTGAATATGTTCATGATCTCCATGCTGGTTCTGCTGTCCAGGTTGCCCGTCGGTTCGTCGGCCAGGATCATGGTAGGATTGTTCAACAAGGCTCTGGCTATGGCTACCCGCTGCTGTTCTCCTCCGGAGAGCTGATTGGTCTTGTGATGAGCCCTGTTTTGTAGTCCGACCCGGTCCAAGGCCTCAAGGGCCCTGTCCTGTATGTGATTCAATTCGACGTTCGAATAGATCAAGGGCAGCTCGACGTTTTCAAGGGCGGTCGTTCTCGATAACAGGTTGAAACTCTGGAACACGAATCCGATCTTCTGATTCCTGACACGCGCCAGCCTGTCCTTATCAAACAAGGATACGGCTTCTCCATCGAGGTAGTATTCACCCGAAGTCGGCCGGTCCAGGCATCCGAGTATGTTCATAAGGGACGATTTCCCCGATCCGGACGGACCCATGATGGCCAGAAAATCGCCGTATTCTACAGCATAGCTTATGCCGCGAAGAGCCTCGACCTTGGTTTCGCCGATATCGTATGTCTTTTTTACATCGCGCAGTTCGATGATTTTATCGTTCATTTCTTTTTCAACCTTGAACCGTCAAGCCCGGTCATGTCACCGGAACATCATCATCGGCGGCCGGCCTCCTCTCGACTGTTCGGCAGAGGTATTGGCCGAGCCCGCGGTGGCAGTGCCTATAATGACTTCGTCCCCTTCGTTAAGTTGCCCGCCCAGCAGCTCGGTATAGTTGCCGTCAGTGACTCCGGTCCGGATGAAAACCATCCTCAGTTTTCCCTCTTCTTCCAGCCAAACGCGGGAAGCCTGCCTCCGCTGCCCGGACTGACCTTCCGTCATTCTGCCTTGGCCGGCACCCTGGAAAGCCATACGGGTACCACCACTCTGACCAGCCGGGGCGGTTTGAATCCCTCCCTGGCTTGACTCGGGTGTCGCTTGACCGCTCTGAGATCCCCCCTGGTTGGCCGCCTGAGGCCTGCGGGTGCCTATCTTTTCCCGCATCTCGGCGGCCAGGCGCTGCATATCGGCATCGCTCAGATCGGGAGTAAACCTTATGGCCGAGTTCGGGACACGAAGGGCATTATGAGCCTCACCGACTATTATCGACACGGTGGCCGTCATGCCAGGACGCAGTTTTTTCTGAAGGTTATCGACGTTTACTACCGTCGTATAAGTGACCACGTTCGATTCCACTATAGGAGAATAACGTACTTGCTGGACTATGCCGTTGAAAGGCTCTTCCGGGAACGCTTCGACCGTGAACCTGACATTCTGGCCTTCCTTGACCTTGCCTATGTCGGCTTCGTCAACACTGCATTCCACTTTCATCTTGGTCAGGTCGGTCGCCACCTGGAAAAGGACGGGCGCTTGGAAGCTAGCCTGGACCGTCTGGCCCACGCTTACACTTCTTGAAATTACTATGCCGTCGACCGGCGAACGGATTATCGCATATTCGAGATCGACCTTGCTCAGGTCCAGAGTGCTTTTGGCCCTGGCCAAACCGGCTTCGTTGGACACGACGTCGCTCTTAGCCGATAGATAGTTAGCCTCAGCTGTTTCCATCTCCTCATAAGAAATCAAATTTTTTTCGAAGAGGCTTTTGGCTCTCTCAAACTTCTTCTCGGACAGCTCCCGGTTCAGTTTGGCACGTTCCAACGAGGCCAGGGAGGTTTTATAGCTGGCTTCGTTCTGATCGACTTTCATTCTCAAAGGTTCCTGATCGAGCTCAGCTACAATCTGGCCCTGCTCGACTTGTGAATTGAAGTCGACGTTAAGCTTCACCACCTTACCGGACACCTGACTGCCGACGTCGACAATCTCTATCGGATTGACGGTTCCGGTAGTGGTTACGAGCGCTTCTACGTCCCCGCGGGATATGGCTTCCTTGCGATAGACGATTTTGTCCCCTTGGCCGTTTCGAAAAACGGTCAACCAGAGGACGATCACGGCTACGGCAACAATCACGAGCACTGTCAATAAGGTTTTCTTTTGCATTTTCATTCCGACTACTCCTTAACTACTGCCTTTATGGCTTTGAGAACGGTTGTCCTGTTCTCGATGTAAATCTTTATCATCCGGTTTCTTTTTCCCCGAATCCCTTCGGTTCATCTCCTGATAACGATGGATCATCTCGCCCATCTTCTGAATCTGTTCGGGAGTCAGAATTCTGTCGATTTCTTCTTTCAGCAATCCCCGCATCTCGCCCAGATTCTTGTGGAATTCAAAACGCAGGGTCTTGAATCTTTCTTCATTTCTTCGGAAGACCTCTTTTATGGCCGCCTGTTGTTCTTCGGTCAGACCGAGTTCCCTGATCATATCGTCAAACATCGGATAAGGTTGCCTCGGGGCAGCCGACCTTTCCGGCCGTTTGTGGGCCAGATACCTGTCTCCGAATATCCCGGCCACTACTCCCAGGGAAAACACGACCAGGATGGTCAGGGCAGTCAGCAATTTGTATTTGCCGTTCATGGCCTCGGCCTCCTCGAAGATTGGATGCCTTCCAGGTTGGCGAATATCAACATCATGTTCCTGCTTTCAGGTTTCTGTTCCTCAAAGATTATTCTGGCTTCCGTTATCGGGTTGTCGTTACCCAGAAGGAGTTTTTCCGAATTGGTGAGTTCGCTTTTGGCCGGACTCAACAAAAAGAGGCTGGCCGCCACGACGGCCACGGCCAGGAAAGCAGGTATGGCCCTCAGGCCGAGCCTGTCGAAAAAGATGAACGGGGCAACTTTTTCCTCCTCCCGCAGCCGCGGCCTGAGCGATTCCCAGAACCTGGCCGGCGGTTCTTCTTCCAGATTGGAAGAACGGAGGATGCCGGCCAGAGATTCGTACTGGGCCGCGAGCGAGCGGCAGGCCGGACATGTCCGGAGGTGTTCCTCAAGCAAGGCCTTCGACCGTTCGTCCAACCGGCCATCCACTGAGGCGATTATCATCTTTTCGAACCGTTTACATTTCACGACATACCTCCTCACCCCGAAAGCCTTGTCCCTATCCTCTCCCGGAGAAGCCTGCGGGCTCTGTGCAGCCTGGAGTCCACCGTGCCTGGAGAAACACGCAGGACTTCGGCGATCCGAGCATACTCCATGCCTTGGATATCCCGCAGCGTCAGAATCAGCCTGTATTTTTCCGGAAGAGTTTCGAGATAGCGCAAAACGAGCCCTCGCTGCGTTTCCCTTTCCCTGGCAATCTCAGCCGACGATGACGGATCTTCGGTTGAAGACCGGATTTCGGCCACGTCATTTATGGAAACCTCTTTTCGCCTTCCTTTCTTCCTCAGGACGTCCTTCAGGTGATTAATGGAAATACGATAGAGCCAGGTCGAGAATTCGGATCTCATGTTGAACTTGGGCAACGCCAGATAAGCTTTGAGGAAGACTTCCTGAGCGGCGTCGCAAGCTTCTTCCCGGTTTCTGGTGAAATTCAAAGCCATGCTATACACCTTTGTTTGATACTTCCTCACAAGCTCTTCGTAAGCCTCATGGCGTCCCTGCCGAGCCAGCGCCACCAGCTCTTTTTCATCCATATGATTTTACTCACTTTTACTCCACGTCAGTTTAGACGCGGAGCCGTCTGAAATCTTCCAAACAACCCGTCTTCAATTGAAGAACTAAGGAATGATTACCCCGGTTGCGAAATAATTGGGACAAGCCAATATACAAAAAAAATTCTTTTTTATTATAGCTGAAATCGAACCGTATTTCACTTAACGTACCGGCGGCCCTTTCATTTATGACTTTCAATTTTCGACAAAATAGTATTACAATATTGTAGCCGCTTCCGACATATTTGTAGCATGAGAGAGCCATTTTTAGTGCTAATTAGTTGAAAATAAATATGTTTATATTTTGGCATATCTTTTGCTCTTTTAGTTCTGGAGGTAAACCATGAAGCGCCTCTTCGCTTTCTTATCGATATTCGTTGTCACTTTTATTTTAGCCCAATCACAGGTCCGGCCTGGCCCTCAAGAAGTTCCCTGCCAGCCTCTGAGATTCATGGACGAAAACGGTGACGGCATAAACGATTTCGCCCGCGATCATGACGGTGATGGAATACCAAACTGCCGGGATGCCGATTGGGCCGGGAGGCAGGAAGGTGCCGGCCGCCACGGTGCCGGCAATCTGACAGTGGGGCGGCAACAGATCGCCGGAGTCCCGGCTGCCGTGTTCGGAAAAAGAGCCTTCAGAGAAAACCGGCAGGATTCCGGGCTGCCCGGATCGAGGAGCATATATGCCGGCACCGGTCTCAAAGCGATAATCCCGGGAAGAGGCAAAGGATGAAATTCCGGGCATGATCAAGAGAGCTGCCGGAACGATACTGGCTTCGCTGCTGGTTCTGCTGGCGTGGTCGCACTGCCGGGCCGGATTTTTCTATCTGATCCTTAATCAACATTCAACTTCGAATCTTTTCCAAGACTCGGCCCCCGTAACGGAGAACATCTCGTATTTTTCTCTGGCCCTGGACTCGGGCGGGCAGTCTTTTTCCTGGCTGGCGGACTTGAGCTTTTCCTATTTCGACCGGAACCGCTCGCTTTGTTTTCTCTCGGGTGGTCTTGGTTCCGATTACGTAAAAAGCGTCGGCAAGAGGAGTGCGGTCTATTTATATTTCGGAGTGACCGGTTCCGATTTCCGTGAAGAATACGAGCCTTTCAGTTCACTCGGATTCAAGGCGACCGGCGCGTTCAAATCTTACATTACCCAGACATCAATTCTCAACACGGGTTGGTCAGGAGAGTACAGGAGCTTCCGGGATTCCCTGTTCGATTATCTCGGGATTAATCTCCAGGCGACGATCGACAAATACCTCAAGACCAGGACGACGTTGAAAGGCGGCCTGTTCTGGGGATATAAGTATTTCCTACACCCTTTCATGACTGACTCGGGCCAGACTTCCACCCCTGCGTCGCCTGGACTTGAAGTCTCGAGGCCGGCCAGGCCCAGATACATCGGCGGCCACGGCTTCGTACCCAGATATACCCAAGATGGTGGAGGCGCAGGCCTGGGTTATCTGGCGGCATCATTCCTGGTTTCCCAATCATTGGGTTATACGGCCGGGATAAATGCTTTCGTTCACCGCCAATGGAATGTTTCCGGCGGCAGCCCCTTCCTATCCGTCGAAGAATTTTATTACGTGGCCAATCCGACCACGGATGAATATTCCTGGGAAGGCTGGAAAATGGGCGGCCGGCTGACTCTGGAGCTACTCTGGGACATCGAAATGAAGATGGGATATACCGGCCTGGAAAAGATTTTCCCGGGAGTGGAAAGCATGGCTCTCGACGGGACTTCGCTCGGCCTCACCCGACGGGATACAAGGGATCTTTTCGAAGGCCGGCTGGAAAAATTGTTCCGCCGCTTCAGCCTGTTTTTTGCTTTCGCCTATATCAACAACCGTTCGACAGACCCGCACTTCAACTGGAAGGCTCCCAGTTTTCAGGCGGGATTCCAATGGAACATTCCCTTCGGCCGCAAGGAGTAATCCGATGAGAACGAGAAATTTGGCATTATTTGCTTTATTTATGATCCTTGCTGCCAGGGCCGACTTATCCGGCCAGGCGGACCGGCAACCCGGTTTCTACAACATCGACAAGGAAATAAAAGTCGAGGCGCTGATCACCGATTTGCGTTTCGAGCCCCGCTACAAGGATAATGTTTCTTTCCTGATGCTTTCAATCCAGGCTGCCGGCAGCGGTCAAAACTATGTGGTCGAAGTCAGTCCGGCCTCTTTTTTCAGCCAGGACCTCCACAAAGGGGAAAGGATCCGGATAGTCGGTTCGCTTGCCGGGGAATCCGGAGGCCATCCGGTCATCATCGCCCGGGAAATCAGGTTCCGGGGCGAGGCCGTTTCCCTGCGTGACAAAAAAGGCTTTCCCATGTGGCGAGGAAGTGCGCGCCAAAAAAGAGGTCCGGGGAGGGATGGTCTTTTTTGAAAGCCTATTCCGCACGCCGATTTTTCATCATTCCCTTCCTGGGTGTGACTGTATTCTTCATCATATCTTCCATAGTTCATGAAACCACGCTCAGGCGCGGGTCGGAAGCTCTGGCCAGGGATCAGCTGGCCGCAGCCGCCGGAATGCTAAGGGCTACGACGGCCCGCTTCCTCGAAGAAGGCAAAAATCCGGCCGAAATTCTTGACTTTTTGGCCACGGTGCCGTCGATTTATTTCACGGCTCTGCTTGACGAAGGAAAAAACGTTCTGGCCTGGAAT
>Ga0172363_10003306_pt1 | contig 13115 bp, 17 predicted proteins | sample LakKivs2_kivu2a2_FD_114541 | JGI IMG/M metagenome (GOLD analysis project Ga0172363, IMG submission 114541) | Sediment microbial communities from Lake Kivu, Rwanda - Sediment s2_kivu2a2 | ecosystem: Environmental > Aquatic > Freshwater > Lake > Sediment | place: Rwanda: Western Province, Lake... | reverse complement strand
GTGCTCATCTTGCAGCTTGCGGGAGGGGGAATATTAATAATATTGATGGATGAAGTCGTATCCAAATGGGGAATAGGTTCCGGTGTATCTCTCTTTATTGCCGCAGGAATTTCCAAGACAATAATCATAAGAACTTTGAGTTTCATAGGGGAAGGAGGACCTACAGGTGTGATACCTTCGGCTGTTATTAATACAATGTCAGGAAGACCTGACGTGGCTCTAATAACCCTTATTCCGCTTGTTTTCACTGTAATTGTCTTTCTATTCGTTGCATATGCACAATCAATGAGAGTTGACATACCTCTTACTTTGGGTAGAATAAGAGGATTCGGATACAGGCATCCCCTCAAATTCATCTACGCCTCCAACATTCCTGTCATTCTTACTTCAGCGCTGCTTGCCAACCTAGAAATTTTCGCAAGAATGTTGTCCAACAGAGGTTTCTCGTTGTTCGGAACCTTCAACGCCGATGGTCAGGTTACCGGTGGATTGATGTATTATATCTCACCTCCAAACGCAAACACTCTCTCAAACTTGGTGGTATCTGCCGTTTCAGGCGTGTCTATACCACCGGCGGCATTCAGCTGGATAACGTATTTTTTGTTTATGGTAATAGGCTCCATAGTATTCTCCGTATTCTGGATTAACACGGCCGGAATGGATTCCAAAACCGTAGCCAAACAGCTTCACAACATTGGCTTGAGCATACCTGGATTCAGAAGCGACATAAGGATAATGGAAGAAATACTTGACAAATATATAGTCGCTCTTTCGGTTATGGGTGGAGCTTTTGTTGGTATTCTTGCGTCATTTGCTGATTTCACTGGAGCCTTTGGTTCAGGAACAGGTATATTGCTTACGGTAATGATAATTTTCAACCTTTACGAACAGATAACGCAACAACATCTTGAAGATATGAACCCAGCTGTAAGGAAGTTCTTTGAGAGTTGAATTTATTTTTTGCCTTTTTTCTTAGTTCTTTGTTTGTTTAAGGAATGATAGAAATTGACTTGGGCAGAATAGACAAAAAGCCCTGAATATGCTCCAAAAATAAGCTGTATTATCGTTAAAAGTATTTTTCCAGTTAAACTTTGGTATTCAATAGAATAAAATACAGATGGCAGGGAACCTATCATTCCAATAAATATAACCACGATAAATAAGATTATCCAAAAAATAAAAGTATTTAACTTGTTTATCTTTATCAGTTTAAAGCTTTTTTTCAGGGAATCTACGGGACCTGATTTATCCAATACGCAAAAGAATGGGGAAAGGAAGAGAAAGAAAGCGGCGATAACGGCTGCTGAAATTCCAATTAAAAGACCTATTAAAAATATTACGGGCAAATTGAAAAAAATGAATACAAAAGAAAACCCGCCAAAAACAAAGAAAACTAATATAACTATCAAAAACAATAGAATTTGCGTCGCTAAAAGCGGTAAATATCTGCTCTTCGCTTTTTCGTAGGAATCTTTAAGTTTTCCATATTTCATCTTTTGGGAATAGCGGGATGCGCTGTCATAGAAAAATGCTGCCAGAAAGTTGCCTACAAAAAACGATATTGCCCATAAAGGGATGAATAGATTGAAAAACGCCTTAAGTTCCGAAAGAGTAGGTGTTTTTCCTGTAAAAGTTGGTGAATAAAGTGTTACAGGCAGAGTTATAAAAAGGGTGTAAATGAACAATATCAAAATTATTTTTAAATTAAGGGGATAACTGAAAGCCTTTCCAAACACATTTCCGAAATCCATAAATATTATTATTTGACAATTGTATATAAAGTTTAAAATCTTTTTAAAGATAAAAAATAAAGAGTTTGTATGATTGAATTTGTGAATCCTGTGATTGGGATTATTTTAATAAGCATTGTAGTTTCTTTCATTCTGTCTTTAATATACAAGCTAACCACAAATCAAGGGGAACTGAAAAAAATGAATGAGGAACTGAAGGAGCTTAACGCAAAATTCAAGGAGGCCCAAAAAAACAGCGACCAGAAAGAATTGATGAAATTACAAAGCCAGATGCTGCAGATAAACAGCAAAAAAATGAACAGCACAATGAAACCGATGATGATAACCTTTTTGGTCATCATACCTATTTTTGTATTTGTCTTTCCCAGCCTTTACGGGGATTTAACCGTGAAAATGGACGACTCTCTGCAAGGGGTAATGAAACTTGGGGAAGTTGAAAGGGAAATACAAATAAATGAAAATTCTCTTGTACTAGACGGTGAAGAAAAATCCTTAGACGAAGTCATAACTGTGGGCGAAAGCAAGTTTGTCTTCAAGAATTTTGACAAGGATAAAAGCGTCGCCAGCTTCAAAAGAATTGTGGTAAACCTTCCCATCAGTCTGCCCATATGGGGTTCAAACATAGGATGGCTTGGTTGGTACATATTGGTTTCCATACCCTTTACTACAGTCTTCAGAAAGACTTTGGGAATTGTGCAATAAATATAAATCCTTTTTTAGGAAAATATCCATATGAATGGGAAGAAAAGCATAAGATACAGGCTTGGCAAAAAAATCGGTCTGGATTCAAATCTTCACAACTTAAGCGATTTATCGGATTATCTTGAAAAAAATGGCCACAAGGGAGTGGTTTTAGACAATTATGAAGAAATTTCCGCCTGTTGTGCGGATTATATTTTTGTTAGGTTAAAGAGCCCTGAGCCAAATTCCAAAAAAGTCTATGTTAGCGGAAACGAAAAAAATACAGTCATATTGGAAATAAAAGAATTTCTGGAGAAAGGATTTGAATTAAAAGTTAACCCAAAAATAGAAAATGACCCTGAATTTAAAAACTTTTATAAGCAATTAATTAGAAATTAATGTTGGGAGTAATTCTGTTTATGATTGTCAAATGCGAAGAGATATCGAATCCGGATTTTGGAAATTATCCTGGTTCTAGGCCTGTGGAGGAAATATTAAAGTGTGGTGTTGTTATAATAGACAAGCCTTCTGGTCCGACTTCTCATCAGGTTGCCGCTTGGATAAGGGATATGCTGGGAATTAAAAAAGTGGGACACTCGGGCACGCTTGACCCGAAGGTTACTGGAGTTCTTGTCGTAACTCTTGACAAGGCATCCAAGATTATTCCTGCATTAATGGGACTAGACAAGGAATACATTGCAGTAATGCACCTTCACGAAGACATCGAAGAGAAAAAACTGGAAGAAACCCTGAAAAAATTCACTGGAAAGATAGAACAAATTCCACCCAAGAGGAGCGCTATAAAAAGAAGGAAAAGAACTAGGGAAATTTATGAAATAAAAATCTTGGAAAAGGAAGGTTTGGAAGTTCTTCTGGATATAAAATGCCAGAAAGGAACTTACGTCAGAAAGCTTATTCATGATATAGGGGAAAAACTGGGCAAAGGGGCCCATATGAAAGAGTTGAGGAGAATAAAAGTAGGCTTATTTGACGAAAGCATGTGCATAAACCTTCAGGACTTAAAAGATTCATATGTATTGTGGAAGGAAAAAAATGATGAAAGAATAAGGGAATATGTGAAACCGGTGGAATTCGGAGTGGAACATCTCAAGAAGATATGGATAAGGGACAGCGCAGTTAACGCGATTTGCAACGGGGCTCCGCTGGCCGTGGGCGGCGTGTGCAGACTGGATGAAGGAATAGAAAAAGAGGATATGGTGGCTATTTTTACGTTAAAGGGGGAACTCGTGGCATTGGGATATGCCAAAATGGATTCGAAAGAGATGACGGAAAAAAGAGGCATAGCAGTCTGTATTGAGAGGGTAATAATGGAAAAGGAGCTTTACCCCAGAATGTGGAAAAAATAAGCTTTAAATACATTTGTTTGTTAATTTTAAAAGTTAAGTGATATAATGACTGTAAGCAAGGAACTTTTGGATATACTGGCCTGCCCGAAATGCAAGGAGGATATAAAATACGATAAGAAAGAAAAAAAGATAATATGCAACAAATGCAGGCTTAAATTCCCTATACTTGAAGGAGACATTCCTGATATGCTAATAGAGGATGCCGAAAAGTTTTAAAAGACAAACATTCAATAAGATAGTAAGCCTAAACAAATAATACCCGCGAATGCTGGGGTGGCCGAGCCAGGCTAAAGGCGCTGGAGTTCTGTACTACGGCGAGACTTGAGTACCTGGTAGTGTTCACCATTAATCCGGGAATGATCAGATGGCTTGAATCTGAATGGCGGAGATGATGATGGATGGCTAAGATATCCAGTTCCACGAAAGATGAATTTGATTGCATAATCAATTCGGTTGAATGGAGCGCAGGTTCAAATCCTGCCCCCAGCGCCATTAGGCTTTACAATATAAAAAATTATTATTCAAAACCAAATGGAACTTTATGTGACTTTGAAAATAAAGATATAATATTGAAAGTCTCAAAAAGTTGGCGCTCCAGCGCCAACTTTATCTGACCTTGAAAAAATAAGGGGTAATATTGAAGGTTAGATAAAAGTTCATTAGGCAATATAAAGGTGAAAAAAATGGCTGAAGAAAAAAAGGAAATGAAAGAGATTAGTCCTCAGGTTCAAATCCCTAAGCAAAAAACGGTAAAAAAAGATTTTAAAGAAGCGGAAAAAATAAAAAAGGAAGAAAGAGAGCAAATGATAGAAATAGTCAGACTTCATTCCACGGACTTAAACGGAAAATTGAAAATAAAAAATTCATTGAGAAAAATAAGGGGAATAAGCTTCACGATAGCAAAGATTTTTTGCGAAAAGGCCAAAGTTGACCAGAATAAAAAGACAGGAAATTTGACTGAAGAAGAAATAAAGCGCCTTGAAGACGTGATAAAAAATCCGACAAAATATAACATACCAAACTATGTTTTAAATCTTAGAAAAAATCCGTACACAGGATCTGACAACCACTTGACGGGAGCGGAACTTGAGATAGAAACAAGAAAAATAATCGGAGATTTGAAGAAACTCGGCTCTTACGTGGGGGTCAGACACAGACTTGGACTTCCTGTAAGGGGTCAGAGAACCCGCTCAAGCTTCAGAAAGAACAGAACCATCGGTGTTGCAAAGAAAAAACAGCTACCGGCTGTGGCTGCTGCTAAATAGGTGATATGATGGGCGACCCGAAGAAACAAAGAAAAAAATATGAAAGACCTCTAAGACCATGGGACCGAAAAAGAATAGGTGAAGAAGTTGAAATAATGAAGAAATATGGCTTGAGGAGAAAAAATGAAATTTACAGAGCAGAAAGCATATTAAGGGTTGTCAGGAGGCACGCAAGAGACCTTGCCGCACAGAAAAACGAAAAAAGACAAAAAGAACTGATTGAAAGACTTAATAGGCTGGGATTGATTGAAAAGGGGGCGACATTGGACGACGTGCTTGGACTCAACTTAGAAGACGTGTTGGAAAGAAGACTGCAGACATTGGTTTTCAAAAATGGACTGGCAAAAACCCCGAAACAGGCCAGACAATTCATTGTTCACGGCCACGTAAAAGTGGACAAGGTTAAAATCAAGTGGCCTTCGTACATAGTGCCGAAAGAATTTGAAAAAAATATTCAATTGATAGGTGTTAAGAATGAGTGAAAGGATAGGAATAGCGCATATATATTCCTCTAAAAATAATACAATTATTCATATCACTGACATAACCGGTGCCGAAACAATAGCAAGGGTTACGGGCGGGATGATAACCAAAAACGACAGGGAAAAGGGAAACCCGTTCCCGGCAATGGTGGCTGCCAAGAGGGCGGCGGAAGAGGCAAAAAACAAGGGAATAACGAAACTAAACGTAAAAGTAAGGGCACCTGGAGGTCACAAAGCAAAGAACCCTGAAAAAGGAGCGCAACCAGCAATAAGAGCATTGGTAAGATCCGGATTAAAAATAATTGATATAGAAGATGTAACACCTTTACCCCACGATACTACAAGAAAAAAGGGAGGAAGGAGGGGAAGGAGGTTATAAGAATGAAAATCAAAGTCCTTGAAAGGGGAAAAGAAGAAATAAGATTTGAAGTCAGCGAAGCGAATGCTGCATTTGCAAACGCTTTGAGAAGAATCATGATGATGGAAGTTCCCACACTTGCCATAGAAGATGTGAATTTCAGAATAAATGACTCTCCTTTATTTGATGAAGTAATTGCTCACAGATTAGGACTGATACCATTAAAGTTTGAACCGAAAGTGTTTAGCAAAAGAAGCGAATGTAGTTGTGGAGGGGGAGGATGCATAAACTGCCAAGTTGTCTTTGTTTTAGACAAAACGGGGCCATGTGTAGTCTATAGCGAAGATTTGAAAAGCACAAATCCAGAAGTAAAACCCCTGTATGATAAAATTCCTATAGTAAAACTTGGTGAAAATCAGAAATTAAATTTGGAAGCGACTGCTATACTGGGAATTGGAAAGGAACATATCAAATGGAAAGCGTCCAACACCTTTTATACGTATGAGGGGAAAACCTTCACTTTCACCGTGGAGACCATATCGGGTCTCAATCCAAAAGAAATAGTTATAGAAGCGACGGAGATATTGGAAAACAAATCAAAGGAGTTAATAAAACTGTTGTAAAAGCGGGGGTACCCAAGAAGCCCTTTTTCTGCGGAAAAACGGCTTGGGAATGGTCAAAGGGGCTAGAATTTAATGTTGGTCAAGCTTAGGATGGCTAAGTTCAGGTACAGGCCCCCGGTTGAAACCGGAGGTATTTGAACTAAACTGAGGAGATACCTAGTGGCTTAGTGCCTTCGTGAGTTCGAATCTCATCCCCCGCACCAACTTTATTTAAACTTGAAGAATAAAGGATAAAATTGAAGTTTAGATAAAGTTCATTTGACTTTCAAAAATAAAGGGCGTAATATTCAAAGTCAAATGTTGCGCCCGCACCAAACAGTTCATTTGACTTTCAAAAACGTGAGAGAAATGAAAAAAACTAACCCTAAATTGAAGAAATTGATAGAAGATCTTTCAAAAAAAGATGAGAAAATATGGAAAGATGTAGCTCAAAGGCTATCAAAACCAAAAAAAATTGAGGTTAATCTCGCCAGAATAAACAGGTATGCAAAAAAAGGAGATAACGTTCTTGTTCCTGGAAAAGTGCTTGGTTACGGGAATTTGGACAAAGTTTTAACTGTAAGCGCATTTTCCTTTTCCAAAGAGGCCGAGAAAAAAATAAAGAATGCAGGTGGAATGACGATGAACATAGAAGAGCTTGTTGTTAAAAATCCCAAAGGGAGCAAAATAATATTACTTGGGTGAATATCTTGGAAAGGATAATAGACGCAACGGACCAGATTCTAGGAAGACTCTCCTCTAGAATAGCTAAAAGCCTGATGAAAGGAGAAAAAATAATAGTCATAAATGCGAAAAAAACAATAATAACCGGTAATCCGGAAAATATTATAGAAAAATTCAGAATTAAAACAAGGAGAGGAGACCCTCATCATGGTCCTTACTATCCGAAAACTCCGGACAGGATATTTAAAAGGTCTGTAAGAGGTATGATACCTTACAAGAAGTCGAAGGGAAGAAAAGCTCTTGAGAGATTGATAGTTTATTCGAGCAACCCCCAAAATCTTAAGGGGGAACAGATAGCAAAGACAAAAAATCAAATAAAATGTAAATATGTCAGTTTGGAAGAAATAACAAAAAAGCTTAAAGGGTTTTAATTATGGTGAAAAAGGAAGGACATTCAATAGGAAAAAGAAAGAAGGCAATTGCAAAAGCCTTTATAAGAAAAGGCAACGGCACAGTAAAGATTAATAATGTATCCCTGAGAAATATAAAGCCTGAAATGATAAGACTCATGATAGAAGAGCCTCTTATACTTGCAGGAGACCTGTCTAAAAAAGCGGATGTGAACGTAAAGGTAAAAGGCGGAGGAATAGTGGGACAGGCTGAGGCTGTAAGACAGGCCATAGCGCTTGGTTTGATTGAATTTGGCGGAAAGAAATACAAGCAAATCTTTGAAGATTATGATAGACATCTCTTGGTAAAGGATTCCAGGAGAACGGAACCGCATAAACCTTCAAGGTCTTCAACGGGACCGAGAAGACATAAACAAAGGTCAAAGAGGTGATTTGGTGATTATACCTGTGAGATGCATAACCTGCGGGAAACCCATAGCTCATTTATGGGAAGAATTTAATAAGGAAGTAGAAGCTGGTAAGAATCCCAAAAAAGTACTAGATAAACTTGGCCTTAAAAGATACTGCTGCAGGAGCTTGTTTCTTACGCACATGGATTTGATAGATTATACGGTAAAATTTAAAAAATAGTTAATTTTATATTTGTCCAAATCAAACTTTATTCGGGTGTGAGGGTGAAAAAGACACTAATTTTGCTGTTTACATTGGTTTTGGTATACCCTTTTTTTAGCTCCTTTGCTCTCGCTGAAATAAACATGAACCTGATTACAGAAAATTTTTACCTTTCACCGGGTTCTTACGTCCTCAAGATACAGACTGAAAAGGAAGGCCTGTATGGCGTGGTTTCCCTTGGAAAATACAGGAGCTGGGTAACATTCGAAAATCCTTACGTGACTATAAGCGGGGAAAGCGACGTGAATTTTTCAATATCCCCGCCTCTAAATAAGAAAGCGGGAGTTTATGAATTTCCTATAATGGTTTATTTAATCGAGAACGATTCTTTTTATTCCATAAAAAATTATAACCTGCTTATCGAGGAGAAATCCGATGCCAAAATAACCGAAATGAAACTAAACAAGGACATGTTCTCTCCCGAAGAAAAAATAGAGGTTAGCGGGGTTGTAAAGAATACGGGAACAGCAGATTTGGAAGAACTGAGGCTTTATATAAAAATGGAGAAACCTGGATACGAAGAGGTAAGAGAAAAAGTGTTCTCTTTAAATGTTGGTGAAGAAAAGGAATTAAAGGAAACTTTTGAAACTTCAATTTATTCGGAGCCTGGAACTTATCAACTCAGCTTAACATTATCGAAATTCGGCCAGAAACTGGATTCGAGTAAAAGATTTATAGAAATAGAAAAAATAGGGAAAATAGACAAAGTTCACGACTCGTCATGGAATCTGCTTGAGGAATCGGGCAGCTTTTACCTGAAAAACGTTGGCAACGTTGAAAAAACTGAAAAAATAGAAATGGAAATTGCAAAGCCGTGGGACTGGTTTGTTTTCTTTTCAGAAATGCCCCAGATAAAGGACAGTGCAACCAGATCTGTTTACGTCTGGGAAGTCACACTAAAACCTGGAGAAAATAAAATAATAAAATATGATATACATTACTGGCCATTTGCAATAATTTTCATTGTTTTAATCTATGGGCTCTACCTCTCCTTGAGACACGTCAGGAGACCTAACATAAAGAAACATTTCATTCAAACAAAGGTATTGGAAGATGACAGGAGGGAAGTCATGGTGGCCCTTGAAATAAAAAGTAGCGCAAAGTCAATGAAAGATGTTATTGTTGAAGATCGCATCCCTCCGATGGCCCAGCTTATAAAAGATTTTAAGACAATAAGCCCGAGCATAAAGCAAAGTGATGAAGGGACCGTGCTCAGATGGAGACTAAATGACTTGGGAAAGAATGAAAACATAATACTTTCATACAAGTTCAGGACTTTAATCGGGACACTAGACCACTTTAAGCTTCCAAAGGCAGTCTTGAAGGTAACCATAAACAAGATAAAAAGAGAATATTTCTCCAACTCACTTATAATAAAGGAAAAATAAATTAAAAATTTATATACCTTTAATGTTATTTATGTTTATCCCCGGATAGCTCAGCGGCTCAGAGCGATCGGCTGTAGACCTTTACTTTAGTATGGGTTGCATAGCAATCGTTCAGATACCGATAGGCCCCGTGTTCGAAAGCAAATCCCTTTTCAAAAAAGGTTTTTGCATTTCCCAAAACTTGGAAATCCCTCGGATTTCCCAAGAAAAATGGAAAGAACGAACCTCACGGTCCGGGGACCATTTCTCTAAAAGATGATTTGACTTTCATCTCTTGAAAATAGTTACATAAATCAAGCTTTCTCTTTTTCTGCAAGCTTTTATGATTGTCGAATTTTTCTAAAGTGTCTTTTATGGCCTTATTAGGGCTTATAGAGCTCGGAAAAGCTCGACCGAAAGCTTTTTAAAGGTTTTTGTACTAATAGTGTTCACTAGCGACCAAAGCGGAAGGGTTACACCTGTTCCCATTCCGAACACAGAAGTTAAGCCTTCCAGCGATCTGGACTGTACTGTCGAACAGACGGGAAATTCAGGACGTTGCTAGTATTTATATTCACTTTGGGGTCTGATAAAATTATCACATTGTTCAAGATTTTAGAGTTAGAATTATCTATTTAATAAGTTACTAAACTAGAGTTACCTATAAAACAAGCCCCGGTAGTGTAGCGGTCTAGCATACGGCCCTGTCGAAACCCCAGTTTGCGGAAAGGCTGTGACCCGGGTCCGAATCCCGGCTGGGGCGCCAATGTGGGCTCGTAGCTCAGTCTGGTAGAGCACCGGCCTTTTAAGCCAAAAGCTTAAAAGAATTGACTGTCTTTTGCATGGCAGATGATAAGACAAAGAAAGCCGGGAGTCGAGGGTTCAAACGAGCTTTTCTTTTCAAAAAGAAAAGACTCGAGAAAAGAAAACTCTGTATGTCCCTCCGAGCCCGCCATTAATCGGTGAAAGCATGGAAGAGAATGAAGAAAAAAACATCGTCGTTGAAGAGAATGAATTTAAAATAACAGAACATTACCTCGTGCCTAAACATGAAATAATGGCACAAGAAGAAAAAGCCAAAATTTTGAAAAATTTCAATATAACCGAAAAGCAAATCCCAAAAATTTTGTATTCAGACCCAGTTGTAAGAGAGATAGGCGCAAAAATCGGCGATATGATAAAGATAACAAGAAACAGTCAAGTTGCAGGCAAATTTATTTATTATAGAATTGTTTCAAGATAGTGATTTTATGGATAATTTTAGAATATTGTTAAAAAGTTTTGTTAATGAAAGAGGTTTGATAAAATTCCAAATAGAAAGTTATAACAATTTTATAGAAAGCAGGCTTCAAAGCATATTTGATGAAATAGGAGAAATAAAACCTGAGAGCGACAGACTAAAAGAATTTAAGGTGAAATTGGGAAAAGTAAGATTAGGAAAACCGAGTGTCAAGGAATCAGACGGCTCTTTAAGAGAGATACTGCCCATGGAAACAAGGCTAAGAGACCTTACTTATGCTGCACCCATATTCTTGGAAATGACTCCGATAATAGGGGACAACGAGCAGGAAACGAGCGAAGTGAAGATAGGAGAACTGCCAGTGATGCTGAAAAGCAAGTTATGTCCTCTTTCTAAGTTGACGACAAAAGAAGAACTCATAGAAGCCAAAGAAGACCCGGACGACCCTGGCGGCTATTTCATAATAAACGGAACTGAAAGAGTCTTGACACTTATAGAAGAGATAACACCAAACAAAGTTATTTTTGAAATGAAAGATGGGGAAGCCAACGGAAGAATAACAAGTGAAAGAAGAGGATGGGGCCAAAAACACACCATGCTGAGAAAAAAGGACGGACTTCTGGTAATATCTTTTGCAAGCCTGAGAAACTTTCCCTTGATGGTTCTACTGAGGTCTCTGGGCCTCAGCAGTGACAAGGATATAATAGATACTATTAATGCAAAACCTGTTTATAACGAGGAGATATACGTAAACCTTTATGAAACGGATATAACTGATACGGAAGAAGCTCTTGAATACATAGGAAAGAAAATGAAAGTATACCAAAAGGAATATAGAAAAGAAAGAGCTGAGCAAATAATAGACAAATATCTTCTTCCTCACATAGGACAAACCCCGGAAGACAGAATTAAAAAAGCCAAATATCTGTCAAGAATCGCGATAAATCTGATAAAACTTGCTCACGGGGAGATAGAGGAAGACGATATAGACCATTACAGCAACAAGAGACTGAAGACAGCGGGAGACTTGCTGGAAATTCTGCTGAGAAGCATACTTCTCGGCAAATGGGGACTCATAGAAAGGATAAACTACAACTACAAAAAAATTGCAAAAAGAGGCAAGATACCTTCAGTTTCAACCGTAGTGGAAAGCAATGTCCTTACCAGCCAGATTAATTCTTCCCTAGCTACTGGAATGTGGGTTGGAGGGAGGACAGGTGTGAGCCAAAGACTGGAAAGAACGAACTTTACCAGGTCTGTGGCCCATCTGAGAAACGTCATTTCTCCGTTGTCTACTACACAAGAGCACTTCAAAGCAAGAGAACTTCATTCAACTCACTGGGGCAGACTCGACCCGTCAGAGACGCCAGAAGGTCCTACCATAGGTTTGAGAAAATATATGGCTGTAATGGCGGAAATAAGCAACGGTGTTGAACCTGAGGAAAGCAAAGAAATGATTAAAAATCTTAAAACAAAAATAAGTTGATGTTTATGACTAGCGTGTTTTTAAATTGGGCGTTCATAGGAGAGGTTAGTAATCCGAAATCGCTCATAAACGAGATAAAGAAAAAGAGAAGGTCAGGAAAAATCTCCAAGGAAGTTAACATTTATTATGATGAGACTTTGGATGAAATTCTTATAAATGACAGCAGCGGGAGAATAAGAAGACCTTTGGTGATAGTAAGAGATGGTAAACCGATGCTAAAAAAGAGAAATTTAAAGGATTTGGAAACAGGTAAGATTACTTTTGATGATTTGATTAAAAACGGTATAATAGAATATCTTGACTGTGATGAAGAGGAAAATGCGTACATAGCTTTATGGCCTCAAGATTTGACAAAAGAACACACTCATATGGAAATAAACCCTCTCCTGATTTTCGGACTTTCTTCTTCGTTAATACCTTATGGTGAATATGACCGTGGTGACAGGGTGAACTTTGGGGCAAAGATGATAGGACAGAGTTTGGGTTTCTACGCATCAAATTTTGCCCTGAGAACTGACGCAAAATCCAACATACTTTTGTATCCTCAAGTGCCTTTGGTCACTTCCGTTTCTTACGATATATTTGGTTTGGATAAGCATCCTGCCGGACAAAATGTCGTTATAGCTCTGCTCACTTACGGCGGATATAACATGGAGGACGCTGTCATAATAAACAAGGGTAGCATAGAAAGAGGTTTGGGAAGGTCTTTCTTCTTCCGCACGTATCAGATAGAGGAAACCAGATACGGAG
>Ga0172363_10003305_pt1 | contig 13118 bp, 9 predicted proteins | sample LakKivs2_kivu2a2_FD_114541 | JGI IMG/M metagenome (GOLD analysis project Ga0172363, IMG submission 114541) | Sediment microbial communities from Lake Kivu, Rwanda - Sediment s2_kivu2a2 | ecosystem: Environmental > Aquatic > Freshwater > Lake > Sediment | place: Rwanda: Western Province, Lake... | reverse complement strand
AGTCATGATTGACATCAAAGAATTCCGCCGATATGCCCATGAGTTTGTCGACTGGATGGCTGATTACCTGGAGCATGTGGAGCAGTATCCCGTCAAATCGCAGGTGCGGCCGCACGAGGTCTTCGACAAGCTTCCCGGTCATCCTCCTGCTGAGGGAGAGGCGATGGATGCCATTATGAAGGATTTTCAGGATATCATCCTGCCGGGCATGACGCACTGGCAGAGCCCCAGCTTCTTCGCCTATTTTCCTGCCAACTCCTCCTACCCTTCCGTTCTGGCGGAGATGCTCACCGCCACGCTGGCGGCACAGTGTATGGTGTGGGAGACGTCGCCGGCGGCTGCCGAGCTCGAAGAGAAGATGATGAACTGGCTGAAAGAGATGACCGGCCTGCCGGCGGCATGGGACGGCGTAATACAGGACACGGCCTCCACGGCCACTTTATGCGCCATTCTGACGGCACGCGAGAGGTTCTCGGATTTTAAGATCAATGAGGAGGGATTCGGTGATTTCATAGGGTTACGTGTCTATTGCTCCACCGAGACACATTCCTCTATAGAGAAGGATGTGAAGATTGCCGGTCTGGGTCGCCGGAACTTAGTCAAGGTCAGAGTTGATGACCTTTACCGCCTGGATCCCGCAGCACTGGAGGAGGCCATCATGAAAGACCGCGCCGCCGGCCTGAAGCCGCTGTGTGTCATCGCCACCATCGGAACGACAGGCTCTACAGCCATCGACCCCATCCGTGACATCGGGCGGCTCTGTCACAAGCACCATCTCTGGCTCCATATCGACGCAGCCCTCGCCGGCACTGCCCTCATACTGCCCGAATACCGCTGGATGAGCGACGGCATTGAGCTGGCCGACAGCTTTGTCTTCAACCCCCACAAATGGATGTTCACCAACTTCGACAGTTCGGCCTATTTCGTGAAAGACAGGGAGAGCCTTATACGCACCTTTGAGATCCTGCCCGAATACCTCAAAAGCAGATCCAGGGGCCTCGTTAACGACTACCGTGACTGGGGCGTGGCCCTCGGCCGCCGTTTCAGGGCCCTCAAGCTGTGGTTCGTCATACGAAATTTCGGCGTCAACGGCATTCAGGATAAAATCAGATGCCATCTGAGCCTGGCCAAAAACCTGGAGAGTAAGATACTAAACGAAAAGGACTTTGAGTTAATGGTTCCGGTGCTGCTGAATACCGTCTGTTTCAGGTTTAAACCTGCCGACTGTCATGACGATGACGACCGCCTGAACGCCCTCAATGAGGAGCTGCTGAACCGCCTGAACAGAACCGGTCAAATGTACCTGTCACATACCAAGCTGAAGGGTAAGTACACCATCCGTATGGTTACCTCGCAAACCAGCGTGGAACAGCGGCATGTAAACCAAGCCTGGGAGCTGATAAAAACAACAGCCCGCTCGTTGTGAAGATATAAACGGCACCGTCCTCATCAGTCACCAGGGTCATATTGAATAATGAGGAGCATGGTCCATGTTAAAATTGAAGAACATTATGAAGAAAAGTTTAATCGTTCTATCGGCCACTCTGCTGGTGTTGCTGTTTTTTTGCGGACAACCCGATACGAAAGATAAGTCGGTTAAAAAAGCTTTGAGGATCCATAAAAAAGTTTTCACAGTCGATTCCCATACCGACGCGCCCATAGATCTTTTCATGAGCACAGCCAGTCTTTTAAAAAATGACATTTCCGGGGATGATGCGCCGAAGGTAGACTTGGATAAGATGCAGAAAGGAGGCCTTGACGCTGTCTTTTTAGCTGTTTTCATCGGTCAGGGTCCGCGCACACCCGAGGGGAATGCCGGGGCCAAAGCGAGGGCTATGGCTATCTTCGACACGATCTATGCCGCTGTCGGCAGATACCCTGACCTGGCGGGTATCGTCACCACACCCGCCGAAGCCTATAAGCTGGTGAAAGAAGGCAGGAAAGCCATCTTTATAGGCGTGGAGAACGGCTATCCCGTCGGCCGCGATCTGACCATGGTGAAAACCCTCTATGACCGCGGCGCACGTTACATCACCCTGTGCCATACACGCAACAACGACATCTGCGATTCGTCGACCGATAAAAAAGGAGCTGAACATGACGGGTTAAGCGACTTCGGTAAGGAAGTGGTGAAAGAGATGAACCGCCTGGGCATGATGATCGACGTGTCGCATGTCTCCGACAAGACCTTCTATGACGTTCTGGCCCTGACCAAAGTGCCGGTCATAGCCTCCCATTCGTGCGCCAGGGCACTGTGCGACAACCCCCGCAACCTCGATGACGACATGCTGCGGGCGCTGGCTGCCAACGGCGGCGTCATGCAGATGTGCTTCCTCAGCGACTACCTCCGCAAACCTGAACCCAATCCTGCCAGAGACTCGGCACAGCAGGCTCTGGAGGTGAAATACAACCACTTTGAAAACCTGACGGAGCAGGAGAACAGAAAAGCCTGGAAAGAATGGCATGAGATCGAGAAACGTTATCCCGAAAAGCCGGCCACCGTCGAAGATGTCGTGAACCATATAGACCATGTGGTGAAGGTCGCAGGCATTGACCACGTCGGCATCGGTACCGACTTTGACGGGGGCGGCGGCGTGGAAGGCTGTGAGGACGACAGCCAGATGGCCAATATCACCATTGAGCTGGTCAAAAGAGGCTATTCGGAAGACGATATCCGCAAGATCTGGGGCGGTAACCTCATGCGCGTGATGCAGGAGGTGGCCGGTTATGCCAAAAAAACCCGTGATGGTTGAAGTGTTTGCCATAAAGCTGTTGGCACCGGAGGCCTTCACCGGTGTCAGGGATAGCCTGCTGCGACTCCTGCCGCCGTTGTCGGAGGAAAAAATAAACCGTTATGTGCGGCCCGTCGACACGCAGCGTTCCCTGCTGGGAGAACTGATGGTCAGGACGATCCTGGGCCGGCGTCTGCAGGTCGCCGGCGACAGCCTCGTCATAGATTACAGCGATAAAGGGAAACCCCACCTGAAACATCATCCCGGGATACATTTCAACATCTCCCATTCGGGGCAATGGGTTGTCTGTGCCATTGCCGGACAACCCGTCGGCATTGACGTCGAGGTCATCAGACCCAACAAAATGAAAATAGCGCAGCGCTTTTTCTCACCGGAAGAATATGGCGACCTGATGAAAAAGGATGAAAATGAGAGGATCGGCTACTTCTTCGAGCTGTGGACGCTGAAAGAGAGTTACCTCAAAGCCCTCGGCAAAGGGCTCACCCTGGCCATGAACAGCTTCACCGTGTCGCGGTCAGGCGGCACCTTCAGGATAAAAACCGGCGATGAATCTGTCGATTGCCATCTCCGCCTTTATGAACTCGATGAGGAGCACAAAGCGGCCGTGTGTGCCTTTGAAAAGGATATGAAACAAGAGGTTACGGTGATAACGCTGGACGGCCTGATGCCGTGATGAACATCCAGGTCGGGATCGTAACTATGTAAACATAAAAAACCACCTGTCGACAATATATGAAAACACATAACCCGAAGCGCATTCAAAGCATAGCTATTACAGGCCTTTTGATGCTTATCCGGGCGGCAACATTACATGGTCAGGTGATAAAAGAACCCGATGATCCGTGGGTCAAAAGCTTTTTTCATCTGAAGATGGGCAACCTGTGGTTTAACTCCATCCGTCTCGATTTCCCCGGCATGAAAACTGGCCTGGTGATGACCGATTCGTTACCTCTTTACAATGCCTGGGACCGGACGATGACGTTGGATCTGAGCCAGGCTCCCTCCTTCGTCACCGTGCGGGCTGTGCCCGCCACGCTGGCGCCACATCAGGAAGGGATGCTGTACATCACCTATGACGCCGCCAAAAAAGGCAGCTACGGACCCACGTTCGATTCGTTCTACATGATCACCAACGATACCGTCAAGCCCGACAAGAGCCTCATCGTGTGTCCTGATATCGGGGAAGATTTCTCAGCGCTGACACGCGGGCAGCTTCAGGATGCTCCCGTGATCGTCTTCGACGACACTACGTTCAACTTCGGCACCGTTGCCGCCGGTACAGTATCCCATACCTCGTCGGTTTACTGAACCACTTCCGGTGACGGTCCCGCTGATGCAGACCGTTATTTTCACCATAACCGTCACCGATACTGTGATGAGTTGCCAGGGCACGGATTCTGTCCTCGTGACCTTCGACAATTGCATCTGTCGCTGCTGATAGCTGAACCCTGAAAGAGTAACAGGTTTATCAGCCCCGTCACTGCTTAAAATCATCAAACCATAAAGGTAATTTCTCCTTTTGTGCCCTACTGTAACTATTGTGGTAATATCACCTCTCGCTCCTCGCTTCTCGCTCTTCCCTCATATCCTCTCCTGAGAATGCTTCAGGATGTTATACAGGAACTCGCGTGCCCTGAAGAGTTGGGCTTTGACGGTGCCTAAGGGCAGGTTGAGCTGCTCGGCTATCTCCTCATAGGAATACTCCTTGAAATAGCGCAGGTTGATCAGGGTGCGGTAGTTTGGTTTCAGCCTTTCGACGACCTCGCGCATGAGTTTAATCTTCTGCTCCTTGATATAATTTTCCTCCGGGTCTGGGGTGCCTGAGACGAGTGTGGCGGACAGGTCCATGCCGTCTTCCGTCTCCAGCGATTTATCCAGCGACAGCATATTTCTTCTCTTCTTACGGATGTAATCAATGCAGTTGTTGGAGGCGATCTTGAAGAGCCAGGTGCTGAAAGCAAAATCCGGCGTATACTGGTGCAGATTACGGAAAGCCTTGCCAAAAGCCTCTATGGTCAGGTCATCGGTATCGGTCGGATCATTGGTCATCTTCAGCAGCATGAAATAAAGCGAGTCCCAGTAATTATTCATCAGCTCGGCATAGGCTTTCTGGTCACCATACCGGATGGCCTGCTGCACCAACTTGTAATCACGTTCTGCTTTCTGCGTAAGATTGGAGCTTATTTCCATTTATTTGTTCTGGCGAAAATGACCGACACCTTCAGCACGGCAAAAACCAACATCAAAAATAATTCATAAAAAGGAGAAAGCAACAATAAATTCTTTTCATTTAGCTTCCGCATCGATTTTTTTATGATGAACATGAAGCTGAATAACCGTATCCCAAAGATAATCAAAACCGTTATTAAAACAGCCGGGTACCGTAACAGAAACAGGAAGGTCAGGTAAAAGAGTAACAGGCTCAAATAGTTGAGGCCGAGCAGGATCTTATGGCGTCGTTTGAAATAAACCTGTGTTTCGATATGCTGTTTACGTTGCAGCAGCCATGCCCCGAATGTTGTCCAGCCGGTGCACAGCACCTGGCCGGCAGTTTCCGTTTCTATGGCCGTGTTATTCTTTCCCGCCACCTTATTGATGAAGAGGTCATCGTCGCCGGTCATCAGTTTATAATGCGAGGTGAAGCCATGGACCTTATAAAACAACGACTTACGGTAAGCCAGGTTCTCGCCGATGCCCATATAGGGTTCGCCGGCGAGGGCAAACGACAGGTAGCGGATCCCTCTCAGCATGCTGTCGAAACGTATCCAGGAGTTCAGCATACCTTTTTGCGGAAGCAGTGTGCTGTAACCCAGAACGATCTCAGTCCCGGGGCGGAACGCCGCCTGTATCTTGCTCAGCCAGTGATCGCCTGCCGGCATGCAGTCGATATCGGTGAGGACGATGATATCGTGTCCGGCCGACTTGATGCCGATGGATAGCGGGAACTTCCTGCCTCTGAAAAAGTTCAGGTTCTCACCGATATTGACGATCTTAAGACGGGGATACCGTTGTGCCAGCGTTTCGAGGTACAGCTTCTGTTCTTCATCAGGGGACTCATTGACGATGATGACCTCAAAATCAGGATGATCCTGCGCGAGGATACGCAGCAGATGCTCCTCGCGGCCCGGATGAATCTCCTTGCCGCACAGCACCACGGACACAGGCTCGATGCTTTGGTTCTCCGCATGCTTCTGCCTGTAAAAAGCGAGCTTACCGAAGACCAGCCACAAAAAAAGAAGCTGAATAAGCGCGCAGAGAAGGTAAAAGAAAAACGTAAAAAAAAGCAGGTCGTCGGAGTAAAAGAGTGACAGGTCCATACACCCGTATGTTATGATGACAAAAATATTTATTCTTGTCTAATAAAACATACCTTTGAAGGAAATTTTAATAACATCGTTTTGTCCGTAAAAATTCTCTTCCGGGTCATGTCAGATGATCCTGTAATCCGGCAGGGACGATGATTTTCAACCTTCAACATACCGATAAAAACACAAAAGCACGTGCGGGTGAGATCGTCACTGACCACGGCCACTTCCCGACGCCGGCTTTCATGCCCATCGGCACGGTGGGGATGGTGAAGGCGGCCCATCTGCGTGAGATAAGGGATGACATCGGTGCCGGGATCATCCTCGGCAACACCTATCATCTCTACCTGCGGCCCGGCACGGCTGTCATCGAGGCTGCCGGCGGCCTGCACCGCTTCAACGGCTGGGACAGGACCATCCTCACCGACAGCGGCGGCTACCAGGTCTTCTCACTGGCGTCGCGACGCAAGGTGAAGGAAGAAGGCATCCTGTTCCACTCCCACATCGACGGCTCCCTTCATACCTTCACACCCGAGAATGTCATCGACATCCAGCGCGCCATCGGCGGCGACATCATCATGGCCCTCGATGAGTGCACGCCTTACCCCTGCGACTATGACTACGCCTCGCAGTCCATGCAGCGCACCCACCGCTGGCTGCGGCGCTGCATGTCGCGTTTCGCCGCTACACCGCCGAAGTACGGCTACCGGCAGGATCTCTTCCCCATCGTCCAGGGCAGCACTTACCCTGACCTGCGCGGCCAGTCGGCCGAGACCGCCGCCGCAATGGATGCTCCCGGCAATGCCATCGGCGGTTTGTCGGTAGGTGAGCCCGCCGAGGAGATGTACGGCATCACCGAACTGGTGTGCTCCATACTGCCGGAGTCAAAACCACGTTATCTGATGGGTGTGGGCTCGCCGGCCAACATCCTCGAGACCATCGCCCTGGGCATAGACCTGTTCGACTGTGTCATGCCCACACGCAATGGCCGTAACGGATGGCTTTTCACTAAGAATGGCATCATCAACCTACGCAACGGGAAGTGGAAGAACGACTTCTCGCCAGTGGATGAGGAGGGCTACTGTTTTGTTGATAAGGACTATTCCAAAGCTTTCCTGCGCCACCTTTTCGTGGCCGGTGAGATGCTCGGCCCCATGATCGCCACCCTCCACAACCTGGCCTTTTACATGTGGCTCATGCGTGAGGCCCGGGCACAGATCATCGACGGCACCTTCGGCGAATGGAAGACAACCATGACAGGGCCGTTGCAGGAAAGAATATAACGACCTGTTAATGAAACGTATCGATTATTATATCATCAAAAAATTCCTCGGCACCTTCTTCTACGCCATCGCCCTGCTCATCGTCATCGTCGTGGTGTTCGACTTCTCCGAGAAGATCGACGATTTCATCAGAAAAGCGGCGCCCCTCAAAGAGATCATCTTCACCTACTATTTCAACTTCATCCCCTATTTCATCAACCTCTTCGTCTACCTCTTCACCTTTATCTCGGTCATCTTTTTCACCTCCAAGATGGCCGCCAACTCCGAGATCGTCGCCATCCTCAGCAGCGGCATCAGCTACCGGCGCCTCATGCGGCCCTACCTCATCTCATCTGTCTTCCTGGCCGTCATGTCGTTCATGCTGGCCAACTTTGTCATACCACACACCAACCGGAAGCTGGTCGAGTTCGAGAAAAGATACATCAACGACCCGCGCAGCACCAGGGACATCAATATACACATGCAGCTCGACCCGCAGACTTACATCTATGTCGAAAGCTTCAACACCCAGAATCAGACAGGGTATAAATTTTCGCTTGAGAAAATAAACAAGAAAGGGCTCTATTACAAGCTGACCTCCGACAAGTGTGTCTGGGACAGCCTCACCAACACATGGAACGTTTACAACTATGCCGAGAGGACCCTCAACGGCATGAACGACATCATCGACAGGGGCAGGGTAAAGAACATGGCACTTAATTTAAAGCCCGAGGATTTCACCCTCAAGGTGGAGGATGTCATCACGATGAATTTCTTCGACCTGAACCGTTTCGTCAGGGACGAGAAGATGAAGGGCACACGTAAGGTCATCGAATACATTGTAGCGCAGCAGAAGCGCATCGCCAACCCTTTTGCCACCATCATCCTGACGTTCATCGGCTTCGCCCTGTCGAGCCGCAAGATACGCGGCGGCATAGGCATGCACCTGGGCATCGGCATCACTATCACTTTCTCTTACATCCTCTTCATGCAGATCTCCACCGTTTACGCCACTTACGGCAACCTGTCGCCGTTCATGGCCGCGTGGATACCCAATTTCATCTTCGGGGTGGTGGCCATTTTCCTTGTCAAATACGCACCCAAGTGACGGTCTTTTATAAAGTCCCAAGCCACTGAAAGGCGTCAGGAAAGATGATCTCCGGTGTTGTATCTTTCGGAAACAGGCCGTACACCGCCGAGCCGCTGCCTGTCATCGAGGCGTAGATGGCGCCGGCCTCATAAAGCCTGTCCCTGATGCGGCCTATTTCGGGAAAGCGGGTCGTCAGCGGTCCTTCAAAATCATTGGTGACAGTCCCCTTCCATTCCGGCAACGGACGGGTGAGGAGGTCTTTCAAGACACAATCTCTTTTTTCAGGCCCGATCATGCCATAAGCTTCGGCTGTGGAGATGTGGACAGGTGGCACGACGATCATAATGGGATGGCCGGACAGGTCAACGTCGCACACCTCGATCTTGTCACCACGCTCCCATGCATAGGCCGGCTTATCCCGAAGGAAAAAAGGGCAGTCGCTGCCCAGGCGGGCAGCGTAATCTTGTAACGCTTCTGATGACAGCCGCAGGTCAAAAAGGCGGCCGAGAAGCATCAGGGTGTGGACGCCGTCGGAGGAGCCGCCGCCGAGGCCCGCACCGGCAGGGATGACCTTGTGGAGATGGATGTGGACGGGGGCGAGAGTATGGTCGGCAGCCAGTATGCGGTACGCTCTGATACAGAGGTTATCGCCGGTATCGCCCGGGACCTCCAGGCCGGTCATGCTGAAATGATCCTGGTGATCCGGCGCAACGATGATCTCAAGGATGTCGGTCAGCGGTACGGGGTAAAAGACCGTTTCGATGTCGTGGTAGCCGTCATCGCGCAGGCCTGTGACCCACAGGCCGAGGTTGATTTTACAGTTAGGGAATGTCAGCATGGCCTCACCCCCCGGCGAGGTTGTATCGGAATTGATGTTTTTTGTTTAACCACAGAGGGCGCAAAGAACGCAGAGAATAAAAAAATCGATTCTTTATTTCTCAGAGTTCGCTGTATTACTCCGACACCTCTATGGTTAAATCAGATTTTGATACAACCCCGGGTGTTATATTTTCCATTATAGTATATGCAATTGCATCATACCAATTAACTTTTTCAGCAATTTTATCTTTTATTTGTTCAATCTCATTTGGAGATAAGTCCCTTCCTAATTGTTCGTTGGCAACGTCCTGTATATCTTCAATGGTCAAATAATAAAAGATTTTATCCTTTTTCATTTCCATTTTTTTAATGAATCAATATATTCTCCTGATGCCATGCCATTAAGACAAAGTTACAAAAGCCCGTGTCAAGAATGGAAAAAAGATGATTGAGTTTTTAACGGATAATGAACAGGTCTGACAGTTAAATGACTTAAACTTATCTCATTCATTATTAGATAAAACTTGTAAAATGTCAGGTACATGGCGTAATCCAAAAAGTTATTAACAATCGATAAAATTTTACAATAAATCCATATTACCTTTTAGAATATTATGGATTAAACAATGTTAATTTAAATAAATTCTTTTTGTTCTTTGCTTTTCAGTAGTTGATTAATTAAAGTAGTGATTCATAATCATTTATTTATTTTTCATTAAATAATCCACTTTTGTCTCACTCCTAATTCCAGCAGCCATGAAAATCCTAACAAAACTTTTGAGACTTATCGTGACAAAAAAATCCATTATTTTATTATGTTTAATGGCTGTCACTTTTTCTTTTAAGATATCATTTGCGCAATCCGAATATGAACACGGAATTCTATGGGTTACGATTAGTGATAATTTAAAACCGGATGGCGAATCAAGAACCGATCAAAACAATGTTAACCGGGTTTTTGATCGATACGGTGTGTACTCATTTAAACAAGCTTTGCCATTTGCAAAACGGGAATCATTGCTCAAAATTTATGAGTTACGATTTACCGGGAATGACACCTGCCTGATTAATGATATTCGCGACAGCATACCTGAAATGTTAATTAAACCATATCGAAGCCGTGTTGGAGAAGTTTTATACAATCCAAAAGATAATATGTGGCGGAATCCCGATAGCGTAATACAACGAACGATGTGGTTTCTTCATAAAATTAAGGCTGATAGTGCGTGGGATATTACGCGAGGAGATGATAAAATTATCATTGCCATAATTGATACTTGGTTTGATCCAACTCATCCCGATTTAAAAACACAGATGTTATATGATCATGATCCCCTGACCAATGTATATTTTGACCCTGAAAGTGCTTTTCAATGGATTGCCTGGCATGGTACTACCGTTGCAGGTTTTGCATCTGCACAAACAACTGACTCCAATATGACTGTACCACCATTAGCTCATCATTGTTCCATTGGATATAAAACTAAAATTATTGGTTATCAAGGTGGATCTTCTTTAATTCTTTTATCTAAAGCCTTACATGCCTCAGATGTTATGCATGCTGATATTATTAGTTTATCGATGTTTGGCGGGTGTAATCCGGATCCGACAGGATATGAAGAAAGTATTGTAAAAGAAATACTCGATAACGGAACAACAATAGTTTCTGCGGCTGGAAATGGATTTTGCACAGGTTGCTATTTTAATGGAATTCAAGGAAAACTTTGGATCAATTGTGATAGTGTTCCATATGATTTTGTTCATTTTAGTCCGACATTTCCGTTTTCTCCAACTTATGATTCGAGGATAATTGTCGTTTCAGGAACCGAAAGAAATGACAGCCTTTCGTATCATGTTTACGACTCTGCACAGGCTAAATGGTTAAACAGGACATTTTCCTATTACCCTGAGGTTGATATATGTGCGCCCGGTCATGAAATGATGGGCCTTAAACCGACTTTAATGTATGATACTATACATGATACTATTGTGGTCAATAAATTCCCTTTTTACGGAGGAAATGGAGGGACTTCCTTTTCCGCCCCGATTGTTGCCGGCCTATGTGGATTGATTAAATCTAAAAATCCTTTCCTGAATCCGGCACAGGTACAGGATATTCTTCAAAGCACCACTGATCCGATCGTCGACGCTGAGATGTACGAAAGCAACGGCCAAAGCCAAACCGGAACAGGTCGTATCAACGCCTATAAAGCGGTAATGAAAGCTGACAGTAGCATCGGTAATTACAATATCTATGACGGCCAGGATATAACATGGACAGATACTATGTGTGTCAGGAATTATATTCATATTTATTCCGGAGGAAAATTAACCATTAAGTCTTATGTTGGATTAATGAAAGATGCCATCATCGTAGTTGAACAAGGAGCTCAACTGATAATTGACGGAGGACATCTGACCGCACATTTTCGTCAACTTTGGTGGGGCATTGAAGTGTGGGGAAATCCCGGAATGTCACAGAATCCTCTGAATCAGGGCATGATAAGCGTTATAAACAATGGGATCATCGAAAATGCACGCATCGGTATCCGGACAGATAACTCAATTACTCTTCCGGCAGATGGTGGCGGGATTGTGATAGGAAATGAAGCGATCTTCAAAAACAATGTGATTGCCGTTCAATTTGAGGATTACAGGTATCAAAACATGAGTTCATTTACGAAATGTTCATTTACAACAACAAGAGTCTTGAACGACAGCTCAAAATTTGATAGCTTTGTACAGTTGACCGGTGTTGTCGGGGTGGATTTCAGAGGATGTTCATTTAAAAATACCCGGTTAAACAGTGAATGTCCTTTGGAGGAAAGAGGTATCGGAATTTCAAGCTTTAATTCACAATTTTCAATGGATTGGATTTGTGATACTACTATTGCTCCCTGCCCAAATTACAGACAGGACACCTTACAGGGATTATATTATGGCATAAGAGCTTGCGGAGCAGGTCCGACACGTACCTGTACCATCAGTCATTCTCTTTTTAGCGGGAACAAAACGGGAATTTATTTAGGTGCCATTGATTATGCCGGTATTACCGAAAATATATTTAAGGTGCAACCCTATCCGGAGGCAAATATTTACGAAGAGGTCTTGGGAGGATTGTATCTGGATCGTTGTAACGGCTATCAGGTTGAAGAAAACAGTTTTGAATGTATCTTTAGTCCGGGAGGCATTAGTGTTGGTTTAGTCGTTAATAATTCGGGGACTGAAAACAATATCATCTATAATAATTATTTTCACAGCTTAACTTATGGTACCCTTGCACAAAATCAAAATAGGGATGTCTCAGGTGATTGCGGACTTCAAATAAGATGTAATGATTATACTGCATGTACCTTCGATATTGCAGTTACTTCTCTGAATTCAGGATCTGAAATTGGTATAAAAAAAGATCAGGGATCCAACGCTCAAAGTACCACGGCTCCTGCAGGAGATACTTTTACAGAAGAGCCCACAGAAGAAGAAGGTAATTATTATAATGAGAGTTCCAATGATATCTGGTATTGGCATCATTCGCTTACATCCGGGCCTAAGATAATCCCTACAAATCGGTCTGCTTCTGTAGACACTGTAATGAATCAATGGGGATATAAATATAAAAAAGATGAGAGTTGCCCGTCAAATCCCGGTTCCGGCGGATCAAAACAAGAGGAAGAGTCAAGAATGCTGGTTGCCGGACAAATGGCTGATTCAACACAGAATTTGCTTAATTTGCTTGTGGATGGTGGTGATACTCAGGGAATGATTTCTGAAATAGAAACAAGCTGGCCTGATGATGCAGTTGAAATTTATAACCAGTTGATGGAGGCTTCACCATATCTCTCCGATACTGTAATGGTAAGCACTGTCGAAAAAGAAGATGTCATTCCTT
>Ga0172363_10003304_pt1 | contig 13121 bp, 13 predicted proteins | sample LakKivs2_kivu2a2_FD_114541 | JGI IMG/M metagenome (GOLD analysis project Ga0172363, IMG submission 114541) | Sediment microbial communities from Lake Kivu, Rwanda - Sediment s2_kivu2a2 | ecosystem: Environmental > Aquatic > Freshwater > Lake > Sediment | place: Rwanda: Western Province, Lake... | reverse complement strand
TTAGGGAGAAGATAGGATTCATAGGGTCACGCAAGAGAGCAAATTTGGACGCTTTCCTCGCTAGAGACAAGAAAGCAGTCAGTCAAGGTGAGTGGGCTTCTGAAGTCTGTTCTGTTGAAGACTGTGGTCCTGTGGAGTTGATGGACATGACTGTAGAAGAAGACCACACCTATGTTGCACAAGGTCTTGTTTCCCACAACACGATCAACTTTTTGACTATGTACGGCGGCGGGGCCGGTGGATTCGCTGCTCAAGCTAAGATATCATACGAACAAGCAAAGAGAATGATCATCAACTTCTTCCGAGGATATTCTGGACTGAAGAAGTGGATCGATAATGAAATCCGGATCAGTCGCAAACGTGGTTTCAGCAAGACCGCGTTTGGTCGCCGTCGTCCGTTGGCGGAGTTCTACAATGCTACAGACGAGAAGATTAAGGCGAAGGGTGACCGCTGCGCAGTCAATAGCTGTATCCAGGGTACCGGTAGTGACGTTATCAAGATAGCCCTCTACCGTGTGTGGAAGTGGCTCCGGGACAACGGGTACAATGATGATGTCCATTTGCTGATGCCGATTCATGATGAAATCGTCTTCGAGATCAAAGAGGACAAACTCGACTTCTACATCCCAGAGTTGTGTGAGATACTCAAGATACATGACCTCACAGACGCGCTTGGGTGGCCCGTGCCTTTCGATGTGGACGCGGAGTACGGCGATAGTTTCCACGTTGACCACAACTATTGGAAAGAACGCAAAGCTGCCAAGAAGGCCGAGAGCCAGGCAGCCACGGTACCTGCCGTGGCACCTGCCGTGGCACCTGAACAGCCTGCTCTTAAGGCGGATCCAAAACTGCAAGAGTCAGTACCCCCGTCATCTCAACCCAAAAAGGAGGAAGTTGCGGTATCTGTACCACAGGTTATGACCACGTCTGTCATGCTTGAGTCACCTTCAGTGACTACGACACCGACACCGACATCTAGCAGTGGGGAGTTCATCCACTTCACGGTTACCGTGCGTGAGGCTGTGATGTCGGCGGCTGAAAAGGCAAAGGCGCATCTCGCGGAGGTAGAGTCGCAGACCCCCGATGAGTCTTTGAAGGACATCCACATAAAAGATAGGATAGATCACCGCGGCGTTTTGATTTACCCCATAGAGCGGTTGGATCACATAACACTCCACCAGTTTAATACGGCGTTGAGCATCCTTGTTAAGTACGGGGATGAGTTATTCGTGGGACCAAAGTGCAGGGTGTCCCTTGTCGACAAGGCAACTGGTGAGGTGTGGTATGAGTCCTCGAAGAAGGTGTCCGTTGATGCCTTCCTTGCGCTCTGTTTCTGGCTCAAAATTTGAGGAGGTTTGTGATGGAGTGCGTAAAAAGTGTGGACGAGTTCGCGCGAAGAAACTCCGATGATTTGAAGAAGTTCATGATCTACAAGACGGGCATCCACGACACGGACTTGATTCGGGACACCATTCAGGAGTTCTTCGTCAAGTTGATTGAGTCCCGGGCGCTTGAGACATATGACCCCGCGAAGGGTACGTTCAAGACGTACATCATGAACTTGTTCTGTTGGCTCCTGCCAGTCATGGCAAAAAAGAACAAGTCGGTGAAGTACACGTTCGTGAGTCACGTCAAGGACCGGGATAGGCACCATCAATGGTATGGTAGGTATACCGATGTGTTCGAGGGCATGTCTGGTAAGTCCGATGGCCCGTACGCTGACAACGCCGTAGACACGTGCTACGATGCATCGCATGTGAGGGAGGCCGAGGAGCTGGAGGCGGAGAGAAGCCTCAATTCTTTCGTGAAGTTCGTCCAGAATACGCAGCCCCCGTCAGTGGCTGAACGCATAGTACCATTCGTCCAATACCGTGAACAAGGGTGTAATGGGGCTGACATCGCTAAGATGCTCGGTCTGTCAAATAGTTTGATGAAGACGGTACGGGAAAGGGCAGGAAACAGCTACGAGGAATGGAGAGGTTACAAGATGACACCTGGAAAAAAGGCTCAGAAGCAGACACTCGACAGTGTGGTGGCCGAGATCAAGCTGGTGCAGGGTATGATAACCAGGTACAACGCTGGTGATGTGTCTCTGCCGATGGGGTTTTCGTACAAGGAGGCCGTGTTGCGCCTCAGGTATCTCCGTACGCGTCAGTCACAGCTCGGCAGGCGTGACCGGGGTCACAGACGAGAGGAGTGATCCTCGGTACTATCAAGAGGATCTAAGATAAAGGACTGCGTATGGGACGATTGGAAGTTGAGGTGGGCGAACTGCTACGGTTGGAGTCGGGTATCGCGCTCAAGGATGCGGGGGTAGACGTGGAGACCCCTCTTGAGGATATCGTCTCCCAATTGGATTCTACCGACAGTGGGCCTCCACCAGACAGTACGAAGGACAAGGAACTGTATGTGACCATGAGGAAGACTTTGTCGAAGGAAGTTGGCTTCCTGAAAGTCTACACCGATACCAAACGCCGTTGGAACGCAGATGCACGAAGGGCTTTGCGTAGCCACTATCCTTCTTACATGTTCGAACATTGTTCGGTCATTCCATTCTTCAACGAGGACGGCTCACACGACCCCCTTGAGGAAGGCAAAGACTTCTAACGTCCAAGGAGGGACATATGAAGATCACATTTCTAGGTAGCGGGTCAGCGTTTTGCATGGACAATTGGCAGAGCAACATGCTCATCGAGGTTCCTCCGTGCGAAAAAGCCCCCAAGGGCGTGAAGATGTTGTTCGACTGCGGGGGTGATATTCGGTGGTCACTCAAGGAAAAAGGCTTGAGTGCCATGGATATTAATGCCGTGTACGTGTCTCACCTGCATGCCGACCATGTGGGTGGGTTGGAGTATCTGGCGTTCGTGAGCTACTTCGCGAAGACGGTGAAGGGTATGCCGAGGCCTGCACTCATCGGCAACAGCCAACTCCTCACCGACCTGTGGAACTGCACTCTTCGTGGTGGCCTCAACTCCATCCAGATGAAGGATGCCACGTTGGACACCTATTTTGATCTCATACGTATCCCTAACAGTGGTTCGTTCACTGTTGGGGATGTGGACTTCAAAACCATCCAGACCATACACGTCGTGGCAGATACATCTTTCGTGAAGTCTTTTGGCGTGATGGCGACCGTGTCCCGCGAGTCCGACACACCACAGCGCATTTTCATCACCAGTGACACGCAGTATGCCCCATCGCAGCTCAACGACTTCATCCGTAGTGCAGATATGGTTTTCCATGACTGTGAGACGAGCAAGTATGCGTCCGGGGTGCATGCGCACTATAAGGACCTTGCGAGTCTGCCAGACGACATCAAGGCGAAGATGTGGTTGTATCACTACAACTCCGTGTCCGATTTGCCTGATGCGAAGGCGGACGGATTCCTCGGGTTTGTGGAGAAGGGACAGACTTTTGAATTCTAGGCCTTGTTACGCCGGCATAGGAAGTAGGCAAAGCCCGAAGGATGTATGTGGGCTCATGACCAAGATTGCAGGGTTCCTTGAGTCCAAGGGACTTGTTCTTCGGTCAGGTGGTGCCTCTGGTGCTGACATGGCGTTTGAGTCTGGCGTCAAAGACCCTTCCAATAGGGAGATCTATCTCCCTTGGAAGGGGTTCAACATGAACTACTCTAACTTGTACGGTGTGGACAATGCAGCCCTTGAGATGGCTGCCAAGTTCCACCCCGCATGGGATGAGTGTAGCACCGGAGCCAGGGAACTACACGCCCGTAATTGCTATCAAGTCTTGGGCAGGGATTTGGCTACCCCCTCAAGGTTCATTGTGTGTTGGACAAAGGGTGGTAAAATTACTGGCGGTACGGCGCAGGCTTGGCGTATTGCAAACGCGAATAATATACCTGTGTTCAACTTGGCTAGGGACAAGGACTTGCGTATCATATTAGAGTGTCTCGGCACCGACCAAGTTTTCGTGCAGATGTGATCTAAAAAACGGGTGCGTAAATAGTATATTCCACATATGGAAGACATCGACATCGAAAGTCTCTTGGGCGGTAGTAAGCCCACCGTAGCCCCTGCCGAACCTCAGAAAAAGGCCATCGGTGAGGACATTGATGTCCTGTACCGCATGACTTCTTCGTGGGCGCAGGGATGTCGTGACCTTTCCATCGACTTGCGAAATGTACGCTTTGTGTCTGATGAAGGTGGCATGTGGTTGGAACTTCCTGAGGGTTCAGTCACCAAGAAAATCGATTTCAAGCGTGACCCTGCCAATCCCAAGGATCCTAAGATAGTCCATGCTCAAAAGCAGTTCTGTAAGATGCTCGGGGTGCCGCATGGGTTCTTTGTGAGTAACCGACCTATGATGCGCGAAAGTATCGTCCGCACATGGCAGTCGGGACTTGAGACGGACGACAAACGGTCGAAGTGTACGGCGAGGATACGTGACGGGTCATCGGTGCAGATGATACGGGCGTTGGTGCCGTCTCGAGCAGTCCCACCGAAAGCAAACGATATCGTGAATTCGATCATCGGCGCGTTCGGTAAGTCAGTCAGGGTTCTGTTTTCGCATGGTGACGACAAGGATGCCTTAATGTTGCATGCTCGGTTCCTGTTTGAGGACAAGGTACCTGTCGATGCACCCGAGTTGAGGATGGGGTTTGACTTGGTGATGTCAGAGTTGGGGGCCTGCTCCATGACGGTGGATGCCATCGTCTACGACCAGCAGAATGATGTTTCCTACGTTGCCTCGTACGGTGGCGAGCCGTTCTTCTCTTCAAAGTACGATGGTCTACAATCGCAGGAACTTTCGACCATGTTCCCGGGGCTTCTGTCTCGGATACGGTCTGAGGCCGGTGCGTTCGCTGCGGCCTTTGTGTCGGCGAGGGACGGCGTGTATTCGGTGAAGCAGGATTGCGTACAGATCACTCGAGGCAAGGGTTTCACGACTGCCATGAGGAGTGCTGTGTTCCACGAGGTGACACAAGCTACTGATGTGGTGACAAAGCTTGATGTTGCACGGCATGTCTCTATGGTAGCACGTGACTTTGACAGTTTGAAAGGTTTGGTACTTGAAAGGGCTGCAGGATACTATATCAACCTATGTTTCGCCCGCTCCGAGGAGGAGCCGCAAGGGGAGAACGCTGATGGCATACAAACCGGAAGTACAGCAGAGGCTGTCTGATAGGATAGGTAGCGTCAACACAGAGATCGTATTGCGCAAAGCGCTGGATGCCAGGAAGATCGTGAACGATGCTCTTCTGACGGATCCGGATGGGGTCACCTATGATGAGTTTACGCATGGGATTCTTGATAAGGAGTATGTCTTCAAGCCACAGCATGTCACCATTGACATGGTATCGGATCACGGCAGTTCGTCTTGTCGGGACTGCAATGGTAAGGGGTACAAGGTTGTTGAGATCGCTAAGGGGAGTTTGAAGAACCCCGCCGACCACGTCATCCTGTCCAGGAAGCCCATAGATGGGCTTGAAGGTGCGGAGAAGGAAGCGGCCATCGAGGCGGAACGTAAGCATGCGCGTTGGCGTGTACTTCTCCCCTGTGAGTGCGCCGTGAAGGCTCTGCACAAGTACGATCCGAATTTCTATGCCTCCCAGGACAGGGCCATAATGTTCAAGCTTGTGTACGAGGAGAAGGCGAAATCATGACAGTAAGCGCTGACCTTCAGCGGAAGATCGACCAACTTGAGAAGTATGATGATGCCTACCACAACGGCAAGGCACTCATATCCGATGCCGCGTACGACCTGTTCAAGGATTCGGTCATGCGGCAGATACCTCCCGGACACTTCATGCTGTCCAAGGTGGGGCATGCCACGAGTAGCCCGTGGCCTAAGGAGCGGCATCAAATATTCATGGGGTCTCAAGAGAAGGCCGTTACCGAGGACGAGATACAGCAGTGGTATAAGGATGCCCTTGTCCGCGTTGGGGAGAAGAAGGCCAAGTTCGTACTCCAGCACAAGCTGGACGGGTTCTCGTTGGAGCTGAAGTATTCTGGGTCGCTTGATGCGGGTGTCACCCGCGGTAACGGGTTCATCGGTGAGAACATCACTGCCAATGCACTTCTATTCCGTAACGTACCGGGCATCCTTCCCATCGCTAATCCGCTTGCAGTCCGTGGAGAGGGCATCATACCGGCTACGTTCTATGCCGACTTGCAGAAGAAGGTGGGAGACCGTTACGAGAATCCCCGCAATGCTGCCAGCGGTATCAGTCGACGGTTGGATGGAAGTTACAGTGTCTACATCCACTTCATCGCGTACGACATTTCGGGGAAGGCTTCCACGGAGACTTTGAAGATTGAGGCTCTCAAGAAGCTCGGATTCGAGACAGTACCTACATTCGAGTGCAATGATATAGGCGAGATTCTTGATATCTACCGCAAATTCAAGAAGGAACGTACCAGTCTCCCGTATGATATCGATGGACTCGTTCTTAAGTTCGACAGCATCGAACTGCAGGAGCGCGCCGGCATAGATAACAACAAACCCAAGGGGCAGGTGGCTCTCAAGTTCGAGTCTGACCAGGCTCTCACCAAGGTGCGCGACATAACCATGCAGGTGGGACGTACAGGCAAGATAACGCCTGTGGGTGAGTTCGAGCCTGCCAAACTCATGGGGACTACGGTCAGTAGGGCATCACTCCACAACTTCGACTACATTAAGGAAATGGGCATCGGCATAGGTGCCGAAGTAACCATTGAGAAGCGTGGAGACATCATCCCACAGGTAGTCGAGGTGGTCAACCCCGGTAAGGACTTCGAGAAGCCCGTGGAGTGTCCTTCTTGTGGTAGCACGTTGTACGATGATGGGGTGAATCTGTGGTGTCTTTCTTCTAAGTGTCGTGAGAAGGATGTCGCCCGCATCACCTATTGGCTTGAGAGTATCAATATCAAGGGATTCTCCGGCAGGTTCGTGGATGCTTTGTATGCGACTGGGAAGGTGTCCTCCGTAGCCGACCTCTATAGCCTTACGGAACAGGATATCGCCGCCGTGCCTGGTGTAGGGTCGAAGACGGTGGCCTCGTTCATGAAGGCTCTCAAGGATACCTCCGAGATGACTTTGTCGAAGTTCATCATGGCTCTCGGGATGCCTGGGTGCGCCAAGGGGACTGCTGACCTTCTGTCTGAGAGGTATGGGTCGTGGGATGAGGTATTATCCGCTACCGAGGATGAGTTGGTCAAGATACCCGGTATCGGGTCTGTGTCTGCAGCGTTTATCGCATCGGGAATCCGTGAGGTGTCTTCTGTGGCAGAAGACATACTCAAAGCTGTCAGTATCAAGAAGAAGGCCGTTGGTCCGTTGACGGGCAAGTCTTTCTGTGTGACAGGGTCTTTGAGTGTCATGGGGCGCAAAGAGTTTCAGGACTTCGTGGTTGCGCAGGGCGGAACGGCCAAGTCAAGCGTTGCTGCAGGTTTGGACTACCTTGTGTCCAATGACCCGGGAAGTGGTAGTTCCAAGAACCAGAAGGCTGTGAAGCTGGGGGTGAAGGTCATATCGGAAGACGAGTTCTTCAAGTTAGTTGGAGGCCCTCCGAAGGCTCCGGTGGTGAATTCTGCTCCTGTGGCAGACAAAAGCATGAAGATTGTGTCTGAGAGTCTTTTTGACGCATAGGGGTAAATGTGGGTTTTGATAAAAAATCAGCAGTCACGGTGTCGGAACTTACGCACTATGCAGATTCCCGAGACGGCACTGAATGCTACCAGAGGTATATCTATGTTGAGTGTACCTACTGCGAGTGCCGAGAACACCTTCTGCGTGTGTCTGTTAGTTATGAGAAGAACAATAAAACCAATGAGGTTGTTTTCTCGGATGTTGACTTCCAGTTTTCTGGAGAGTATTACATTACGCAGCCGTGGCGGACGTATAAGCGCGGGTGGTGGAATAGGTGTTTTCAGAACGTCAAATACCTTTTTCGGCGCCTGTGGCTGGCGGTAAAGGTCGCGTGTGGCGGGACTGTGTATTTGAGTGTAGGTCCTGATTTGAATTTGGTGTCGGCACGAGAAATGGCAAAGAAACTCATCGAGGTCATAGACGAGGCCGAGGGGTCTTAGAAAGGGTTTGATGACGTGCCATGTTGACGCTACATCTGAAGTCTGGAAGGGTGTTGTCGTTAAACCTCAAGTCTTTCGACAGGGAAAAGGCCTTGCGGGACGCGTGGTACTCCATGCATGGTGACGATAAGTACGCCGACAAGAAGTTCAGGGTTACAACAACCGATGGGCACAAGTACGAGATAAGGGTGTCAGACATAGCAGTATTGGAGCATTCCCCGGTAGAGTACTACAAAGTCTCTCCGGAGGACGTACACACCAGTTGAGCGAACAAAGGAGTTGTTGATGAAACTGAGTGAACTCGTAGTCAGTCCGTGCAACGTGCGTCAGCCACATGAAGATGATGACGTGGGGTCGCTTGCTGATTCCATAAAGGATCATCACCTCATCAGCAAACTCATCCTCCGTAAGGGTAAGAAGGACAAGTACGAAGTCGTAGCCGGTCAGAGGCGTTTCAAGGCCTTGGTGAAGGCCTTCGGCGAGGACTACGAACTTCAAGAGTCCGACTATGTTATGAACGAGAGTATGTCGGATGATGAGGCCTTCTTGATGTCCATCGAGGAGAACCAGCAACGTCTTGGTCTCACCCCCATGGAACTGTGTAAAGCGGCGCTCAAATTGAACCAGATGGGCGTGAAGGACAAGGACGTAGCCAAGAAGCTCAACGTCACGGCGCACCGCCTCAAAAGGATACAGACGCTTCAGCAGGACACCAAGAAGATGCCCGAAGCTGCTCGGGTGGAGTTGAACAAGACCATTGAGGAAGCCAAGTTTACTGATGCCCATTGGGATAAGGTCCGGGATATAGACAAGCCTGAAGTGGTCAAGGATGTCGTCGACTACATTATCTCCCATGAAGCCCCTCCCAGGGATGTCCCAGGTATCGTCACAGGTGTCGAGAAGAAGTTTGCCGCGGCGGACGGTGACGGCAAAGGCAAACCTGCGGCTTCGTCTTCGGCGGCTCCATCGTCAGACTCTGGGGGCGAAGGCGGGATCATCGACTACGAGCACAAAGGTGAACTTACGCTCATTGAGGAGGGCGGCAAGATGACCTTCTCGGTGCAGGGTAAGGACGAGGACAAGGAAGTCCCGGTGGAACACTACCTCGAATACCTCCGCCGTCCGGATAAGTTCAAATGCAGGGTTTCCTTGAAGCTGAAGTTCATACCAGTGGGATGACCACACAAAGCCATACCACGCAACGTTTTGTGTGGTATGGCTTTCTACCGAGTTGTAATACTCTCTTATTCTGGCCACATAAGCGACTGTTACTACTGCCGTGGAGGTTCTAATGGCCAATTATGACGATTTTCGTTCGATGGGGACCACTTACGAATTTTCCAAGGGTCCCAAGTCCCTTTACTATGCCAAGGGTGATGAAGACCTGTTTGCGGTCGTTCTCAATGTGCCACAGCAGGATGATGACGATGAGTGGGGTGGTACAGACCGTATCGCTTTGGAGCGTATCTCTGACGAGATAGGTTCGCTTCAGGAGTATGTGACTGACCCTGCTGGAGGTAGCAACGGTCTTGTCCAAAAGGTCGCCGCGCTTCAGACGGTGGTTAACACGACGACTCCGTCTGTCACCGTTGGTGATATCTCTCTCAATGTGTCTACGGGTACCATAGCCATTGGGACCGGTGCCACTCTTGATGCAAACAGTCTGCAGCTTGGGGGATCAGGTGCGTTTTTGGTTGACGAGTTTAGTGCCAACCGTTATGATGTAACCTACAAGAGAGATGGTATCCGTTTCTTTGACGATAGAGTTACTCCTCCTACTGTCACCGTGGTGGTTGGCGCATCGAGCTACATTTTTGGCGCGTCATCGTTTGTAGTCCCTGGTATTACGATTAACGGGGATATTACCGTATCCGGTGACGTCAACGCCACTAACCTCATCCTTTCGGGTAACATTGTTGGTGTGAAGGATATTGGGACAACTAGCGCGTACATGGAAAATTTGTACGTGGATGTAATCAAGTCTTCGACACTTTGTGGTAGCATTGTTAACACAGGTTCTGTAACCCCTCTTTCTGTTAGTCCAGGTACGTATACAATAGGTACACCCGTAAATAGGTACCGGGCGATTGCAGCTGAAGACCTCAATCTTAGCTCAGCGTGGGACACGATAGCCCCAACATTCTCGGTGGATGGGACAACAGGTAGCCTCGTATCGTCTGGTAACATTACCATCGATGGGAACATCCTCGCTACCCAAATTTCTGCAACAACCGGTCTCTTCACATCTTTTGTTGCTGGTACAGCAACTATCTGTGGAGCGTATTTGGTGCCCGGAACGGCTTCAACAGATTTGGGTCAACCTAGTACTGGATCTATGTGGGCGAACATTTACGGCGTAGATGGTAGGTTTGCCGGTGACCTGTCTGTTGCGGGTGATATCAAATCGGTGGCATTTACATCTTACACGTCGACTATAACGGGTTGGATTGTGGCTACTACACCAATTTATTACAAGAAGATCGGTAAAACAGTCATCGTGAATTTTTCCATATCAACATTAGGTGATGCTGGTAGCACAGCGGCAAAATTTACGTTGCCTGTTGCCGCTGCTGTAACTGCTCCGGACTATTGGGTAGCTATAAGAGCAGTTAGCGATGCTCATCCTGCTGTTGTGGGTATGGCCAGATTGTCACCAGCCCTCAACCCATCACTTGTGGAGTGTGTACTAAGTCCTGCTACTAACCCCGCTGTTGGTGACTTTTCAGGGGCAGGAATTAGATCAGTCGTAGGTACTCTCATATACGAAGCGGCATAAACAGAAAGGCATACCCACATGGAAATTAAGATCAAAAATTCGATTGTATTGAGGCCAGAATTTTTGGTGGCTCTTGAGAGGCTTCTGCAGTCAAGGGCCATGCCTGCCAAAATGTGCATCGAGGTGAACCGCGTCATAGATGAGGCAATGACCCATCTTGACCTGTTGAGGAAGTCCCGCAGGGATATCACTCTCCGCTTGTGCAAGAAGAACGAGGATGGCACTGCTGTACTTGATGCCGCAAACAACGTCGTTTTTCCAGACGATGCCTCCAAGAACGAGTGTCAGAAGCTATTCGAGGATTTGAACAACGAATACCTTGTCGTGGAGATGACAGAATCTGTTACTATCTACGATGATGAGAACGTCACGCCGCTTGACATCAGGATGCTTGGTAGTGTCGTTCAGATTAAAGAGAGACCTAAATCCTGATGTGGGGTTGACAAACTCGGTTACCTGAGTTATATTTGTTCCGTTGGCCAACAAATCCAGATGCAAAGGCGAACATGTAGCCTTGAGCGCATGTACGGGAGAGCCGCCGTGTTTCGAGTAGCTCAAGACCGCAGGCCCTGACAAGCCTGCACCACATAGGGGATATCCTATGATCCGCAACACGTTGTCCCTCCAAGACCGCGTCCAAAAGGCCGCGGAAGTCCTTTACCCGGTGGAATTCGATCACGAGTCCAATGTGCCGCTCAAAAGCGACACTGGGTTCAAGCTCAAAGAGGCCCTTGCCTGTCTTGGTATCGAGATCGGCGACGAGTTTTCAGAGAAGATCATCGACGCCGAAACGACTACCGAGGAGATGATCCGCGACAAGATCCTTGATTTCTTCGGACGTAGCGTTGACAAGGCCCCGAAGCCTGCCAGGCTCGCCGCCGCTTGCGCCATCTTGAAGGGCAGGGATCCTTTCAAAAAGGACGAAGTAGTTACGCCTATGCCTGTAGCAGGAGTTGGGTTGGCTCCGAACGTCACTGTGTTCAAACCTGATTCCACGGTGTCGTCCGGGGCGGAGTTGGTGGTGAAGCACCTCGAGGCCCTGCGCCCCGTCAGCCAGCTCAAGGATCGCGAACTGCTCGAGAAGTACGTGCAGGAGCGTGACTTCGACACGGAACGCGAACTTGATCTCCGCGCTAAGGGTCAGCCGTTCATCGTGCTGGAGAACGGTAGCAAGAAAGAGCCAGGCAAAGAGGTCATCGACATTGCAGAGAGCCTTGAACTTCTCAAGAGGGCTCGTAAGGGTAGGGTGAACAACACCATCATCGCTTACGGCGACAAGGTGGCCAACGTCTACCGAATCACCGAACTCAACATGGATGACCGCAAGACCGAGTTATGTCCGATCTGCGGTGCGGCACTGTACAAGGGCTATTGCGAGGAGTGCGAGTTGAACTTCCAACCTGTCGGTATGGACGCGCGGGCTTACATGAAGCTCGTGGTCGATTCGGGCAAGTTCCAGAAGGACAGCTACGCCGATCGTAAGGCTCTCCATGTGAGCGCGATGAAGGGGCTGGATGACCTCAAGGTCACATGGCCGAGTCTGAGCAAGGAATTTGACGAGTTGAAGGAGACCAACGACCTGCCGAGGCTGGTGACTATCGAGCCACGGCCCAGCAGGCGCATGGCTGATCCTTTCCACGTCTCAGGCAATCGCTCATACTAGACTTCAATGTAGAACCTACAGGGACGTATATTATCCCTGTAGGTCCTCTCTTTATTTTTCTTGAAGGGACATACCATGAAAGCATCCAAATACAACACTCAGACTGTCATGAAATACAAAGGGTTCTTCGCGTCCGTGATGGAGGCGGAGAGGCTGGTGGGGGATCACACGTTTGATCTACCTCCGGGCACCGCGTTACCGGTGTATGAGTCCCTCATTTTCAAGGAATACCCTGAGAAGTGGATGAGGGGGCCAGGCGTGTTTGTCATTCCTGTTCGTCCGAATAAGGGCCTGTGGTTCAATTGGACGCAGAATGATGCCGCCAACACGGCCGTACTACCTACGGTTAAGGGGTGCAACCCCATCACGGGTCTACAGACTTCTGGGTACCACCTTGAGCGCTACGATACAAAATGCCCAAAGCACAATAAGGAGTTCGGCCCCGGGCGGTTTTGCAAGGAGTGTGGGTACAAGTGGCCATTTGGCAACTATGTAGCGGGCCCAAATACCCTTTGGTTCGATGGGTACCGGATTGGTGCCCATGTACGCCAGTTCTTCTTCACCGAAGACGAGGTACGGGATGTGGCAACGAAGATGATTGGCAAGGAGAACACCGTGCCGGCGTTCGGGTTTGCATTCTACAGGCCCAAGGTGG
>Ga0172363_10003303_pt1 | contig 13121 bp, 14 predicted proteins | sample LakKivs2_kivu2a2_FD_114541 | JGI IMG/M metagenome (GOLD analysis project Ga0172363, IMG submission 114541) | Sediment microbial communities from Lake Kivu, Rwanda - Sediment s2_kivu2a2 | ecosystem: Environmental > Aquatic > Freshwater > Lake > Sediment | place: Rwanda: Western Province, Lake... | reverse complement strand
CCGGACGCAGAGCAAGGAATTTATTCCAGGCAGAAATTGCCTCTTCATAATTCATTATCTCTTCATAGGCCTTGCCCAGAAGATAATAGGCAATCGGTTCATCCGGATCCAAAGCTGTTGCCTTCTTAAAGGCTTCTATTGCTTTTTCATAATCTTTCTGGTTCAGGTAAGCTATGCCGATTCCGCAGTAGGCGTCTACGTATTCAGAATCAATAATTATTACCCAATTGAACTCTTCAATTGCCTGTTGATAATCTCCCTGATTGATGTAATCCACACCTTTTTCGAAATGGACATCTGCCTCAGTTCTACATATTCCCCTCGAGAAAAAGAGTAAGACAAGGAATACGCTAACGAAACATACTAATAAAAGTCTTTTTTTAACCATTTTCCCCCCTAATAATTGATATTGTGGAACAAATCAAGTTTGGTAGCCGCAAACTTTAGTTTGCGAATTCAATCGCAGACTAAAGTCTGCGACTCCTAAACGCAGATTAAAATCTGCTACTCCTAAACGCAGGCTGAAGCCTGCGACTACCATTTTTAAACGATATCTTTACAAAGCTGCCAGGAGCTTCTTATAAGTATCATCCAGAGATTCGGGAATAATCTTTGTATCCCCCACAGTAGAAATGAAGCTACTATCTCCTTCCCAGCGAGGAACAATATGAATGTGAATATGGCCTTCCACGCCAGCCCCGGCTACTTTGCCCACATTGATTCCAATGTTGAAACCTTCTGGCTTCAAGGCTTTCTTGAGAATTTGAGTACTTTTCTTAACAAGCCCCATCAGCTCGCCCAACTCATTCTCCTCCAAGCCCGCGAAATCGGGCACATGCTTGTAAGGAGCGACCATAAGGTGTCCATTATTGTAAGGGAAAGTATTAAGCATTACAAACCCATTTTTGCCCCGTAAAAGTAGGTAATTCTCCCTGTCATTATTATTTTTTACTTTGTCGCAGAATATGCATTTCTCTTTCTTCCCTAATATATACTTTATCCTCCAGGGAGCCCAGAGAATCTTCATTTAGATTCCTCCTTTAACCTCTTAACCAGCCTGGCTACTTTCTGCCCCAGTACTTCACATTGGCTGCTACTCCTCTCATCAGGCGCATAAAGAGCAACAGGTCCATAGTGGTCGCCTCTTGCCTCTCCCTGAACAATCATTCCATGAATAAGAAATGCGCGGAGAATATCCATAATTGTCGTCTCGTTTCCTCCACCTACCCAATGACTGGAAGTAAAGGCTCCTCCCACTTTGCCCACTAATTGTCCCTGCAATTTTCTGCTCTCCTCAAAAAGCTGTTTAATCTGGGAAGCCATCGAGCCATAGTGGGTTGGCGACCCGATAATTATTCCATCCACGTCTTTTAACTCGTCAACCTTTACATCTCCAACTTTCTTTATCTCTACTTCTACGTTCTCTTTTTCTACTCCTTTAGCTACTATGTTTGCCATCTTTTCTGTGTTTCCCGTAAGGGAATAGTATATAATCAATACTCTGGCCATAGATTTTCCTCCATTTTGCTTTAACCGTATTATACCTAATTCATCATACGAATTCAACCAATAGTTAAAAATATGTTGTACCCGTCCCCATGTATCGGGATGATAGCGAGAAATGTAGCCGCAGAGCGAAGCTCTGCTAATGAAGGCAAAGCTTGCGCTTTGCTGCTACATCTTTTTTTCAATAGAGCCGATGCTTATGGCTGCTACGAGACCCATAGCTGACCCATAGAGAAATGTCAGTTTAGGGCTAAAGTTCCATAAGATTCCGGCGAGAATGCTTGCTATGAGCGTGGAGATGCCTATTGCCGTATGGAACGCGCCGAGAGCCGTTCCTCGTAGATTTTCTCCCACAAAAACTGAGGCGAATGCCCTCTGATTCCCTTCCACCAGCGCGAAAGAGAACCCGTAAACCGCAAACAGTATAATGAAAGAGGCGAGCGTTCCCATGAACGCAAATCCGAGACACGAGAGAACGTGCGCGAAATAACCAATCCTCAAAGTTCTCCTTCGGCCAATTCTATCCGAAAGTATTCCTCCCGGTAGAGAAAATAGAGCATAAACGATGTTGAACCAGCAATATAGCAGGATGGGAATGGCAATAGCTAACCTGGAAGAAAAAAGAGGTTGAAAAACATCCTTGGCTCTGAAAATAAAGAACATATAGGTAAAGTTTCCCAAAGCGAAGACAACCGTAACCACGAGGTATTTTCTAAAGGACATGGGGAGATTCTTGAGGTTTATTCTGAATGAATTTTCCCTTCTGTTCTGGTCGGCAACCGCTGTCTCCTTAACCCAGACTAAAGGAAATAGGGCTAAGAAACTGATTAAAGCCGAAATAAGCAGTATGGGCTTAAACTCAAATTTTAAAAACCAGAAGAGAATAAAGGCTAAAAGGGCTCCCAAAAAAGCGCCAGAAGAGTCCATTGCACGATGGAATCCAAATGCTTTTCCTCTAACTTCTACTTTAGACGAGGCAGCAATTAAGGCATCACGAGGGGCATCGCGTACGCCTTTTCCCACTCTTTCTACTGGTCTTAAGATTAGAAGTTGCGTCCAGTTAGTGATAAAAGGAAAGAAAAGTTTTGCCACCGAGGAGATGGAATAGCCAAGAAAAGCGAAAGGTTTCCTCTTTCCCAATCTATCCGACCAGTATCCGGAAAAGACTTTAAGCAAAGAGGCTACGCTGTCACCTATACCACCAATAAGACCAATGGCTATTCCCGCTCCGCCCAGAGAAGCAATAAAAAGAGGAAGGATAGCCAGCATCATTTCGCTGGAGACATCGGTTAAGAAACTGATTATTCCCAGAAGAAGGATGTTAATTCCCAGACCGCTTATAAACTTTTTCATACTGTTACTCTATTCAGCATCCTTTCCGTAATTCTGGAAAAATTTATCCAGCGTATTTTCAGTAGTCTCAAGGGAAAATCCCCGACGAATTAAGAAATCTTTTATTCTGCGGTAGGCTTTCGACTTTTCCAATTTCTGATACCGGGGAATCCTCTTTTCAATTGCCTGCCAGGCCAACTCATCTTCAGTTGGTCCAATCTTCTTAAGGCCTTCATCTATGGAATCGTCGATTATCTCTTTTTCTATTCCCTTTTTCAAGAGTTCCTGACGTATTAGTCTCTTTCCCCTCTTCCCTCTCAGTCTCATCTCCACCCATTCTATGGCAAAAGCGCGGTCATCCAGATAATCGAGACGTTTTAATTCCTCAACCACCTCCTGGGCAATCTTTCTCTCGTAGCCTTTTTTGAGAAGTCTCCCTGTGATTTCCTGACAGCCCCGGGCGCGATAGGATAAGAGAAGAAAGGCATAATCGCGAGCTTCTTTGAGCTGTTCCAGGCAAGTGACTCTTTTTATCTCCTGTTGGTCGACTTCCTGCCCTATTTTCCATTTCAAGTCGGAAAGCACATCTTTATGCAAATGGAGCGCATATTTTCCGTCAAGAAATAAGGAAAATAAATCTTGTCGACGTTTCTGCTTTTCAATTTTGGTTATTTTCATTTCCCCCTCACCCTCACCCTCACCCTCTCCCCCAGGGGAGAGGGAACCTCCCCTCAAATCATGGAGGCTACGACTTCGGCTGTAATCACTGCATCTTCTGTGCAGAAGATTTCGCTAATGCTTCTATCAAAGAGGAGATTTGCTTCCGGGCCGAATTCTTCGTCGCCCCGCCATAATTTAATAAATAGTGGTATGCCATCGAATACTTCAAAAATAATGCTTGCGTCTGCTTCCTTGACCTCTTTCGCTTTGGAGTGCCTGGTCAATTCAGAAATAAGGCCCTGAGGATTCTCTCCGTATTTTTTAATTATCGGTTCCAAAACACGCTTCCTGAAAACAGAATAATAGAATTGACCGCCATCTAACTGCTTAAAGGAAATCCATTCTCCTATTGGTTGAGGGAGGCCTTTTAGTCTGCGGGAAAGATAATGCAACAGCAGAATACCAATGTGAGTCTTTGGGGAAGCATTGGCGGATAGGGACAAAATGCTTTTTTTCTCTAAATCAATCATGTATTCATCGTCCAGAAAACGAACGGTATGACTTTTTTTCTGGGTAAGATTTTCCAATTCTGCCCAAGCTTTTGAAATAGCAACTTCGTATCCCATAGATTTATCCTCTCTTCCTCACCCTAACCCTCTCCCCCAGGGGAGAGGGGATTTTTTCAGGAGAGGGAATTTTTGCTCATTACTCTTTCGTGTGTTTTAGTTTTTCGAGGAGTTGATGTGCCAGGTCCCAGTGCGTTCCCTTCCAGTATATCTTCTGACAATTTGCACAGAAAGAAAATTCATTCTTTGTCTGAAAAACGTAATTGGGGACTCTATCTTTAACCTTTTCTTTTTCTACTTCCTGAAGAATGTCATTGCACACTAAGCATCTGGTGAATATCTCGTCGGGGTCTACTTTAATATTCAGTTCAGAAAAGACCTGCTCCAATTGCTCTTCCAGCAAATCGCTATTAATTATAACTAACTTTATTGCTTTCTTCTTACTCAATCGGTGGTCCCGAGTCAGTATTATCCTTCCTTCTTTCAGGCTTTGATATATCAGGTCACTTTTCTTCTCAGATACAAAATAGGAGGCATCGTAACCGAGTAACCTCAGCCATTTGCAGAGCCTGCCCAGCATAAAATCTACTAAGAATTTCATGGCTCTCTTTCCACCTATATCCTCACCAACTCGTAATTTCTGGATCCCATACCTAACTTCTGAGCGTAATTGAGCTGAAATTCCCAATCTGTTCCGGGATAAACCTGGCGAAATACATCCCTTCTGCCTACTTCGTTAACCAAATTCACCGACGCCTCATCAATTGCTACCGGGTCGGAAGAGGCTAAGATACCAATGTCCGGAACCACAGGGCCTGCGGTGGTGGCACAGCAATCACATAACTTAGTAATGAAATTGAGAAAATTAATGAACAGAACCTTCTTATTCTTCAACACTCCATAGGCATACTCTATCAGTTTCTCCTGCTCACTCTCTGTTAAATCGCTCCATTCGATAGAGAGAGCGCCAAAATTGCAATAAAGGATACATTCCCCACAACCTATGCATTTACTATTATCTATGTTAACTTTTTCCCTTACTATTTTAATAGCTCCTGCGGGGCACCACTTAACGCAAACTTCGCATCCGGTGCAATTACCCAGTTCTATCCTGGGAACGACTGCTTCATGTATCTCATATTTACCGGTGCGGGAAGCACCGCCCATTCCAACGTTTTTGAGAGCTCCTCCGAAACCACCCAAATCATGTCCCGTGAAGTGCGTAACAAAAATTAAATTATCAGCGTCATAGATAGCGCCAGCAACTTTTACTCTTCTAAAATGTTTCTGTTCAATTTCTACTTCCACAAAGTTATTTCCTCTCAAGCCATCGGCGATTATTACAGGAGCTCCGCAAGTTTCTAAACTAAAACCATGAGTTCTGGCAATAGCCTGATGTCTTAAGGCATCAGACCTCTCTCCAACATATATAGTATTGGAATCGGTTAAAAATGGCCGTCCTGTTAAAGCTTTCACCTCTTCAACGATGCAGCGAACATATTCTGGCTTTACATATCCCCTGTTCCCTTCTTCTCCAAAGTGGAGCTTGATAGCCACTATGTCATTTTTTGAAACTACTCTATCTAAACCGGCCTGTAAGAGTAGTTTCTTAAACTTGCCGAGAGACTTGAAATCGATTGAATAGACTTTAGACAATTATTTCTCTTTCCAAAAGTTGTTGGTAGTGTAGCCCTTTACCCCGTTAGAAATTCCCCTAAGAGAATTTCTAACATCCATTTCTAACGGGGTTTATGGGCGTCCCGATTTATCGGGACGGGCATAAAGCCCTACGCCACAAGCAATTAAAGGTCAAATTCATCAAGATGACCGCAATAAGGATATTCATACGCATGCTCAACAAGTCCTCTTCTTACAGGATTCTGCAATATATATTCACCTATATTGCGGACATCTTCATCCTTTCTCAGAATATGATCATACCATCTTTTCTGCCAGAGATTTCCTTTGATACCGTATTTCCAAGCTATAGTTGTAGATTTACCTTTAAACTGATTAATAAAATCTATTATAGAAGGTACTGTATCAATGTAGTGTAGCCCTTTATGGGCGTAATCCTTACAGGGACAAGCCCCTACACTACAAAGGAAATGCAAATGGTCCGGCATAAGGCAATAGACAAAAACTTTGCATCCCAATTTATTCCTTTGATTTTTGAGACATTCTATAATTTCCACATTGAGTTCGTGTCTTAAGAAATATTGTCTTTTGAAATCAGAAATGACTGAAATTGAATAAGCCCAGCCTGGTTTAGAGTATAGACTTGGGTCGAGGCGGATTTTTTTAGGTAATTTTGGGTCCATTCTTCTAAGGGGATAAAGCCCTACACTACAAAAATCACTACGGGCATAAAGCCCTACACTACATTATTTTCCTTTTCTAATTAATTTCTCAAATTCTTCTTCGGAAAGTATGGGAACGCCGAGTGCCTTAGCTTTTCCATACTTTGACCCGGGACTTTCACCAACAACTACATAAGAAGTCTGCTCGCTCACCGAAGAACTTGCCTTTCCTCCCAGATTCTTCACCAGCTTCTCCGCTTCTGACCGGGAGTATCCCTTTAGCTCTCCTGTAAATACAAAGGTCTTCCCTGTTAGAATTTGAGGACCTTTCTTCACTCTTTCCTGCTCCAACTCCAGTCCTGCCTTCCTAAGCTTTTCAACAAGTGTTCTTATCTCTTCTTGTCTAAAAAACTCTCTCACACTTGCAGCAAGGGCTGGTCCTACTTCTGGAATCGTCTCCAGTTCCTCTTCTTTTGCCTCCATCAATGCATCAATAGAGCCAAACTCCTCAGCCAGAGTTTCCGCTGCTTTCTCTCCTACATGACGAATACCTAAAGCGAACAGCAACCGAGCCAGAGGTCTTTCCTTGCTTTTTTCTATGGCATCCAGTAGATTCTGCGCTCTCTTTTCAGCAAATAGTTCCAGCCTCAAGAGGTTCTCTTTTCCCAGCGAATAGATGCCAGCAAAATCTTTAACCAGTCCATTTTTCACCATCTGCTCCACTACTGATTCACCAAAACCTTCAATGTCCATAGCATTCCGGGAAGCAAAGTGGACCAGACCTCTCTCTAATTGTGCCGGACAGGAGGGATTGATGCAGCGGTAGGCAACTTCCTCTTCTTTTTCTTTTGTTATTATTCCTCCACACTCAGGACACTTCTCCGGCACCTTAAAAATTTCCCTTCTGCCTTTTCTTACAGATTCTACTACCTTGACAATTTTGGGAATAACTTCTCCCGCCCTCTCCACAATAACCCTATCTCCAATCCGCACATCCAGCCTTTTTATCTCATCAAAATTATGCAGAGTGGCTCTGCTTATGGTCACTCCCCCACACTCTACTGGTTCAAGCATAGCCACGGGAGTTATGACACCAGTTCTGCCGACCTGAAGGATTATATTCTTAAGAGTAGTTGTCGCCTGCTGGGCAGGAAATTTGTAGGCTATCGCCCAGCGGGGGCTCTTCATTGTATAACCCAATCTTTTCTGCTGGGCTAGAGAATTCACTTTGATAACCATCCCGTCAATTTCGTAACCCAATCTTCCTCTCTTATTATCCCAATCTTCGCAGTAACTGATTACTTCATTAATGTTCTTACACAGTTTAATCTGCGGGTTAATCCTGAGTCCCAGTCTTTTTGCAGATTGCAGAAACTCCCAGTGGGTCTTATAAACTTTTCCTCCTTCCAGCGTGCCAAAGGAATGGACGAAGCAGTTCAGCTTCCTTCCAGCTGTGAGCTGCGAGTCGAGAAGTTTTAGAGAGCCAGCAGCAGCATTGCGGGGATTGGCGAAAAGAGCTTCATCTTTTTTCTTCTTTTCCGCGTTTAATTTCTCAAAATCGCTCTTCTCCATAAATACTTCTCCCCGCACTTCAATCACATCCGGCAATTGTGAACTATCGGTAGTGATAAATCTCAACGGTATAGATTTTATAGTTTTGAGGTTTTGCGTAATATCATCACCAGTAACGCCATCGCCCCGCGTGGCGCCCACAAGGAAAACGCCTTTTTTGTATGTCAACGATACGCCTACGCCGTCTATTTTCAATTCCACAACGTATTCTGCCTTTCCGCCGGGCAATCCTTTGTGAACTCTCTGATCCCATTCTTCTATCTCTTCAGAAGAATAGGTATTATCGAGAGAAAGCATGGCAACACGGTGCTTGACTGTTTTGAAACCTATGAGTGGCTTCTCTCCTACTCTCTGGGTGGGCGAATCGGGAGTAATCAGGTGGGGATGTTTCTTCTCTAATTGTTTTAATTTTTTTACTAAATCATCATACTCTTTATCTGAAATCTCGGGTTGGTTAAGAACATAATAACGGTAATCGTGGTGGCGAATTTCTTCTCTCAATTTTTCTACTTTTCTCTTGACTTCCTCAAGTTTCGCCATAATCTCACTCCTTCGCATCTTTCACACTGCGGGCTTCTTTTATCTTGTCCAAAATCCCGTTAACAAACTTCCCCGATTCTTCAGTGGAATATTTTTTTGCCAGTTCCACTGCTTCGTTGATTATCACATTGATTGGTATGTCGAGAAGACAAAGAATTTCGAAGGTCGCCTGGCGAAGAATGTTACGGTCAATTGAAGCCATCCTGTCTATGTCCCAGTTGCGAGCATACTTAACAATTAAAGAATCGATTTGAGGCAAATTCTTTAATGTCCCTTCCACCAGAGTTGTGGCAAACTCCAAAACTTTTTTCCCAGATTTGCGGTCTTTCCAGAAGGATTTCTGGGCGTCTTCTGATTCTAATTTACAAACATCTACAGCGTACAATATTTGCAGAGCATACTCTCTGGATAAGCGACGTAGTCCCATATTTGTCCCCTTCAAATGAAAAAATAGACCGGCTCTATTTTCCTATTCCATCATAGGCAATAAATTTACCAATTCGACTGCACTCAATGCTGCCTGGGCACCTTTGTTGCCTGCCTTCGCTCCCGCCCTCTCGATAGCCTGTTCCAGATTATCGGCAGTGATTATGCCGAAGAGAGTGGGCACACCTGTGGAAAGAGAAGTCTGGGCTATGCCTTTAGCCACCTCGCTGGCAATGTAATCGAAATGTGGTGTATCACCTCTGATAACTGCTCCCAGACACAGTATCGCATCATACTTCTTGCTCAATGCCATCTTCCTTGCTGCCCAAGGGATTTCAAAAGAACCCGGTACCCAGAAAATTTCAATCCTGTCTTCATCAGCATCATGTCTCCTCAAAGCATCCAGAGCTCCGTCCACTAGTTTCTGGCTGATGAACTCATTAAACCTGGAAACTACAATCCCAAAATTCTTTCCTTTCGCCAACATCTTTCCCGCATGCACTTTAGCCATTTTCCCTCCTTCTATTTTTTATCTTCCTTTCATTTCCTGTAGCAGCAAAGCGTAAGCTTTGCTTTCCTATCAGCCCCGATTTATCGGGACAGCTACAATTTCAGACTTCGAGCATGTGGCCCAATTTCTTCTTCTTCACCCGAAGATACTCTTTGTTTACCCTGGTGGGCCTTATTTCCAGGGGAATCCTTTTGGTTACTTTCAATCCATGGCCTTCTATCCCCACAATCTTGCGAGGATTATTGGTCAGAAGAGCTATGGTGGACAGGCCTAAATCTGCAAGTATCTGAGCACCAATACCATAATCTCTCAAATCTGGTTCGAAACCTAAAGCTTTGTTGGCTTCCACCGTATCCAATCCTTTGTCCTGTAGTTCGTACGCTTTCACCTTGTTCACCAATCCAATACCCCTACCCTCCTGATGCATATACAGTATGACCCCTTGACCTTTCTTTTCAATTATTTCCATTGCCCGATGTAACTGGGAACCGCAATCACAGCGCAGGGAATGGAGAATATCCCCGGTTAAACAGGAGGAGTGGACTCTCACCAGAACGTCTTTCTCGCCCTTTACTTCTCCTTTTACCAGAGCGAGATGGTGCTCACTGTCCAGAAGGGACTCATAGAGAATCATCCTAAATTCGCCAAATTCTGTGGGCAATCTGGCAGTGGCTATTCTTTTTATTAATTTCTCCGTTCGCCGGCGATACTCAATCAAGTCAGCGATAGTAACGATAGCCATCTTATATTTCTTAGCGTAACGAAAAAGTTCTGGCGTCCTTGCCATTCTACCGTCTTCATGCATTATCTCACAAATTACTCCCGCAGGGTATAAACCTGCCAGCTTCACCAGGTCTACAACTGCTTCAGTATGACCCGCACGCACCAGGACACCTCCTTCCCGATAGCGGAGAGGAAAGATATGTCCGGGACTGCAAAGGTCGGAAGTTTTGGTTCTGGGATTAATCACTGCTTTTACCGTAGTCGCTCGGTCATGAGCCGAAATTCCTGTACTGGTCCCTTGCCGGGCATCAACGGAAACCGTGAATGCTGCTTCACGTAACTCTACTCCATTGGTCACCATCGGTTTTATTCCCAGCCTATCCAGTCTTTCCCCAACAATTGCCAGACAAATTAATCCCCGACCGTACTTGGCCATGAAATTTATTGCCTCAGGAGTCACTTTCGACGCAGCCATGACCAGGTCACCTTCGTTCTCCCGTTCCTTATCATCAATAACAATGACCATTTTACCTTTTTTAATATATTCTATTGCTTCCGGAATCGTGTTAAACTTCACAGAAATCCCTTCTCCAGAAGAAATTCTCTGGTTATACCAGATTTCTCTTTTCTCTTGTTGATTAGATTCTCAACATACCTTGCTAACATATCCACTTCAATATTTACTGAATCGTTGACTTTAAGAAGACCAAAACTGGTAACCTTCTCGGTGTGGGGAATAATGGAAACAGAGAAACCTATCCCATTAATTACTTGAACTACAGTCAAACTGATTCCATCCACACCGATTGACCCTTTAGGAACAATGTATTTCAAAATTTCCAGAGAAGTTATGATCTGGAAAAGCTTTCCTTCTTTTTCTCTGGCAATTGCTTTCACCCTTCCCAGGCCATCCACGTGCCCGCTGAGGAAATGTCCTCCCAGGCGTTCTCCTAATTTCAATGCTCTCTCTAAATTTACTCTGCTGCCAACCCTCAAACTACCCAGCGTTGTGCTTTCCAGAGTCTCCCGAGATAAGTCGGCAGTGAATCTTCCCGATGGTCTGAAATTTTCGCTCTGGGCAACTGTAAGGCAGACACCGTTAACAGAAATTGATTCGCCTACTTTTAAATCTTTCCATTCCGTTTCCACAGTAATTCTATTGGGATTCTTCTCTACTACTTTTCCCATCTTTTCAATTATTCCAGTAAACATCTGTTCATCCCCTCAAATATAGCCTTCAAATAGAAGATCCTCGCCAAATCTCCTGATTCTGGTATCTTTCAATATTATTGCCTGTCCAATCCTGTCTATTCCTTCACCTTCCACTGGAGTAATCGCATCTTCTCCACCAATAATTTTGGGAGCAATGAAAAAGAGAACCTTATCCACTAAACCCATCTCTAATGCCGAAGCATTAACTTTACCTCCGCCCTCGATGAGAAGAGAAGTAACACCCCTTTTCGCCAATTGTTTCATTAGAAACTTCAGGTCGAGACCTCTCCGAGGATGTTTTCTCCATCTCGGCGCCTGGAGGACTTCCACACCTCTGGTTTGCAAATTCTCTATTTTCCTCTTATCTGCTCCCTTCCGGGTGGCCACTATGGTGGGAGCCCGGGAATTTAGCACCCTGGCATCTAACGGGATTCTCAGGTGGCTATCAACTATTACCCTGGTTGGTCTCTTTTTAGAATTGCTACTCAGAAGCCCAGGATTATCCTTTAAAATAGTATCTATTCCTACCAGGATAGCATCCACCTCGCTGCGTAGCGCTTTGGCGTACTTCCGGGATGCTTCGCTGGTAATCCATTTGGAGTCTCCCTTTTGTGTAGCTATTTTCCCATCCAGAGACATTGCCGATTTCAGAATTACAAAAGGTATCCTCCGGGTGATATATTTTATGTAGGGCTCATTCAGTTTGGCGCATTCCTTTCTCAACACTCCCAATTTTATCTTAATTCCTTTCGCTTTCAGTTCCCTTAATCCTTTTCCCTTTACCAGAGGATTGGGATCAACCATTCCCACAATAACCTTTTTAACTCCTGCCTTTTTAATTGCTTCTGTGCAGGGAGGCGTCTTGCCGTAATGGCAGCACGGTTCTAGATTGATATACTTCGTAGAGCCTCTGGCTCTCATCCCTGCCTCCCTCAACGCATTAATCTCAGCGTGGCGACCGCCAAAATGTCGATGACTACCACCAGAAATGACCTTACCCTTCTTAACCAGAACACAGCCAACCTTAGGATTGGGACTCACCCTGAATGAGCCTTTTCTGGCAAGAGCTATCGCCTTCTGCATAAACTGTAGTTCATTTTCAGTCTTCATCTTCATCTTCATCTGAATAAAAAAAACCCGAAGAATATTTCTTCGGGATATCTCGCTTCACTTAAGCGAGGGAGATTTTACATTATTTATTATTAGACTCCTTACTGGAATCTTCTCCCGTCCGGACTTTCACCGTCGGTACTGTAATTTCAACAGTTCGACTCTCCCGATTTTTATCGGGAGGGGTCGTGGACTTTCACCACCGATTGGGAATTTCACCCTATCCCGAAGACTCTTTTTAAAAAATAACAAATGTTTTAGTTCTTGTCAAGTAATTTTTCCGCTCGCTCTTACCCTCTCCCCAAAGGGTAGAGGGAGTTTTCCAATTATCTGCCGTAGCCCAGTCTCAGAGCAAGAGCTGAGGGAAGCTTTGCATTTATAATTTCTTCCTGAGTTTTGGTAATATCGTACTTTATCCTTTTTATTCTGATAATATTTTTCTCCTCCTCATAAATCCCACAGCTAGCCCTGGGGTCACCATCCCTGGGTTGGCCAATACTTCCACAATTTATAAGATATTTATAAGAGGGATTTATTTCCAAAACCGTGTCATCATCGAGCGGAATTCCCTTAATCTCTTGTGATGGTGTGGCATACAAACATAGAGGAACATGGGTGTGTCCTACAAAACAGATATTCTTCTTTATCCGGGGAAGATTTGCT
>Ga0172363_10003302_pt1 | contig 13122 bp, 9 predicted proteins | sample LakKivs2_kivu2a2_FD_114541 | JGI IMG/M metagenome (GOLD analysis project Ga0172363, IMG submission 114541) | Sediment microbial communities from Lake Kivu, Rwanda - Sediment s2_kivu2a2 | ecosystem: Environmental > Aquatic > Freshwater > Lake > Sediment | place: Rwanda: Western Province, Lake... | reverse complement strand
TCAATTTCTACTATTTTTGCCATACCCTATATGTCCTATGAATGATTGCATTGATTCAGTTCCTGACACAGAGAAAAAATTATCAGATCAAGGTACACATTTTTTTCTACGAAATCAATAGCCCGCTCCACGCTTTTTATCCCTGATTCCGCACGAAACGCTGGCCACTTTTGTAAAAATTGATGCATTGTATCCGCTCTATCCATGTTCATAACTCGCTTCGGAAACCCGAGCTTCATCTGATAGAGATCCCTTATCCAAATTTGAAGGACGTGAAGAATTCCCTGAATTTCCTGTCTTTCTCTGCCGCTTAAGAGCGCGTCCACGCCTTCCATACGCTGAAGCGCATCCTCTCCCATGGAACTGTCAAGAAAAGCAACCGCGGTTTCACGCAGCTGATCAAATCCTTCATCCATGAACTGCAATCCCCTTTGAAGGCTCCCGCCAGACATTTTTGCAATAAATCCTGCCTTGTCTTTGGGAACAGACCATCTTTTAATGAGGGCCTCTTCTATCTCTTCCTCCAAAAGAGGATGAAATCGCACGACCTGACATCGCGATACAATGGTTTCGAGCAATTGTCCGGGATTTGACGTGGTCAGGATAAGCATATTGCCTGAAGGCGGTTCTTCAAGAATCTTCAATAAACTGTTGGATGCAGAGAGTGTCAACATATCGGCGTGCGAAATGAGAAAAAGCCGGTACCCCTCTCCGGATACTTTTAGCATCATTTCCTGTTTCATGGTGCGGATCTGGTCAATGCCAATCACAGGAAGTGCGGATATCTCCGGTAAATAGCTCACCTGTTGGTACGCATTGGTCATCCTCTGAACGGCTCTTTCATGAAGAATCTCCAAGTACTTTTCTTCCTTCATGGCCTTGGGTCTGGTCGGCACAGGTAAAATCAAGCGAAAATTGGCATGGACTAAGTTTTGGATCGAGTGGCATGAAGGACATGCCCCGCATCCGCCGTTTCTCTTTTCCTTGCAATTGAGATGCATTGCTACGGAAATTGCCAAGGCGTCTTTCCCCACACCCGGCGGTCCATGAAAGAGATAGGCGTGCGCCAGCCGGTTTTTGTCCAGCGACGATGTGATTATCCGTTTTACACGATCCTGTCCAAAAACGCTATCAAACGCCATTGTCTGTTTCCTTAACTTCGATGAGAGATCATCCCATGCAAGATCATCTGAGCCATGTCTCTGGATCAAAATGTGTCATGCCGTTCCAAATTTGAAAATGAAGCGTTGAGCCATCGAGAGATCGTCGGTCCCCAATACGGCCTATAATTTGCGCATCGCCTACCGTCTCCCCCGTGTTGACAAAAACCTCGTCCAAATGTCCGTACACGGTGTAGTATCCTCCGCCGTGATCTACAAGAACCATATTTCGCATTCCTCGCAGCCATCCGACCCAAACAATCTTGCCCATATTCACAGAGCGAATATCTGCCCCCTCTGCTGCCTCGATATCAATTCCCAGATTTTCCGTCCACGTTTTCAAAACAGGATGCATGTTTCTCCCGTATTTTGATACAATCTTTCCCTTCACCGGCCATATCAATTTTCCTTTCTGCGCCGCAAAACGGCTCCCATCCGTCTTCTCTGCCAAAGCCTGTCTTTTCTGCTCCTCTTGATTTATCCTCCCTTCAATTTCACGAAACGCCATCCGTTTTCTCTGAAGCTGCTCTTGAATGCTCTTTTTGTCCTTTTGAACCAGAACGAGAAGTTTTTCTCTGGACGATTTTTTCTTCCCCAGTTTCTCCGTTTCAACTCTCTTTTCTCGTATGACTTCTTCCTTCTCCTCCAACTCCTTATCCAGTTGCCTCTGCGTGGATTGAATTTCGGCTGCTTTTTCCAAAAGTTGCTGGAGGTTTCGCTGGTCGTTCTCTACAATTCTCTTCTGATATTTCAGCCAAACCGCAGCCTGACTCAACGAACTTACTGAGAACAGGGCCTCCCAATCTGCCGATCGGCCACGCTTATACAGCGATACCATTCTCTGGGCGACCACTGCTTTTTGCTTCAGGTAGCCCTCCTTGGCTTTTTGTAAAAGGATGGACGTCTCCTGAATTTTCCTCTCCTTTTCTTTCCTTTCCACTTCGAGTTCATCCAAAAGCGTCTGACGGAGTCCGATTTCACGATCCATGTCTTCCACCTGTTCTATGAGCGATCCCTCCTCGTTTTCCTTTGCCCTTAGATCGGCCTCCAATTGTTGAATCTCCTTCCGGACCTTTTGCAGGTTGTCTCTTGTTTGCGCATTCCCCTCCACCATGTTCATTATAAACACAATCCATAGGCCTACTTTAAAAATGGTTTTCATGGGGCCATCCATTCTTTCTGCATCAGCGGATGCAATCTTCTGGCAAGACCGGCTGCCACGAACATTTTAATGGCCTCGGCTGGAAGAAAAATGACGAATCCGCTCCATAGAGCGTGCGTCCACAAGAAGTGTCTGTGCACAATACAATTCACATTCACGTACAGATACAGAGCACCCACAGATAGAATGATCAAAAGTCCGACACTGTTGGCCAATATCCAACTCCGCCATCGTTCCGGTTTTTGCACTTTTTGAGCAATGATTCCAACAACCCATGCGCTCACAGGAAACCCAACAAGGTATCCAAACGTGGGATTCAGGACATACCCCGGTCCGCCTCCAGCGGAGAATATCGGCATTCCTGCCAATCCCAATAGCAAAAAGAGGAGCTGGCTCGCGGCTCCCATCTTGCTTCCCAAAAGGTCGGCTGCCAAATAAACAAAAAGAGTCTGAAGCGTGAAAGGAACCAGAGGCATTGGAATTCGAACAAATCCTCCCACAGCCGTCATGGCGGCAAAAAGCGCTGTCCACAGGAGCTTGCGGTTTCTGGAATGCGTTTGATTCTTTGATTCGCGTGTCTGCATTTTCTCGGATCGCCTTGATAATGAACGTGTGTTTTCCGACGCCATTGGATCCCTTTCACAATGGCATCGAACAGTCCGCACCATTTTACAAATAAGGAAGAAAAAAATCAATTCTATTTTTTAAAACTCGCTTTTTCACAGTCTTGCATTTTCAATTCCTTTTATGTATCTTTCATCGGATCCCGACTCCCTGCACGAAGTACGTACTTATGAATAGATCGGGTAAATGTTGTATGAAACTCCATCACGTCATATTCTTTCTCGGAAGCTTCCTTCTCACTGTCCAAGAAGCAAAAACCCAGACGCCTTTCCTTGAAATCCCGTTGGGTTTGGAGGAATACCCCAGAGGAAAAGACAGCTTTATTCCTTACTACCGGATAGAAAGACCCAAGATCGCCTTGGCATTGAGCGGCGGCGGTTCGCGGGGACTTGCACAAATCGGTGTACTCAAAGTTTTCGAGCGCCACGGCCTTCCCATGGATGGGATTGCAGGAACCAGCATGGGGGCTATCATCGGCGGACTCTTTTCTCTGGGATACAGTGCGGCTGAGATAGAGAGTCTCTCTTACCAAATCCAGTGGGACGAAATTATTCAGGACACCCCGCCAAGAAAACAACTATTTCTTGGACAGAAAGAAGAAAAGGCCCGATACATTTTCCAGGTTCGGCTCAAAGGCCTTTCTCTGGATATCCAGCGAGCCTATACATCGGGCCAGAGGCTGACTTCACTTATCACGGATCTGGTTCTCAACGCTCCTTATCCTTCAGCCACAAATTTTAATGATCTCTACATTCCCTTTAAGGCTGTAGCCACAGACCTGCTTACAGGGGAAAAAGTGGTTCTGAATGACGGATCCCTCATTGATGCCCTGCGCGCCAGCATGGCGATTCCACTTCTTTTTACTCCGGTACGCATTGACAGCGCAACCTTGGTGGATGGAGGCCTCGTTCAAAACCTCCCTGTTGACGAGGCCCAATCCTACGGATTCGATCTTGTCATCGCTGTGGATACGTCGTCCAAGCTCCGGGATTCAAAATCCTTAAATGCCCCATGGGAAATTGCCGACCAGGTTACAACCATCATGCAACAAGATATCACCCGTTCCCAATTCGCCTCTGCCGACATCTCCATTCAACCCATTTTAAACGACATATCCAATACGGATTTTCATCACATCAATGCGTGCATAAAAGCTGGTGAGGAGGCTGCAGAGCGTGTCATTCCTGCGATCGAACAGGCCCTCGCAAAAAAAATTGAAACGGATTCCACTCCTTGTCATCGTATCAGTAAAATCTCTGTTTCCGGTTTTCAAAAACTCGATCCAAAATCCTTTCTCTCAAAAATACCCATAGATACCGTGTCCTTGCTGTCCCAAACCCAGATCACATGGGCCGGCCAGTCCTTGTTTCAATCCGGGTACTTTCAAAGGATTTCCGCATTCTTGGACACATCGAATCTTAGGCTCACCTTCCGGGTCGTTGAAAATCCCTTCATAGAGAAGATCGTTTTTGCAGGCAATCAGGTTTTTTCCGACTCCCTCCTTTTGTCCTGTATGGAGAGCCGTGCCGGAGAAGTACTCAATATCCAAAAGGGGCGCCGCGATCTTAAAAATCTAGTGCACATATACCACCGTGCCGGATATGTCCTTGCTCACATTGACAGCATCGGTATCTCCAACCATACTTTAAAAATCCACATAGACGAAGGTCCTATTGATAAAATCCGACTCGTAGGAAATGACCACACCCGCCCACTGGTCATTTTAAGAGAACTTCCCCTCAAGCCGGGAGATCTCTTTAATGACACACGCATTCGACAAGGAATTGACAATATCTACAGTACAGGTTACTTCGAAGGCGTCCGGTTTGATGTGCAGAAAAAAATGCACTCCAACGACCTTATCATTTATCTCATTGAGCGCGGATACACCCTTTTGCGAACAAGCTTTCGGTACGACCTGGAAAGACGGTCACAGGGATCGGTTGAGATTGTAGAAGAAAATCTTTTCGGTCTCGGCGGAAAGGGGTCTCTGACAGGACTTGTGGGTAAACGGGATCAAATGGCCCAGGTGCGTTTTTGGTCGGATCGGTTTCTGAACACATACCTCACCTACCGATTCAACCTCTCTATTCAAAAGCACAATTTCTACTACTACAATGATCACAAAAAAGTTGGTGATTATCAACAATACCTAACCGAAGGATCTTTGGCCATTGGTCAACAGATGCGCCGGCTCGGAACCTTATCGCTCCAAATCCGATCAGAAAAAATCAATTTAAAATCCAGTGAAACCGTACCGAATGAAAAGTTTACCCTTCGGAATATCACGCTACGGTCCGAAGTGGATACACGAGACAAGGTTCCCTTTCCCCAAACCGGAAAGTACCACATCCTCGAATACGAAACAGCCGGCCGCTTTCTCGGCAGCGAAGTCTCGTACACAAAAATCTACTCTTCCATGGAATCGTACTACTCCGTGACCCCTTTTTTCACATTCCATCCCAGAATCTGCTGGGGAACCGCTGACCTGACCACGCCCTTCTCAAAACAGTTTCGTCTCGGTGGATTGGACTCCTTTATGGGTATGCCTGAAGAGTGCTTTGTGGGAAGACGATTTATCCAATTGAACGGAGAACTCCGCTGCAGGATGCCCTTGCCGAAATGGATGGAAGCCTATTTTTCAATCCGGTACGATTTTGGAGGGATTTGGAGCAAATACCAGAAAATTTCTACCAAAGACTTTAAACAGGGCATCGGAGCGATCCTCTCCTTTAACACGCCTCTCGGTCCCCTCGTTGCTGGATACGGACATATGAGTGACGGTTTTGGTGAATTTTATTTTTCCGCAGGGTATCGGTTTTAATCCTCTGGGTTCCTTATAAAGAACACATTCCATTTTTGCTATTGCCGAAATGTTTTTTACTCTTTTCGAAAATTTTTAATCTGACCCCTCCGTGAATGTTCATTTCCCATAGAGATCGGGATACTCCAGAAAAATCCATTGATCAAAGGGGTTGTTGAATCCAGCCAGAGGAGGGGTCGCTTGTCCCTGTTTACTTTAAAAATTGATATCTGAGGAAATATTCAGGTAAAATCTATAGAACAAACGGAAGGTCTTTAAAATTGGAGCATAAAAAATCCCTGTCCTTTAGAGGACAGGGACATGAGGTGTGATTGGCTCACAACAAAATATCAGAAGTCCATTTCATTTTGCAATTCCTTTGCTCGCTTTTCATCCCGTCTTTGGTTCCACCTCACCCAGGAATCTTTTTCGTCTTTGTCTTCTTTACTGAACTTCCCCATGGAAACAACCTTTCCTTTTGAGTCCACGGTTATCTGCTGCATGGATTGCACGATATAGATCCACTCTTCGAGTGAGACTTCGTGTGGACCGGGTATTGGGTGTGGGCCTGGAACTTCATGGGGGACCAGAGATCTCGGCTTCAAATCTTCCCTCTCGGGAGCATTGGTAATCCTCACCTCTCCTTTATACACTTTCAGTTGGGTCGTAGAATCCTCTTCCACCTTTAATCGCAAAACTGTCCCCGTAATGGCAGCTGCTGTGATGGGTGCCGTGATGTCAAATTCGGTGTCCACTTCCACTTCATGAACGGATGCCCACAGCTCTCCTTGTTCCAGCTTAATCTCTGTTTTCACTTTCTGTTCTTTTGTTTCCTGGTACAATCGAACAATATCAATACTGGTTCTTGGCGCCAGACGGATAATGTCGAGCTGGGCAAGATCCAATTCCGCTCTCGATTTTTGGTACGTGCGTACCTTATCTCCCGAAAGAATGTTTGTATTAACCGGCGCGTTCTCCCAATTTTCAACCTCTACGGGTTTTCGCTTTACCTGTCCATCAGCATAAGTAACCACACCTCGCTTTTCCTCATCCAACACTCCCGCCGCAATGCCAATCGCCACACTGAAAACAGAGGCGATCAAAAGACCTTTGTAAAAAAATCTCATCTCTTTCCTCCTATCCCTTCCTCTGGATAATAACGGCTGTATATCAAATCTACAAGTTTGATGGCTTCTCTTGAAAAGGGATCCACCTCTCTTTTGAAGAGTTCGTTATCAATAAGAACCTTGGCCGCCCTCCAACTCTCTGCTTCGTCCAGTTTTTTTATAAGATCTTCATACGCTGCTTCGTCCCCTCCAAAGAGCTTCTTGACAAAAACCTTCCCTGTCTTTTCGTCTATTAGACTGTCTAATCCTTCACCTTCTGCCTGAATTGTATCGGTTTCAAAAGCTGTCTCTTCTTTAAAAACTTCTTCTTTGGGCGCTTCCTCTTTTTCTTCTTTCTGTTCTCTCCTGATAATCCGCATTGTCTTGGGCTTCGGTTTCTGGGTTGGTCGTGTCTCGATTGGTTCGTGTTTGATGCTTACAGGAGCGGCACCTTCATCCAATGCGTCCTCAAGATTCCATTCATCCACACCAGACAATACCTCTTGCTCACCTTTTGGTGATTCTTCTTGTAGGACACCTTTTTCGGCTTCCCTTAAGACAAACTCTTCCTTTTCCGATGTGGATTTGGAAAATTCATGCTTTAATTCAAGATAGCGTTTAAACGTCATCTCCAAATCGGTTGGAGTAAAATCCTCTCTACCCAACTTTAATTCCACATCAAGAGCTCGTCGAAATCCTTCGAGGCCTCGATCTGTAAGAAAATCTTTTAGCAACGACCCTTCAATTTTACTTATCTCTTCGCCCTTGGTCTCGGATAAAAACTCCAGCAATACAGAAACGTCCCGCAAAACAATTTTTACTGGATCTTCCTCCACCATACTGTGAAGTACTTCTGTCATGCGCTTACTGTATATTTCACGGTTTATTGAAGATTCGCCCCTCTTGCGGCATTGCTCCAGTAGCTGTTCTGCATAGGGAAGGACTTTTTTAAACGACTCCAACCTCTCTTCCATTTCTGAAACTTCTACACTTTGTCCGTCTTCGAATAGCAACCGATGCATGGTATCCATGGGCTTCACCAAATAATTCATTCTGAGAATCAACGCTTCTTTAAGAATCGCTTCTACTTCTTTTTCATTAAAGGTGGCTACTTCCCAGAAAATATCGGAAAGTTTTTTCCTCAAAATTTCGAGATCACTTGACTCAAAAGCGAAGTGCTCGGTTGCTTGGATAGAAATTGGGGATTCTTTTTTAATAAAGCGTTTTATCTGATTCTTGAAAAGATTCTTGATAAAAATCGGAAGGGCATCGTCCGAGGCGATACTTTGAAAGCGCACATTTCGCTTCCCGCCAAGGATGCGTCTCTTCAAGCTGGTGACAAGAACAACGGTTTCGCTTTCCCACATAACACTCACCTTTTTACACATCGAACAGAATTCGCGCTTTCCACAACGGGCCCTTTTTATCTAAAAAAAAGCCATGGCGCGTGACTGCTTTTATCTCTGTGCAAATTTCATGCCTTGAAGGATCTCGCTTTTCTCCCCTTAAGAAACCGTATAACCAGTAATTATCGGAATTTTTGTGGGAAAAATTGTCCTTTCCAATCTGAAATTCTGAGAAAACCATTCCTCCTTTTTCCATAAGGAAAAGAATCTCTTTTAACCATGTCAGCAAAAGTTCTTCACCCGTAGCACGCTGAAGGTGAAGGGTTCGTTTTTCTCTCTTGATCACCGTACTCAAATCAACGATAAGGGACACCATCCCCTCCGCCGCCCATTGAAAAACCTCCTCCCACGTCTCTCCCCAAACCTGTATACCCATATCCGCTGTATGCTCCAGGATTTCAAATCCTCCAGCCAATATCTATTCTTCCTCTTCACGTACAACGCGAGCAACATCTGCCACCTGGTCATCGTCTATCAATCGAATGAGTCGCACCCCTTGCGTGTTTCTCCCGATGATTTTAATATCCTGTACCTTCTGCCGTATCACCAAACCCTTGGATGTGATCATCAGAATATCGTCCGTATCCAAAACATCCATAATGGAAAGCAGTCGTCCGACTTTGGGACTTGTGCGCAAAGTGATGATTCCCTTTCCTCCTCTGGACGTTACACGATAATCCGATATGAGAGAACGTTTCCCATACCCTTTGTCCGTAACGACCATCAGTGTCCCTTCTCGACGAACCACCACCATACCCACAACCTCATCCTCCTTACCAAGGGATATCCCTTTGACACCTGCCGCTGTACGCCCCATGGTGCGAACATCGGACTCGTGGAATCGAATGGCCTTGCCCTCGCGGGTCCCCAAGATGATGTCTTGATTTCCATCGGTAAGCGTCGCATCAATGAGCCTGTCTCCCTTCCCGATGGTGATGGCATTAATTCCCACTTTTCTCGGATGGCTAAAAGCCGAAAGGCTGGTCTTTTTCACAATTCCCTTCATGGTAACTATAAAGAGATTCTTCTGCTCATCGAACGACTTCACCGGAACAACCGCTGTCACAGACTCTCCCTTGCTCACCGAGAGCAGATTCACAATGGCTCGTCCTCTGGATCCTTTGCCTATCTGGGGAATTTCGTGCACCTTTAACCAATAACATTTTCCCTGATCGGTAAAAAAGAGGATATAATGATGCGTGGAAGCAATAAAAAGATGTTCGATGGAGTCCTCGTGTCTTGTATCCGCACCAATGACACCCTTCCCCCCCCTGTTCTGTCTTCGATACCCAGACACTGGAAATCGTTTAATATATCCAGAGAGAGAGATGGTGATGACCATATCTTCTTCGGCAATTATATCTTCTACCGAAAACTCTTCGATGGTGGTGACAATCTCTGTTCTCCGCTCATCTCCGTACTTCTCTTTAATTCTCTTAAACTCCTCTTTAATCACGTTCAGCTGTTTATCCTTGCTGGAAAGAATGAGTTTCAGTCTTTCTATTTCTTTGATGAGCGCAAGATACTCTTCTTCTATCTTCTTTCTTTCCAAGCCGGTCAACCTCTGAAGTCTCATATCAAGAATCGCCTTGGCCTGCACCTCGGACAGACCGAACGTTTTCATCAATCCATTCTTCGCTGTTTCCGGATTTCTCGATTTCTTGATGAGTTGAACAATTTCTTCAATGTGATCCAGGGCGGTTTTCAACCCTTCCAAGATATGGGCTCTATTTTCGGCTTTCTCCAGGTCAAATCGGGTGCGCCGTAAAATAATCTCGTGGCGGTGATCAATAAAATAGTGAAGGGCTTCTTTCAGCGTAAGGATCCTGGGTTTCCCATTCACCAGAGCAAGAAAAATGATTCCAAACGTGGTCTGCATTTGCGTGTGGACGTACAACTGATTCAGAATCACTTGCGGCTGGGAATCCCGTTTCAATTCGATCACGATCCTCATTCCATCTCGATCGGATTCATCCCGAAGGTCTGAAATGCCCTCGATCTTCTTTTCTTTGACCAAAGAGGCAATGGAGGTGATAAGATTTGCCTTGTTCACTTGATAAGGAATCTCGGTAATGATAATGGCGTCCCGACCTCCCTTGCCTTTTTCCAGCGTTGCTCTGGCTCTGACTGTTACGCGCCCCCTCCCTGTCTTGTAGGCCTCTGCAATTCCTGCATCACCGTAGATGATTCCTCCTGTGGGAAAATCGGGACCGTGAATCGCATTCATCAGGGATTCTACCTGGATGTCAGGCTGGTCTATGAGGCGTATTAAGGCATCAATCACTTCTTTCAGATTGTGTGGTGGTATGTTGGTGGCCATCCCCACAGCAATTCCAGAAGCACCGTTAACTAAAAGATTTGGAAAAAGGGAAGGAAGCACCAGCGGTTCTTCGAGAGATCCATCAAAGTTGGGGGTAAAATCCACGGTCTTCTTTTCTATATCCAGAATCATTTCTTCTGCGACAGGGGTCAGTTTCGCCTCGGTATACCGCATGGCTGCCGCAGCATCTCCGTCAATGGAACCAAAATTCCCTTGGCCGTCAACCATTGGATATCGCAAAGAAAAATCTTGGACCATGCGCACCATGGAATCGTACACTGCCGAGTCTCCGTGAGGATGGTATTTTCCCAAAACATCCCCTACGATTCGGGCCGATTTTCTGTAGGGCCGGTTGGGATGAAGCCCCAATTCGTACATGCCGTAAAGGATCCGGCGATGAACAGGCTTCAATCCGTCTCGGATATCGGGAAGTGCTCTGGATACAATGACCGACATCGAATAATCAATGTAGGAATTCCTCATTTCGTCTTCGATATAAACCGGAACAATTCGATCTCTTTTGCCTGCCATTCACATTCCTTGAGTTCTATTCTGTACAGAAACACTATTATCGTACTTCGCTTGATAAAAACCGTCCCTATGTTTACACATCCAAATTCCGCACGGCTTCCGCATTTCTTTCGATAAATTCCCTCCTGGGTTCGACCTTTTCTCCCATCAAAACCGAGAAAATGTGGTCCGCTTCGATCGCATCATCAATCGTCACCTGGAGTATGGTACGGCTCTCGGGATCCATGGTTGTTTTCCACAACTGATCCGCGTTCATCTCGCCCAAACCTTTGTATCTCTGAATTTCTATGCTACCATCGCCAATCTTTTTTAACAACTCTTCTTTTTCCTCTTCGTTGAACGCATACGTCTCCTGTTGGCCTTTCTTCAGCCGATAGAGTGGAGGCTGGGCGATGTAGATATGCCCCAACTCAATAAGATCGCGCATGTATCTGAAGAAGAAAGTCAAAAGCAGTGTACGGATGTGTGAGCCATCCACATCCGCATCCGTCATAATGATAATCTTGCTGTAACGAAGCCTTTCAATATCAAAATCGTCCGATCCAATGCCTGTACCCAGCGCAGCCACAACCGTTTTGATCTCTTGGTTGTTTAAAATTTTTTCGAGGCTGGCTTTTTCAACATTTAGAATCTTGCCTCGCAAAGGAAGTATCGCCTGGAACTGCCGATCCCTCCCCTGTTTTGCAGACCCTCCCGCTGAGTCTCCCTCCACAATGTATATTTCACAATGTTCCGGATCTTTTATAGAGCAGTCGGCCAATTTGCCAGGAAGGGTATCGCTTTCCAAAGCGGACTTGCGTCGTGTACTCTCCCGCGCTTTGCGCGCCGCCTCCCGTGATTGCGCCGCACTTACTCCCTTCTGCACAATCCGTTTGGCTACCGGAGGATTCTGTTCGAGAAATTCGGACAGCCCCTCTCCAATAATGGATTCCACAATACCACGCACCTCGCTATTCCCGAGCTTTGTTTTGGTCTGCCCTTCAAATTGAGGATCCGGCACCTTAACGCTGAGAACCGCGGTAAGTCCCTCTCTAACATCCTCCCCTACCAAGGGGATTGCTCCGTTTTTTATGAGGTTGTTCTTCTGCGCGTAAAAATTTAAAGTGCGGGTGAGGGCCCCTTTAAAGCCCACGAGATGCGTCCCCCCCTCTGTCGTGGGAATGTTGTTCACAAAACTGAATATGTTTTCTTGGTAGGAATCATTATACTGAAACGCAACTTCAACTTCCACGTTGTCCTTTGCGCTCTCAATACAAATAGGTTTTCGATGGATCGAGGTTCTTGAAGAATCTATATAAGTCACAAATTCTCGGAGTCCACCCTTGGAATGAAATATCTTCTCCTGCCCATCTCTTTCGTCCTTGAGAAAAATCTTCAATCCTTTATTCAAGAAGGCGAGTTCCATAAGGCGCTGCTCTAGAATATCGAACGAAAATATAGTCTTTTTGAAAATTGTGGCATCGGGCAGAAAAGTGGTTTCGGTTCCGGTTCGTGCGTTGGTGTTTCCCACAACTTTCATGTCATAAACAGGAACTCCCGTTTCGTATTCTTGCTGGTAGATCTTACTGTTTCTGAAAACCCGTACCCGACAATATTTTGATAGCGCATTGGTTACAGATACTCCGACACCGTGCAGCCCACCCGAGACTTTATATGTTTGTTTGTCGAACTTCCCTCCAGCATGAAGCATAGTCATAACTACTTCCAATGCTGGCCTTTTCTGCAAAGGATGCTGATCTACGGGAATGCCCCTTCCGTTGTCAGAAACCGTAATGCTGTTGTCCTTGTGAATTACAACACCTATTTTAGTACAAAATCCAGCAAGACTTTCATCAACACTATTATCAATCACCTCGTAAGCAATATGATGAAGTCCTCGGCTTGAGGTATCTCCAATATACATGGCAGGCCGTTTACGAACACCTTCCAGTCCCTTTAGGACAACAATTTTACCTGCATCGTACGTTTCTGAAGCCATTCTTCCTCACACTTTTATAACAAAACAATGTC
>Ga0172363_10003299_pt1 | contig 13123 bp, 9 predicted proteins | sample LakKivs2_kivu2a2_FD_114541 | JGI IMG/M metagenome (GOLD analysis project Ga0172363, IMG submission 114541) | Sediment microbial communities from Lake Kivu, Rwanda - Sediment s2_kivu2a2 | ecosystem: Environmental > Aquatic > Freshwater > Lake > Sediment | place: Rwanda: Western Province, Lake... | reverse complement strand
TTTTTGATGTATTCGGCTGCGACCTCTTCGTCCGTTCCCCCGATCTCTCCGATGAGCACCACACCCTCGGTCTGTGGATCGTCCTTAAAAAGTTTGAGGCCGTCAACGAATCGGGTCCCAACAATAGGATCCCCTCCAAGACCGATGCACGTGGATTGACCCAATCCTTCTTTGGTCAACTGATCCACGGCCTCGTAGGTCAGCGTACCGCTTCGAGAAAGAACGCCGATTCTGCCCGGCGCATGAATAAAATCCGGCATGATGCCAATCTTACACTTTCCCGGTGCGATGATGCCCGGACAGTTCGGACCAATAAGCCGGACATTGTTTTCCTGGATGAAAGCAACAACCTTCATCATGTCCAGAATAGGGATTCCTTCGCTGATGCAGACGATCAGCCCGATTCCAGAATCGGCTGCCTCCATAAGAGCGTCTGCTGCAAAGGCCGAGGGAACAAAAACCACGGAAGCATCCGCACCGGTAGCACGAACCGCATCCATCACTGTATTAAAAACAGGAATCCCTTCATGCGTCACACCGCCCTTGCCCGGTGTGACGCCGGCCACGATTCTCGTTCCATATTGCCGCATTTTCTGTGCATGGAACGTTCCTTCCCTTCCCGTAATGCCTTGAACGACAACCCTTGTGTTTTCATCAACAAGAATACTCATAAAGACGTCTTCATACGTTTGAAGTTTCGAGTTACAAGTTTCGCAACCCGAAACCCGCAACTGCCTTCACTCCTTCACCGCAGCCACAACCTTTTCGGCAGCATCGGCCAGATCATTTGCCACTCGAAAAGTCAAGCCCGACTTGTTCAAAATATCAGCGGCCAGATCGCAATTTGTGCCGGCAAGACGCACGACAACAGGTACGCTGACGTGGAGTTTTTTCACTGCATCCACAACGCCAATGGCGACACGGTCGCACCGGACGATCCCCCCAAAAATAGTGATCAGAACGGCCTTGACTTTCGCATCCGAAAGAAGAATGCGGAACGCCTGTTCCACACGTTCGGACGACGCCGCACCGCCGATATCCAAAAAATTGGCCGGCACGCCCCCATAGAGGTGGATGATGTCCATGGTGGCCATGGCCAGACCTGCACCATTGACCATGCAGCCGATATTGCCGTTCAGTTTGATATAGCTCAAACGATGCGTGAAAGCTTCCGCCTCCATCGGCTCTTCTTCATGAATATCCTGCAGCGCTGCGATCTCCGGATGCCGATACAGGGCATTGTCGTCGAAACTGATTTTGGCATCGGCGGAAACCAGCTTGCCATCTCTGGTAATGACAAGAGGATTGATTTCCACAAGAGAGGCGTCTTTTTCCATAAGAAGTCGGTACAAATTTTGAATCACGGATATCCCTTGGCGGAGAGACCGCTTCGGGAAATGGAGGGCACGGACAATTTTTCGCGTCTGAAAAGACGCGAGCCCCACTCTGGGATTGATGCATTCTTTGACGATTCTTTCCGGAGATTTGGCTGCCACCACCTCGATTTCCATACCTCCTTCCTCCGAAGCGATCACCGCGATGCACGAACGCTCCCGATCTATCACCATACCGATATAAAGTTCCCTCTCAACCTCGAGGGCTTCCTCCACCAGTACCTTGCAGACGCGCTTTCCTTCAGGTCCGGTCTGATGTGTGATTAAAGTCATTCCCAGAATCTCTCTTGCCACTGCTTCTGCATCCAAAGGGGTTTCTGCCCGCTTAATCCCGCCACCCCCGCCTCTTCCCCCCGCAAGAATCTGGGCCTTGACCACAACTTCTTTTCCAATGGCCTCGGCTGCCTTTTTCGCTTCCGAAGCTTTCCTGACCATTCTCCCCTCGGGAACAGGTATGCCAAAATTCCTAAAAATTTCTTTGGCCTGGTACTCGTGAATCTTCATAAGAAATCCTTAGATTCCGTACGATCAAAGTGGTACTCTTGACCACTCTAAGGAACACGGAAAATCCGATCCGACAGCGTTGTCCACAACGCCATTCATAAACAGGAACGATGCAATGAAACGTAGAAAAAAAATCATGGAGGGCATTTCGCACATACGGAACGAAACAGCATTGTACTCAGGTAACGGTCCCCTCGGTCAGGCAGAATCACAACGATGCTCCCCGAACGCATCTCTTTTGCAACACGCAAAGCTCCTACAAGTGCTGCGCCGCTGGACATACCCACAAACAAGCCTTCGCGTGAAACAAGCTTCCTTGTGAATTCAAAGGCCTCGCCATCCTCAACGATGATCTTTTCATCCAACGCCTTTGAATTATAAATTTTTGGAACCACGGATTCGTTCATGTTTTTAAGACCCTGTATCGTGTGTCCTTCCGTGGGCTCGACACCGACAATGCGGACACTTGGGTTTCTCTCTTTCAGATATCTGCCGACTCCCATGAGGGTTCCAGTCGTCCCCATTCCAGCAACGAAAACATCCATCTCGCCATGCGTCTGTGAAAAGATCTCCGGACCGGTTGTCTCGTAATGAGCAATCACATTATTTTCATTCTCGAATTGATTGGGCATATAATAGGCATCCTTTTCACTGTTGAAAACCGCATGCGCTCTTCTGATGGCACCGTCCGTACCTTCCTTTGCAGGAGTAAGCACAACATCCGCTCCAAAAGCTTCCAGAATACGCTGTCTCTCCACGCTCACACATTCTGGCATGAAGAGCTTCACCCGATAGCCCCGAGCAGCCCCTATCATCGCCAAAGCAATTCCCGTGTTCCCAGAAGTGGGTTCCAAGATTATCTTATCCTTGGTGAGTTGACCCGACTCTTCTGCCTTTTTTATCATGTAATATGCCGGACGGTCTTTAATGGACCCTCCAGGATTACAGCCTTCCAGTTTTCCGAAAATCTTTACCTTCGGCCTTCTCGTGTTCAGATTCACCAGTTCGATCAGAGGTGTATTTCCGATGGCAGACAATATGCTCATTGTGTCCGCTCCTATTGGGTTGATGAACCGTTCCTCATTCTTGCCAATTTTCAATTTTAGTCACAGGCACATCACAGGATAAAAATACGTACTCACGAGGAGGCGGTCATATCGCCTATTATCCTCTCCCAGGATGTCTGATAAAGGATTCTCGATCAAGTCGAGGACACAGTTCAGGTATGACAGGCACAGCGAAAAATGCGATCTCCGCAGGTGTGTCCGTCCTCAAAACAAATCCTCCCCATCGGAGATTGAATCGGCGATCCTGAATGGATAAAATCTGACCCCCTTGGTGATCCGAAAACAGCGTATGCACGACTGCCCTGCAGAATAAATCGCGTGATTATTCGTATGGGGAACCGATTTTCTCAGACAAATTTTACATGCAGTTTACGGAGAGCTTCCTGTGCGACTTGCCGGACTTTTTTGCGCTCGCCTTTCTTCGTAAGAAGCATTTCCAGCGGTTTTATGGCGCGTGTGTCTCCGAATTCTCCCAAAAGCCTGCTTGCCCGGAACCGTGTTGTCCAATTGCTGCTGCCGAGAGCCGTGAGAAGAGGAGGAATGGCCCGTTCGCCAAAATTCATCAGGGCATTTTCAGCACTTTCCCGTACACCCCAGTGCGGATCAGCCATCGCTTTGATGAGCGGCAAAAGAGACCCGTCATCACGAAAATTTCCAAGGAGTCGAGCAGCTTGTGAGCGCACATCCCAGCTTTTGTCTCTTAATGCGGAAAGGGCAATGCTCAGCACTTGCGGATACCCCACACCAATGCGTCGAAGGATGCGTATGGCCTCAAATCGTATGTACGGATCTTTATCTTTTCGCACCGCCTTGACAAGAAAATCTATGGCACGAAAGCTGTCCACCTTGGCCAGAGCCCGCACTGCTTCCACGCGTACATTATCGGAATCATCCTTGAGCGAATGAATCAAATAGGGTGTTATGGACGCATCTCCAATCTCGCTGAGCACAATCAGTGCACTGCACCTGCCCCACATAGCACATCCGATCTGTACCAGTGCTTGAGTGGCCGCTTCCTTTTGAGCGCCAGTACCTTCATCTGCGATTTTCTTCAGAAGTTTGACGGCACGGTGCTCCTCCAATCCACCGAGGGCTTTGATTGCTCGGAGTTGCAACGTGGGATTTCGGTAATCCACCGCCTCCTTCAAAAGAGGCCGAATATCCGATTCGTTAAAAGATAGCTTCAGAAGAAGGGCCTCCTTGACCTGGGATCCAAACTTAATCAGTGCCTGAACCGCTGCCGTTCGTACGACAAAATAGCTGCTGGAAAGATAGCCAATGAGGGCAGGTATGGATTTGGGGTCGCCTATTTCTCCCAATGTTAAAAGCATGGCGCGTTGGGCAAATTTGCCTTTCTCGTAGGCCAAAGCACCCAGAAGAGAATCTGTGCTTGATTTTCCAAATTGTACAAGCGATTTCATCGCTTCCCTGTGTACCTTTTCGACCGGATCTCGTAAAACCTGCACCAAGGGTTCTATGGCCTTTTTATCTTGGATTTTTCCGAGAGCTTCCACGGTGCGCCAGCGTACCGACCATTCCGGATCTCCTAAAAGATGCAATAATGAATCCACCGCCTGTGGATTTTGCATAACACCCAGTGCCCTTGCAGCATTCATACGAATAAGAGGGGATGTACTCTCAAGAGCTTTTATCAAAAGACCGATACTTTTCTCCCCCAATTCGGAAAATCCCTCAATCACCAGTTCCACAATTTCTTGATCCTGCAGGGCGAGCATACGGCCAAGAACACTGGCAGAGGAGCTTTTTTTCTCCTTGATGATTTCTCGGATCTTTTCTTTAAGTTCTGTAACGGCTTGATTGTGAACAATCCATTCGGGATCGTCCACCGCCTTTAAAAGATGATCCATTACCCGATAATCGCCTAACCTGCCAAGAGCGACCACAGCAGCCCAACGCACGATCATGGTAGAAGATTTGAGAATTTTTGGTTTAATCAACTCTTGAATGGCATTCGGATTCCCGTATCTTCCCAAAGCAATGACCGCGGCATGCTGGATACTGGTATTGGTGCTTCCCAATTGTTCCACAAAGACAGGATAGACGGCCTTGTCTTTCTCATAACTCAATTCAATAATGGCCTCACGGATGACACCGGCGTTGTCACCCTCTCGAATTTTTTGCATGTTTAAGGCAACCGTTTCATTCATGTTTGTCACCAAAAAAACTACACGCGTTCAATATATCCTTGACAATTCCCGTCCACATTGAACGCCTTTACCTGATAATCGCAGTCAATGTTGGCGAGAGCTTTTACCGCTGCCCTGAAGCATCCTATTCGGGCACACGTTAAATCCCGAATGGAAAATCCCTGATCAATGAGTGTCTGGCAACTCTTGAGGTACTTGCAGTCATGCACCGTGATCTCCAGATGAAAGGGATTCACATCCACAAGTTCGAAAAAACTTGCATCACGGAAGAGTCCTCCTGACTCACCCAGCTGAATATAATTTTCCACTGCCGAGTGAATGGAATCGGCCCTGCCGACTTGAATCCCATAGTCATCGCCGAGCATGCGAAGATAATGTTGAACCGAATGCTCGTAAGCACGTTCACAAAAAATCCGCGGCCGTGTTCCATGAAAATCCCTGGCCGTCTCCTCAAGAGCACTCAGCCAGCTTAAAGCCACCACCCATCCGGAATCCTCTTTATCTATCTTTTTCATTTTCCCTTTTTCCTTCATGATGTTATATTTTCTCTTCCGACACTTTGTGAAGACCCAAGATCTCCAACTCCCGTTTCACGATCTCAACGTCGAACGATTTGCGTTTCTTTTCGTTGAGCATCTGCGTTAAGCGGGTCAATGGAGTTTTGGGATTCTGCGCCCACAAAAGTATCAAATCCGCCTTATCTTCATTTGCAAGAGGCACCATCGCATCCGAGATCTTTTCCTCAGACAAAAAGGTTTCTTTATCCACTTCCATAGATTGTAAAATAGTCTGCGTATCCCTGGCAATGGACAGTTCTTCGTTGGTGGGAATCACCAAAATCTTCACTTTCCCTGTACCGATATCCATGTCGTTTCTATTGTTTTTTGCAGCATCCATTTTAATTCCAAGACAGGCCATATCGGTCAAAACCGTTTCCCGAACAAAAAAAGACTTTTCACCAACACCGCCGGTAAAAACAATGGCATCAATACCTCCGAGGACAGCAATGTATGCACCGATATACTTCTTCACTCTGTGGCAGTACACTTCCAAAGCCAGTTTATGCCGTTCGCTCCCTCGAAATGCCTCTGCCTCAATTTCCCGCATATCGTTGGATGTTTCGGTGAGCCCCAGCATTCCGCTGTTTTTGTTCATGATCGAATCAATCTGTTTTGCAGTGAGATTCTCCCGTTCCATAATAAAGGGAACCAGTGCCGGATCAATATCGCCGCATCGTGTACCCATTACCAGTCCTTCCAGCGGAGTAAATCCCATGCTCGTGTCCACGGATCGTCCTCCATCCACAGCCGTGATGCTGGCACCGTTTCCCAGATGGCATGTGATGAGCTTTAGTTTTTCCAAGGGACGGCCCAATATCTCCGCTGCTTTCTGCGCAACGTATTTGTGTGAGGTTCCGTGAAAGCCGTACCGCCGAATGCCCAACTTTTTATACAGAGCATAGGGCAAACCGTAAATGTACGCTTTGGGAGGAATGGTATGATGAAAGGCAGTATCAAACACACCCACTTGGGGGATGCCTGGCAGGAGTGCCTCGCACGCTTCAATGCCCTTTAGATTGTGGGGATTGTGAAGCGGGGCAAACTGAATACATTTTCGTATGACCGACTTCACCTTTTCGGTGATTAAAACCGAGCCGGAAAATTCCTCGCCGCCATGGACGACACGGTGGCCGATGCCGTCAATCTCTTCTTTTTTGCGAATGACTCCATGCTGAGGATGCATAAGCGTCGAGAGAACAATCTCAATCGCGATTTCATGATTTAAAACTTCCCGGATTTCACGAAGCTTGTTTTTGCCTTCCGGCTGATAGTTGATGATGGCGTCGCTGGAGCCGATCTTTTCTACCAATCCTTTAGCGAGCACCTTCTCATTCTCCATGCCGATCAATTGGAATTTGACCGAAGAGCTTCCGTTATTCAAGATAAGTATCTTCACGACTCAATCCATTTTCCTTTTTTAAGATTCGAGTTTTTATGTTTGTTCAACGCATCTCCCTTTCACTGTGGGAAATTGGAGATGAACCACACTGGAAACAAATGATTTTCTACTCCATGAATCACCTCATTTCTTACGATTCAATCTCTCCGATGTTCATTGATCAGTTCCTTTTTATAATTGTAGATTCGCACCACAAGCGGCATCTGTCCTGGCAGCGTATGCGTCGCACAGCCAAAACAAGGATCGTACGCGCGAAAGGCCATCTCAATCCTATTGAGCAGTCCACCATTAACTTTTCCTTCTTTGATGAGACCCTGAGCGGCTTTCTTCACGGACATGTTGATCGCCGCGTTGTTGTTCGTCGTGCCGACAATGAGATTGACTTCCTTGACTATCCCGTTCTCATCGGTCTTGTAATGATGATAGAGAGTTCCTCGAGGAGCTTCCACCACGCCGACTCCCTCGTCTGGAGTTTCTGTCGGTACCATTCGATAATCCGGTCCAACAATATCAGAATCGCTGGCAAGCTCCACCCATCTCTCCGCAGCGTAGAGCAATTCAATAATCCGTGCCCAGTGGGTTGCCAGCGTCTGCTGCACCGGTTTCCCTCCTAGGATTTTGTACATCCGATCGTGCTCCTCGTTTGCCAGAGGTGTTGCCATGCCATCGGATACATTCAGCCGCGAGAGAGGAGTGGCCTTGTAAACACCGCTGGCAGGTCCGTCTGTAAATCCTTTCCATCCGATTTTTTTGAGGAACGGAAACGTAAGGTAGGACCAGGACTCGACATGCTCAGCAACGTGATCCAAATAATCTTCCGGTTTGAATTTGGCAAACTCTTCCCCGGCTGGGTTCACAATGCGAATATCGCCATCGTAAAAGTTTATGCAATTGTTTTCATCCACCAGCCCCATATTGTAGGTACGATGAGTAAAGACATCGCTGAGAATAAAATCAACATACGTTTTATTTTTAAGGACAATGTCATTGAAAAGTTGAATGGTAAATTTCGCAAACGCGATGGCTTCTTTTCCCTTTTGAATTATATTCGCCTGTTCTTCTCTGGTCATTCCTTTGCTCATACCGCCAGGCACAGCTCCTATGGGATGAACCGATCTCCCTCCCATGTTTTTAATCAGCTCGTGGCACATGCTTCGCAGGCCAACAACCTTGCCGCCGATTTCCACGCCTAGTTTATGAATGAGGCCAAGGATATTCCTCTGTTCTTTCGGTGCGTCCGGCCCCATAATGAAATCAGGAGCCGCTAGAACGTAAAAGTGGGTTGTGTGATCCGTAACGTAAAAAATGACGTAGAGAAGTTCACGCAGCAATTTGGCCGTTCGTGGGATGTCCATACGATACACGGCATCGCACGCTTTGGCCGAAGCCATCAGATGTGCTTCCGGGCAAACGCCGCAGATTCTCGAAGTAATCCGCGGCATCTCTTCCACAGGACGCCCTTGGCAGAATTTTTCAAACCCTCTGAGTTCAGGCACTTGGAGATACGCATCCGCCACATTTCCTTTGCCATCAAGAAAAATGTCAACCTTTCCATGGCCTTCAAGTCGGGTAATCGGATCTATCGTGACCTTTCTCATACTCTTTTTCCCAAAAGGGAGCTGGGCAAATTAAACCGATAAAATGTGCCCACCGGATCAACAATCTGATTAACAACTTTTTCAATCTCTTCAGGATCATTGCTGTCTATGATTGATGCAATGGCTCCGGCAAGCTTACCGCCCATGTCCTGTATGCTTTCCGCCGGACCGTAGCATCCACGGCATCCCAAACGCACTCGCGGACAAAGAGCACCGCAGCCAGCATGGGTCGCCGGTCCATTACAAACAATACCCTGCTCCAACAAACATTGTTCAGGATCTATTTCCGTCGCTTTGATCAGATGTGGACGGACAAACCTCTTCACCCGTTTTTCACTTTTCGTGAGAGTACATTCATCGCACACGGTCTTGGGATTAACGCCAATTCGCGATCCTTTCGGAGGAAGATTCTTAGACAGGAAGGCTTGAACGACAGCCCAGGTCTGATCCGCCACAGGCGGACAGCCAGGCATTTTGTAATCCACATCTACGACTTGCTCCAAAGTGCGAACGAAATCAAACATAGCCGGAAGGGTCAATTCACCGGTTTTTATCTTGGTTTTTGTTTGGGGGATTGTGTTTTCAGGATTGGCCAAAGAGGGAGATCCTTTATAGACATAGTTTAGTATTTCTTCTCGACTGGTCAAATTTGCAAGTCCAGAAATACCTCCATCACTTGAACAAGAGCCGTAAGCGATTAACACTTTGGATTTCTTCCGAAGCAGCTTTGCAAGATGAAGATTCTCTTCGTTGCGAATGGCACCGTTGAAAAGGGTAACATCAATTTCTCCATCAGACATCGCTTCCACATCTCTGTATTTTGTATCCATGATACACGGACAAAAAACCAGATCCACTGCGTGATCCACATCCAGAATCTTTTCTCGAATATCCAAAAAAGCGATTTCACAGCCGCCACACCCTGCAGCCCAGTATATCGCAACTTTTGGTTTGGCCATGAACTTTTCTACCTCTTTTACACATGATCCTGCATTGATCGTGTTAAAAATACAAAGCCTAATTTAGCATCATAAACCAAATTAGGCAATAAAAAAGATACGGAAAACTGGAAAACAGATCTTTTGCTCAAAGAGAACAGAATTGGCATAATAAATTCCATAATCCATAAAATTAAATTCATAGCGGAATTTTGGCAAATTCATATTGCATCTTTCATCCTGAACAAAGTGAAGGAATAAACTCCATCGAAGGAGTCCCCCCACCCCAAATTTTTCTCCCGAAACTTCGGGATCAGAATGACAGACTTTAAGAAATCTGCCAAAGTTCAGTCCTGAATATCCCCTCCCTTTCTCAACGTATTACGCCGACAGGAAAAAAACCCGTATTTCTGATTCTCTCCTCTCTCTTTAATTTGTAATTTTAAAATACGGATTTTCATATTATAAGTCAATTAAAAAAATCTCTCCAAATTCGAATTTTCTCTCCAGAATCCATGAATGCGAAATTGTGTGTTCTTAAATCCACTTTTTTTATCCCGCATCCTGGCTCGACAGGAAAGACGCCTCCCTCAACCTGGGTATGGTTAGACTGGCAGCCATCAGAAAAAGGATCTTTTTTGAGCCTTTCTTTTGAACAGCGGCATCCAAAGCGTTTTGAATGGTATCAAAGGATCGAATAAAAATAGACTTCATGACTTCCGAATCAATATCGCTTACTGCCCATATCTCTGCCCAGCATAAAATTTCAGCGATCTTGGCCGCTTGGTGATATCCCAGCACATACGGCTTTTCAATCCTATTCAGAAAGTCTTGAGGATTTTGAGCACTGGAAAGAAGTTTCACAAAAGTATCAAGCCCAACGCCGCTTCGGCATTTCGATACAAGAATCAGAATCCCGTTTGGATTCAGCGCCAGTCTGGCGTTATGCAAGGCTTTTTGCGACTGATACAAGTCACTATCCATGGGATAAGAAACAACAGCCACAACAATATCCGCCTTCTCTTGGATTTCCACAGAAAAAACGTCGTGGGATTTGGCAACGGCTGCTTTGAACGACTCGGTGACATCCCCTGCTGTCGCTGCATAGATGCGGTTTTCTCGATCCAACACCGTCATGATCGAAAAAATTTCTTTATCCGTTATTGATCGGATGGCATCGTCCATATCTTCATGAACCGGATTTCCCTCCAGAACCAGGACCCGAGCGCCCGGTTCTTGCACGAGTCTGTGGTTTTGCTCAATGGTTTTGTAGGCGGCAATTCCGGGCAAAATGGCTTTTCTTCCACCGGTATATCCGGCGAAATAATGGGGTTCCACAGATCCGATGATGGCTATCTTGTGGGCCTCTGCTCCCAACCGGTTTATCCAAATTTCGGTTCCGTACTTGGAGATCCCAAGAAAAACCATATCTTCATCCTTTTTTGCGTCGTGAATGTGAATACGGTTCCGATAGGTCTCCAGATGATTACCAAAAATTTCCCTGAGTTCCATCTCTGTGGGTGCCCGATGAACTCCCGTTGCTACAATGAACTGTACGTTGCGGCTGGCAATTTTATCATGAATCACGTCCAGCACCTTGGCTGTTGGCGTCGGCCGGGTGCCATCATTCACGATAAAAAGTACGTTTTTGGCATCTTCTAAGAAATCATCAAACGATTTCGAAGCAATGGGCCTCGCCAGGGCTTCCTTCAGTGTCTTGGTTTCGTCTCCCACCGTTACCCTGTTGGGATACACCATTTCGCCAAAATTCTCATCACGAATAATGACTCCGATTTTCTTGAGGCCGTAGGGAATTTCAATTCGCATCAGGCTATGTGAACTCTCTTTTAGTAAAATATAAGGTCATCCTCTTTAATAGCTCGGGTCCAAGAGGCCTTGTAACCGATGTTTGTACTCCTCAACAGCGACCTGGATTTGCGCCACACTGGATTCCATGGCTGCCTGCGCCACAGCCGATGCTTCCCAGAGGAGTATCCTTGGATCAAAAGGTTTCGGGAGGATATAATTGCGACCGAAACGAAAATGGGTCCCCCCGTACGCCTGAATTACCGAATCGGGGACGTCTTCCTTTGCCAGATCGGCCAACGCCTTGACCGCAGCCACTTTCATCGCTTCATTAATCGCTGTGGCGCGGACATCCAGAGCACCGCGAAAGATAAAAGGAAATCCCAGAACATTGTTGACTTGATTCGGATAATCGGATCGGCCGGTAGCCACGATAACATCGTCACGAGACGCCTTGGCGTCCTCGTAGGCGATCTCTGGATCTGGATTGGCCAAAGCAAACACAATGGGATTGTCGTTCATGCGGCGAATCATATCCTGAGTAACGATTCCACCTACGGAAACACCGATAAATACATCGGCCCCTTCCATGATCTCCGCCAATGTTCTTTTGGAAGTTTCAATGGCAAATTTTTCGAGATAGGGATTCATCCCTTCGGTGCGGCCTTTGTACACAACACCGTGAATGTCACTCAGGACGATGTTCTTTCGACGAACACCCAGAGCGATCAGCATGTTGGCAATGGCAATTCCTGCGGCTCCTGCTCCGCTGAAAGCGACCTTGACCTTGCGGATGTCTTTGTTCACCAGTTCCAGAGCATTTAAAATTCCCGCCCCTGCGATGACGGCCGTTCCGTGCTGATCGTCGTGGAAAACCGGAATGCGCATCTCTCTTTTCAAAGTTTCTTCAATATAAAAACACTCCGGCGCTTTGATGTCTTCCAGATTCACTCCGCCAAACGTCGGCTCCAGAAGTTTAACCACGCGGATTATTTCATCCGGGTCTTCGGTATTGATTTCAATGTCGTACACATCAATATCGGCAAACCGCTTGAACAGGACTCCTTTTCCTTCCATCACCGGTTTTCCGGCAAGAGGTCCGATGTTGCCCAAGCCAAGGACAGCGCTTCCGTTGGAAACCACAGCCACCAGATTTCCCCGGTTTGTATATCGGAATACATCCGCGGGTCTTTTTGAAATCTCGATGCACGGCTCTGCGACGCCGGGTGTGTAGGCCAGTGAAAGATCTCTCTGCGTTGCACAGGGTTTGGTCGCCACGACCCCCAATTTACCCGGAGGATCCATACTGTGATACCGAAGCGCATCCTCTCTTCGAATTGCCATCTGTACTCCTTAATGTATTGGGGAAAAACGTTGATTGTCCGCTACTGGAAAACCAAAGAGTCTCACAGAAAAAATGCCAGACACCCTCTATGAAGATAAATTTTAAATTTGTCCTGAACTTTGGCAAATTCGGTCTTTTTAATAGAAATGATAGAAAATGGGAAGAATTCAGTGACGATTCATAAACGAATCAAGAGATGTCATTCCTGCGATTTTTAAGCGGGCCTGTCCGCCCGCAGGCGGGAATCCAGGCGGTGGGGAGGTTCACGAATGTATCATCCCCCTGGATACCCGATGAAAAATCCCCGATCACGTCGAGGACAAGTTTCGGGTATGACATTCTCC
>Ga0172363_10003298_pt1 | contig 13124 bp, 17 predicted proteins | sample LakKivs2_kivu2a2_FD_114541 | JGI IMG/M metagenome (GOLD analysis project Ga0172363, IMG submission 114541) | Sediment microbial communities from Lake Kivu, Rwanda - Sediment s2_kivu2a2 | ecosystem: Environmental > Aquatic > Freshwater > Lake > Sediment | place: Rwanda: Western Province, Lake... | reverse complement strand
GCAGAGAAAAAACTAAAAGTAATTTTAGATTCAAACGCATTGTTTGTTCCGTTTCAATTTAAAATTGACATTTTTGAAGAACTACAGACACTGTTAGGCATGAAATTTGAAACAGTATTACTTTCACCCATCCTAAAAGAGCTCGAAACAATAGCTGAAAAAGGTTCGCCGAAAATGCGTAAATGGGCTTCTTATGCTCTAAAACTGGCTGAAAACTGCGCCTTTTTCGAGATTGAGGACAAAACTGCATGTTCTCCAGATGACATCATTCTTGAAGTAGCAAGAAAACATAATTGGTTAGTGTTTACAAATGATAGAAAGCTTCGAAGGAGGCTAAGAAATATAAGCGTGCCAGTTATCTATGTGAGACAAAAGTCACACCTAGAAATTGACGGGAGGATATAGTCCCCTGTTTAAACTTATAATCCTAGAAGATACTATTCGCATACCACCAGAAACCTTTGGTAATCCCCTAGAGGCAGTTGGGCATCAGCAGGTTAAAACAAAATATGAAGGAATTGTTGACGAAGAATTAGGCTACGTTATAGCCGTGACTGATGTACAAGTGAGCCCAGTCGGAAAAATAATTCCAGGAGACGGAGCAACCTATCACAAGGTAACATTTTCCCTATTAACATTTTACCCTAAAGTTCAGGAAGTAGTGGAAGGAGAAGTTGTAGAGATTGCCGATTTCGGCGCTTTTGTACGCATAGGACCAATTGACGCCTTGCTTCACGTTTCACAGCTTATGGATGATTTCATTTCTTATGACGAAAAACAAGGTGTTTTGTTAGGAAAAGAAACAAAAAGAAAACTAACGAGCGGAGACCAAGTTCGTGTTCGAATAACGGCAGTTTCACTTGGCAGAGCTGGAAGCTCCGGAAAAATAGGCGTAACAGCCAGGCAGCCCTTCCTCGGCAAATTAGAGTGGATTGAGCACGAGGTACAAAAAATAAAGGAACAAACAGAGAAAAAGCCAGCGGAGAAAGTGGAAGCAAGCCAGAAATAAAAAGTGATTAGATGAGCGAAAAAGCTTGTCCAACATGCCGGTTCATAACCAGAGAAAACGTATGCCCAAAATGTAAAACATCATCGTTAAGCGATGATTTCAGCGGATTAGCAATAATTTTTAATCCAGAAGGTTCAGCCATCGCAAAAGCCATGAATATCAAAGAGAAAGGACGCTACGCATTAAAGGTTAGATAAAATGGCAATAGTGTACAGTCTTACCCCAGAGCTGCGCATAAAACTTAAGAAACCCATCGGCACACTAATTCGAGGTTCATTTGCTGAAACAATGAGAATCCTTAAGAATATGACAGAAAAAGAGAAACCAGCTTTTATTGTCTCTGTCGGAGACACTGTTTCAAAAAACCTTACAGAAAACCACATGGTCCCTCAGCTATCAATTGTGGATAACAGAGCCATGCGAAGAAATATACAGCCAGTTCCACTTACAGCAGAGCAGACTATCCATGTTAAAAATCCCCCAGCAACAATAACAGAGGAAGCTCTAGGAGCAATTCAAGAAGCATTAAAAAGCAATCGCCGCGTCAAAATAGTTGTAGATGGAGAGGAAGACTTGTTAGCACTTGTCGCTGTTCTGTATTCGCCGGAAAACGCCTTTGTCATCTACGGCCAGCCTTATGAAGGCATCGTCGCGGTTAAAGTCACACCCGAGAAAAAGGCAGAGATTGCTGGAATTCTAAAAGCTATGGAAAATGTTCGAAAAGCTAAATAACAGGATACCGCATCAAGTCAACACCGCAAAAGAGGAAAAACCATGGAAGTCAAAATAGTTTCAGAAAAGGAAAATCCATTGTTAAAAAGAAGGGAACTCTATTTTCAAGTGGAACACAGCCAAACTGGCAGCACGCCTCCGAGACTGGAGGTTAGAAAGGCTGTGGCCACTGTACTAAAAAAAGATGCCGATTTGGTTTTTGTTAAAAAATTGGAAACCAAAACTGGAACACACACAGCGTTTGGAGTGGCAAACGTTTACGATTCCGTTGAACAAGCCAGACTTATAGAGCCCGAATATGTTGTTGAAAGAAATGTGCCCCCAAAAGAAACTCCAAAAGAAGAAGAGGAAAAGGGAGAGTAAATGTCTAGAAAAGCAGAAGAAGCCCCAAAAGAAACTCCAAAAGAAGAAGAGGAAAAAATAGAAAAACCTGAAAAAACTGGAAAGGCCGAGAAAAAGAAAAAGAAAGAAAAAGGTATATTCACATTGTACAAGATAGAAAACGACAAAATTGCAAGGCTACGCCCAACATGTGAACGTTGCGGACAAGGCTATTTTATGGCTGACCACGGCGACAGATATACATGTGGACACTGTGGATTCACAAGGTACAAACCTACTGAAAAATGAACACATTTAAATTATGCGATGATTGATATTTTGATGACTCAAAATGATTAGAGTGAATGTTTCTGTATTTAATGTTGCTGCCGAACGTTTTTTGGACATCAAAAAGCCTGCGCCGCCGATTCAGATAAACACAAATCTTAACCTAGTAGGGATGGAAAAGAAGTCAGAAGACTCGTTAGAAGTTCCATTTGTTTTAACAATTAATTATAACCCGTCCATAGCGCAAATAAGCCTAAAAGGAAGAGCGTACGTGGGTGGTGAAAAAAACGAAATAGGAAAGGTTTACAAAGAATTTGAAGAAAAGAAACCGCCGCCGCCAGTCATAGTACAGTCAATATCTAACGTTGTTTTCATAGAATCTGTGATGATAGCTAGAACATTAAATCTTCCACCACCAATCCCCCTGCCACAGATATCGCAGGCTAAGCCGCCTGGCAAAAAGCCTTCTGAAATAGATTATAGTGCCTAAAACCTTAGAAATGAGCTATTTTAGTGGAACATACATTGAAGAACGAGAGGCGCCGATGCCTGGAGTTCCATGTTTTACTGGTTTGTTTGTGACTGCAAATTCGCCTAGATAATGTCCAATCATTTCTGGCTTTATTTCCACTGAGACGAAGTCTTTGCCGCTGTGGACAAGAACTGTTGTGCCAACCATTTCGGGCAGAATAATAATGTCCCGCACATGCGTCTTGACTGCCTTGCTACTTCCTTTCGTTGAATTCTCTTTCGCTTTTCGTATCTTTTCAAGCAATATCCTCTGTTCTGGTGTTAGACCTCTATGGAGACTTCGTCTTTGTCTTGAAGGAAGCAAATTAATGAATTCATCCATCGACATACCTTGCAGTTGATTAAGCGTGTATCCACGATATACAAATTCTTTTGGCATTTTTTCTCACGTTATTGGTAACGTTAACTGCTATAAACCTTCTGCTATGCCAGCAGCACGCGCACTTTTCTTTCTCCGTCCAGCACCTCTAGCCGCAATTAATCCAACCTTTTGCCCAGGTGGAGCGCCATGCGAGGTTGTGGTGCCTTTTCGCGCACTTCTTTTACTGCTACCATATGGATGTACAGCAGCAACCATTGCCCTTCCGCGAGTCCTAGGATATTTACGTCCCCTTGCCCTCATCAAATGGAATTTCGCGCCAGACTTCAAGAAGGGCTTCTCTGTTCTTCCAGCCCCTGAACCCACACCAATTGTTGCCCTGCAGTAATCATTTACATATTTTGTCTTTCCTGATGGAAGTTTGATTATTGTCCCTTGAGGTGTATGTGTAACAACTACTGCGAATGCTCCAGAAGATTTTGCGATTTTACCACCGTCTCCTTGGCGTAGTTCTATGTTGCATATCATAGTGCCCTCTGGAATCTTTCCTATCGGAAGAATGTTGCCCACTTCAACAGGGGCTTTACCACCCATCTGGATTTGTTGACCTAAATATACTCCTTCAGGAACCACATTGTAGCATGTTTTTCCGTTTTCGAATCTTATTAAAGCAAGTGGAGCCCCACGTCCAGGATCATGGACAAAATCTTCAATAACGCCTTTTGTTGCTGTTTCAAAATATTCTTCTGTTGTTGCCACTAATGGGTATTGTGCTGGAGCTACTCTTTTGTGAGTTGACGCCCTAAATGTGGATGCGCCGCGCCCGCGCCTTTGAACACGAATTCTTTTACCCATCACTCACTCCTCTGCATAATTTTACAATATTCCAAGTTTGATTGCAACATCAGTTGCTTTGTAGTTTGGGTGAAGTTTGACAAAGGCTTTCTTTTCTCCTTGGGGTGTTATTAGAAGGTTGACCTTTTCAACTTCAACTTCGTAGAGCTCTTCAACCGCCTTTTTCACATCATTTTTGCTTGCCTTCAGATTGACTATAAGGACTAGTTTGTTTTCTTTTTCAACCATTAGGCTTGCGGACTCGGTCATCAACGGATAATATATAGTCTCGTATGGGTCCATTACGATTTACCTCCCGTGTGGTAAAGTTCATCCAGTTTTCCGATTGCATTGTTTGTCCATAATGTTAGCCTTCCCGGATGCGTTCCTGGGGCAAGCATTTCAACATTCAAATTGTTAACGGTAACAACTTCCACACCTGGTATGTTTCTTGCGGCTTCCATTATTCCCTTGTTTTCCGCCACAACTACAAGAGGACCTACAGCCTGCTTTGTTTTTCTACCTCTATATTTACCTTTTCCAGCGCGGATTTTTCTACTTTCTTTTACTCGATAAATGTCTGAGAAGACTCCTAAGTGTATAAGGGCTTCTTCAACCTCTTTGACTTTCTTTAACTCTTCCAAATCATCTGTAACTATTAGTGGAATTCCTGGAATATCCTCAATTGAATGCCCTCGAGAGACTACAACGTCTTTTGATGCTGTTGCAGCTATTGCGGAAAGAAGAGCGAGGCGTTTTTCCTTCTTTGGAATTCGCTTAACAATTTTCTTTTCAGAAACTGGTGGGTGTGCTGCCCTTCCACCAACTGTTCCTGGGGCTAAGGCGCCTCTTCCTCTAGGTCCTTTAGTTCTTGGTATTCTAGCAATGCCTAGATTTACGCCTCTAGATTCTGCTGTTGTTCTCTTTCCAGCCATTGGGTCTCTGCCTTGAGGTTGAACCCTATTTGATTGTATTGCTAGAACAGCGCGTTTAATGACGTCTGGTCTCAATGCAGTGCCAAAAATGGGTGGAAGTTCTATTTTTCCAGTAGGTTTTCCTTTGAGGTTGAAGATTTTAGCTGTTTTTTTGGGCATTGTTTTCACCGTTTATCTTCCTTGGGGCGATTTGAGGGATATTTGTGTGATTTGTGGCGGTTCTTCAGCTATTTGTTTTGGTGGACGTGCTGGATAACGTATTTTTATTGGTCGTTTTTCTGGACCTGATACGCTTCCTTCTAATAGTATGTAGGGTCCACGAATTACGCCGTATCTCGTAAAGCCTCCTTTAGGTGTGACTTCTTTGCCATCAGTGCCTATTTTCAGAATGCGTTTGTTGTATTCGGTTCTTTGGTGGAAGCCCATTTGTCCAGCTCTTGGGATGCTATACATGACATGGTGGGGGTTCCATGGGCCAAGAGTTGCTATGCCTCTTTTTGTTTTTCTTCCTTTATGTTGGAGTATTCCTACTCCCCAGCGTTTTACTGGTCCTTGGAAGCCTTTGCCGATGGACACAGCTATTGTGTCTACGTATTGTCCTTCTTTGAATATTTCCGCGGGGGTTATGGTTTTTCCGATTAGGCTTTTTGCAAATTCAAATTGTTGCTGGATTGTACCTCCGCCAATTTCTATTTCTGCCATTTCTGGTTTTTTCTTTGGCACACTGGTTTGTTTCGGCTGGGTTATGGCTATGACACGAATTTTTGTCAACTCGACCAAACTTTCTTCTATTTTTCCCAAGTTTTCTTCTGTTTTGAAATTTTCTGGAAGCGTGAATACTCGTTCTAGCTCTTCTGGTGGTTCTTTCATCCAAGCTTCTGTTAGGATTTGGAGACCGTTGGGATTTCTTGTGTAGGCTCTAATGGCGCATACGAGCATGGGTGGAGTTTCTAAGACTGTTGTTGAACAGAGTATTTCTTTGCCATAATTTGGAGAACGTTTCCTATCTTCTATCGCGAAAACATGGGTCATGCCAGCTTTATAGCCTATAAAACCAAGCAGCCTAGGTGTGTCTGCCTCTATTTTTGGCCAGTAACGTATTCTAGCCAATAGACGTTTAGCACGTTTCCTAGGCAAATAAGCAAGTGAACCGTGTTTTGGCGCGTGGTGTTTTCTATGACCCATTGTTTTTCGCTTCGCGTCTTTTAGGAATGAAGAAATTAAGTTATAAACGTTACCGTGTGTTTTATGTTCAGAATAGAGGTCTGGTTGAAAAAAGGCTCTGTGTGTGAAGGCTAAACCCCTCCCTTATATATAGATTGGACTTTTGGTTCAATGGTTACTTCGGAGGATGATGGTCTCTAGTAAGTGTTAAATTTGGGCGTGGAGAATGGTTTTAGGGATTTATATGTCGGATAATGTGTCCCAGGTTGCCGATGCGCTTTATCGTTCTGGTTGTTTAAAGTTTGGCAGTTTTAAGATTAAGTCTGGAGCCTTAAGCCCGTACTATATTGACCTTGCAAGTTTGCTTTCTTTTCCAAGAGATTTGTGTAATATTGCAGAAAAAGCAGCGTGTGAAATAAGGAACATTATAGCCATTGATAAAATAGATAAGTTGGCTTCGATTGAGCTGAAAGGTGCTTTAATTCTGCCCAGCATAGCCTGTAAGGTGAATCTTCCATGTGTTGTTGTGAGAAAAGAAGAAAAAGCCTATGGGGTAGCTGGTAGAATTGCGGGTGCAGAAGTTGCTAAAGGTGAGAGTATACTGTTTTTTGACGATGTCGTTAGTGAAGGGTTGTCTAAGCTTGAAGGAATAAAACATTTGGAAGAGCTTGGAGCCCATGTTAAGCATTTGATGGTTGTAGTGGACAGAGAGCAAGGCGGCAAGGATAGCCTCGAAAAGTTGGGCTACAAAGTTCATGCTCTAGCGAAGATTTCAGAACTTGTCAATTGTCTTCTTCAATCAGGAAAAATTTCAAAAGGGCAAGCAGATGCAGTTATGAATTATATTAAAAAGTTTTGAGGCAGGCATAAAGGGCAAAATTGCGAGGTTAGCGGTGTTCAAAAACTATTTTAGTGTTTGGCATTTTGGACATATGTAGGATGCTGTGCTTCCTGTTTTGATTTTTTCTATCGGCGTTTTGCATGTGGGGCAGGGTTTTCCTGTTTTATAGCCTACAAAGAATTCGTTTATGGTAAATTTGCCGTTTTGTCCATAGAAGTCTTTTTCGTAGGTTAATCCGCCTAGTTTGATGCTGTGGTTCAATACGTTTTTGATTGCGTTGTACAGATTGCTGATTTCTTTTTCAGATAGTGTGGGGATTTTTCGGTTCGGATGTAGTTTGGCTTTGAACAATATGTCTTGTATGTAGACGTTTCCAATGCCTGCCACATTCTTCTGGTCTATTAGAAAGCTCTTTATTCCTCCTTTTTTGGTAGCTAGTAACCCCTTAAAGTGTTCCAGCGTGAATTCTTTTTCTATTGGCGAGATTCCGAGTTGAGCGGTTAGTTTATGCTTATTCAAGTTTTTCTCTGACACAAGGTGGACGTACCCAAACCACTGAAACTGTATAGTGAAACCAGTTTTATCGCTAAAAGTTAGTTTGAATTGATATTTTTCTGGAAGCGTATGTTTTGGGGTAAAATAGAGCAAGTCCGCGTTCATTCCACGGTTTATGAGCATGTAATATGCGGGGTCTAGTTTTACGAACACCCATTTTCCTTTGCTGGAAACGTTGTTGATTGTTTTTTCTTTAGCTGCTTTCACGAATTCTTGGACTGGCATGTTTAGGTTTTTTGGTTGCCTAACTTCAATGTCTGCAATGCGCTTTCCAGCAGTTTCTTTGTTCATTTGTCTAGCGATTACTGCAATTTCTGGTAGTTCAGGCATAGTTATCACAAACCAAGTTTTAACGTACTAAAAGCACTTTCACGTTATAATTAAACCTTGTTTAGGCATTGTTTTTCCAGCAGTTTGAAAATTTTTTGAGCCGCTTGTTCTGGTGTGTTTTCAGTAGTATCTATTGTTATTTCTGGTTTTAACGGTGACTCATACGGTTGCCCAATGCCAGGCACTGTTGACGCTTTTCCTTTTAGAGCGCTATTGTAGATTTGTTTCGGTGCATAGTAGGTCTTTCCCCGACTGGCTTCGCGTTCCATGCAAACTTTTAAGGGACACTCCAAGTAGGCTTCTATAAATTTCGGAATTTCCTTTCTTGCATTTTCGCGGTATCGCCTCAAATTGCCAGTGGCATCAATTACGACGTTTACACAGTTCTGTGTTAACAGTTTAGCAATGTAAACAAGTGTCACATAGACTATGTCGCGTTCCTTAAGCGAATAAGATGGTTTAGGAGTTAAAACCTTACGTAAAGCATCAGAAGACAACAACTGAGCACAAACGCCCTTCTGGTTGAGAAGCTTAAGCAAAGCCTCAGAAACAACCGATTTGCCACTGCCAGGCAAACCAGTAACCCAAACACACCAACCATTTTGGACCATAACGCCTTTTCCTCTACGTTGGTAGTGTCGTTTCATGCATAAATTCTCTTAAAAACTGATAGTCTTCTACTTTGAACAGGTGGCTTTCGCATTTGCAATCTGATGAGCCAAAACCTTTCACTGGAGCTCCTATTTCGCTCATGTTTTTCGAAATTTTGCATTCTTCAAGCCTTTCTGCTTTTCTATGGAACACCTTCACAACTTCTACATGAGCATCATCAAGCAAGTGGTCTATGTGCCAAAACTTCTGCTTAGTCTTTCTAAGATGCCGCTCTATACGTTTTTCCAAATTGTTTTGAGCAGAACCCACATAAGCATACAAGCCCTTCTCAAAGTTTACGCATCCCAAAGCGCCAACGTTAACGTTAATATCCTTACTGACTGAAAGGACTAAAACGTAAATGCCCTTTGCCATACTCATCTATACCATTTTAAAATTTCCTCAACAGCCCCTTCAGAGTAACCTATCTCCCTAAGCATTCTCTTCAAATCTTCAACAGATTCAACATCCAAACACAAACACCACAAACAATAGGTTCTAGTCAGAAAACTATTTATCTCTTCACTTTCAACGCTTCAAGCCATGAAAAACCTAAGCTTCTAAGACATAGGAATTAACGTTGTTTACGTCAAATTGTTCAAACTGCAACACGTTTTTCACAAAATTCAGAATCTTGGTCCTTACATTTTCGCTAAGGTTAGGATACCATATAGGTGAAGCCACAACCAACCCACGCCAAGCATAAAAGGGCTGAACAACCTCCAGAATCTCTGAGTCCCCAGTTTTCTGTAAATAATTCTTCCAGAATAGACGGAACAAACGTTCAAAAGCCCCAGCCAATTTGCCATACTTCTGTAGGGAATAGAAAATGTAGTTAATTGTCATGGCAGCAACATCGTCAGCAGGCTCACCCCATTCGCCTCGGCTCCGGTCCAAAACAGTGAAATCAGTGCCCTCCCGAAACAGTACATTCCATGGATGAAAATCACCATGCACTTGACTAAGCCTGTGAGCTTTACGCTTAAGTCGCCAACGCCAAATAACACAGTTCTGTTCAACGTCAATCAAATTTGACTCGCTGGCAAAATCAAGGTCAGGCGGATAACTATCTAGCAAGCCCATAATACATTCGCTGTGTCCAACAAGCTCTCGAGCACGCCTAACGTAAAGCCATTCAGCATCCCGCTTAACCTTATGAATTTCAACAAGGTAATCCGACAAAGCTAAACAGCGCTTTTCATCCAGCTTGCTTAACCGCCCAGCCTCCTTAATATGGTCCAAATCAAAATGATAAAGCCTGCCACCCACAAGTTCAGTCACAATAAAAAATTCGCCACAGTCACCTAAGGACTTTATGTCTTTGCCGCCCACAGTGAATGCACCTACATCTATGGAACGCACATGTCGAGCAAGCTTGTTAAATGTTGAATGTTGCCAAAGCAGAATCTGCGCACGATCAGAGAAATGGTCATGCCCAAAACCTTCAGAACGCATGGTTTCTAAAACAACCCTTTTGACTTCGTCATTAACACGAAACTCAACAACGTATGGAACACCATAACCAAAGCCTTTCAAATCCTTTGAAGACTCAGATTTTTTGCCATCAAGCCTCCAAACCTTACAAATTTCCACGTCTGCGGCATATATGGAAGAGAGGTATTTGCAGAGAGTATCCTCAGAAAGTTTTAGCAAACCATTTCCACTCTTTTTTGTTACCATCACTTCCCACCCAGATAACAACACTTTGTCATAGATTGAAGACTTAAAGTAAAAGTGGTAATTAAATATGTAGCAGGGTAACTTGAAAGCGAGCAACTTTACGAATAACGTTATAGGGTTGTTCAAACAAGTTACCTCACATCATAATAAAAAACCTAAGGAAAGCTTAAAAGTTCTAAAAAACACACCATTTGGCATTCCGCAACGTTTTCATGGCGATTAAAAATGAACATCCTTATCCAAAACGGAACAATACTTACGATGCATAACAGAAAAGTAATTCGCCAAGGCGCAATCGCCATAGAAGGCAAAACAATAACTGATGTTGGAAAAACCCAAAAATTAAAACGAAAATACGGAACTGGTTATGAAAAAATAGACGCAAAAGGCATGGTTATCATACCAGGCCTCATAAACACGCATCAACATGCCGCAATGAGTTTGTTAAGAGGATACGCAGACGACTTACCACTGCAAGAATGGCTTGAAAAATGGATATGGCCCATAGAAAAACACATGACAGCCCATGACATTTACGTTGGAGCCCTATTAACAGCCATAGAAGCCATAATGGGTGGAACAACAACCGTCAACACAATGTACCATTATACGCCAGAAGAAAATGAGGCAAAAGCATTCGCAGACGCTGGCTTAAGGGGCATAATCGGTCACGTTTGCTTTTCATGGAGAAAAAACGAAAATAGAAAAACATTGAAAGCCTTGGCTAAGAGCTGGCATAACAAAGCCGACGGATTGATTCGCGTTAGCATAGACCCCCATGCACCATATAGTGTTGACCCTGAATATATGAGAGAGTTAAAAGCGATAAGGGAAGAACTGAACAAAAAATACGGTTCTGAGAAGGCGCCAATAATCTGTCACACTCATGTTGCTGAGACTAGCGATGAAATGGAAAAAACTCGGAAAGCCTTTAACATAAAGTTCAAAAATGGAGTAATGGCTTATCTGGATTCATTAGGAGTTATAGATAAGCGGTTAATCGCAGCGCATTGCGTGGCATTAACAGATAAAGATATGGCAATCATGAAAAGAAAGGACGTGAAGGTTTCACATAATCCAATCTCAAATCTTAAACTTGCTTCAGGCATAAGTCCAGTCCCAAAAATGTTGAGAAAAGGCATAACAGTCTCGTTGGGAACAGACAGCCCATGCTCAAATAACACGGCAGACATGTTTGAAGTTATGAAAACAACAGCCATCCTGCACAAAGGGATAAACAAAAACCCAACAATAATGCCTGCAGAACAGGTTTTGGAAATGGTAACTATAGAAGGCGCAAAAGCACTGTCGTGGGAGAATGAAATAGGCTCAATAGAGATTGGGAAAAAAGCAGATTTATCTATCATCACCCTTAAAAAGCCACACCTTTGCCCAGTATATACTGAAACCAGCCATTTAGTTTACGCAGCAAAGGCTTCTGATGTTGAAACGGTAATAATAAATGGTAGAATAGTTATGGAAAATAGAAGGCTAACAACGATAAACACAGAAAAAGTTATGGACATAGTTGAAAAAGCGAAAGACAGCCTTCTCAGCAAGCTAAACACCAACGTTAAATAGTTTGATTTTAAATGAGCACAAAGGAAGGAAGTTTGAAATGGAAGACTTCAAAGTTAAAGACACCTCGTTAGCCCCTAAGGGAAGTTTACAAATACAATGGGCTTCAGAACACATGCCAGTTCTAAACCAAATCAAAAAAAGATTCAGCAAAGAAAAACCTCTAAAAGGACTAACCATAGGCGCGTGTCTACACGTAACAAAAGAAACCGCTGTTCTTGTTGATACTTTGCTCGCTGGCGGAGCCAAAGTTGCGTTATGCGGCTCCAACCCGCTTTCCACACAAGACGATGTAGCAGCAGCGCTGGTAGAAAATGGGGTTCATGTGTTTGCGTGGAGAGCACAAACGACAGAAGAATATTATTGGTGCGTTGAAAGAGTGATAGACCATAACCCCACAACAACACTTGATGATGGAGCAGACCTTGTTGGAGCAATCCACAGCAAAAGAACAGAAGCACTGTCAAACATTAAAGGAGGAACAGAAGAAACAACCACAGGCGTCTTAAGGCTTCGAGCTATGGAAAAAAACGGAGCACTCAAATACGCAATAATAGCTGTAAACGACGCTTACACAAAGTACTTGTTTGACAATCGCTATGGAACAGGACAAAGCACAATAGATGGAATCCTAAGAGCCACAAACATTCTTTTAGCAGGCAAAAACTTCGTGGTCTGTGGTTACGGATGGTGCGGAAGAGGAGTAGCCATTAGAGCGCAAGGAATGGGAGCCAACGTAATAGTCACCGAAGTGAACCCACTTAAGGCTCTCGAAGCGGCAATGAACGGGTTCCGCGTAATGCCAATCGCCGAAGCAGCAGCACTAGGCGATATATTCGTAACAACCACAGGTGACACAAGTGTCATAAGGAAAGAGCACATGCAAAAAATGAAAGATGGCGCAATACTGGCTAACAGCGGACACTTCAATGTTGAGATAAACATTAAAGATTTAGAAGAACTTGCGACTTCAAAAAGAAACATCAGACCGAACCTAGATGAGTACAGACTTGAAGACGGAAGAAAGCTATACCTTTTGGCAGAAGGCAGGCTGGTAAATCTGGCGTCAGCAGAAGGGCATCCAGCAGAGGTTATGGATATGTCATTTGCAAACCAAGCTCTTTGTGCAGAACATATAGCCAAAAACAAAAAAATGCCGCCGAAAGTTTACCCAGTGCCCCCAGAAATAGATGAAACCATCGCAAAACTAAAACTCGGTGCAATGAAAATAAAAATAGACGAATTAACAGCGGAACAGAAGAAATATTTAGCAACATGGGAAATGGGAACAATATAGCAGTAATCCTAAAACCACGGTAAGCTTTTTAAAGTTAAAAGGAGTAAACATGGCTTCAT
>Ga0172363_10003297_pt1 | contig 13125 bp, 6 predicted proteins | sample LakKivs2_kivu2a2_FD_114541 | JGI IMG/M metagenome (GOLD analysis project Ga0172363, IMG submission 114541) | Sediment microbial communities from Lake Kivu, Rwanda - Sediment s2_kivu2a2 | ecosystem: Environmental > Aquatic > Freshwater > Lake > Sediment | place: Rwanda: Western Province, Lake... | reverse complement strand
TTGTAATGGTGATCCTTTGGGCTCATGGGGCACCATTTCTGGATCTGTTTCTCATAGTTCTGATTCAGAAGTATATTGTGGACCTGACTCTATGTCTGAACTAGAAATCCAGGCTGTTAGAGATGTTTTTTTAAATTATGATTTATGTGCCTCAATTTCTTGGCATACTTATAGTGAACTAGTATTATGGCCATGGGGTTATTCAACAGGATTAATCACGCCAGATAACCAGTATATGTCTCAAGTTGGAACTGAGATTGCAAATAGAATTAGTACTCAAGAAGAAGATGGTTCATATAATCCGATTCAAAGTTCAGAGCTATATCCTACAACAGGAGATACAACAGACTGGGCCTATGGTTATTATCATTATGTACTTGGAAAAACAATGTTTGCATATACAATTGAAGCCTGTTCTTCATTTCACCCAGGTTCATCCTCCCTAGATCAAATCTTAAAAGAAAACTATGATGGAGCATTATTTTTACTAAATGGAGCTGAAAATATAAATAACGTTGTCCCAAGGGTGTTGCCACCAGATATAAATGATATAGAATTTGAATCTGAGAATAGCATCAAGATTTTTTGGGAAGAAAAAAACTCTAAGGCAAATCCAAATAAATTTGAATTAGAAGAATTATCAAAATTAAATCTACTCTTAGATGATGCTGAAAAAGAACCAGAAAATTGGATTTTAGATGGTTTTGAAAGATCAATCATGAAGTCTAATAGCGGCCAGTATTCTTACCACGGGTCTAAAAAACAGGGTAGAGTATATACAATGACAAGCAAATATCCAACACCTGTCACAGATGATATGAATTTGTCTTTTTGGTGTAATTATGATTTAATTGATGATCTAAACTTTGTTTATCTTGAGATTAGCAAATATGGTAGAAATTATGAGATAATTGATACGTTTACTGGCAGTTCAGGTGGATGGATAAAAAAAGGATACAATCTTGATGAATACTATGGAGAATCTATTTTTATTCGTTTTAGACTAGTTGGAGAGTCTTATGAATATGGTTATGGATTTTATCTAGATGATATTTTTCCTGTCGCAGAATTTAACTCTGAGAGGATTATATCAGATAATATTATCTCAAACTTTTATCAGATAAATAATTTAAATAATGGGACTTATTATTATAGAGTAAAAGGCTACAATGATGAGAGAGGTTGGGGTGATTACAGCTCTTTAAAAAGTACAATAATTGGTAATAGCGCACCAATTAAACCAAAGGCACCTACAGGCTCTAATTCTGGTAAACCCGGGGCATCTTATGGATATTCAGCTAAAACAACTGATCCTAATGGTGATAAGATATCATATATTTTCGACTGGGGTGATGGTACATATTCAAATTGGATAGGGCCTGTACCATCTGGTCAAACAGTTTCTGCTTCACATATCTGGTCTGCTAAAGGAACATATCAAGTTAAAGTACTAGCAAAAGATGAACATGACTTAGAAAGCGAATGGTCAGAACCAAATTCTGTAACTATGCCAAAAAGTAAAATAATTCATTTTTCTTTTATTGAGATTGTCAAAGAAATTTTTAAATCTAAATTTTGGCATATCCTCCAATTCTTATCATCAAACTAATACTATATGATCTTCTAGGTTATATATCTAAAAAAATGTTCATTGAAAATATTCACTTGTTTTATCTCAAAAATTTCTAATACTTTTAATCAACTCTTAGAAACTTTATAACCTGCATTTGTTACTAATGATATGTATTATGGTGAGAACAGGTGTTGCAAATCTACCTTTACATGGAGGAGCTGCTCCTAAATGGTTGTTTAAAAGAATGGTAAAGCTCTCTGAAGGAATTATAGAAGTAATTATTCATGAATACGGCCAAGAAGAGTTTCTGAAACGTATTTCCGATCCTTTTTGGTTTCAATCTTTATCATGTGTATTAGGCTTTGATTGGCACAGTTCAGGTTGTACTACTGTCACATGTGGTGCGTTAAAAGAAGCGATTAGTCCTGAGGAGTTTGGTTTTGCCATTGCAGGTGGCAAAGGCAAAACATCAAGAAAAACACCTGAAGAAATTAAGCAATTTGGAGATATTTTCAATCTTTCTACATCTGCTATTAAAGAGTTACAATACTCAAGTCGTATGGCTGCAAAAGTTGATAACACAGCAATACAAGATGGTTACAATCTCTACCACCATGTTATTATCTTTTCTGAGGGTGGTAAATGGGCAATCATTCAACAGGGATTAAGTGATGAAACGTCGTATGCACGAAGATACCACTGGCTTTCAGAAAACGTGGAGAGTTTTGTCTGCGAACCACATAACACAATAGTCGGGGATGTTTGTCAAGAAAAGGTACTCGACATGACCGCAAAACAAAGTATTCCTGTTCAAAAAATCTCTGTGGATTTAATAAATGATAATCCCCAACATCTTAAACGTGATTGGGCTGAACTCACCAGACCAGAAAATCAGCGAACATTGGATAATTGGCTGTATCCTCAACAAAACAGACAGCCGCTCGAACATCTTGATATGCCACGATCTATAAACTGGCAGAAAATAAGAGAGATCTATGATATTCAACCAAAAAATTATGAAGAATTCTTATCGATAAGAGGAGTTGGACCAAACACCGTGAGAGCTCTTTCATTAATCTCTGATTTGATTTATGGGGAAAAACCATCATGGGTTGATCCTATTCGATACACTTTTGCCCACGGTGGAAAAGATTCGGTTCCAAGACCTGTAGACTTGCCAACATATTCTAATTCTATTGAAATGTTAGAAGATGCAATTAAACAAGCAAAATTAGGTGACCGTGAGAAACTGCATGCACTCAAAAGATTACGTAATGTGAACCCACCAATACCTATAAATCCGTCTATACTTACTTCATATTATTAATAAAATATTTTTCAAATTATATAAGATAATAAATACTTTTAATGACCCCTTGTATATCTTTATATTCTCCTGTTGTTTTTGTGAATTAATCTATAGTTTATTGGAGGTATCTCAGTTTTGACGAAAAGAAATCCTCATTGTAAATTTACAATTAAAGAAGAACAAAAAATGATACGCCTTTATAACAGCGGACTAGGATTAACTCAAGTTGGAAATAAGTTTAATGTATGGGCAGCGACTGTTGGTAAAATACTCAAAACAAATGGTATTAATCGACGTTATCATGGAGAAGGTACTAGATTGCTTCATGATCATCTAGAGGTGAAACCCCCTCAGAATTTTCCTTGGCATTTGCACGATAAATGGCCAAAGCTACTCGCTGTCTTTTTGCTCACTGATGGATATATGAAAAAGGGCGGTGGCATCATGTTTATTTGTACAGATAAAATATTACAAAATTACTTTTTAACATTAATAAAAGAATCATATGGTTTAGCTCCTACGATTAATGCTTATATGAGGAAAGGAAAAGAAACTATCGTACATAGTAAAGAAGTTGCTTCAAAACTATTGGAATTAACTCCATCGTATAAGACGAGTCCGTGGAATATCAATCCAAAGACATATTTTCAAGAACCACAACCTTCGCTTTCTTTTTTAGAGAACGAAAGCTCAGATACTCTAAAAGAGATTATAAGAATTGCTATGTCTACAGATGGAACAATGCTTGTTGATTTTCCGCATAACTCAATTTATCCAAGATTAGAATTTTGTTGTGCTCATCCGATGTTACTTTATGAATGGAAAGAAATATTTCAAAAAGTCGGATTAAAGTCATATATTTTAAAGTCTAAGATTACTTGGTCTGGTTTTAAGGGCTTAGGAATAAAAGAACTAAAGAGCATCGGACGTTTTATAGAAATTGGAGGTTTTATAGATGGTGTTAAAATAACCGGGAAAAGTAGGTATTATAAGGGTATAACTAAAAATAATTTATTGAACCTCGTGTTTAATATGAATAAAAAAACATTTCAGTTTCCAGAAAATATTGGTACTCTGAAAAAACATAGGATAATTAGAGATATGATCACTGATCCTATAAAACGAGCTAAATTGATGAAAATTGGTGTCAAGTACCAAAAAATTAAAAAGTAAGTTGAGAAAGTAAATAATAAGTCTGGTAAGAGATTAACAATTTAATGGGAGTAAAACATTTAGAGTTTTAATTAATTTAAGCCTCTTTCATCTTTCTTCTAACAACCCTGATTCTTAGTGCAATTGGTTAAAAAGGGTTTATTGGTTTTTTTTTGGGATTTTTCCAAAACGACAATTTATCAGAAAAGCTTTAAATATAATAATTAACAAAGTATAACATAACATCGGCGTGGTTTGGTTGGTAAAAATCAAATACGAACATAGATGGTAAGGAGAAATAAATAACTGGTGTATAGGATGAATAAAAAAATAATAACAACAATCTTGTTAATCACAATACTGCTCTCTTCCGCATATGTATCAGCAATAGATACACTAGAATTTGATACAGAACAGGGTTTAACACCATCTATTGTTCATGTCAATGGTGATGTATATGCAATAGCCTACAGTGGTCCTGATGATGATGGTTTTATAAAAACAGTAAGCATTGATCCAACTGGTTTAATCCAAGAAACACCTATACAATTTGAATTTGATGCAACTAGAGGTGTAACACCAGATATTATCCATTTTAGAGATAACATCTATGCTATTACCTATAGTGGAAATAATGAATATGGTTTTTTAAAAACTATTCAAATAAGTTCAGATGGAACAAATATTAATACAATTGATAGTTGGCAATTTGAAAACATCATACCTACTAGAAACCCAAAAATTATCAAAGTAAATGAAAATTATGCAGCAATCGTATACGGCGACCAAGGCACTCTAAAAACCTTTAGAATAAAACCTGATGGAACATTAGATAAATTCTCGTCTGTTACAAATAAAATGACATATAATTTTGATACTATATGCAAAACACCTAAGATTATTAATGTATGTAATGACATTTATGCAATAGTTTACACGGGCAATGGAGAAATTGGTTACCTAATAACTGTTAGTATAACGCCAGATGGTCAAATAACACAGGATAAAATTGGTACACTTGCTCTTGGTAATAAATTAGCAGATCCTTGTATAACTCACGTAAGTGGAGATATTTATGCAATAGTTTATGGACGATCAGGAGATCGTGGGTTACTTTCCACTGTTAGTATATCTCCAGAGGGTACAATTATTTCTCCAATTACAACACTTGAGTTTTATCAGAAAAAATGCATAAAACCTAATATTATTAAAATTAATGATAATATCTTTGCTGTAGCATATAGTAATAGTAGAAATAATGGTTTATTAAAAACATTTATGATTGATTCTGCTGATTATTCTATTTCCCAGACTGATAGTTATGAATATGTTAGTATTGGTAAAACGCCAGATATTATTAATGCAGATAATAATATTTATGCTATAGCGTACACTGGTGTTGATGATGATGGTTTCTTAAAAACTGTTTTAATTGATCCAAGCGGCTCTATCACTATCGATATTAAAACCAGAGATGTTGAGCCTGATGAAGCTTATGAAATAGCTGGCGATAAGAATAGAGATCCAACAGATGGATATGAATTCTTTTATGATCCTGATGGGTCATCAAAAGCAATTGTTTCTATCGATGGTGATAGTGATGTTAAAATAGATCATTTTATCTGCATTGATTCAGATGATATCCCTGAGAAGTATTGGGATCCTGATCATGATATTTTAGTTGATGTCATTGTTGAAGACATTGATGACGATGTAACCAATGAATGGATCTTTGATAAAGATGGCAATGGTGTTGGTTATAGTTATTATGATCCTAATGACGGTCTAATTCATCTATATGAAACTTTTACACTTACCATATCTGTTGTTGGAAATGGTAAGGTAGAAAAGAACCCTGATAAAACTAGATATCTGAGGGATACATCTGTTGAATTAACTGCTGTCCCTGATTCTGATTGGCGTTTTGATCATTGGAGTGGTGCTCTCTCTGGTAGTACTAACCCTGAGCATATAACTATGGACTCTGACAACTCTGTTACAGCTTATTTTATTGAAGACGCCATTCCGGTTTATTATGATCTTGTGATTAGCGTTGATGGTAGTGGTACAACAGATCCAGCTCCTGGTACATATTCATACTTAGATGGTTCTACAGTCTACATTGATCCTATTGCTGATTCTTGTTGGAGTTTTGATCATTGGTCTGGTGATATACCTGCTGGTGATGAGTTTGATGATCCATTATGTATTACTATGGATTCCGGTAAGAGTATTGTTGCTAATTTTGTTATTAATTATTATTCACTTGATATTTCTGTAGTTGGTAATGGTATGACTAATCCTGCTCCTGGTGTTTATTCTTATTCTTGTGGTTCTGTTGTTGATTTAAGTGTTGCTACTGACCCTGGCTGGGTTTTTGACCACTGGGAAGGTACTCTCTCTGGTAGTAACAATCCCGCTAGTATTTTGATTGATGGTGATAAGGTTGTAACCGCATATCTAGTTCAAGAGGAATATACGTTATCAACGAGTATTGTTGGTTCAGGGACAATAAATAAAAATCCAGAACAAGCCACTTACACATACGGTACTGTAGTTGAGCTTACTGCTATTCCTTCTGTTGGTTGGCATTTTATTGGTTGGTCAGGCGATCTTAGTAGTTTGTTAAATCCTGCTAGTATTACTATGGATGGTGATAAGTCAGTTAGTGCTTCTTTTGCGGTTGATGAGTTTACTATTGTTGCTTCTGCTGGTTCTAATGGTGTTATTAGTCCTAGTGGTTCTGTTGTTGTTGGTTATGGTGGTTCTCAGTTGTTTACTTTTACTCCTAATGTTGGTTATCATGTTTTGGATGTTGTGGTTGATGGTGTTTCTCAGGGTGCTTTGGGTTCGTATTTGTTTTCTAATGTTGTTGCTAATCATGTGATTGGTGTTTCTTTTGCTGTTGATCCAGATGACCCAGTATTTTATAATCTTATGATCAGTCTCGACGGTAATGGAATAACAAACCCAGGTGCTGGTACTTATTCTTATCTAGCTGGTACAATAGTTAACTTGGAAGCTATTGCAGATCCTGGCTGGAGTTTTGATCATTGGTCTGGTGATTTAACTGGTTATGATAATCCTATACAGATTATTATAAATAGTGATAAGAGTGTTGTTGCTACTTTTATCGATATAGATGCTGATGATGATGGCATTCCTGATGAAATTGATGATGACGATGATAATGATGGCTATTTAGATGATTATGAAATTGCTTGTGGGTCTGATCCAAAAGACCCAGCTATTACTCCAAATGATACTGATGGTGATTTGATTCCTGATTGTATTGATGTTGATGATGATAATGATGGTTATGCTGATGATGTAGATGTTTTTCCATTGGATCCAACTGAGTGGTTTGATACTGATGGTGATGGTGTTGGGGATAATGCGGATCTTGATGATGATGGTGATGGTTGGTCTGATGTTGATGAGGTTTTGTATGGTACTGATCCTTTAGATGCTAGTGATTATCCAATTTTTTATAATCTAATAATTAGCGTAAATGGAGATGGTTACACTGCTCCAAATACTGGTGTATATAGCTATTTGAAAGATTCAATCATCGATGTAGAAGCTATTGCCAACCCAGGTTGGACTTTTGATCATTGGAGCGGTGACGTATCTGTGGGAGATGAATTTGAAAATCCACTGCCAATTACAATAGAAGCTAATATAACAGCTATTGCACACTTCGTACAATTAACTTATACTCTCTCAGTGACGGTTAGTGGGGATGGCTCTGGTACCGTTGAATACAGTCCTGATAATTCTTATCACTCAGGTGATATAGTAACTTATGTCTATCGTTTTTTTAAAGGATGGAATTTGATAACGCTGCCGTTGCATGTGACAAATAATAGTTTTACTGCATTATTTAATGGATTAAATTGTGTCAACTTTTGTTACGGATGGAATGGAACGACCCAGACACCCGAGATTGTTGAAACTCTCCTTCCAGGTCAAGCGTATTGGATCTATGTCTATGATAATGTTGATTTCGGTATTCAAGGCACTTCTATCATTGAAGATCTCTCCCTGGTAATATACCCAGGTGATACTCTTCTTGGGTGGGTTCACCCATCAGCAACAACTGCTGAGCATATTTGCCAAGCTATTCCTCAGATTAACTCGGTTGCTATACCCATATATTCAGCGGCTGATCCTTCAAATATATCTTACCTGATTCACACGGCAGGAAATACATCTAATAACTTTTTAATTGAACAAGGAATGGGATTTTGGGTAAGGACAGCTATCGGAGGAGTATGGGATGGTAACGTTGAAAACAATTCCTATGGTCCCTATCATTATGGTGATGTGGTTACTTTGTGGGCGAATGCTTCTGTGAGTTCAGTTTTTACTGGCTGGAGTGGTGGTCTTAGTGGTTCGATAAGTCCTATGACTATAACTATTGATGGTAATAAGGTTGTTACTGCTACTTTTGCTCAGAATAATAACAATAACAACAATAATAACAATAATGAAAACAATAATAATCAAGAAAATAATAATCAAATAATTATAGTCAATCAAAAACCGACTGCTAATGCTGGCGGGCCTTACAATGGTTATACTAATCAGATAATCATTTTTAATGCATCAAAAAGTAGGGATCCTGATGGTGATAAAATTGAATATAGATGGGATTTTGATGGTGATGGTAAATATGATACTGAATGGTCAAAAAATGCAATCACAAGTCATATCTATTCTTCTGCAGGAAATTACATCGTAAAACTAGAAGTCAGGGACAGTAAAGGTGCAAATAGTACCAATCAGACTCTTGCATCAATTGAATTTAAAGCAAACAATCCACCAACAAATCTAATTGTAAAGGGACCACTAAGTGGTAAGAAAAATATTGAATATATTTACACAGCTATAGCAACTGATATAGATCCTAATGATATGTTAAGATTTATTTTTAATTGGGGTGATGGCACAAATGATACCACTGGGTTTGTTTCTAGTGGTGTAGCAGTTAATGTAACGCATAGCTGGTCATCATATGGTGTGTATGTATTAACAGTTTATGCTCAAGATGCCAGCCTTAACATGTCAGAAAAAAAATCATTAACGGTTTTAATAGATGTAATAGTTATTGATGATAAAATCAAAGGCTATTTAATAGATGAAAACAGCGACGGTATTTATGATTTATTTTATAATAATGAAAACAAAAATTCAAATTCTGTTGAAACAAAAGACAACATAACCTATTTAATAAATAGTGATGAGGATGAAGAATGGGATTATCAATATAACATTTCAACTCAAAAACTAACAGAATATAAAAAAGATAAAAAATCAGATTTACAAGATAAAAAAGATGTATTAAATCTTTCAGTATTTGGGGTAATTTCTTTGATAATCGGAGCAATTTTGTTATTGTTAATAGTAATATTATACAAAAATAAAGATGATGAAAATTTTGAAGTAATAAATAAATCAGAAGAAGCAATAAACACAACTAATGACCAAGTAGTAGAACCAAAGAAAATAGAGACTAAAGAGAAATTAGAGGAAATAAGTCCAAAGGCTGATCAAATGGAGTTAAAAGAATATAAAAATAAGCAAAAAGACCCTGTATTTAGATGGAAGGAGCAAATTAGATTTGAAAATATTGCAACACAAGTAATATTTAATGATAAATCCAATGAATCAAATAATTCACAGAAGAAACCAGCTGGTAATAAAGCTAGAAAATCTACTAGCAAGAAGAACAAAGGAAATAAAAAAAGTAAAAAAACAGTAAAGAAAAAACAGCAAGTAAAATAATATTTTTTTACTGATTTGTTTTATTGTTTTTTCAGCCAACTTATAAATTCTAAAACTGAGTATATTTTACCGGTAGGACAGTAATCACCTATGAAGTTTTCTGCTCTGTTTTCATTGAAATATTCTTCAGTTCTATTCTCCGGTGAGGGTGGTCTACCAATTTTAGGAACCTTATTTATATTACCATAAAATGATTCATTTGCAACTAGCTGACGATAAATAAGTATCGGTTTATAGGTCACTCCCCATTTCATGTAGTTAAACCCTGCGTTTTCAATTATTTTTTTCATATATTCTGGAGCTATACATATTGTTACAGTTCCATTACTATTTAACCTTATTTGATCATCACAAAGACAATCAGGTGTAGCAGTTGCACCTAAACCCCCTGTACAAATAGACCAATATCTTACATCTTTTCCTCCCTGAAATTTTTCATTGTTATAAGTATCCTCAAATGTTGGTGGTTTAAAAGTAACTACTGCAATCTTGTTATAGTAAAATTGCGGTAAAATTGCAGAAAGGTATTCATTATGAGAATTAGGAAAATAACCTTCATCTGATACTCGATAAAATACGATATTATCCCTATTAAAATATCTACCGATTTTCCATGATTCTATGAGTTCTTTATTAAAAAATAAAATAGGTATCTTTTTTAAAATTCCAGCTAAATTAAAACTACTATCAGGGGTTACACCAATTGTTAGATCTTTTTTCAAAAATTCTATTTTTGGTAGGTTTACATTTCCAAAAGAATCAGTTCCATTATCCGGCCTGTATATTCTCAAACCAAGAAGTAAACTTTCTACATTTGCAGGTATTATCATAAAATTAGATTCATCAGGTGGTGAAACACCCTCTTTTACCAGCCAAATTGTATAATTTCTTTTATCAGCAGTTCTATTTACTCCGATTATGAAAGGATTTATGTTACCTTGATCTGGTTTAATGTCTTGGTCAAGAATTGCAGCTAAATCTGTTCCCTGATTAGAATCATATGTCGTAAAACTAAAATATCTCGCATGAGGAAATTCACCAGTTAACTTAACCAGATCAAAATCTCCTGTTTTAGTTTTAAAAGTTATAAACGCATATGTAGAACATTTATCTGGAAAAGCAGGTGTTAATCTAGAACTACCTGGGAGAATAACCCACGATAACTCAGATTCTTTTTTAGCTTTAATAGTAAAAGAACACAAAAAAGTGATTGCTAAAAAAATTGCTGTTATTTTTATCAATAAAAATCTTTTTTTCATTGTTATCCTCATTATTATATTAATTTATAGTTACAAAATATATAAATATTTCTATAAAATACTCACATCTCTAATTTTTAGTTTTTGATTTTACTTTTTGGTTTATTCAGCCATTTGATAAAGAGTTCAACATGTACTTTAGAAAACTGCACATTTCTCATATCATTTTTTTCCAGAGGCGGCTCTTTGTCAAAATTTTTTTGGAGTTGCCTGTAGCATTCAGGATAATACGTTTCAAGAAAATCACAGTACGCCTCGAAAAAAATAGTTGCAGTGGCACACATTTCAATACCATATACATATACGGTATCATTGTTTTGTACAAACACAGGATAATTACGACAGACTTCTGGTCGAACCGGATAGATTATACAACGATCCTTTTCTAGGAACGAACAGGGCATATTGATTTTTACTTCTCCTGTCTTTAGGTCATAATTTGTATAGTTCTCAACCAGTGATTTTGGGTTAATTTTCAGATATTTTGAGATTCTTTTGATATCTGCCTCATCAAGGTTTAAAACGCCTTCTACACAGCACAGGTTACATAAAGAACAATCAGAAAAATCAAAAATAGTGTTATTAATCAGCTCCTGCAAAGCTTGGTTACAGGTGTTACGTCTTTTAGAACCCATAAAAAAATCCTTCCCATGATTTACTCTTTTTTAAGGAGTTATGGGCCCGGGCGGATTTGAACCGCCGACCAACTGGTTATGAGCCAGTCGCTCCACCGGTCTAAGCTACGAGCCCTTAAAACCAAGGGCATAATATAACTTCTACTACTTAAAATTTAGATATAAAAAAAGTCCATTCTAGTTTATAATAATAAAAAAAAGTTGTTTTATAGAGTTATTTTACTTATTTTTTTAATGGTAGTCTATTCTTCAACAGGTTCTTCTAAGGATTTCCAAAAGGAGAACAAATCCTTGTATAACTCTGCTTTCCAGACCATGAACTCAAAACCTTCTTCAGGTGTACGATGATTATCAATTTTTGTATTAAGAATAATTAATTTTCCTTCTCTCCTCATATTTTTTTTCATTAAAACTATTTCTCCAAGAACGATTTTGTCAATATTATTATATATATCTATTGTGTGAAAATGTCAAAATGGCAAAATAATACTATATATTATGGTAAAGTTCTTTAATGATTCATAGTTAAATAGAGAGCTGTAACATGGTGGAGTTATCGATACTTTCAAAATATCCGTTCTTAAATGCTTCAAAATCTTATGTGAAAGATAATTCACTTTCAATCGAGGAATTATTAGATGACCCACTTTATGAAAGAGCAAGGATAAGAGGTGTAGAAAGACTTGATAATGCTTTTAAAAATAGTGATGTAGGAGATAAAAACCCAGTATCAGAATCTGACAGTATAATGGAGCTTCTCTCATATCCTATTGCAAGGATGATAGCTGTATGCATAGATGACCCTTATTTTAAAAGAAGATACGCTCTTGGTGAGGCATATCATGCTTATAAAAACCTTATAAATGAGCCCTCCTTTTTTCTATTAAATATTTCAAAAGAGTTCAACCTGAATGTGAAATATGAAGAAGAAACAAACAAACACACTATTCATTTCACAGATTATCTTCACTATGCGCCAACAAGATACAAAGAATGGAAAATGATAAACCGAGAAATGAAAGATGGTTTTATAAAAATATCACATAAAGACCTTGCTAGACTGATACAGGAATCACTAAGAAATAGATTAAACAATGAACTTGAGGGTAAAAACTGTAGTAAAACTGTTTATAAAACATTTTCATCTGATATTAAAAGAATTCAAAACACTGTTTTGATGCATCATAAAAACGTAGAGGCAGTACCAGTTGGGAAACTAGAAATTAGTAAACTCCCACCCTGTATGAAAGATATACTTGCTGCTATCCAGGCTGGCGAAAATGTTCCACATATGGGTCGATTCGCTCTTGTAGCATTTTTGCACTCTCTTAAACTAAGTACAAATGATATACTCAAGCTTTTTAGCAGAGCACCAGATTATCAAGAGGAAATGACAAGATACCAAGTAGA
>Ga0172363_10003296_pt1 | contig 13125 bp, 10 predicted proteins | sample LakKivs2_kivu2a2_FD_114541 | JGI IMG/M metagenome (GOLD analysis project Ga0172363, IMG submission 114541) | Sediment microbial communities from Lake Kivu, Rwanda - Sediment s2_kivu2a2 | ecosystem: Environmental > Aquatic > Freshwater > Lake > Sediment | place: Rwanda: Western Province, Lake... | reverse complement strand
GGCCGGAACTCTTTGAGGCGTTCCAGGGGCACCTGGCGGAACTGCGGCTCGAGCCGCCCCTCGGTGACATCGCGGTCCTGAAGCGACTGGTCCAGGAAAGCCAGCCGCGCCTCGCGGCCCTCGTGGACCGCATCCAGGCCGGTCAACGGCGGGCGATTGGCCGCGTGCGCGAGGCCTTCGGCGGCCAGCCGCCGCGGGCGCTCCTGGCGGCCCCGCCGGCGGAACTGGCCAAGGCCCTCGCCGACGCCGGGTTCCACTTCGATTCCCGGACGCTGGACGGCCTGGCGCAGTTCGCCCGGCGCGACGCGCTGCTGGCGACGCTCACGCGCGGCCTCGACCAGCCAGCCGTCAAGACGGCCGTCGTCCAGAAGATCGGGCTGGAGCGGGCCAACGTCAATGCGGCGCGCGTCCTGGAACGCATTGATTCCGCAGGCCGGGCGAACTGGCTGGCCGGCGTCCTCTCGGACCAGCCCCAGCCGATCCGGGTGGAGGCGGCCGAAATCCTGACCCTCGCCAACAATCTTCGCCGCGAGGCCAGGCTGGCCCAGGCCGTCGGCGACGAAGTGCCCGACCAGCGCCAGGGACTCCTGGCCGTTCCGCCGTGGATGCAGTGGCTCATCGCCCTCTCGTTCCTCGTGTGCATGGTCGGCGTCGCTAACGCCATGACGATGGCCGTGACCGAGCGGTTCACGGAGATTGCCACGATGAAGTGCCTGGGCGCGATGAACGGCGTCGTAATGACGCTCTTTCTGATCGAATCGTCCATGCAGGGGCTCGTGGGCGCGATCGCCGGCCTCATCCTGGGCATCGGCCTGGCGCTCGTGCGCGGTCTGGCAGGCTACGGCGGCCTCGTGGCGGTCCCCGGCAACGATCTCCTGCTGGGGAGCGGTGTCTGCCTGGCGGCCGGCATGGTGCTGGCCGTCGTCGCCGCCGTCGGACCGGCCTGGATGGCGGCGCGCCTCGCGCCGATGGAAGCGATGCGGATCGAATGACGACGAACACACAGGTCCAACCCGTGGCACACGACGCCAAACCCGTCATCATCCGGACGCTCAGCCTCGTCAAGTCGTACCCGATGGGCGACAAAGTGACCTACGCCCTGCACGACGTCACGGCGACGATCTACCGCGGCGAGTTCATCGCCATCCTCGGGCCTTCCGGCTCCGGCAAGACCACCTTCTTCAACATGATCGGCGCCCTGGACTCGCTGACGGAAGGGCGCGTCCTCATTGACGAGGTGGATGTAGCCCAACTGAGCGCCGCGGAACTGGCGTTCCTCCGCTGCCGCAAGATCGGCTACATCTTCCAGTCCTACAACCTCATCCGCTACATGACGGCCCTGGAGAACGTGACGGTGCCGATGGCCTTTGCGGGGGTGGCGCCCGAGGCTGCCCGACGGCGCGGCATGGAACTCCTGGCCCTCGTCGGCCTGGCGGACCGATGGACGCATCGTCCTATCGAAATGTCCGGAGGCCAGCAGCAGCGCGTCGCCATCGCACGGGCCCTCTGCAACCAGCCCGGGGTCCTGCTGTGCGACGAGCCGACCGCCAACCTCGACTTGAAGACCGGCGCCGACATCCTCGAAATCCTCCAGCACCTCAACAAAGAGCGCGGCATTACGATCGTCTGCGCCACGCACGACCACCGTCTCCTGAACGTCTGCGACCGCATGATGTGGATCCGTGACGGACACATCGAACGCGTCGAGGACCGCGCGAACATCACCGTCCGCGTCGGCCGGATCGGAGGCCAAGAATGACCCGCGCCCCCCTGGCCATCGCGATCGCGCTCCTCGCGCTCACACCCGCCGCGTCCGCCTTCGCCCAACAGGCTACGGCGGACAAGCCGGTCGCTGCGCCGGCAACCGCCGCTGCGCCGCCGGCCGCTGCTGTGACGGTGGCGGACGAGGCCGCCTTCCTGACCGACCTCAAGGCCCTGACGGCGGCGCCGCACCGCCTGGCCGGGTCATCCGAGGGTCAGAAGGCCGTCGAGTACATCGAGGGCCGCCTTCGTGAGATAGGGATCACCGACCGGTACACCCTCGACACGCCCGTCTGGCAGTTGCGCATTCTCCGGTGCCAACTGACCGTCGGCCAAGCAACGGTGGACCTCCTGCCGATGCGGGCGAACCTGACGGTTCCGCCCGCCACGCCGCCCGAGGGGCTCTCCGGCCCTGTCCTTTACGTCGGCAAGGGCGAAACGGCCGACTACGGCGACCGATCCGCGAGCGGCGCCATCGTCGTCCTGGACTACGATTGTCTCGACAACTGGCAGCGGGCCTTTACGCTCGGCGCCAAGGCCGTCATCTTCATCGGCAGCCCCACGGCCACGTCGGTCCACCCGAAACACCTGGGCATTCCGGCGAACCTCGTGAGGCTCTACGCGCCGCCGGAGGTCCTCGCGAAACTCGACCTCCGGAAAGACCATCCGGCCGGCACCGTGGTCAGCCATCTCCAATGGGAGCAGGCAACCGCCCGGAGCGTCTTCGCCTTCCTGCCGGGGACCGACCCGATCTTCGACCTCGAGCGGGCCAAGCCGGAAGTGCTGGTCCTCTCGGCCGATCTGGATACGTTCGGCCAGGTGCCTCACGCGACGCCGGGCGCGCGGGGTGCGGCCAACGTGGCCCTGCTCCTCCAGACCGCGGCCCAGTTCCAACTGCATCGCCCACGGCGCGACGTGGTCCTGGCCTTTCTGAACGGGCAGGCCAGCGCCTACAAGGGCGCCCGGTACTTCTACAGCACCCTGGCGATGGACAAGGACACCGAGGCCAACCTCCGCCAACAGCACGGGGAGGAGCGGACCTTTGTCACCAGCGTCCTGGACCTCATCCAGGGCGATCCGGAGTCGTGGGCCCAGAGCGACCTCCGCCGACCCGCCCTCGACGTCTTGCAGCGCGACGCCCGCTATATCCACGACGACCTCCGGCAGCGGCTGCTCCAGGCGCGCCTGGCCGTCCGGCAAGGCGGGCCGCAGGCCGCGGCCGCCAAGGACGCCATCCAGGCCACGGTCAGCCAGTGGGACACCGTCCGGCGGTCACTCGACCGGAGCAACGTGGAGGCCATCTACCGCGACCAGCCCGAGGTCTGGAAAGAGTTGGCCGCCGCCAGCGCCCAAAGGCTCACCGGCCGACTGGACGATCTCGACCGGCTGCTGGCGGCGGACGAGCAGCGGGCGCGCCTCCGCCAGAGGCTGCTGGAACGGTGGATCGCCCTGCACGTAACCTACAACTTCTCGGACACCGGGCTCGCCGCGGCGACGCTCCCTGGTACGACCGCGGGCTATCCCGTGGCGGGCGCGCAAGCCGCGCCGACCTGGGGCGTCGTCATGGGCGACGCCTTGAAAGGACCCAAGCCGGGCGGCGAGAAGAGCGCCGACGAACCGGGGTTCTACGGGGCCGTTCTGGCCGCGTTTCGCGCCGCCTCCGCCTCCCTTCCGCCCGAGAGCGGCCTGGACACGGAGACCATCAAGGATCCCCAGGCGGGCCGATCGGCGGTGCCGGGTCCGTTCGCGGCGGGCGGCAAACCCGCCGGCACCTTCGGCATCTACAACGTCTCGCTCATGACGTGCAATGACCTCCGCGCCCGAGACGGCCATCCGTCCGACTCGATCGAGAACCTTCAGGGACGCCCGTTCCTGGCGCAGGCCGAGGCCGCCCAGATCCTCCTCAGCCACCTGGCCGACAGCCGCGCCCTCTCCCTGTCGCGGGTCTTCACCGACCAGTCGCTCATCCAGTTGCCGCAGTGGGAATCGGGCAAGCACGTGGCGTCGGGGAACTTCGTCGGCCTTCGGGTGACGGGCGGCCTGCGCGAGGATCGGCCCGCCTCCGGAGGCCTCCTGGCCATCTTCCAACCCCTCAGCGGACCCGACCTGCCGGAAGTCGGCTGCGCGTGGGTCGAGACGGGGCCTTTCAACTTCGATGCCGTGGCGGTCGAGGCCGTCGACGGGAACGGCCGGTTCCCGCTCATGGGCCTCCGGAAAGACCATCTGAACTCCTACAACGCTCTGGGCGTGATGTTCGACCCCGTAGGCCAGGTGTCGGCCGTCACGAACCAGGAAACGCTGCTCGTCAACTCGGCGGGGTCGGCGCGCGTGAGCCTGGTGCCGGCCACGGGAGGCGTCCTGGGGCCGCCGCCGATGGGCTACCGAGCCACCGGCACGCTCTACGTGATGCAGGCGGCCGCGAGCGCGCGACAGCGGCCGGACCGGAGCCTCTGCGGGCACGATAACCATTTCACATTTTTCTATCTGTTCAAGTACGGCGGCATCCGCGACGTGAAGATCTACCACCCGTTCGGGCCGGTGTTCCTGAACGTAACGCCGGCGGGGCCCGACGGCGCCGGATTCCCGCCCGACGCGTTCCTGACACCGCCGGCCGAGAACGCCCAGGAGGCCGAGGACCTCTGGCGACTGAACGAAAACCGCCTGGCTTCCCTCCGGACCCACGGGATCACGAACGCCGGCCTTGAGGCGGTCCACGCCCGCGCCAAGCGGTTCCTCGAAGCCTCCGACACCCGCCACGTGGCGCTGGCGCAGGCGGCGATCAACCAGAGCGACTCGCTGTCGCGGCGAGTGGCCGGCCCGGTCCGCGACATCATGAACGACCTCATTCAGGCCATCGTCATGCTGCTGCTCCTGGCCATCCCGTTCGCCTTTGTCATGGAACGGTTGCTCCTTGGCGCGACGAGCATCTACTCGCGGCTCGTGGGATTCGCGGGCCTCTTCGTCGTAACCTTTGCGCTGCTGTACTGGATGCACCCGGCCTTCTCGATCGCCTCGACGCCGATCGTCGTGTTCCTGGCGTTCGTGATCATCCTCCTGTCGAGCCTGGTGATTTACATCATCATCCGGAAATTCCGGACGGAACTGGCGGAGATCCAGGGCCAGGGCATCGGGCGGCACACGATCGCCTTGTCGCGCGTGAGCACGCTCATCGCCGCCGTCAACATGGGCATCTCGACGATGCGGCGCCGGCCGCTCCGGTCCACCCTGACGGCGATCACCGTGGTCATCCTGACGTTCACGATCCTGGGATTCGCCTCGTTCGGGACGCGCGTCGGCGTCCGGACGGTTTATGAAGGGCCCCTGAGCGACCAGGTGGCCTCCAGCGTGTTCCTCCGCCAACTCGACTACACCAAGATGTCGCCGGACGTCCTGACGCTCGTGGACGGATACCAGGGCCAAGGCGGCCTCATCGCGGGCCAATGGTGGATGACGCGGCAGGCGGACGATCCGCCTTTCGGCGCCGCCAGTCCCACCAGCGGACGTTCGCTCCCGGTGGACGCCATCATGGGCCTGGACCCCGATGAACTCGCCCGCTGGCCGCAACTCGCGGAGGTCCTCGAAGGCGACGGGACCGACGCCAAGATCGCTCAACTCCGGGGCGGCGGCGCGTACCTGCCGAAGGTGGTCCAGGACCAACTGGGCCTGAAAGTGGGCGACGAGGTGCTCCTGGCCGGCGTCCGCGTCCGCCTGGCCGGCACGTTCGACACAAACCGGTTCCAGCGCCTCACGCACCTGGACGGCCGGTCGGTCCTGCCGGTGGATTTCTACGCGGTGGCAGCGGCGGCCGCGGCGTCCGGCGCCCAGCCGGTGGACCGGACCGTCCAACTCGAGGCCCTGGTCAGTAAGGACTACACGCGCCTCAGCCCGAACCAGGTGGCGGTCATCTCATCCGGCCTCGTGCGCCGCCTGGGCGGGATGCTCCACCTCGTGACGATCTACCCGGCCCCGGAGGTGGACGCGGGCGCCGCCGGGCGGGCCATCGCCGAGCACCTCGAAATGCCCGTCTGGGCCCGCGGGCCGGAAGGCGTGGACCGGCTGATCTTCACGCGCCTGACGGAACTGAGCGGCGGCCTGGCGCTGCTGGTGCCCGTCGTCCTCGGCGGCCTCATCGTTTTCGGGACCATGCTCGGCAGCATCACGGACCGCCAGAAGGAAATCTACTCGTTCAGCGCCCTGGGCCTCGCGCCGACGGACGTGGGGTTCCTCTTTTTCTCGGAGGCGGCGGTGTACGCCGTGGTCGGCGGCATGATGGGCCAACTGCTGGCCCAGGCGGCCGCCATGATCGCCTCAACCCTGGCCCAGATGGGGTACATCCGCCCGGCCTCGATCAACTTCTCGTCCACGAACGCCCTCTTTGCCATGTCGGTCGTCATGGCAACGGTCCTCGTCTCCGCCATTTACCCGGCCATCCGCGCCAGCCGCAGCGCCAACCCCGGCCTCGCGCGATCCTGGAAGATGCCCGATCCGGAGGGCGACGTCCTCACGATGACCTTTCCGTTCACGGTTTCCTCGTACGACATCACGGGGGTCGTCAGTTTTCTGGCGGAGCATTTCCGGCAGCACGAGGACGCCGGGCTCGGCTGCTTCGCCTCCCAGGACGTGCGGATCGGAAGGGCCGCGGGCACCGGCCACCTCGTGCTCTCGGCGCGGCTGGTGCTGGCGCCGTTCGATCTGGGCGTGACGCAAGACTTCAGCCTGACGGCCGTGCCCTCCGAGATTCCCGGCGTGGACGAGGTGGCCATCCGGGCCGAACGCACGAGCGGCGCCGCCGCTGACTGGCGACGGGCCCAGCGCGTCTTCCTCCAGGACCTCCGCAAGCAGTTCCTCCTGTGGCGGACCCTGTCGGCGGAAGTCGCCGAGTCGTATCGCATGCAAACCTTGCAGGCGCTGGCCGGCGCGAACGAACCCGCGTCGCCGACGGGCGCCGGATCCGAGGGTGTCTCTTGAGCCAAGTGAACCCACCATCCGAGCGTCAAGCGCCGGTGCAGCGCGTGGACCGCGAACTCGAAGAGTTTCGCAGCCTGATGGAAGTCCCCTCGACGTTCGAGGAAGGGTTCACGTGGCCGGCCTTCATCGGCACCCTGTTCGTCGCCCTCGTCATGGTGCCCGGCTCGATCTACATGGGCCTCGTGGCGGGCGGCGGCGTGGGACCGGCCGCCCAGTGGGTGACCGTCATCCTCTTCATCGAGGTGGCGCGGCGGGCGAACAAGGTCCTCGGCCGGGCCGAGATCTACACGCTCTTCTACCTGGCGGCGGCGGCCATGGCGATGCCCTTCCAGGGCCTCCTGTGGAACCAGTTTTACGCCCAATCCACGGCGGCCCAGGCCAACGGCATCACGGAATCCCTGCCGACGTGGTTCGCCCCGACCGACCCGGACATCCTCGCGAAGCGGACGTTCTTCAGTTGGGATTGGATGCCGGCCATCGGCCTCATCCTCTTCGGAACCATCATGACGCGCCTCAATAACACCATTCTCGGCTATGGCCTGTTCCGAGTGGCCAGCGACATTGAGAAACTGCCGTTCCCGATGGCGCCGCTGGGCGCCCAGGGCATTCTGGCCCTCAGCGAGGAGCAGGAGGAAGAGAACCCGAACCGCGCGGCCGAGGATGCAAAAGGCGCCAAATCCTGGCGGTGGCGGGTCTTCTCCATCGGCACGGTCATCGGTCTGGCTTTCGGCGGCCTGTACGTCGGCCTCCCGACCATCACGGGCGCCGTCCTGGGATCGCCCATCCAGATTCTGCCCATCCCCTTCGTTGACTGGACGCAGAACACCGGCAAGTACCTGCCGGCCGTCGCCACGGGCCTTTCGCTCGACCTGGGGAACATCCTCATCGGCATGGTCCTTCCGTTCTTCGCGATGGTCGGCAGTTTCATCGGCCTCGTGAGCACCCTCATCGGGAACCCGATCCTCTACCACTTCGACATCCTGCACAACTGGAGCGACGGCGACAACACGCTCGTCACATCCTACAAGAACACGATTGATTTCTATTTCTGCTTCACCATCGGCATCTCGCTGGCGATCGCCCTGATGGGCCTCCTCGCGGTCGCCAAGGCGATGCGCCAACTGCGCCAGCGCCGAGCCTCGGCGGCCAAGGCTCCCGTCCTGACCGCCGCACCCGCCGGCCGCGGCGACGTCCGGACCAAGTTCATCGTGGCCACCTACGCCGTCTCGGTGATCCTCTATATTCTGGTCTCCGGCTGGCTCATTGATTGGCATCCCGGCGTCATGACCGTGATGATCTTCTACGGCTTCCTCTACACGCCGATCATCAGTTACGCCACGGCGCGCCTCGAGGGCATCGCCGGCATGGTCGTCGAGATCCCGATGGTCCGCGAGGCGTCGTTCATCCTCTCGGGCTACCAGGGGGCCGCCGTCTGGTTCCTCCCAGTCCCTCTCAGCAACTACGGCATGCAGACGGTCGAGTATCGCCAGGCCGAACTCACGGGCACGAAGTTCACCAGCATCTGGAAATCCGAACTATTCCTGGCGCCGATCATTATTGTCATGAGCCTCATCTTCGCCAACTTCATCTGGAGCCTCGGACCCATTCCGGGACCCCAGTATCCCTTTGCCCAGAAAATGTGGGAGTTGAACGCCGAGGGGGCCGCCATCATCCATTCTTCCACGCTCGGCGGATACTCGACCTTCGAAGAGACCCTCAACTGGAGCAAGGTGCCTTATCTCGTGAGCGGACTCACGATCGGAGGGGCGGCCCTCGTCATCCTGGGGAAACTCGGACTCCCCATTTTCCTCGTCTTCGGCGCCGTCCGAGGACTCGGTCAGACCGACCCCCACGTCGTCATCCCCAACCTCGTCGGGGCCCTCATCGGACGATACTATTTCCAGAAACGCATGGGCCTCGAGTGGCGCAAATTCGTGCCGGTCGTGGTGGCGGGGTACGCCTGCGGCGTGGGACTCATTGCCACGTTCTGCATCGGACTCACGTTCCTCGCCAAGAGTGTGTTCCAGTTGCCGTTTTAGCCGTGACGGATAACTAGCCGCGAGCGCTAGCGAGCGGCGCCATGGATCAACTTATGGCACAAAACGCAAAACCAGCGACTGACGCCCCGGACGGCGTCCTCATCCGGGTGCGCGGCGTGTCGAAAGTTTACGAACTGCGCGGCGGGACCGTCCACGCCCTGAGCGACATCAGCCTGGACGTGTACCGCGGCGAGTACCTCTCGGTCATGGGCCCCTCGGGTTCCGGCAAGAGCACCCTCTTCAACATGATCGGGGCGCTGGACGTGCCGTCGTCCGGATCGGTCACGATCGGCCCGCTGGACCTCACGCGCCTGAGCAGTCGCCAACTCGCCTATGTCCGGTGCAACTACATCGGCTACATCTTCCAGTCCTATAACCTCATCCCGTCGCTCTCGGCCCTGCGCAACGTCGCCCTGCCGCGCGTCTTCGGCGGCACCAGTTCCCACGAAGCCGACGAGGCCGCCGCGGCCGTCCTCAAACAGGTCGGCCTCGGCGACCGATTGGATCATCGCCCCGACGAGTTGTCGGGCGGCCAGCAACAGCGCGTCGCCATCGCCCGCGCGCTCGTCAACGACCCGGCCATCATGCTCGCCGACGAACCCACCGGAAACCTCGACCTGAAGACCGGGGCCGACATCATCGCCATCCTGAAGAGCCTCTCCGTGGAGCGCGGCGTGACGGTTATTACCGCGACGCATGACCATAAGATGCTCTCGAATTCCGACCGCGTCCTCTGGATGCGCGACGGCCGGGTGGACCGCATTGACCGCCGCGAAGACCTCGACATCCAGGAAGGCGCCCTGTCGGTCAATCCGTAAGCAGGTTTTACCTGACCTCTTCGTGCAGCGGTTATCCTGGGCCGCGAGAACACCACGAACAACCAAAGCCATCGCTGGCATTATTGCCGAGGGCCTTTATTCGTTCCATACACAGGCCCAGAGCGATTAATCTGGCGGTTTCCTGACGAATTTGGTTGGCGACTGCCGATTATTTTTGATTGACAGGGATTTGTTTGGGTGTTATAATCGCGCCGGTTCAATGCAAAGGAGAATAGCCGTGGCCGATACAATCAGCGATGCCATCAGGAACATCAGGATGCGCCGGCGTAAACTTGAAGCAGAATTAAGGCTTCTGGCAAAGGCCGAGAAATCCCTGTGTCGCATTGCCGGAACGACTGGCAGCCTCACCCCTAAAGCAAAACCAGTTGGCGATGTCCCGCCGCATAGCGTCTCCGATGTCATCCTTTCCGCCCTCAAGGAACTCGGGCAAGCGGAGTCCGGTGAAGTGATCGAGCATGTTAGAAAAAAGTACTTACCCGATGCAAACGAGAACACCATCCGCAGCCTGTTAAGCGTGTGGGCCGTCAAAGGCCGCGTGATTCGAACCGGCAAAAAATACTCGTTGCCCAAAGCAGCAGAAAACGAAGCGGGCAAAGCAAAGAGTTAAGATCGGAAGCGTGATACACGTGTCAAAACCCGTGGAGACTTTCCATGAAAAAAGAGACGATGATTCAGTTGTACGGCAGTTTTGAACGGGTCGTCATGACAGACACTGAGAGCGGACTTGATTTCTGGCGTGCGCGCGATCTTCAGGAGTTGTTGGGCTATATCGAATGGCGAAATTTCCTCACCGTGATTGCCAAGGCGATTACAGCATGTGATAACTCTGGCCAACACTCGGAGGACCATTTTGTTGCTATCAACAAAATGGTCGAGGTGGGTTCTGGTGTGCAGCGCGCGATTGAAGACGTGATGTTGACGCGCTATGCCTGTTATTTGATCGCCCAGAACGGAGACCCGGCCAAGGAGCCCATCGCGTTTGCTCAAACCTATTTTGCAGTTCAAACTCGCAAAATGGAAATTATCGAGCGGCGATTGGCCGATGTGGATCGTCTGAAGGCACGGAAGAAGCTGACAATATCCGAGAAGGAACTTTCCGGCCTCATTAAAGATAGGCTTGGAAACGACCAGAGTTTCGGAAGGATTCGCAGCAAAGGCGATCAAGCACTGTTTGGAGGATTGACCACACGGAACATGAAGGACAAGTTGGGTGTGCCGCGCGGAAATGCGCTGGCCGACTTCCTGCCTACAATCACAATTAAGGCCAAGGACTTTGCCAACGAAATCACCAACTTCAACGTCAGAAGAAACGATCTTCGAACCGAGCCCGACATCTCCAGCGAACACGTCGAGAGCAACAAGACCGTTAGGGGCGCTCTGAGGGAACGGGGCATCACGCCGGAATCCCTGCCCCCATCCGAAGACGTTAAGAAGATTGAACGCTGCTTGAAATCCGAGCCGAAGAAGATCGCTCGTACAGCCAGCAACCCTGACGCGCCTGACACGCCGAGTGACGACTAGAGCGTAGTCGCCCCCGACGGGGCTGAAAAAGCCTTCCATCTGTTCCCATCTGCGTGCATCTGCGGATGATCCGTTGTTGTCCGTGCCTCCGTGCCTCCGTACCCACGTACCTTCCAGGTTTCATGCTTGACGCGCGCTCGGCCGCCGCATGTAATAGCCGCAAGGACCTTTCAATAGCGAGGGGCATTGTGACGCCAGCAGAGCATGTGCGGTTCCGGTTGGCCGAGGACGTGACCCACGAGACCCTCGGGCCGGGCGAAGACACGGTGATCCTGTGCCTCCGCAACGGCCAGTTGTACACGTGCAACGAGACCACCGCGCTGTTCCTGCGGGCGATGGACGGCCGGCGGACCTTCGGCCAGATCGTGGACTACCTCTTGGAGCGCCTGGACGTCTCCCGCGAGGTCCTCTGGCGCGACTTGGCCGAGGTGGCCGACCGGCTGACAGCCGAGAAGATCATCGTCGAGACCGCGTAAAGGGCGCGCCGATGAGGCGGTGGCTATTGCGAGGCCATATCGGGGTCCTGGCGACGCTCGTGCCGCTGGCGGTGCGTCTGGTGGCGGTCGAGCGCCTGGTGCGTCTGCTGACTCCGCCGCGATGGTTCCGGCCGTACGCCGCCGTCGCCCCGGCGGAGATGGCCGACTTCGTGGCCCACCGACTCCGGAGGCCCCGGATGATGCGGCGGCGGGCGTGTCTGCGCCAGGGCCTCCTCTTGTTCCATTTCCTGCGGCTGGCGGGGCTTCCGGCCGTGGTGCACTTCGGCGTCTTCTCGCCGGCGACCGATCCGCGGCGGCTGCACGGCCATTGCTGGGTCACGCTGGGGGGCGTCTGCCTCTCTCCGCCGCCCGAGGCGCCTGCGGCGGTGCTCCTCTCACGCGGCGGAGAAAGCAATTGATTGCTTGACAGGGTGCTAGCCGAGGAAGATATAATGGCGATTTAGCCGGAGGGGGACTGCCCGTAGCAAAGGGAGAGCAAGATGGAGGCAGTGCAGACCGAGAAGCAGGCTGACGAGAAGGTCGCTTACGAGCGCCCGACGCTCGAAAAGCGCGAGCGCCTGGAAGAGGTGACCGAGCAGCCCGGCCCCACCCTGAGCGGCGAACCGATATAACCGCCAGCAACAGACTGAAAGGCCGAAGCACCGGGAGAATTCTATGGAGACCGATAAGGTTGAGAAGCAGGCCCCCGAGAAGGTCGCTTACGAGCGCCCGACGCTCCAGAAGCGCGAGCGCTTGGATGAGGTGACTGAGGGTGGCGAGCCTATTCTAAGCGGCGACCGCCTCGTTATGTAGCCGCCCTCGGCCACACGCAAGCCGCCCGGGGGGCTATGGTCCGTCTGACGCGTTGGCCATTTCAGCAGGTTCATTGCCTTGGACGGTCGGTATGAAAGGTGTGATGGCCACATATGACGTGCATGGCACGCACATCACTGTTGAAGCCCCCGGCACGGAACTGGGCGGCCTGGTTGACACGGTTCTGAAGTCCTGCGCCACCGACCAGCCTGATGAAAAGACCTTCCTCCTCGGCCTCCGGTACGGAGATCCCGCCCCGCCGGCCGACAGCGCGTCTCTGCGCCTCATCTGGAGCGGCCTTCTTCCGAACGGGCTGCCGATGGTCTTCCGGTACGCCGACGGCCAATGGGAGATCGAGTTGCCCGGCCGCGCCCGGGCGCGACTCGACTGGCCGCGCCGTCGAGCCGAGGTCGTCGTCGCTCGCGGTGCGGAGAGGTGTATTCTGGACGGCTGTATCCTGCCGCTCGTCTGTACGATTCTCGGCCACGCCGGTCAGCACGTGATCCACGCCGCCAGTCTGCTTGGGTCGTCCGGTCGCGGTCGCCGGGCCCTGCTGATCTCGGGAGTCAGCGGCGCGGGCAAGACCACGACGGCCCTGGCGCTGGCCGGCGCCGGCCTCGCCCTGCTGGCCGACGATGCGTCGTTCGTCCGCCTCGCCGGCGGCGGGTCGGAGGCCGAGGTATGGGGTCTGCCGCTCCCTTGCAAGGT